>Ga0075163_10000603_pt1 | contig 46574 bp, 40 predicted proteins | sample JI1023141ADNA_FD_71478 | JGI IMG/M metagenome (GOLD analysis project Ga0075163, IMG submission 71478) | Wastewater effluent complex algal communities from Wisconsin, to seasonally profile nutrient transformation and Carbon sequestration -... | ecosystem: Engineered > WWTP > Effluent > Algae...
CTCAGAAAAGAATTACTAGAAAATGCAATCAACCTTGCAAAAGAAAAACCAGAAGACGTAGCTCAATTACTCAGAACCTGGCTTTCTGAAGAGGAGGCAGGTTGATCCGAACAAAAAATAATTCCAGCAGAGCGGCTATTCTCTATAGCCTCATTGGAGAGCATCTTCCTAAAGAAGTCCTGGCAGAGTTAAGCCAGGATGAGTTAGAAAAACTTTTTCAGAAAGTTACTGAAATGAAAAAGCCTTCTACTGTGGAAGAAAAGAGCGTTTTATCCAAGTTCAATGAAGCCTTCCAAAAGTTTAGAGGAGGATCAAACATTGCCCTGCAAGCTAAGATTTCAAAAGAAATTGAAAAGCTAATTCAAGAAACTGCGAATAACAAAGTTTCTCCGCTAGTAGAATTAAAAGAAAAAAAACGCTCTGAACTGGCCCTCATCGTAAATGAAGAAGAGCCAAGAATCATCGCTCTTGTGATGAGCTTTGCAAATCCAGATGAAGCTTCTTCTCTCATTGAAGATTTTCCTGAGAAAAAAAGAGAAGAAATCATTTATGAAATTCATAAAATCGATTTTCATTCCGAGACAGTTCGAAACGAATTAGAGAGATTTTTAAATTTCAAATTTGAATTAATCAAAAATAATCAAACAGTTTCTAAAGTAAAAAATCGTGGAAGTAAAATTACAGCTGAGATACTAAGCCGTATTAGCCCCCACGTTTCTTTTAGACTCTTTTCTAAAATCAAAAAAAAGAATCCACTCTTTGCTGAAAATATTAACGAACATTTTTACACAATCGAAGATTTACAATATGCAAGTAGATCTTCTCTTACAGATTTTTTAGCGAAAGTTCATCCAATCGTAATTGCTTCTTCTTTTAAAGGAGTAGAAACTGCGGTTAAAGACAAACTCCTCGAAAGATGCGAGCCCTGGCTTTCAAAACAAATTAGTCTCGAGATGGATTCGATGGGACCGATCTCTCTCGCAGAAATAGAAGAAGCGCAAACTGCTATTATTACGCTCTTAAACGAATCAATAGACAAAGGCACTATTAAATTATGGAAGGTATAATCAATGGCTAAACTAGTATTCAAACCAATGCAAATCGCGGAAACACAAACTGCGTCAAGCGATGCAGTAGAACTTGCAATTCCGGAGAAATATAAAAAATTTCACACTGCAGAAGAAGAAGAAGAGTTTGAAGTAGACCAGGAAGGAAATATCATTGAGCAGTACCAAGGTCCTTCGATCGATGAAATCGAAGCCGAGCTAGATAGATACAGACAGGAGACCGAAGACCAGGTCAGACAAATGCTCGCCGATGCAGAAGCGCGGGCAGAAAAAATTGTAGAAGATGGAAAGACCCGCGCCTTCCAGTTAATCCAGGACTCAAAAGAAAAAGTTAAAACAGAAGAAGACTCCGGTCGTGCTAAAGCCGAGCAAATCTTAGATCGCGCAAAATTAGAAGTAGAGCGTATGATCAAAGAAGCAGAAATGAAAGTTGCCGAAATCGAGCACGAAGCATATCAACGCGGCTATGATGCAGGACGAGAAGTTGGATTCAAGAAGGGGCAAGGCGAAGTTAGACGACTCATCGACCGTTTAGGAACGATAGTCGGCAAGGCTATTGATATTCGCGAAGATATTATTCAAGCCTCAGAAAAACAAATGGTAGAAATGATTCTCATCATTGCTCGTAAAGTAATCAAAGATGAAATCATTGAGCGTAAAGAAATCGTTCTTAACAATATCAGGGAAGCTCTTAAAAGAATTAAAGACAGAGATCGTGTGGATATTCGTGTTAACTTCTCTGATCTGGAAATTACTACAGCTCATAAAGATGAACTCATTAAACTCATGGAATCACTCCGCAAAGTTAATATTTTTGAAGATTCTCGTATTGACCGCGGTGGCGTTATCATTGAAACTGACGTTGGGGCGATTGATGCTCGTATTTCTACTCAACTTAAAGAAATCGAAGAGGCAATTCGTAACGCTGAGCCAATTTAGGATTAGCCGCTAAGGTAAAACGCAGTGATTGAAAAAAAATTTACAGAAAAAATAGATGTTCTCTCCAAGTACAAACTCATTGTCAACAGGACAGAACCAATTCGCAAAAGTGGAAAGGTTCTAAAAGTACTCGGGAATGTTATTTTTTCCCAGGGTCCACCTGATTCTAAAATAGGTGAGATTATGGAGATTGAGCGACAGGATCAAAAAGGTTATTTGCAGTGCGAAATCATTGGTTTTGATGGACACAAATACACTCTTATGCCGCTCGGTGAAGTAAGTGGAATTTTCCCCAAAGCGTTTGTATTTTCTTCTGGAAGAAAACTTACGATTCATGTCGGCAAAGAGCTATTAGGCAGAGTTATGAATGGTGCCGGAAAACCGATAGACGGTAAAGGCATCATAGTAACAGGCGAAGAGCGTTCTCCCGACAACGAAACTCCAAATCCATTGGATAGACCAGTTATTAGAGAGCCAGTTGTAACCGGAGTCCGAGCCATTGACGGGTTACTCACCATTGGTCGCGGTCAAAGAATTGGTATTTTTTCTGGATCAGGTGTAGGTAAATCGACATTACTCGGTATGATCGCACGCTACACGAACGCAAACGTAAATGTTATTTCGCTTGTTGGAGAGCGGGGTCGTGAGGTAAATGAATTCTTAGAAAATGAAATTGGACCGGAAGCAATGACTAAAACAGTTGTATTCATTGCTACCTCTGATTCACCAAAGATGCAACAAGTAAATTGTGCGTTACTCGCAACATCCGTTGCTGAATATTTTAGAGAGCAAGGAATGCATGTAAATTTAATGATGGATTCCTTAACCAGATTTGCACAGGCTAACAGAGAGATAGCCGTATCTTACGGTGAGCCTTCCATTACACGTGGATTTTCTGCATCCGTATTTTCAAAATTATCAAAACTTATCGAAAGATCGGGAACTTCCAAATCGGGAGGAAGTATTACAGGGATATACACAGTGTTAACCGAACCTGATGAAATGAACGATCCCGTAGCTGACGCAGTTAGAGGTTATATGGATGGGCATATTGTATTATCTAGAGATTTAGCGGAACATAACCATTATCCGGCAATAGATATTCCGGCATCTCTTTCTAGAATCATGCCTGCAGTTGTGGGCGAAGATCATAAAATGTATGCTGATTTTGTGAGAGAATTAATTTCTACTTATAGAAAATCAGAAGATTTAATTATGTTAAATGCCTATGTAAAAGGCTCTGATCCAAAGACTGACCTGGCAATCAGCAAAAAGACTATCATTGATGAATTTTTAACTCAAAAGATAGAACAAAAAGTAAATTTTCAAGATATGCTTTATCAGCTAAGAGATATTTTCCTCATGCCTCCTGATGAAGAATTATAATTGAGTAGTTATGAAAAAATTTCAGTTTAATTTAGAGACAGTTTTAAGAATTCGCCAAATTAAAGTAGACGAAGAATTAAAAAAACTTTCTATTATAGTGGGTAATCTAAATAAGCTGCAAAATGAAATTAATGAAAATAATCGTATCATTCAATCTTCAACGGTTAGATATACAGGATCCGATATTAAAACTTTGAAACTATTCGAAGGTTATATCAAAAGTCTATATATTCAAAATGAAAATTTGCACAAATCTATGAATGAACAGCAAACTTATTTAAATGAAGCAAGAAAAAGAGTAATTGAAGTAAAAAAAGATGCAGAAGTCCTTGAAATTTTAAAAAGAAATGCTCTGCAAGAATACCACGAAAAAGTTTTAAAGCAAGAGCGTATAGAGGAAGAAGAAGTTTCTAATTCCGAATTCAATCGCAGGAGAAGAGAAGATGAAGAAAAAGTTAGCACAACTACTGTTAAAATCCAAAAGAGAGTTAAGAAAATTAAACCCACTGCGGATAAAGCTAAAACAGAGTATGAAAAGCTCATGGAATACGCAGAATCCCTCAAACCAAAAAAATGAGGAATCGGATTCTTCTTTTGTAAGTCTAGTATACAATATGAACTCAGAAAAAAATCCGAAAGATATAAAAATTCAAAATTCTCTCGTGCGACTTACAAACAAAGTAACTGAATTGGAAAGCATTGTGTTTAGACTTGATAAAGCTATTCACGATTATAATTAAGGAGTTTATATGGGAACGTTAGCCGATAAAGCCAGGGTTTTATACTTACTTTTACTAATATTTTTTCTATTGACTGTCGGTTTTTTTATCTTCGACTACTATGGATTAATCGATGCAGATGAAATTTTTCCTGCTTTAGCCAAGAAACCAAGTCTTGTAAATTGGGACAAAGAATCTCCCACAGAAGTAGAAAAGCTAGAATACAAAAAAGCCCGTGAAAAATTAGACGAAGAACTTGCTGAAATAGAAAAAATTCGCCAATCTTTAGAAGAAGATAGAGAAAAGATTCAAACCGAAAACGAAAAATTGAATGAAATGAAAAAGAGCATTCAAGAAAAAGAAAAGCAAATGGCTCTTAGTAAGAAAGATAGAGAAAGTAGAGAAGCCAAAATTAAAGTGTTAGCAAATAAAATTGCAAATATGCCACCTACAAATGCTAGGGACATTTTAGTAAGCTGGCCTGATCAGGACATCATTGATGTTTTGAAGCAAATGGATAAAGATGCTGAAGAAGAAGGAACTGCTTCGATCACAACTTACTTGCTTACTTTGTTTGATAAACAAAGAGCAGCAGTCATTGCAAATAAATGGCTAGATCACGAAGCTGACAGGATTCCTGACGAAAATGCGAGTGTAATTCCAGAATAATAAGAATTAACCACCATAAAAGGAGAGAACCAAAGAATCAATCTACTGAGATATTTTTTTGTTCTTTCCCTTCCGAATTAAAACATTTTAGATTTTCATGCTTTATACAGGAACCGGTATAACCACCAACACCTCCGCAATCTGATCCTATAATTTTTTTGCAAATTTCTTGTGCTTTCCTTCTGTCTGCATTTGAATCACCCTCAATACAAACTTTTACATTCTCTACATTTCTGAAAGAATAGCATTTTGCAGCAATCGCAGAATTAAAGATTAAAAATGACAGCAATAGAATTGAAAAGCTTATTTTATTCATCGGAGTTCCTCGAGAAATTAAATTCATGCTTCTAATTATTTTTTAGGGAATCAATGAAAAAAGATTTTAAAAATAAATAAAATTATTGCAGAATACAACTTTGAGCATAATAATAATTTACCGCTAAATAGAAAGATATCTCCTTAAAGTCTAATTCGTGTTAAATGATATACACAATATTAAGTGCTTTTTCAGAAAGAAATTAGAGCATATTTAAAATTACAAACGACATAAATGGGTTGTGCTAAGATTCCGTTTACTTACACTTATTTCATTTGCGACCACAGGCTAATTTACACTAAAATAATTTCTAGCTAACTAAACTTTTATGTGAAGTATGTTTACGAATAATCAATATTATTCCCATGATAGAAATAGGAATTGCTAATAGATTCAAATTAGACCAACCAAGAATTTCATGTAATTTCCCTGAAGATGCAATTGAAATTGCTGCAAATCCTGTGACAAAAAAATCGTTCAATGCCTGCGCCTTCGGCTGATCTTCGCTATGGATTTGATAAGATAAAAGAGTGGTAGCTCCTACGTATAAAAAATTCCACCCTACTCCAAGCAAAACAAGCGATAGAATAAAATGTAAATGAGAATTTCCTGAAAAATTTAAAAGAGCGCATATTAAGTATAATACCACACCGGCTAACATGATTTGTCTGTCACCAAATCGTTTAATCAGACTCCCTGTAAAAAACGAAGGAACAAACATTCCCAGAACATGAAATTGGATTACCTGCGTTATATCACTCATTTCAAAGTGATGATGCTTCATTCCAAGCGGTGTAGCTGTCATAATCATTACCATTACTATAAATGCAATACTACCAAGTCCAATTATTTTTAACAGTGGAGTTTTAAGCAGTAATTCTTTTGTCGATTTGCTCGTTTTCCAATTCATAGCCTGCGGTTTTGGTGTATTTAAAAACAAAAGAAATACAAATGCCAAAGTATATAAGGGGTATAACAAAATAAACCCCGCAATAAATCCGAGATCCTGAAATATATTAAGCCCCCATTTATATAGATTCGGTCCGATGAGGGCAGCAATAACTCCGCTTGCTAATACAAGCGATACTGCCCTCGATTTAAAATCGCGATGAGACACCTCAGCTGCGGCAAATCGAAAGTATGTGGAGAAAGAACTCACAAATCCCATGAAGGCACTTCCAAAACAAAAAATTGGAAAGCTTCCTATCTTCAAACCAAGGATAACAAAGCTTATCCCCACAAAACCAAATAAGATTCCTAATAAAAATCCGCTTTTTCTTCCAAATCGTGCCATAAAAAAAGAGGCAGGAATTGTAAGTGATAATGATGCTAAAATATTTAGAGAAACAGGAAGTGTAGACAGAGATTCACTTCCTGTCAAATCAAGCCCGATCAAAGTATTAGTCGAAGTCAAAAGAAGACTCCCCGACTGCACAAGTGCCTGACAGAGGAAAATAATAATTAGATTCTTATACATGGGATTTTAAAGATTACCACCGATGAACACTGATAACAGAAAGATAGCAGATACGATAAAAAATTTAAAAGATTCAATCCTATCGATTTTTTATCGGTGCTCTCGGTGTCCATCGGTGGTAATCAGTTTCTAAAGTGACTGTGTATTATTCCCAGTTTGCGATTTCGGTTTCTAGTTTAGCGAATATTTCAGAGTATGCGCTTGCTACTGGTCCTGACTTTTGCGCGTGCACAATTGGATCGCCTGCTTCGCCCGATTGCATAATGTCCATGGTCATCGGAATTTTTCCGAGAAGAGGAGCCTTGAAAGAATCAGCAAGCTTTTGACCGCCTCCTTCGCCAAAAATAGAATATCTTTTATCGGGCATATCAGGTGGAATGAAATAACTCATATTCTCCACAACTCCCAGTATAGGAATTTTAACTTGATTAAACATTGCTCCTGCTTTTGATGCATCAAGAGTTGCAACTCCCTGTGGTGTCGTAACAATAACAGCTCCATTTAAATCAATAAGTTGAGCAAGAGACAACTGCACATCACCCGTTCCCGGAGGAAGATCGATTAGCAGATAATCAAGTTCTCCCCATACAATATCATATAGAAATTGTTCAACAGCTTTACCGAGCATAGGTCCGCGCCAAACAACCGGTTGATTTTCATCGACGAGAAAAGAAAAAGAAATAATTTTGATTCCATATTTTTCAAGAGGCCAGATTTTATCTTCTTCGGATTTTAGCGCAACGCGACCGTTAATACCAAAAAGTTTTCCAATAGAAGGGCCATAAATATCTGCATCAAGTAGACCCACTTTAAAGCCTTTATTTGCAAGAGTCATTGCAAGATTTGCGGTTACTGTAGATTTGCCTACCCCGCCTTTTCCAGAGCCAATGGCTATTGTGCGTTTGACTCCTGGAATTTTATTTCCATCATCAAACTTCATATTGGGATCTACATCAAACTTGATTTTAATTTTTCCAACATCAGGAAGTTTTGTCACAAACTGACGAATTTGTGCTTCTAGACCGATCTGTAATTTTCTATCAGCCGATGGAGTCTTTGCTTTGATTAAAAAACCTTCATCGGTTTTTTCTATCGCCCCAATCATACCAAGCGATACCAAGTCTTTTTTGAGTTCTGGATGTTTTACTTTTGTAAGTTCTCTTTTAATTTCTTCTACAGTTGCCATTTTAGAATCCTTCTAATATCCATTGATTCTAAAGCGTTTTATTCGCCAAAGATTTTTTATTTCACACATCTAACAAAAAGACTAAACCTGCGCTCGTCGGAATGTGTGGTGCCGTGGGAGATATCGAAACTATAGGAAGTAGAATCACCACTCACGGTAGATGACCAGTATCCGTTACCATTTTTCTTCCAGGATTCAGTGACGCCAGACTTATATGCTGATTTTAATTCTTCAATCGTGGGCAAACGCATATTAATCCCTGCACAGTTATACCTGGCTTTGTTCCAGCTTGTAAATCCCTGGTTGGAACTCCAATTCAAATTTTTGGAATCAGCAGATAATTCAATATAGTCACTGCAAAAAATGGATAGGAGAAAAAAGAATAAAAGAATTTCTTTCTTCATTTCTTTTTAGAAGTTCTGGCAATTCTTTTTTTGCCTTCTTCGCTAAATGCAGATTTGCGCTTCATGGTTTTAATTGCATCAACCGATTTAAATCTCATGGCAGACCAATCTTCATCAATTGCAATTTGTGCTACTGGCTCATAATTCTTCTCGGCGAAAAGCTTAGCGCAATTGTCTCGTTTTATATCGGATTTATATTTTTTAGAAGTTCCCTTTGGATAGCAAAACCAAAGTAGCGCCTTATCACCTATAGCCTTAAAAACTTTTTTAGTAAGTCTCTCTGCTTCTTTACTATCTATTGCAAAAACCTGTATGAAATTATACTTCCCTTTTACTTCTAAATCAACCTGGGAAGAAAATTCTTTAAGAATTGGAGAATATTCTTCTGGAGCATTAAGAATCAAAACTGGATTTTGATCTTTATAGGATAATTTTTTTAGAATACTATTCATAATTCTCATTTTATTTTTAATAGCATCTAGTCTACAAATAAAAAAAGTGGAAACCATCTTATTTTTTAAAAAGGAGAATAATTAATGTATCAATTGAAAGATGGAACAGGCTACATCGTATTAAGCGCTATTATTGCAATTAGAAATTATTCCTCGGATGAGGAAGGTTATACAGTGATCTTGTCAGGAGGCCATTCCATTCATATACGAGAGGATGATTACTTTTCTCTTCTTGAAATTTTAAAAGAGAAGCATGAAAATAAATAATACAAATCCATCCAATATATCCAGGTGTAGGGAAAATAGAAGTTAGGTGAAAGATTTTTTACTTTAGAACATTTTTGTTGTTGTAAAGAAAAGAATTTTTTGCTACAAAGGGGAGAATACTACTTTCGGAAAAATGTATGAAAATCCAATTAAACGAAAAAGACAATATAGTTATCGCAGCTATTATTGGTAAAATAGATTTATACAACTCAAATGAAATCAACGAGTTATTTGAAAAATTAATCTCAGAGAACAAAACTAACGTTATTGTAAACCTTGAAAATGTTCCTTTTATGGACTCCTCTGCCTTTGTTGGCTTCGTTAACTGGTCTAAAAAATTCCAACAAATTAGCGGAAAATTAATAATTCTAAATGTGACTGGATTTGTCGCTAAAGTCATTGAGCAAAACTCTATGGGAGCGCTTTTAGAAATTTATCATAATGAGCAAGCCGCACTTGATTCTTTTTCAAAGTAAATAAAAAAATCCTAAATATTCATTTTTATGCTTGCTTTTATATATAAATTTTTATATATAAATTTTTATATATAAATAATTATGTATAAGGAAGCTAAAAATGCTTAAATATGCCATTTTAGGGTATTTAAACTACAGACCAATGTTTGGCTATGAACTAAAGCAAGCTATGGATGGCTCAACGAGCTATTTCTGGCATTGTAAATTAAGCCAGATCTACATGACCTTAAAGAGCCTTGAAAAAGAAAAAAAGCTAACTTCTGAAATCGAAAATCAAGAAGATAAACCCGACAGGAAAAGATATTCCATTACCTCCGCCGGAAAAAAAGATTTACAAACCTGGTTGGAAAAACCGTTAACCGAAATACCTCAGAACAAAGATGAATTACTATTAAAACTATTCTTCTCTGCCAATACAGATAAGAAAGATTTACTGCAAGAGTTACATTTACAAAAAAAGCTTCACCAGGAACAATTGAACACATACTTACATGTAACCACTAAAGTAATTGCAGAGGCTGCTCTCGAAAATCCAGCCTGTGCCCGTGATGCAATTCTCTGGGAAGCAACAAGGCGAATGGGTGAACTCTACGAAAAAGCATATTTGCAATGGATAGAAGAGACTATTCAAACAATCGAATCAAAATTATAAAATGGAGAATTTCATGAGAGTAAAAATATTTTTAGCATTTGTAGCATTCCTTACCATTGGTGCAGTCTACAGTCAAGCGGCTAATAGCACGAAACTCACAATTCGTGTTCAAGGAATCAAGAACAAAAAAGGCACCATAAATATTGCTATTTACAAAAGCGATGCTGACTTTAACCAGGAAAATTTCTCCTACGTCAGCAGAACTCCCGCCGATTCAAATGGAATTGTTACTTTTGATAAGATTGATTACGGCAACTATGGTATAGCCGTTTACCATGACGAAAATGAAAATCAAAAACTGGATCGCAATTTTATAGGAATGCCAAAAGAAGGATATGGATTTTCAAACAATGTAAAAGGAAAAATGGGTCCGCCTGCCTTTAAGGATACTTCTGTTCCAATGAATCAAGCTGAAACGAGTCTTTCTATTCAATTAATTTACTAAGGATTGTCACTATGAAAAAAATATTAATTATACAGGGGCATCCAGGCAAAGACTCATTATGCGCTTCCCTTGCCCGCTCTTATTTTGAGGAAGCTAAAAAAGCAGGCTACGAAGTAAAACTTCTGGAGCTTATTGATTTAAAATTTGATCTTTCTCTTTATGGAGGTTACAAATCAAAGCAGGAGTTTGAACCAGATTTAGTTTTAGCACAAAAGAGTATTCTAGAAGCCGAGCATTTAGTTTTTATTTTTCCAAATTGGTGGGGAATGATGCCCGCACTCTTAAAAGGATTTATCGATAGAACTTTTCTACCCGGCTTCGCTTTCAAATACAGAGAAAAATCACCGTTACCCGAAAAACTATTAAAGAATAAAACGGCTCGCATTATTATTACAATGGACTCTCCTTCCTGGTATTACAAATGGTTTAGAAACGCTCCGGGTTTAAATGCTTTAAAAAAAGGAACCTTGGAGTTTAGCGGTATTAGCCCCGTCAAATCAACTCTACTCGGTCCAGTTCGTAAAGCACCTAAAGAGAGAATTGAGTCTTTTATTAAAACTGCAAGAATCTTAGGAAGCAAAGGAGAATAATATGAAATTAATTTATTTTTGGGTTTGTTTTTTTCTTATTCATTGCAACATAACTTCTGTAAAAGAAGGCGAAGCAAAAATTGTTGAACGATTTGAAAAGACATTTAAAAGTTCTAAATACAGTAAAGCGGCAACTCTATTAGTCCACTCAGATAGTATAAAGATTCATTTAAAATCTTCAGCCGGCTTTTTAGAAGACCAGAAAAGCAAAGTAATACCTGACCAACCATTCCATACTGCTAGTATTGGAAAACTATTTACAAGTGTTCTAATTCATCAACTCATCGAAAGCGGCAAATTATCATTAAACGATTCAGTGCAGAAAATACTTGGCACAGATATCCTTAAAAATCTTTTTGTCTATGAAGGAACTGATTATTCTGAAAAAGTCACTATCTCTCATTTGCTTGCCCATACTTCAGGAGTAGATGATTATTTTGACAGTGTAGACAAAAAAAATAAATCAGTAATAGACGAAATCACGACTAATCCAGACAAATTCTGGACACCCATTGACTTGGTAAATTTTACAAGAACCAATCAAAAAGCAATCGCACCACCCGGCGCCAAATTTCATTATTCCGATACAGGCTATATTCTATTAGGGATGGTAATTGAAAAGATTACAACAAAAAAGCTAGAAGTAGTATTGCAAGAGAAAATTTTTACTCCTCTAGCAATGAAAAATACTTATATGTATCTAAGAAGCGAGCCAAGCGACAAAATGAAATTACCCGTTTCAACTATGATGCTTCGCGATAAAAATGTAACCGGCTTTAAGAGTCTGAGCGCGGATTGGGCTGGTGGCGGACTGATTTCTACAACAGAAGATTTACTTTTATTTCACAAAGCACTCATCAATGGGAAATTAATAACAAAAACAACCTATCTTTCTCTAGTCGGTAAAAATAAGTTCATGGATGGAATCTATTACGGGCAAGGGCTAATGACTGTTAGGTTCGGAGATATGTCATTTCTCATGCCAAACACTCCTGATTTACACGGACATTCCGGTCTTTTATCTACACTTCTTTTTTATTCTCCTGACTATGATTCGCATATAATTATAAATTTAGGTAGCACAGAAGATGTGGGAGATTCTTTTGAGCTAATGTTCTGGATTATGCAGGACCTAAAGCAAATGTATAATTTAAAAAAATAATTTGAGGAGATAAACATGGTTAACCCTAATTTTCTAAATAAAACAAAGGAGAATTCTGATTTAAGAATACTTCTATTTATATCAATATTTTGTCTATTTTTTTCAACGATCGGTCTTATCATTGATGACAGAGTTTTAAATTATAGTCCGCTCTGGCTAAAACCTTTTAAGTTTGCAGTATCAAGTATAATTTATGCTATAAGCTTAATATATTTAACAAGCTTAATTCCAAATCAGAAATTTTTAAAATTGGCAAACATTATTACTTCTTATGGTTTAATCGTAGAGCTAATCATCATTTACCTCCAAGCCTATAGAGGAAGAATGAGTCATTTTAATTTTTTAACTCTAGAGGATATGATTCTATTTCAAATCATGGCATTTGCAATTGTAGCAGTTTGGATAAGTTTAATCATCTACATGATTGGATTTTTTAAGTTAGATGCAAAGGACGATGTATTAATTCCCTCCATTCGTGTTGGACTCATTATAACTTTTCTATCAATGTGTATGGCTTTTACGATGACTCAACCTTCAAAAGAAGATATTCAAAAAGCAGAGCAAAACAAAGGACCAATCGGACTTGTCATGGGCTCCCATAGTGTAGGCGAGACTGATGAAACTAAAAGATTACCGCTGACAAGTTGGGCTCGCACGGGGGGAGATTTACGTATTGCACATTTTGTTGGTCTACATGCTCTGCAAATTCTTCCTTTCTTTGGATTTCTATTTCGCAGGTTAAATCTAAGTTACACAAGCGGTAAATGGATAGTATACGCCATTGGATTTTTCTACTTGGGTCTAACGTTATTTAGCCTTATACAAGCGCTTAATGGAATCTCGATTATACCTAATTAATATGACACCGGAACCGATCTTAACATTTCTGCTTATTTGTTGTTCTAGTTTTATTGGACCTCGAATGGGTGTCTATGATGGTGAACTAAACTACTGCCCTCCTACGCCTAACTGCGTTTCGTCGCAAAGCTGGAAATGGAATCCTCTTCATAGCATCAAACCCTATACCTATGAAAATATTTCTAGGGAGGAAGCATTCAATAAACTCAAAAATCTTTTGGATTATAAAGAAAATGTTCATGTAACTGCTGACCCAAATAACTTTTATATAAAGACTTTTTATTTTACAAAAGTATTTCGATTTCCGGATAAAGTTGAATTTTTATTTGACGAAAAGACTCCAACCGTTCAGATTCGATCTGCCTCCGTCTTCGGGATATTCGATATTTTCCACAACAGGGTAAGGTTGGAATATATTAGAAGAGAGTTAGATTGGAAGTAAGGGGAAAGTGAAAATAAGTGTTACAATCTGTATGTTTTTGTTATTATGCGTAGCATGTAAAAATAAGGAAAAGAGAGTTATATGAAGTGAAGAGGGAGAATATGAGTTTATTGATTTAAAGTTACTAAAAGAAAAAATTCATTCGAATCAATCGACCGAGGATGATATGTATAAAATCTTCGGCGAGAAAGTGAACAAGCGAATAAATATTTCACCACCTTTACCAAAATTCCATAATGGTGGTTATATACCAATTGATAGAATAGTAGTTTATTTTGATGGTAAAGGAGAAGAAAAACAAATTCCGAACGGATCTATTTATAGAAGTTACGAAAAGCTGGCAGTAACTTTTTTTATTCATAAAAGCATTATACAGTTTTATTCAATTTATCATTATAATGCGGTGAAAAATCTACTCGAATTAGATAGTACGCCCGATTCTATCGAGTATTATAAAATAAGAGAAAGTTTTTTTTGGCCACATCAAGGATGCGATGTGAAATACTATGATTCTAAAGTATTAAAAGTGCCAGAAGATGAGCTTAATTATGATTTTGCGTCCAAAAATTGTGATTGGGAGAAACCTAATTTTGAAGAGAAATTAAAAGCTGACGGGTATTATGATAGATTGTAATAGAGAAAGTTATTGTTGACTAACAAAGTGTAACTTCTCCTATGCTAAAATAATCGAAGCGTCGTCAAGAATTTGCATAATCTTAAATTTGCTGAGGTAAATCATAATTCGTAAAATATTGATTCCCTGTCCTTACCAAATTAAAGTCAAAAGAAAGAAAAGGAATTGACTTTTGCGAATTATAATACAAAAATTATGTTAGGGGAAATCTAAAATGCCAGCAAAATTAAATATTGGAATTAATCAAATTGTAGAATTAATTTTACAATTACCAAATGAAGAGGAAAAAGCTCTATTTGTCGAATTGAAAAAATTTTCTGAATTCAAATTTCTTTTAAATGAATTTTTACAAATAGGTGAAAATTTAAATATTACTAATGACGAAATAACAGCGGAAGTGGAAAGTTTTAGAAAGGAACAGTTTGCTTGAAAGTCGTTATTGACTCTAACCTTTTTATTAGCTCTGTCAACATGCACTATCTGGCTTACGGTAATTATTCGAAGTCTTCGTTATTTTTAATTAGCACATGCAAACAGAAAAAGACTTGGCATAGTTTGCCCTCATTTTAAGTTTCCATTAGAATTCTTGTTTGGCAAAAATGAAAGCCTAAGAGGGAAAGCTTTGCAAAAAATTAAATTTACAAAAATGGAAGGCATCGGTAACGATTATGTTTATATTGATGCAACTAGAAATAATATTCGTTTAACTCCTGAGCAGATTCAAAAAATTTCGAATCGCAATTTTGGAATTGGAAGTGACGGTGTTATCTTCATTCGCAAATCAGATAAAGCTGATTTTATGATGGATATGTATAACTCTGATGGCTCCTCTTCGGAAATGTGCGGAAACGGGATTCGCTGCGTTGGCAAATACGTGTTTGACTACGGCCTCACAAAATCGAAGACTCCAAAAATCGAAACCGGCAAGGGTGTGCTTGAATTAGACATGGAGACTAACGCTTCAGGTTTAGTGAATCTTGTCACCGTTGATATGGGCGAGCCAATTTTAATTCCCGAAAAAGTTCCTGTTCTACTTCCAGGTGTAAATCCTATCATCGAGCATGAAATCGAAATCAAAGGTCATAAGCTTAAATTTACAGCGGTTAGTATGGGTAATCCGCACGCTGTAATTTTCGTTGAAGATTCTGATCAATTCCCTGTTATTGAAGTTGGTCCAATTTTAGAAACTCATTCTCTTTTTCCAAGACGAACCAATGTTGAATTTGTTTCCATTCGCGGCAAAGATCATTTTTATCAGCGCACCTGGGAGCGTGGTGCGGGAGAGACTCTTGCCTGTGGAACGGGAGCCTGTGCAGTGCACGTAGCGGCTAATCTAACAAACCGCGGTGGACGCAAATCGCGCATTGACCTAAGAGGCGGAACTCTATTCATCGACTGGACTGAAAAAGGAAATGTAATCATGAAAGGTCCTGCAACCACTGTATTTGAAGGAGAATTCGAAATTTAAAGCAAATTAAAACCGGGGCGGCAATTTATTCTTTGAAGTATTTTAAATGATTAAGCAAGCCGCCCTGGTGCAAATAAATTCCCCTTCCCTTAAGTTTTTGTCTTCTGATGTATTCAGTTACGGTTAATAGTGTTTTGCCCGAATAGATTGGTTCGAGGGGAATTTTCTTTTCTTTCCATACATTCACAATCCAATCTTCGAGGGTTTTATTTTTACTTGCAAAAGCAGGAGAAGTAAATGGTGGTAGAACCTCTAGTCGATCTAGTATTTTTTTATCCAATCCCAATTTTTCTGCGTTAAACGCCATATCATTCTTGATTTTATCTTCTCGGTTTCCAATTGCCACACCAATGATCCTGATATTTTTATCTTTAAAGTATTCAAGCGCGGTTAATGCTGTGTATCCAGTTCCGAGGTCAAGAAACAAGTATTCAAATTGGTTTTTGCCTTCCATTTCCCTCCACATATAAAACATACTTTTGAGCCCCGCTTCATGGATTCCAAATTCAGGAATCACAAATCCGTTTGGAAATCCTTTTTTGAATTCATTTATATAGAAGTCTCGATTGGCTTTTGATTTAATAAAAATAGAAGTTTGAGAAAATCGGTTGCTTAAGATTGAATTTGGAGTAATTAAACTTTGATCGTTTGTGTAAAAAACAGAATGAACATTAAATTTTTCATTGTATAAAATGGTTGCGAAGGTTGAAACAAAATTGGAATGAGGATTTCCATAAAGTAAAATGTCTTTTACATTTCCTTGCTTTAAAAATTGAATCAACCCGTGTATTTTTTTTGTTTTTACTCCGAAGCCTGCGAAAGTTTTATCTTCTCTTTTAATTAGTAATTCAAAATTGGAATCAGAATGAAATACATCGACCGGAGTTTCCGTGAAATATAAATTTTGTAAATTTTTAATAGGCATTATGAATATTCCCGATTGTGTCATTCCCGTGCAGACGGGAATCCAGAATAATAGAAAATTTACTTGATTTTAAACTAGATTCCTGCCTTCGCAGGAATGACAAATTTACTAAAAGCTTAGCATACATTATAATACTACCTTAAATTTTACCGAACTTCGAATTCGATTTGGTCTAATATTTTATTTTCTTTATCTCGAATGGATAATTTGTATTTACCCGACTTCGGAGTCCAATACTGAATCCTTTTGACTTCCCCAATTATTTTATTATTTAATACCCAGTTTGTATTTTTATCTGGTTTAGTGGATTCAAAATATACCAGTTGGTTAGCCTGCGGTATATCTGGATCTACCGCAATGATAGTATGATTCGCCGGAGAGATAATTTTTACAAGGCTAGTTTTAGTATTTGAATTATTAGTAAGAAAAACCTTTTCCTGTTGATTTTTTTTTGTCTGGGTAATTTGCATTTCACCTTCGGAGAGTTTATTAATAATATCGCGCCAGGCAGGAGCCGCACCTGTAACGCCACTTACATTCCACATCGGCTCCCCAGAGAAATTTCCCACCCATACACCTACCGTATACTTATGATTATACCCTACACACCAATTGTCTCGCATGTCTTTACTCGTTCCTGTTTTTACACTTGCAATCTGTCTCGTAACTAATGGATTTTCCAGACCAAAACTTAAAGCTCTTGCTTCTTTATCGGAGAGAATATCCCGAATCAAATCAGTTGTTTCTTTTTTAAATATTTGCTTTGGTATATGCGCTGGATCGTCTTCTTTAATTCTAATTTCCGAATACATTCCATCGTTGGCTAATACTCTGTATGCGTTCGTGAGTTCTTTTAAGTTTATATCAAGAGATCCAAGCGCAATCGACAAACCGTAATAATCCGCTTCTCTTAATTCGGTAAATCCCAATTCACCAAGTGTAGATACAAATTCATTCAAATCAAGCATCGATAAAACTTTTACAGCAGGGATATTTAAAGAAGAAGCCAGGGCAACTCTTGCAGTAACGTCTCCGTGGAAAGAGTCCTGGTAATTCGATGGACTGTATATTCCTGTTCCAACTTGAAAGTCCGCCGGGTTGTCGTTTAATAAGGTATTATCCGTAATAATTTTATTTTGTAAGGCAAGACCATAGATAAAAGGTTTTAGAGTAGAGCCCGCCTGACGTCTTGATCTTACTCCGTCCATTTCATAAGCAGAAGAAGTGTCCCTACCCGCCCCGCCTACATAGGCTAATACATTTCCAGTAGAATTTTCTAAAACTAAAACAGCTCCATCTTTAACATTTTTATTTTTTAAATTAAGAAGTTGCTTTCTGAGTATTTCTTGTGAAAAAATTTGTATGTCGCGATCGAGAGTCGTTTTAATTTCCTTCACACCAGTTTCAACTAACGCATGTGCAATATGATAAGTAAACCCATTTCTTGGTTTGATAAAATAAGTTCTAGAAAAAATTTCTCTTACTTTACTACGAATTTTCTCACAATCAGATTCTTTTTCCAATTCCTTTGCAATGTAACAAGCTCTTTCGGCAATTCTAGATTCCTTTCCCGAAGGAGATTTAAAAAAAGAAACAATAATGCTTGCTTCATTCTCATCTAGACCGTGTGCTTCTTTTTGAAATAAAGCACGCGATGCAGCATCAATTCCTATTAATTCTCCTTTAAAGTTTACCAAGTTCAAATAGGCTTCTAGAATTTCTTCTTTAGTCCAAGTTTCTTCTAGCTCCTGCGCATATCGTATTTGATCCCATTTTTGCGAAATCGTCCTCCCATTTTTTTTCCCTTTTAAAAGTGGATTAAGAATAGAGGCTAATTGCATTGTAATAGTGCTTCCTCCTCTTTTTCCTCGAAAGGTAAAATACCGTAATGCGCCGTCTGTGATTGCTTTCCAGTCCACTCCTTTGTGTTCAAAGAATCGACGATCTTCTGCGATTAATAAAGATTTTAGAACTGCTGCGGAAATATTTTCTAGACTCACCCAATCGAGGCGACGACTCTCTCTATCATTTCGAATCTCGTGAAGCGGCTTATTGTTCTTATCCAGAATTATTAAATCAGATTTTCGGATAGATTCTTTTACTTCTTTTATTTTGGGAATTTCGGTCGGTAAAATAGAATCAGCCAAAAGAAAGAAAAAAAAGATTTGTATAAAAGTTTTGTTTTTTGTTATTAAAAAATTATTTTTTATAATTTGCATCTCTTCTTTTTTTAATTTTGTCAGCCCATTTCTCAAACATTCTTTTTAATTGTTCAGCTGAAAAAGGTTTTTCCATATAATCATCCATTCCTGCTTGAATGCAAATTTCTTTATAGCCAGATAAAATACTTGCAGTCACGGCAATAATTACCGGTCGATCGTCTGAATAAATCTCTAGAATTTTTTTTGTAGCTTCAATTCCATTTAAAACTGGCATTTCAATATCCATGAGAATTACATCATATTTTTTTTTAGCAAGGGATTCTAATCCAATTTCCCCATTATCTGCAATGTCTATCTGATGACCAATTTTAAGAAGATACCTTTCCACTAACTTTTGATTCACTGGATTATCTTCCACCAAAAGGACAAGGAGCTTTGTGTTTTTAACCCCTACTTCATCCATTTATATTTCATCTCTTAATTCAATTTACTTCTGTTTATTCTAAAATTCAGTATTTTGATTACAAGTATTTTAAATCAATACGAACTAACATATATATACCGGAAAGTAGATTACTAACCTATTTAAAAGTAGCCTAAGAGAAAGAGAGCCTTCAGAAACTATTTTTAGATTAAAAAAGTTATGGAAAAAGTTTGCATAAGTTTCAAACTTATCAAAGTAGAGGGAAGATTGAATATTTTAGATTATTCTGACACAAAAGAATTTCCAGTTTTAATAGAATTTTTTGAAGCAGGTGGACCGGTAGCTTCAGGATACAAGTATTTGACACAAATCAAACTATTTAGCCGGGCTGATAAAGTTTTTTTAAATTACAAAGAAGTTAGAGATTTCGTAAATCCGAAACCACGTCTTGTTGTTTCCAATGAAAAGGAATTGTCCATGGATATCTATAAGGAGATGCTTTCTGATTTAACAAATTTTAATGTCACAAGTCTAAACCATAATTTTGTCTTAGAAAATTCTAAGAATGAGAAACCGAATTTCTTTTCTTTATCATTAGGAGAGATTGTGAAAGTGCGATTTGATTATTTGACTTCCCACAAAGACTCTCCCGAATTTGAGCCATACGAAAATATTATTCAGTTAATGAAGAATTTATTATTTTCAAACTTACGATAATATTATTTAAACCCTAGTAAACCAAATCTTTATGGTCTTAGCTTACACGCATAGCCCTAAGTTTTCCAAAGACCAAAATTTTTTACTTGAAATATGACAGATGTATGGTTGCTAAATGTTGTTTAAACCAGCGAACGATAAACAGAAAGAAAACTCATCTCTTAATGTTTAGTTTTGAAAGGATATTTTATAATTATGAAAACAAACATACAGGACAACTATAAAAATTCAATTTTATCTTATACTAGAAAAATATTTATCGTTTTCTTGTTTATTGCATTCATAAACAGGTGTTCTCAAAATCTTTCAAATGGTTCCATTTCCTCCATTGCATTTGCTTCTTATTTGCTAAGAATTTCTAATTCAAATATTAAATCAAAATTAACTTCGAACACCAATTCAGTCATCGTTGCACCGACTTCTGGATTAACGACTTCCGAATCTGGTCAAATTGCTAATTTTAGTGTTGTTTTAAATTCTTTACCGACATCAAATGTTTCTATTCCAATTTCTAGTTCAAATACAAATGAAGGGAAGCTCGATTTTTCAAGCTTAGTATTCACACCGGATAATTGGAATATTCCTCAATCAGTCACAGTAACCGGAGTGAATGATTTTATTGTAGATGGAAATACTTCTTACTCAATTTTAATTGGAACCGTTACTAGTTCTGATTTAAGTTATAATGCCTTCGACCCACCTGATGTGAGCTTAACAAATATTGATAATGATTCAAAAGGGATAACAGTTAGCTCTGTTACCGGAAACACTAGTGAGGCAGGAACTACTGCAAGTTTTACAATTGTTTTAAACAGCTCTCCAACTTCGATTGTAGGAATGACAATTTCAAGTTCAAATACAGCAGAAGGAACTGTTACTCCAACAGGAATTTCATTCACGACGGCTAATTGGAATATTCCTCAAACAATTACAATAACCGGTGTAAATGATTCAGTTGCAGACGGAGATATTATTTATTCGATTATTATAAATCCTGCCACGAGCTCAGATCCACTTTATAATGGAATCGACCCATCTGATTTAAGCCTGACTAATATAGATGTAGGAGAAAAACGAACCTTTGTCTCTTCCGCTGCTTCAATCGGAAATTTAGGAGGCATTGCAGGAGCAGACACTGTTTGCAATTCAGATGTCGGTAAACCCAATATCGTTCCAAATGTTTATAAAGCCATGATTGTAGATGGAACGGCTCGTAGAGCATCTGTTACTGCCAATGCTGGAGATGGTCAAATAAATTGGATTTTTCTGCCAAATACTTCTTACTATAGATCGAATGGCACAACTCAGATTTTAACAACCAATGCAAATGGTATTTTTCCTTTTGGGACACTGACTAATTCATTTGAATCTGCTGCAATTCCCTATTGGACAGGTCTAAACACGAACTGGACTACCTCTGCAAATACCTGTAGTAATTGGTCAACTATTGCAGGCAACGGCCAAGTGGGTCAGGCAACCCCTACTACAGGAGCAAGTATTTCAGGTGCAGCTTCACCTTGCAATGGAACTGTCCCGTTTTTATTGTGCGTGCATCAGTAAATTGTGATTAGCCTTTATTCTTCGTCGGATCCAATTAAATCTTCAGGTAAACTCTTACTACCTTTTCCACCTAGCGCCTCAATTTTTTTGGCACGCCCTATCAAATTTCCTTTCCCGGAATTGAGTTTGCTAAATGCAGACTCATAAACTTTTTCTGTTTTCTTTAAGGAAACTCCAATTTCTTGCATATCACTGACAAAGCCTTGAAATTTATCGAGCATTGCACCAGCTTCTTTAGCAATATCGATTACATTTCGATTTTGCTTTTCCTGCTTCCAGATAACACTGATTACCCGCAGTGCCCCAATAAGAGTAGTTGGTGTAACGAGTAAAATATTTTTCTCGAAAGCATGATTGTATATACCCGGATCAGAGTGCATGGCCAGAGAAAACGAAGGCTCTATTGGTATAAATAAGAGAACAAAATCAGGAGAATGAATTCCCTTTAATTTAAAATAATCCTTTGCAGAAAGCTCTTTTATATGATTGTAAAGAGAATTCAAATGTTCCTTTAAGAATTTTTCTTTCTGTGCTTCTGTTTCAGCTCCACAATATTGATCATAAGCAACAAGAGATACTTTGGAATCTATTATTAGATTTTTATTATCAGGAAGATTTATGATTACATCTGGAGTAAAACGTTGATTATCCTCAGATAGAAGCTGTTGCTGAATTATATAATCTCTTCCTTTTTCCAATCCAGACTTATCAAGGATGCGTTCTAAAATTCCTTCTCCCCAATTCCCTCGTGCCTTGCTATCGCCTCTCAGGGCATTCGTCAGATTACGCGCTTCTTCTGTCATCGATGTATTTAATTTTTCGAGTAGAGAAATTTGCTCTTTTAAAGAGATAGTTTCTTTCGCCTGTTCAAGTCTTGTGCTATCTACTTTCTTTTCAAATTTTTCTAAATTTTCTCGGAGAGGCTTTAATATAGTATCTAACGTTTCACCAGTTTGTTTGTTAAAGCTAGATGAGTTATTGATTAAAATTTGATTTGCAATGCTCTTAAATTCTTCGTTGAACTTGGAGTGTAATTTCTCAATTTCCTCTTTTTGTTTTTGCATATTTTCTTCGAGGGTTTTAAATTCTATATTTCTTCCAGATAGATTTTTTTCTAATTCGATAGATTTCATTTGCAATGCTTTAAACTCGGTTGTTAAAGATTCATACTTTTTCTCGAATTCTAAACTGCGATCATTGCTTGTTTTTAGTTCGGAATTGCGAGTTGCCAAATCCTGTCCCAATTTTCGAGTCATCTCTTCTTCTATTTTTAGAGATTTTTCCTTTTCTAGCAAGGTTTGCGTGGCTTGCTCTAATTTGGTTTGAAGCACCGTTTTCTCATTTTTTAATGAGTTTAGCTCTTCTGGACTGATACCTAAATCGGCCTGGTATTTGAATTTGGCTAAGAAAAAGCCCCCGAGTCCGAAAACGATCATTACAATTAAATTCGTGAGTAGAATTATTTCCAAGTATTGCTCCTTTTTATGTCATATTGCGAGGATATTATTTCAAAAAACACTATTTTTTCCAATATACAATGACAGCCGGACAAAATGGCTAAAAAAAGAGAATTTTTTTGCAACCTTTCTTTGGGCTTTGCATCTTAAAAATTAAGAATACGGATTAACTAACCGTGTTCACTTTAAACTTATTTCGAAGGTGGAGTTATGGAAACTCATATAGAATCAAAAAGAACGACTGGCTCAACGATTTCTCTGATCGCATTTACTTTGATTTCAATGACAGTATTATTTGTATTTACGGTGCCCTTTACATGGGATTTATTCTGGATAGCAGTGGCTTCGTATTTTATACGAATGTTTGCAATTACAGGTGTATACCATAGATACTTTTCGCATAACGCATATAAAACGTCTAGAGTAATGCAATTTTTGCTCGCATGGCTTGGGTGTATGGCTCAACAAAAAGGACCACTCTGGTGGGCAGCTCACCATCGAAATCATCATAAATATTCAGATACGGAAAAAGATCTTCACTCTCCAAGACTTACTGGATTTTGGAATTCACATATGCTTTGGTTTTTGAAAAGTGATTTCAATGAATACGATGAAAAAATAATTAAAGATTATGCAAAGTATCCAGAACTAGTCTGGCTCGATAAATGGCATTGGATCCCGCCTTTATTGTTTTCCATTGTCCTTGGAATGATCAGCTTTCCTGTTTTAGTTTATGGATATGCAGTTGCAACATTTCTTCTAGGTCATGGGACGTGGACAATTAATTCCCTTTCCCATGTTATAGGCAAAGCACGATTTGACGCTGGCGATGATAGCAAGAATAATTGGTTCCTAGCAATTATCACTATGGGAGAAGGATGGCACAACAATCATCACTACTATAGACACTCTGCTAACCAAGGTTTTTATTGGTATGAATATGATTTCACATATTACATTTTAAAACTTATGAGTTTTGTGGGATTGGTTTGGGATTTAAAAAAGCCACCTGTTCATGTTTTAGAAGAAGGGATGAAACTCGATGCACTTAGAAAAGGTAAAAAAGAATTCAAAAACCTTTCAGGCCAATGGGTTCCTGTTACTGTTAGAATTCAAACAGCGCAAACTTCAAGTTAATCGCTTTACCTCTCACAAACTTTTTTTCTAAAAAATTTTCTAGAATAAGGTGTTGTGTAAAAACATGGATTTCTCACAGAGCACACTGAGAGCACAGAGTAAAGAATCTATAAAATCAATAGCTCTCTGTGACCTTTGTGGGCTCTGTGAGAAATATTTTCTCTGCTTTTACACAGTCCCTACTTATTAATATTCGACACTTCTTTTAGGTGTGGGATTTGGTTTCAGAGATCAATATTCTCTGGATAAATTTCTTCAGGAACTACATAGGACATTCGAAGTTTTGGGTCTCTTTTAATTGAAATCTTTGATTTTGTGATAACTTTTTCTGATTCTTTTTTGTTCAATTCCTCATCTTCTTGTTTTGTAGTCTCTATTTTAGTAAGTGTTTCCATTTTTAATGCCTACCTCATTCAGGCGGAAATCATTTTACCGATTATGTCGAATCAGTCAACTCTAAATTATCTATAATTTATTGACAAAAGTAAATAAATTTCGATAAACACCTAAATCTGAATACACGGAAATGGATGCAGGAGAATGGGAAGGAATTAAAGACAATCACTTACCACAAATAAAAATCATTTTAAAATCGAAATCTATGTAAAATGCAATTTGCATGAAATGTGGACAAAACCATTATTACCCTCTAATGAGAACTAAAGAAATTTCAAACAATTTTGGTTAGTAAATATTTTTTTATTAGTCAATTTTTCAGTCGAAGAGCTACAACGCCAACGACAAACCTGAGAGAGGAAGTATGAACTAGCACACCGAATGCAAGTGATCAGTGTGCTCCAGCGGGTTGGGTGCAACAGGGGACAAACGGACTTGGCTCTAGTTCAAAATACATTATGACTTCGGTGTCATTGTATGATCAAAGTTCTAATAAAAATTATATTTATATTGTTGTTGGAAATGGTCTCGGCACTACAGCGATTAAAGTAGTCCGTCAGGCATATTAAAAATATATTCCTATTAGATTATAAAATATCTTCGTTTTCTAATAGGAATTTTTTAGTATGATCTTTTACAAAAAGTAATTAAAAATAAATTTTTTCCTAAGTATTGGAGTCTTATATAGATAGGAATTTTTATGAAAAGTTACTTTCCCATCTTATTTAAATGGACTTCATTTTTTTCATTATTATTAATTCCCTATTATATACACTGCTCAAGAATTGATAGAATTCTGAACCATTACACTCAAAAATCAAATGCAATATATATAATCATACATGCTTCTAAATCAGATATGATTCAATCTTTACCTACGGAAATTATCATGCCGCACGTAAATCAGCGAATAGAACGAGCACATTTTGTAATTTTATACATCCAAAGAAAAGAACTAGAAAGTATTCCAAAAACAAAAAATTTTTATTTAAATTCAGATATTCCACCTCCCAATCTAAATCTAGCTTAAAGCAAACAAACAGAATTACCCTCTAAGCAGTTTTCATTTCGATTATTAATATAAATCGATCATTATGGAGAAATACAATGAATGCATCTGTAACTAAAATATTAAATTCAATAGCCATCACAAAAAAAATAAATATTCTATCTATACTCACTTTAAGCTTAACATTTTCAAACTGCACTGCTTGGCCCGCTGTAGCTGCACTGTTAGGACTAACCGGCAATTCAAAGAGTAGTCCACCTCTAATCATCCCTCCAAGTGGAGGCGGGGCAGGAAGTCCGGCATCAGAAAATTCTGCAAATCCGAGCCCAAGCCCTGCACCTACTCCTGAGTTGCCTACAGACACCTCACCAATAGCTATTCCCAGTAATATAATTCTTTCGACAACGACTTCTACCGGGTTTTATCCAGAGTCAACTGTGATAGATATAACTGTAAAATTCACAGAAGCAGTTACTGTAACGGGAACTCCGCGTTTAAATTTAAATAATACTGTTTACGCAAATTATCTTTCAGGTAGTGGGACTGATACGTTAACTTTCCGCTATACAGTGCAAGCTGGAAACGGAGAAGATATAGTGGGACTTGATGCAGCAAGTCAAACAGCTCTTAGCCTGAACGGAGGCACCATTCAATCAGTAGCGAATAATACTGATATGGCTCTAACTCTCCCTGCTCCCGGCGCTCCTAATTCCTTTGGCAATGGCAAAATAATAGTGATAGATACAACTACTCCAATTATTACGGGTGTAACATCAAGTTCATCTGACGCAGTATACGGATTAGGCGCTATTATCACGATTCAAGTCTTATTCTCAGAAGTAATCAATGTGGTTGGAGGAACTCCGCAGTTAACACTGGAAACCGGAACAACTGATAGAACAATTAACTGTAATTCAGGGACAGGAACAAATACACTTAGCTGTATCTATACCGTCCAAGCGGGCGATACAACCACGGATCTAGACTATACAGCTACAAATTCATTTTCTTTAAACGGAGCGACAATTCGAGATGGAGCTTTACATAATTCAGTTTTAACATTAGCCACTCCAGGTGGAACAAACTCTCTGGGTGCAAACAAAGCAATTGTGGTTAATACAAATTTACCTTCCATTGCCAACGTAACTTCTTCTCTGCCTAACGGAGCTTATACAATAGGACAAATAATTCCAATTCAAGTTACTTTTAGCCAGGCTGTGAATGTAACAGGAATTCCCCAATTGACTTTAGAAACTGGTGCAACAGATTCTATTCTTAATTACACTTCTGGAAGCGGAACAAATACACTTACCTTTAATTATACGGTCGCGCTTGGTCATGGAAGTTTAGATTTAGATTACATTTCTTCATCTGCTCTAACACTAAACGGTGGAACAATAAAAGATTCTGGAAATATAAATGACGCAATATTAACATTAGCTACACCGGGAGCAGCAAATTCTTTAGGAGCAAATCGGACTATTATAGTAGATACTAATAGTCCGGCAGTTTTAGGTGTAACCTCTTCTACTCCCGATGGAAGCTATCGAGCAGGACAATCTGTTTCAATTCAAGTGAACTTCGATGAAAATATAGTAGTAATTGGAACTCCGCAATTAACTCTAGACAATGGAGCAGTCGTAAATTATTCATCCGGTAGCGGAACATCGACATTAACCTTTACTTATACAATCGGTGCAGGACAAACATCCAATGACTTAGATTATCAATCCACTTCTGCACTTGGCCTAAATGGTGGAAGTATTTCTGATTCAGCGGGCAATGCTGCTAGTTTGACATTAGCCGCACCAGGATCTACAAACTCTCTAGGATCAAATAAAGCTATCTCAGTAGACACAACTTCAGCCGCTGTGACTAGTGTTAATTCTTCTACTTCAGACGGAAGTTATAGGTCGGGTCAAACTATATCTATTCAAGTAAATTTTTCAGAAAACGTAACTGTAACAGGCACACCAACTCTAACTCTTGAAACAGGAGGAACGGATGCTATAGTGAACTACACTAGTGGTAGCGGAACATCGACATTAACCTTTACATACACAGTTGGAGCAGGACATACATCGACTGATTTGGATTATGCATCGAATGCAGCACTAACCCTAGCAGGTGGAACAATCAATGATTCAGCGGGTAATAGCTCTAATCTAACACTCCCGACACCGGGAACGACTAATTCTCTTGGTGCAAGCAAAGCAATCGTTATTGATACGACTTCCCCTACAGTAACAAGCGTTAATTCTTCAACTCCAAATGGGACATACAAAACGGGAGACGTAATTTCAATACAAATAAATTTCAGTGAGAATGTAACAGTAACAGGAACTCCTCAGCTCACACTGGAAACAGGCGGAACAGATGCAGTCATAAATTATGCAAGTGGAACCGGCACATCATTATTAACCTTTACCTACACAGTGGTCGCAGGCAATACATCGAGCGATTTGGACTATGTAAACACAAACTCCCTTGCCTTAAACGGAGGAACAATAAGCGACGCTGCCGGCAATGCTTCTACGTTGACATTAGCCGCTCCCGCAGCAGCAAATTCTCTTGGAGCAAACAAAGCAATTATCATAGATGCAACCTCTCCAACAGTTACAAGTGTAAATTCCTCTACCGCAAATGGAACTTACAAAACCGGGCAAATCGTTTCCATCCAAGTAAATTTCTCTGAAAACGTTACAGTTACCGGAACACCACAGCTTACACTCGAAACTGGAACAACAGACGCAATTGTTGATTATGTATCCGGTAGCGGCACATCGGCATTAACCTTTACGTATACAGTTGGTGCCGCGCAAGCTTCCAATGACTTAGACTATCAATCGACAACAGCCCTAGCATTAAACGGAGGAACAGTTAAGGATAGTGCGGGTAATGACGCAACATTGACATTAGCCTCACCATCAGCAGTAAATTCCCTAAGTTCAAATAAAGCTATCGTAATCGACACATTTTCTCCGAGCATAACCGGTGTTACTTCATCAACAGCAGATGGGACTTATGGAGTTGGACAAGTCATTTCAATCCAAGTCAGCTTTAGCGAAGCAGTAACTGTAACAGGAACTCCCCAGATTACACTCGAAACAGGAACTACAGATGCAATCGTAAACTATGCATCCGGTAGCGGCACATCTACATTATCCTTTACCTATACTATCGGAACAGGACATGCCTCTGCCGATTTAGATTATCAATCTACAACAGCTTTAGGATTAAACTCAGGGTCTATTAAGGACACGGTTGGCAATGACGCAATATTAACATTAGCCACACCAGGAGCGGCAAATTCTCTTGGTGCAAACAAAGCTCTTGTCATAGATGCAGTTTTCCCAACTGTGACAGATGTAACTTCCTCTACAGGAAACGGAATGTATGGGATTGGACAAAGTATTTCGATTCAGGTATTGTTCAGTAAAACTGTTATAGTAACAGGAACACCGCAACTAACATTAGAAACGGGAACGTCAGACGCTGTAGTAAATTATGCAAGTGGAAGTGGAAGCAATACACTGACATTCACTTATACTGTAGCCTCTGGACATACTAGTGCAGATTTAGATTACCAATCCACAGCAGCTCTTACACTTAACGGTGGAACGATTCGAGATAGCGCAAACAATAACGCAACATTAACATTAGCCGCCATGGGTGGATTAAATTCATTAGCCGCAAACAAAGCTATAGTAATAAATACTGCTACACCCACAGTATCCTTTTCGGCTGCAACGTCTTCCACAGCTGAGACTACAACAACTGTAACAATACCTGTGATTTTATCAGCAGTATCCGCATTATCTGTTACTGTAGATTATACTGTAACAGGAGGAACTGCGACTGGGTCTGGAACAGATTATACTCTTACAAATGGAACCTTAACTTTTGCACAGGGAGAGACATCAAAGGACATTACAATAACAGTTGTAAATGATGCGCTACGAGAAGCGGATGAAACAATTATTCTAGGAATTTCAAATCCCGCAAACGCAACCCTAGGTGCTACCACTTCTCATACATATACGATTAACAACGATGATCCGCTACCAACCGTTCAATTTTCCGCTGCGACTTCTTCTTCGGGAGATGAATCTTCTACCACTCGAACTGTGGAAATAACTCTTTCCGAGGCTTCCGGGCAGACAGTTACAGTATCCGTTTCTGATTCAGGTGGAACGGCAACTTCTGGAACAGACTATACCTCTCTTGGCTCTCCGGTGACAGTAACTTTTAGCGCAGGTGTCACAGCGCAAAATATAAATATTCCGGTATTACAAGACTTAGAATATGAAGGCAATGAAACAGTGCATTTGACTTTATCCGCACCTTCGAATGCAACGCTAGGAGGAACGACTGCTCATACTCTTACCATAACAGATGATGATGTAGGAATTGCCTCCGCCGAAACAATGGATGCGGATAACGACGGTAAGATTGATCATTACAAGCTAACCTTCTCAGAAGCTGTAAATGATTCAACATTTCCTGGATATGTTTTAAATAGCCCTGGAAATGCTCAAACTAATTGGCTAGTTGCCGGTTACTCAGGAGTAGTCTTAGCGCATGGTTCTGCTGCACCCGAAGCAGATTCTTTAAATGATTCGATAATTTATTTAAGGTTTAACGAGGGAGTATCAAGCGATACAGACGCAAAGCCTAATTTAACAACGACAGCGACACCTACTCTTGTAACTACTGGCGGAAAAACAATTGGCAGAATCTATACCGCAACAGTTGTAGAATCAGATAGAGCCAAACCAGTATTAGTCTCTGCAACAGCACAAACAGGAACAACATTAATAACTTTAACTTTCTCTGAACCGGTCTGGACGGCAACTGGAATGCCTGCTTGTGGAGCTGGAGGAGAATTAGGGGCGGCTGATTTTATTTATAATAATGTGAGTGGGAATAATGCTTCTAGTTTGGTTAGCATGGGTGCGGATACTTGCGGAAATGATTTGGTTGTAAATGTAAATTCAAATTCAGCCTTAATGCCAGCGGATAACACAGATACTATCGTAGCGACCACTGGAATTTTTGATGCAGCGAATAACAATGGTAATCCGACCGTTAGCGCAATCGTAGTAACAGGAGGTCCAACCATTAGCAGTATCGACTTATACGATACAAATAAAAATGGAAAGATAGATCAAGCGAAGATAACATTTTCCATAAATGTAAATGATGCAACGATAGACGATACAGATGCTTCTCGTTTTACTATTGGAGGAACTGCTGCAATCAAAGTGGATACTGCAACTAGTGGGACTGGACTCATTGCTTCTCCCAACAATGATACAGGTGTATCCAATGACTCAATCGTAACAATTTTTACGGATGACTTCACACTATCAGGAACTGACTTAAAATCGATGAGTTTCTCACAAAATACAGGAAGGTGGATGGGCAATGGAACAGAGTTAGCTACAGTTGCCGTTTTAACATCTGTAACTAACGACAAAGCTCCACCAGTTATTCTAACCGCCGTAGCAGCAGAAAATTCAATCGCATCTGCAACTGTAGACAATGATGATACTTTGGTGATTACATTTTCAGAAAGCACAAATAAGCCTACAATTAATTCTGGAAATATTGCCAGTATCTTAAGTCTTTCTAATTCCCATGTTTGGGGTAACGTAACTTCTGCAACTTGGAATGGTCCGGGAGATGTACTCACTCTTACGTTTGCAGGCACAGGGAGTCCTACGGTTGCAGTTGGAGACTATATTACAATTGTTGGAACGATAACCGACACAGCAACAGACCCAAACACATCTGTAAATATTCCATCGGTAAATCCAATCAGCGGAAATTTTAGTGTAGAAGCTCCTTCTATTAGTTCTGCCTCCTCAACAAGTGCTACAACTATCCGAGTAGTATTTAACGAGAATGTTAATAATGCAGAAGCAACCACACTCGGAAATTATAAAATTGCCTTATCAAGCGCAGTCACTGGAAATTGTAATGACAATTCAAATTTCTCATCAGCTGCCAATTTAACATTTTCTGCAATTGTGAAAGTAGATGATAAAACTTATGATTTTACGACAGCCAACCAAACCAATGGTGCAAGTTATACCGTATTGGCCAATAAGAACAATATACATCATAAGGATTATCCTACTTACACCCTCACATGTCCGAATAATGCAAACTTTATTGGTCAGGAAAAGTTGCGAATAACAAGTGTCACCTGCTCATCCCTGACATCTCTTGTTGTAACATTTTCGAAACCAGTAAATTCTGGAATGAATGTATCTGGCTCTGCTGAATGCAATACAACAACAGAGTGCAACAAACGTTATGTGATAAAAGGTATCGTGAGCGGTACAGAAGTCGGAAGTATGACACAAGCAAAGATTTTAGATGGAACAGTATGTGGCGGTCAAGCAGCAAATAGTTCTAAAGTTTGTATTACACATACTCTAAATCAAAACGGTAGTATCTACACACTTGTAGCGGCTAACGCAACCGATAGCGATGGATTTAATGATTCAGCCTGGAGTGCTATTCAGTCTACAGCAGAAAATCTGCAAGCCAGTCCAAAAGATAGAGCAAGTTTTACTGGATGTGGAACTACTCCGCATAATTTCGTTGACGGTCCTGTTGTCACAGATCCGTTTGGCGATGGAACTACATTTGGATATTTGAACAAATACCAAAATAAAATTTATATAGGACCCAACCAAAAAGGAAATGGAGCAACAAGGTTTGAGGCTGATGGCTCTTCTCCTGAGAACCTAACCTTTGAATTATTAAAAGATTCTACAGGCTCTAGAACATCAGGCAGCACTGCATCGGCACCATTTGCTAGTATTGGCTATACAGGTTGTACTGCAGATAATTCTTCTGCGACAGGATGTGGACCTAACGATGAAAACGGTAGGGGCTTATTTGCTACTGGAACTTTTGGAGGGACGGAGTATTTATTTATAACCGGTGCAAATACGGCGGGTAATAATGATTATCTGTATTTTACCCCTGACTTAGATTCAGTTCTAAACTTTAATTACATAGATGCAAGTTGGGTGTTTGATAATTACGATCCAACTTGTAATGCAACTTGGAGATCGAATGTAACACAAAACCAAGTAACAGAATCCATTCATGTATTTAATGGTAAAGTGTATTGGAGTGTTCCTGGAGATGGGACTAACAGACCATTTGCCGTTACAATTGGCTCTCTTACAAATGAGGTAACTTGTAATAATACAACCAATGCCTACTTGAATATGCGTTATATGTCAGGGGTTGGAAGACTCCATGCTACAAAACCAGCACAGGCAGATATTATGGGTGGGATTTTTAATTCCTTCAATGATCGTGTCTATTTTGCAAATTCAGGATCTATTTCTTATAGTAAAGTATCTTCCCCTGTTTGTATTGAAGGAAGCACTTACTCTGCAGGAGTATGTGAACAGACAGGTGGAATTGTTCGATCTGTTAATAATAATCCCGCTGGATGTACGTCCGCAGGCGGTTGTCCTGATTGGGTTGACATTACTCCAAGTTCAGTTGATTACAAAAAGTATTTTACAATTGGACTTGAGGCTATTACCGATTTAATCCCAGCACAAAAACCAATTCCAAATATGGAAACGTATAAAAACAATTTTTACTTCATTCGCAATGCATGCACACAGGCACTTTGGGATGATGGAACTGCAACGGGTGGTGATTCCAATAATAATTGTGGATTTAATGCTTCTTGTGGGACAACGAATAAAAATGATAAAGTTTGTCCTCTTGGTGCAGAAATTCCTCAGCTATGGAAATGTGTTCCTTCTTTTAGCGGCTCTGCAACTGAATGTGATGCAGATGATTGGTCGTTAGTCGCACAAAATGGGATAACAGGCAAAACAAATTTTGGCGATGCGAATAATAGAAAAATAACTATGCTAAGTGCTAATGGAGATTATTTGTATGTAGGCTTTGATAATAGCACAACCGGAATTGAGGTATGGAGAACAAATCTTGCAAATCCATCGACTGCTGGAGATTTTTCTCAAATTGGTGGAGATGGTTTCGGTGCAGGGACTGCGATTACGGAAGTGTATTCGCATATTTCCCTACAAAGTGGATCAATCTATTACTTATATCTCAGTGTGGGAAAAAATAGTATTCCTGTTCGGGTGCATAGACAACAAAATGAGGCTCCAGTAGTATTTGCAATTGAGTCTATCAATACTATGCTAGCCTACATAAATCAAGGAAATAATGCAAAGTATCCGATTGGATTGGGATTTCTGGTTTTTGGAATCCTAGCCTTCTTTACATTCAGAAGATTTGTTGGGGGGTCAATTCATGAATAGTCAAATCAATTTTTTAAAACTTTCTCTCCTGTTTTGGGTAATACTGGTTAACTCCTTTTACTGCACGGGTGAGAGCGAAGATAGAGCAGACAATGAAAATAGACAGCAAAACTCTGATCCCGCAAGCAGGTCAATATCTCCCCAAAAGGAATACACAAAAGATAAACCGGCAGAGTGGGCTCAGATAGCTAATGATCATTTGCCTGAAATTGTTTTTGAAAAATCAAAATCCAAAGACAATGTAAAGGTAAAAGTCCTTGGTCGAAAATTTTCCGAGAGGCATTATATTGAAATCATTGGACTAATGGACGAGCATAAAGCGGACATTGACATCAAACACTTTGAACGAGGCAACAACCCAATTGCGACACTAACGCTCAACCAAAAAGAGTTTAATCCAGAAACAGTAAAAGTTTTTGCCAAATGTAACTTGCATGATCTCTGGACAGTTCCTTTAATTCCAAAAGAAGAATAAAAAATTAAGCTTTCATCCCATTGAATAAAACATCTCCCAAAATTTTAATAATGCGGGAGTTGTTTTCTGAAATCCATTTGTTTCTCTTTTCGATTGTAAGTAGCGACAAACCGTGAATAGCCGACCAGGCAACTAAAGCAAGTTGAATCGCATTTGCTTTTTTTACTATGCCTGCTTTTTGACAGTCTTTAATGGTTTCAACCAGTAAACCAAAAGACTTTTCGGAAGCTTCTTTTAGACTCGCATACTTCTTGTAATCCTCTAATACATTTCCAAACATAACCTGTAAATGATTTGGATTTTCTACTGCAAATTGAACGTATGCTTCCCCTATCGCATAATGTCTTTGAAGTGGATTGTTTGGATGCTTCGCGATGCCTGCTTCTAATTTTAAAATGAGCCTCAGAAAACCTTCTTCCGCAATCGCTGCCAGTAGCGCGTCTTTGTCTTCAAAATGACGGTAAGGTGCTGTATGGCTTACACCAGCACGTCTAGCTGCTTCCCGTAAGCTTAGATTTTTAATTCCAGTTTCAGCTAGAATCGAAACTCCAGCATCAATAAGAGCCTTTTTTAAATCGCCGTGATGATAAGAAGAAGTAGATTTTGTTTTTTTCATAATGTTTTAATGTTGACAATAGTAACATATATATTTACACTGTCAACATTAAACTAGATTTCATAAGGATAAGAAAAAGTCAATGGAAAAAGAAAATCATTTTGATGCAATTATAATCGGTTCTGGAATGGGTGCCCTTACTACTGCTAGTATTCTAGCAAGACTCAAAAACAAAAAAGTTTTAGTTTTAGAAAAACATTTTAAACTGGGTGGTTTTACACATACTTTTAAGCGAGAAGGAAAATATCTCTGGGATGTAGGTATACACTATGTAGGCGACATGGGCAAAGATGAAATGCTTCGCAAACTTTTTAACATTGTAACAGAAGGCAATGTAGACTGGAAAAAAATGAATGATCCATTTGAGAGGTTTATGTATCCCGAAATCACGTTCGATCAATACAGCACAGAGGAAAAATTTCGTTCTGATTTAATAGAAAAATTTCCGTCAGAGAGAGTTGCTATCGAAAATTATTTTTCAGATGTAAAATCTTTTTCAAATTGGGCTACTCGTCAGTTTACTCTAAAAGCAAAGCCCGCACTTTTAAATTCAGAATCGAGTAGTTTTAAACTAATCGGGGCAAAAAGTCCAATGATCACAACTAAAGATTATATGGATGCAAACTTCAAGGACCCCATCTTAAAAGCAGTGCTAGTATCTCAATGGGGTGATTATGGTCTTCCTCCTTCTGAAAGCGCTTTTTATATGCACGCAGGACTTGTAGTTCATTACTTAAAAGGAGGATACTACCCAGTAGGCGGTTCTGGAACGATAGCCGAAAGCGTGAAACCTATCATTGAGAAAAATGGTGGAGAAATGCATATCTTTAGCGAAGTCACCGAAATCATTCTTGATAACGGAAAAGCAATTGGAGTAAAAGTAAAACAAACAAAGGGAAAAAGCATTATCGAAAAAGAATTCTTTGCGCCCGTGATTGTTTCGGATGCAGGAGTATATAACACCTATACAAAGCTCATTCCTAAAAATATTGATCTCCCCAATAGAGAAAGCATTTCCAATTTTGTAACGGGGGCAAGTAGTGTGACCCTCTACCTGGGATTTAAAGACGATCCGGCAAAGCTTGGATTCAAAGGAGAAAATTACTGGATATACAATTCCATCGACCACGAAAAGAATTTTGCGGAAAAAGACAATCTACTTCTAGGTAAGCCTACTGCCTGTTATGCGTCCTTCCCTTCTCTCAAAGATCCAAAGGCTGAATCTTTTACTGGTGAAGTCATTAGCTTTGTAAATTATGATCCCTTTGCAAAATGGAAAAATGGGGAGTGGAAAAATCGCGGAGCCGAATACAAAGAATTAAAAGAGAGGATAACAGAAGGTATGCTTAACTTCATGGAAGAGCGTTTCCCCGGCTACAAAGATATGGTAGCATTCAAAGAACTCTCTACTCCTTTGACCAATGAATACTTCACAGACCACAAAGCAGGAACAATATATGGAATACCCTGCACACCTGAACGATATACAAAAGACTGGATGGGCGTCAAGACTCCAATCGAAAATCTTTTTATTACAGGAGCTGATGCATGTTCACCTGGAATATCCGGCGCTCTTATGGGTGGCTTCGCAGCGGCAACAGTTATATTGGGATATAATAGTATGATGGGGGTAATGAAAGATTCCGCTAAGCTATAGTAAAACCTTACATAAGCTTGCGATGGATTGTTATTCCCAGTAAATTTAGATCCTTAGAAAAAAATTAAATTTCACGCAAAGCCGCTAAGTCGCGATAGGATTAAAAAAAGTAGTTTATCTTTGAGTATATTACGATTTTTAATATTTTTAAAATTTCAAAGAATATCTATGCGCCTTAGCAGCTAACACTCAATGATTCTCCTGTAGTTCGAGTCATAATTAAAACCTCATTTTTCTCCTCAACGTAAGTTGTGATAGACGATACATCAAAGATACTATGAATTAAATGAACTTTTGTTTCCAATTGACAAGTAGGTAAGGTTTGATTTGATTGGCATTTACTAGAATTGGTCAATTCAATGGTTTTACACAGAGAAATTCAATGCTTTATAATGACTATAGCACTTTATTTGTTACTTGCAGTCGGATTTAATTTACACGCGAACGATTCTAATGAAAGCAAAATTGAATTTCAAAATGAATCTGAAATACTTTTAGTAGGAAAACAAACCTATTTCCTAGAAGACAAAGAAGGTAAACTTTCTATCGAAGACATTTTAAAACAAGAAACTCAAAGCTTGTTTAAGCTAAATCATAATTCTATTTTTACACATAAACCAACTGACAGTGCCTTCTGGTTAAAACTTAATATAGAAAACCAAACAGGAAAAGATGCATGGTTAGAACTCGGGAGCACTTTTCTATGGGCAATTGATTATTATGTGAATCAAAGCGGAAAATATGAATTAGTCACGAAAACAGGTTCCCTTCGTCCAGAGACTAACAAGGCATATCCAACAAATTTGTTTTGGTTACCACTTGGAAGCAACGTAGAGAGGCAACCAATATATATCCGCATTTATACCCAGAGACCAATTGCGGTTCCGATTCAAATTGGGACAATTCGAACTTTAGGACAAAATAAAACTAAGCAAGATTTTTTAATTGCTGGTTTTATTGGATTAATGCTAGGCATGATTCTTTACAATTTGTTTCTGCTTTTTGTAACGAAAGATATTTCATATTTATGGTATGCCATGTATGTAATATTTACTACTCCTTCTCTTACTTACATTAGCAATTACTCACCGCTGAATTTTGCCTTCAATCAAGAAATATCCTTTTTCTTGAATTCTCATTCATTTACTTGGATCAATCTAAGCTTTGTATTTAGTGGTATTTTTGCGATTTCTTTTTTAAGCCTAAAGCGAAAACCAAAAATTAAAATTTTAGTTCAAGTAATGAGCATTTACTCAATGCTCATTATTAGCTTTCTTGACGGTTTTTCTATTGTTCCTCATTTCAAACTGATAATTCCATATCAGATTCTAAGTATATTAGAAATATTTATGCTTTTTTTTATGAGCCTATATATAGCCTTTAAAGAACTTAAAAATAATGCTCGTTTTTATTCTCTTGCATTTGTTTGGATTATTTTGGGTTTAGCTTTCTACTTTATGACTGTTAATGGTATAATTGAATACTCATACTTAACTCGCAATTCACTTCTATTTGGCGTTGGGATGGAGTCTCTGATGTTTTCTCTTGCGTTAGGCGATAGAATCAATGGAATGAGAGACGAAAATTTACATCTTATTAAAAATCAAAATCAAATCCTAGAAAAGAAAGTAGAAGAAAAAACAAGAGAATTAATTGAAGATATTTCAAAACGCAGGGAAGTTGAAAAGATACTTTTAGATTTTAAACTTGCCTTAGATAACCATACTATAGTTGCTGTTACAGATATTTCTGGCAAAATAACCTATGCAAATGAGCAATTCTGTGCTATTACAAAATATTCAAGAGAAGAGTTGATAGGTCAAACCCATAGAATCATTAATTCAGGTTATCACCCAAAAGAATTTTTTCAAAATCTATGGGAGACAATACAAAGCAAAAAGGTGTGGAAAGGAGTTATTAGAAATCGAGCAAAGGATGGTTCGTTTTATTGGGTTCAATCCACTATGGTTCCTTTCTTAGACAATAGCGGAAATATTACTCAATATTTTTCTATCCGCACAGATATCACTGAACAAAAACAAATAGAAGACTCGCTAAGAGAAAGCGAACAAAAATTCCGTTCTCTCATAGAAAAAATGCCAATCGCAATGGGATTAGCAAATTATAAAGATGAATTGTATTTTGTCAATGAGCGATTTAGAGCAACATTAGGATATACATTAGAGGATACTCCAAACTTTGAAATGTGGCTACTACGCGCTTACCCCAATCCAGAATATAGAGAATGGGTAAAGCAAACTTGGCTTGCTGCTTCCTTAAAGGCAGAGAAAGAAGGAACTGATATTGAGCCATTGGAATGTCGCGTTACCTGTAAAGATAGAAGTGAGCGCATAATGGTGATTTCAGGTATGAGTCTTGCTGATACGAGAATTCTTACATTTATCGATATAACCGACCGTAAGCAAGCAGAAGTCGAAGTCTTGAAAGCAAAAGATGCTGCTGAAGCGGCTAACAAGGCGAAATCGGAATTTCTTGCTAATATGAGTCACGAAATCAGAACCCCACTCAATGCGATAGTTGGCTTCTCAACTATTTTACAGGAGAAATTAGAGGGAAATAAAGTATTTACTGATTACCTGAATAATATTATTCAAAGTAGTAATGTGCTGCTTGGACTAATAAATGATATATTAGATATTTCTAAAGTAGAAGCAGGTCGCTTAGTTGTAAACCCACAGCCTATAAATTTATCGACTCTTATGCAAGAAGTGCAATCCATTTTCTTAATAAAAGCAGCGGAAAAGGGAATTAGTCTTACTTTTACTGTTTCGCAAAATACTCCTAAAAGTATTCTCATTGATGAGAAATATTTAAGGCAAATATTATTTAACCTCATTGGAAATGCTGTAAAATTTACACATAAGGGAGGTGTTGAAATAAATATTAATACTACTTTTGAAGAAGAAGACACTAGTAAGATTAATTTATATTTCACTATTACTGATTCAGGAATTGGAATACCAAAAGAAGAATTAAATAAAATCTTTGAACCGTTTACACAAGTGGCTAATCAAAACTATACTCTTTACGGTGGAACTGGACTTGGGTTGACTATCACACAAAGATTAGTAGAGATTCTCGGTGGTAAAATTTCAGTGGAAAGCGAATATGAAAAGGGAACTACTTTTATTGTATCTCTTTTTAATATTCCAGTTGGAACTTTAAACTTTGAAGAAGAAACGAAACAGAGCAAACATTGGCTAAAGGAGATTCAATTTAAGAATCCTATTATCTTAATCGCAGAAGATATTTCAATAAATCGTCAAGTATTAAAAGGTTTCTTAAAACCATTTAATGTTACAATCTTTGAAGCAGAAAATGGAGAAGAATGTATTAACATTGCCCGCAAAAATCGTCCTAATATAATTCTCATGGATATGCAAATGCCGATAATGGATGGTTACACGGCATCTAATATTTTAAAGCAAGACTTCGATCTAAAGGACATTCCAATTATTGCAATTACTGCTTCTGGGAGCAAATTAAAGAAAGAGAAATTTAATAGTGTAGTGAATGATTTTTTATTAAAGCCTGTTTTCAAATTTGACTTATTAGAACTTCTAATAAAATATTTGCCTTACGATAGAATAATTCAAAATATTGAGACTCCAATCAAAAAAGGTCAAGTATCTATTGGCTCCGAGTCTAAATTATCAATAGAGAATAAGACTGAATTGCCCCAATCTATTATACCCCAAATTTTAAGATTACAAAAATCATTAATCGTCGATGAGTTGATTGAATTAGTCAAGAAATTAGAAGCATTTGCGGATAATAATAACATTCCTCAGCTAAAGGGATTTTGCTCTCAATTGAACATTAGTATCGAGACATTCGATATAGATAGTATATTTAGAATTTTGGGGCAATTAGTTATTTACCTGGGCAAAGAGTAAATATGGAATCAACTAAAAAGCCTTTAATTCTAATTGTAGATGATACCTCCAAAAATATTCAGGTTTTGGGCAACATGCTTCGTAACAAAGGATATAATATTAGTGTTGCGACTTCCGGTAAAGAAGCACTTACATCCGTAGAAACAAAATCTCCTGATTTAATCTTACTCGATATTCAAATGCCTGAAATGGATGGATTTGAAGTTTGTAAAATTCTTAAATCAAATCCTAATACAAAGGAGATTCCAATTTTATTTTTAACTGCAGTCACAGACCCGGACAAATTAGTCCATGCGTTTGAAATTGGCGCTGTGGATTATATTACAAAGCCGTTTAATCCATCCGAATTATATTCACGAGTTGCAACACATCTAGAAATAAAAATCTCTCGGGAAAAACTATTAAAACTTTATAATAAAATGGATAACGACTTAAATGTTGCAATTAGAACACAAGCTTCATTGATAACTAATACATTTCCCTTATCTAAGTTTTTTCAATTTAGTAGTTTTTATAAACCATATTCAAAAATTGGCGGTGATTTAATTGCCTATAAAGAATATCCATCAGACACAGACCAAAGAATAGATTTATTATTTGGAGATATCTCTGGACATGGAATTTCTGCGGCTCTTATGTCTGGCATAATACTACTTGCCTTTAAAATTGTATCGGCTAAGGAAACTACACCAGCAGAGGGGCTATCCCTTATTAACCAACATATTACATCTCTAATCGCGCCTTACTTTTTTTCCGGTGTTTATATAAAATACTATGTACATAGAGAAGAATTGCATTATTCCTACGCCGGTCACCATCCAATCGTCTCGATTGAAGGAAATGATATTTTAAATCTAGCGGGAAGGGGACCTATTCTTGCATTAAATCCAATTACAACCTTTAACAATTATACTTTTAAATTAAGAAAAGGAAATAAACTTCTTTTATATTCCGATGGAATGTTCGAAGTCTTTGACTCAAATCGTAAACTTTACGGCTTAGATAGATTTAACAATACAATCGCAATGTTAAATCATAAATCCGGCAAACAGTGCTTAGCCGAACTTTATGAAAACATTTATAAGTATTGCGATGGAAACTTGCAAGATGATATGACTATGCTTCTAATAGAAATTTTTTAAGGAATAGTATCCACAAAAAAAATTGAAGAATTTTTAAAAATTTCTACCTCTTATACAGGCGTAGGATTTGAAGCAAAGAAAAAAGTAAGAAACATTTTTCTCATAAGCCAATTTTCTTTCTGTTTGACAAAGATGGTTTGCTTTATTTCATTGAAAAATACTAGAGAAACTAAATGTTTTCCATAAAAAAAACGTTATCGACAGTTTGAATTCTAGAAAATTTTTCCCTAAATTACTCAGAGCTAAGAGTAGGAATAAAAGATGAACAAAAATATTACAAAAGTTAGTGCCAAAAGAAAGGGAACTGCAAAAAGAAAACCAATCTCCCACAAGATTAAGAAAGGAAAAATCTTTTTAGAATTTAGACAGCAACTTCATAAACAATTTCTACCAGAAATTTTAAAATTACAAAAGGCAATTAACTTCGATGAACTAAAAGAATTTGAAACAGACTTTAAAAAATTTATCGAAGACAATCAAATTAAAGAGTTAAAACAATTTTGCATCGAACTCGAAGCAAATATTTTAACTTTTAATGTAGATAACATATTTTCAATTTTGAAAGATATAGAAAAATTTCTAGTAGAGGAATAGAGAAGTGTGCAGAGAATTCTACACACTTCTTTGAGAGGATTTATTTTTTAATACTAACTAATTCTGATTTTCCGATTTCCATTGTTTTACCATCTTGAGCTGTAATCAAAACAGTTGTTTCTTTAATCGTTGCTTTCACATTTTTATAAACAGTTCCATTTTTCAATGTAACTGTATCAGAATATCCTTCGATTGGAAGAGCACCACTATTTATAGCGTTAGGAGATACAGGAGCTGGAGCTACATTGATATTGGTCGGTCCGTTTGTATTTGCCGGAGGAGCTGGAGTAATAGAATTAACGGAATTTGAAGCATCACCGGTTAATGGCTTAATTACTTCTGTATTGATTTGGAAATACTTTGGTGCACTAACTAAATTCCATTCTCTGTAATTGAGTTTTGCTTTTTCAACGTCTACTACAGATGTTGCTACTTTAGTTTTTTCACCTTCTAGAGTTGTCCCAGTTTTAGAAACAGTAGATCTCATTTTGTCTTTGAAAACTTGGATTTCTGATGGAGTTAAAATAAACTTCTTTGGACTTTTTCTTTCGGAAAGTGGAAGCTTATCGTTGTTAGTCTTTTGGTATTCAGAAATAATAGCATCTAATTTCTTTTTGTTTGCTTCTCTTACTTCTTTAGTAACTACTTCATCAACATAAGTGCAAGGAGTCTTTGCAGCATTATTCTGGTTACAAATTTGTTGAATGAAAGGCTCAACATAAACTAATTCTAAATTCACAGATATAAAAGAATTATTTGGAGGTAGTTCATTTAACTTAATAACTTGTGGAACTCTTTCTTTTTCTGTGTAGATTTTGCTTTGGTAGCTAGTTGTAATTTCTGGCTCGCTTTCTCTTTTGCTAGATTGTGGACGAACCGGTGTTTCAAAACCATCTCTTGTTCTTACAATTTCTTGTGTTACTTTGAAAGTCTTTTTTTCTACGGCAGAGAATGCTTGAAAGTTGATTACATCTGAACCAATAATTTTTCCAGTTTGATCTCTTACGATAATATTGTTATCTAAAATCTCTCCTGCTTTAATCGCTTCGATTACGGAGATTCCCGAATTTTCGTATGTTAAATTTAAAAATAGATAGTTGTTACCATCAGAACCTTTGTAAACGCCAATTGGTTCATTTGGTAGTTCGTTGATAGACTCAACTCTCACTTCGCTTAGATTTATTTTTTCAGAGTAGACTCTAGGAGTAACATAGCTCGGTGCTGGAGTCGCGGGTGGCTTGCTTGCAAAAAAATTGGAGAACGTTGAACAGGCTGAAAAATAAGGAGTGAGTAGAATGAGCAGTAATAAAGAGTTTTTCATTATGATTTTTTCCTCGTAAATGGTGACGAATTTTAAACTAAAAATGGTTAAGCTTATTGGCAACCCTTTTTTGTTTCCTTCTTACAACAAGTTAATAAATTTACTATTTACAAAAGCTGCAAGTAGCGATTCATTGAACTAGATACAATAAAGAACTCTATTTACAAAAGTATTTGCAAGGAAAAAAGCTAGGAATCGATTAAACTATTATAAATTGTTTTAAATACACGATTCTTAGTGTTAATTTAATCCTGAAAAGTTTAAGTCTATTCTTGATTGAGATGATTTGCATTTACTCCAAAACCTAGTTTACTTGTTGTAAATTTTATTAAGGTAATCGCCATGAAACTCATTTCGAAAATTTGCTTTCTCTATTTGTTCTCTTACCATATACTCAATGCTGATTCGAATAGCAATTTACTAGACTTTGCTCGCCAGGGAAATTTGGACGGAGTAAAAACTTCCCTATCTGAAAAAGCAGATATTAATTTTAAAGACAGCCAGGGCACAAGTGCTTTGATGTTTGCGGCTAACTACGATCATTTCCAAGTCGTGAAGTTTCTAGTTGACAACAAAGCAGATGTATTTGCAAAAAATACAAGTGGTTGGACAGCTGCCATCATGGCCGGAGCGAGAAACAATTCTCTCATAAAAGAATATCTGGAAGCAGTCGAGCGCACAATAAAAAAAAGCCAGGCTACTGGAATAGTATTATCAGTCTTTGGAGATGTAAGTGTTAATAATAGAAAGCTAAATGTTGGTGATATGATTTTAGAAAATCAAACCGTATACGTAGGTAAAAAATCAAACTGCGAAATCCAAATAAAACAATCTCAATCAGAATTCACAATTCGATTAAGAGAAGAATCGATATTAGCCCTTAGGTTTAAAGAAACTCCAACGGAAAATGTATTCTCGGGACTTGTGAAATTTGGCTCTGCATTGTTTAAAGTAGAAAAAGTTTTTACAGGAGAGAAGATACAGGCGATTACCCCCACAACCACAGCCGCTGTAAGAGGAACTGCGTTTAACGTTTCCGTTGAAAAAGATGGAAGCACAAAAGTTTTAGTATACGATGGAGTTGTTAAGACAAGAGTTCGCTCTCCCGAAATTGAAGAAGACGAGATAATCGAGAATACCCCCGAAATTAAAAAATTAATTTCTAATTTAGAAGCTAATTCTCAAATTGTGCCAATTGGACATTCAATAGAAATTACGCCTAAAATACAAAAAGAAATTTTACAAAAAGCAGATGCCGAAGGACTCAAAAACAGAGCGCAACGAAAGGAGTTCTCATCTTCTCCGTTACCGGACTTGACCCTTCGCTGCTCAGAAAAACCAACGATTGCAAAGTATGAAAATACAACCGCATTCGAGTCCCAAAAGAAGGACACTGAAAGTCTTATAGGAGTCGAAGGTGGAAAATTAAAAAATAGTTGGGAAAGACAAGAAATCGTATCTCATATAGAAAACAAAAAAGAAGAAAAAACGATTTCCACTTTCAAACCTGAAGTATTAAAAACACCGGAGCGTATATTACTAAAAAATGGAACAGTAATAAAGGGCTCTATATACCAATTTGGTAGAAAATATGTTATATTCACAGATGAAGGCAAACAGGTATTAGACGAAGAAGAAGTAGAAAGATTTATTTTTGACTAATAAGACAATGAAAAAGTATATAAATTTAATTCTAATTTTTTTAATAGGATTCTCTTTTAAATTAAAAGCGGAGCCTATTTCGACAGATCCAATCCTTCGAGTCAATGCAGGAATGCACACTGCTGTCATTCGAAGGATTAGTGTTGATAGAGACAATCGTCTATTAGCCACAGCATCTACCGATAAGACTGCGAAAATCTGGGAGTTATCAACAGGAAAGCTCCTTAAAACAATTCGTGTTCCCGTTGCTGCAGGACATGAAGGAAAAGTAAACGCTGTTGCTCTTTCGCCTGACGGTAAAACACTCGCCGTTGCTGGCTGGACAGGCATGGAAGAAGCAGATGGATATTTTATTTATATATTTGATACAGAAACCGGGATATTAAAAAGAACCATTCCTTCTGTAAATGAAATCATTTTTCATATGGCGTATTCTCCCGATGGGAAATACCTAGCCGCCAATTTAAGACTTGGATTCAAACTCTACAATGCGACTAATTTTAACCTGGTAGCTGAAGATTTAGATTACAGGGATAGAAGTTACGATACCGGTTTCATTTTACAAAATGGTAATCTAAAAATAATAACTATCTGTCTAGATGGGTCAATTCGTTATTATGCGCTAGAAGGTGGAAAGTTAAAACTAGTAGACCGAAAGACTGGACAAAATGGAAAGACTCCTATCTCGATGAGAGTTTCTAGCGATGGAACCAAGCTTGTAGTCGGATATGAATTTGGAACTCTGGTAGAAGTTTTCGACATTGCAGGGGACAGCATCAACTATGCATTTGCCCCTTCTACTTCTGGAGTAAGTAATGGAGATTTAAGCAAGGTCACCTGGTCTGAAGATGGACAATCTTTGTATGCAGGAGGAATGGCACAGAGAAATGGTTACTTCGTCCGTAAATGGTCAAATGGCGGACGAGGGGATTATAAGGATTTGCCCGCTTCTTGGAATTCGATCATGCATGTGATACCATTGAAGGGTGGCGGAATTGCCTATTCCACACATGATCCTTCTTTTGGAATATTAGATGAGGATGATAGAAGAGTTACTTATAAAATTCCGGACACACCTGATTTTAGAGATGGGCAATCCAACTTTTTAGTTTCGGAAGATGGAAAGAAAGTCCAATTTGGATTTGCTCAATTCGGAAGAGAACTCGCTCAATTTTCTATCACAGATAAAAGAGTTATTTTAGATGAACTAGATACAAGTGGAATGTATGCACCGGATACAAGTTCACTACGCGTTACTAATTGGAGAAATAATTATTCTCCGCAAATCAAAGGCAATCGAATTGTATTGGAAGACCATGAAACATCTAGATGCCTTGCCATTTTAGACGACAACTTTCTTCTGGGAACCGAATGGAATTTACGCTATTACAATAAATCAGGACAGGAAATCTGGAAAGTTCCGGCACCGGGTATTGCATGGGAAGTAAACCTTACCCGTAACGG
>Ga0075163_10000605_pt1 | contig 46509 bp, 38 predicted proteins | sample JI1023141ADNA_FD_71478 | JGI IMG/M metagenome (GOLD analysis project Ga0075163, IMG submission 71478) | Wastewater effluent complex algal communities from Wisconsin, to seasonally profile nutrient transformation and Carbon sequestration -... | ecosystem: Engineered > WWTP > Effluent > Algae...
AAGAAGGCTATTTCAGGCTTACCAATAAACCGACGGGATTTTATAAATTTTGCTTTAACTACAGCACGTGTTACTAAAGATCCGCTACCTTCTCAAGGAGTGATTAACACTTCAGGGCTAGCTATTAATGGACAAACTGCTAGAGGAAATAACTTAACTATTGATGGATTAAGCAATAATGATTATAGCAGTGGAGGAGCGCTTTCAACTTTTAGCCAGGAAGCAATACAAGAGTTTCAAGTTATTACAGATAGTTACTCAGCAGAAATGGGGCGTGCTTTAGCCGGAGCCATTAATATTGTTACTAAAAGCGGTAGCAATAGTTTTAGTGGGAGTTTATTTTCTACCTATCGTAGTAATGATATTAGTGCTCGTAATGCTTTTTCTGAAATAAATCCAGAATTTCGTCAATATCAATTTGGCTCAACTTTAAGCGGGCCAATAAAACAAAATAAAGCCTTCTTTTTTAGCTCTTTTGAGCGTCTTTCTCTAAAACAAAATAATATTGTTACTATTTCTAATCAAACCCTAGATGCAATTAACCGCCAAGGTTTTTTTCAAAATAATGGGTCAATTCCTTTTTCTATTGGTAATACTAGCTTACTACTAAAGACAGACCTTATTGTTTCTAATAAAGATACTCTATCAATACGCTATAACAAGGCAGATATTTATGATGGAGCATTAGAGCAATTTGGAGGTTTGGTTGGTGATACTTCTGGAGGACAATTAAGAGTTTCTGATAACTCTATTACATTTAATAACACTTACTTTAATAGTAATTTAATTAATGAAACTCGTCTTATTTTTACTCGTCGAACCCGTCAAACTACCCCAATAAGTACACAGCCTCAACTACGTTTAGTTGCTCCAGAAGGAAATGTTAGGGTAGGACAAAACACAGCCTTACCTCAAATGAGTAAATTTAATATATTTCAGCTAGTAAATAACACAACCATTAGTTATGGAAAACATAACTTAAAGTTTGGGGTTGATACTCTTTTGATTCGTACCTTGCCGCCTACTACATTGACACAGTTTTTTAGTGGAAGCTATTTATTTACACCTATAAACTTTAGTATTTTAACAGGCATGTCTAACTTACCGTCTTTTACTGGGCTTGAAGCTTTTGACCCAAGTTTACGTAGCCCACAACAAAAGGCTTTTTTGGCTTTCCTTGCTACTAATCCTGGTAATTTATTTCCAGGATTTCCAAGAAATATTCCTTTAGCAGATTTACCCTTACCTGTTTTTTATATGCAAGGTTTTGGTAGCCCTAATATTTCAGTTAATGCAACACTTTTTTCAAGTTTTCTACAAGATGAAATAAAACTAAAACCTAATTTACTTATAAAATTAGGTTTACGCTATGACCTTACTCAAGCTAGTTCTATAACTAATAATTCAGGCAATTTTAGCCCAAGAATATCTTTTTCTTATAGTCCCACAAATATAACAAATCTATCTGTCCATGGTGCTTATGGATTGTTTTTTGGAGCACCTTTAGGGGCTATTAGTGCATTTTCCCAGGCTTTTGAACAGGGACTTAAAATTTTAATTGTCCCATTGCCTTTTTCTGTTTTACCTCTGCAATTGCCAGGAAAGAATTTTCCTCCTCAAATGCTACCTAAAGAAGTACTTTTTATTCCTCAACTAAGTACAGTTGGCCAAGTTGATTCTGGCTTTCGTAATAATTACACCCAACAAACTAGCCTAGGAATAAATTTTTTACCTAAAAATAATACTCTTCTTTCTACTGAATATACTTTTGTCCGAGGTATAAAACTGTTTGGATTACGTAATCTTAACCCTATTGTAAACCCAATACCTAATAATATATTGGACAGCTTTATTAATGGTAGAAGTGACCCATCTAGAGGGAATATTTTTAGTGAAGAATCTGCTTATGATAGCTACTACCATGCTTTAACTTTAAGTATTAACCAAAAAATACAAAATAAAATTAACCTTCTTGCTAGTTATACTTACTCAAAAGCTATTGATAATATAAGTGATTTTAATTTATTGCTTTCAGAAGTAGGCAATGAGTTACAAGTAGGTGCAGAACGGGGCTTAGCTTTACAAGATATCCGTAGTCGTTTTGTATTTTCTAGTGTCTTTGATATTGATTATTCAAGACATGTTTTACTAAAAGATTTTGAACTTTCTAGTATTATTACTTTAGAATCAGGTAAGCCTTATAACTTACTAGCAGGCGTAGACTTAAACCTAAGTGGTGATAGCCCTCCAGGAGATAGACCAACTGCTTTAGGCCGTAATGTTGGTATTTTACCAGGCTTTGCTAGTGTGGACTTAAGATTAACTCGTAAAATAAAGATTAAAGAAACCGTTCTACTACAAACTACTTTAGAAGTATTTAACCTCTTTAACCGAGTTAATATCAGTGAAATAGATAGAACCTTTCCTCCTGATATAAATGGTAATTTTGTATTGCCTAAACAAGATAAAGGTCGTTTTATTGCACCTCGTGAACGCTTTAGAGGGGCTTTTGCACCTCGTCAACTTCAGTTTGGGGTAAAACTATCTTTCTAAGGATTTAAGAGTAAGAAATAATGTTTACATCAGCAAACTTTAAAGAACTCTACCAGATGCTTAGTTTAGATATGGTTACAGTTGATTGCGGTATCAAATGCAATAAGTTTTGCTGTATAAGTCAGGATGGTAAAACAGATAATACTTTTCGTTATCTTTTACCGGGAGAGGCTGAATATGTAGTATCAGGGGGCTTTCACGAGTATTCAGATTTAGAGGATTTTGGTTATATAATTCGTTATCTTGGTAAAGATCCTAGTGTATGTGGTTGTGAAAAACTTAGAAATTACCGGCCTTTTTGTTGTAGGGTTTTTCCTTTTCGTCCTCTAATTGATGAACTAAATTTTCAAGTAATAGATATTGTTAAAGCATCTAATGACTATTTTGCTCCTTGTTGGATTACTGAAGTGCAACCTGAATGGAAAAAAGCAGCAATTTCTGCTTGGAATTATGTTTTATCAGATAAAGATAACCTAGTATTTTATGCGACCTATTATTATTGCTTAAGGAAGTCTGAAAGCTTTTCAGGATCATATGCTCAGGCAATGACAGAAGATAAAGAGTTTCGAGAAAAGGTTTTTGCTTTACCTACTCTGTCTAACCAACTACTTTGGAAGCTTAATAGTGAATTATTTAAGTATATTCTAAGTAATTAACTTATTTTCCTAGTAAAAAAGCCTAGCCATAAAAGAAAATATATAGTAATATCGACTTTGCCCCAAGTGCTTACTTAAAAAAGCAAAAATGTTTAGTTTGAACCCTATTAAAAAAAATTAAAATTGGGTTCAAGGTTAAAAAACGACTTGCTGTGAGTTTGGGCAGACAATTGCCAGAAGTGCTAAGCAAAAATTTTAGTATTATCTATTAAAAAGGCAATTTTTGGGGCGCTTTTATTATTTTTAATTTAGTTTAGTCTGCTCACCTCAGCACTTGTTTTGCTGTTAAAAACATGGAGGTATTATGATAGTTTCAGATACAAATTCAGATACAAACTATTTAGTTAGCTACACAGAAAAAGCGCGTCAGCTAGAAAACCAACTTCATCAAATAAACACCCCTATTCAACTTAATGAACTCGCCCAAGAAGTTGCTACATATCATAGAATCTTATCCGCTTATTTAATGTCTAAAGATCAAGCAGATAAACAAGCATTATCCCAACTATTACAAAAATTTAGCCAACTTGAGACAGAAGTTCTAATTAAGTTTTATCGCAGTTATAAAAGTGGACGTAGAACTACTATGTTATAGCCACTTAAACGTGTTTTTATCTGTTGTCCCATAAAACCGTTTTGCCTAAAAGCAAAGCGGTTTTTATTTTTATAGCGGGATTTTTATTAGCATTTTCTTAAATCAAATAATAAAATCTGCCCAATTTTAACTCACGAGGAAAAGATTATGGATCTACACTTGAGAATTTTAGAGCTTAGTTTAGATGCTAAAACTTGGATTGAGTATATTTTACAGCAAACTCACCAAGCCATGAAAAATGATGGTAGTTCTGAAATGACTGATGTTGCTAGTGGGGTACAAAAATTAGGTGAAAAAGTTGAGGAAATGAAAAAAATACTTGCTGAATATATGCCTCAACCCCTTGTAGCAGGTAATAGACAATACAATAACCTAACTTTAGCTCAAGAAGATTTTCGTAATGATGATGGTTACCCTAGTGAAACCCTACTTGGTAAGTATTATGCCGTAGGAGATGATAGATCTGGTTATGATATTCAGTTTTTTACTCGTGATCTTTACCAGCGTACCTTAAAAGACCATCCTGAATGGCAGATTGTGGAATTAAGTAAATAAGTGTAAGGAATAAGGCAGACACTTTGGTCTGCCTTTTTTCAATTATAGATATAAAAACTGCTTTTTACTTTAAGCATTAAAGTCCCAAGCAAAGCCTTGAGGCATATCTGGCATTGGTTCTTCTTCTAGGTTTGAATAAGGAGATACTCTATTATCTTTGTTAGATTTATCTACTATAAATTTTAAAACTGTTCGTAGCACACCAACATGCTGAGTTTCTGTTGGTAAAATAGTAATAATTAAATTTCGTGCTTCAGGAGTTTTAAGCTTATCCTTAAAAGCATCAAGATAGACTTTTGAGGCAATTAATTCTAATGCCATTCCATATCTAACAGCTTCAGATTCTTTCTTTAAGATCTTAGCTGGTATTGGAAATGTACCAAGACCTTTATAAACTGCTGGTTCACCACCAAAACCTTTTACTGCCTTTATTAAAGCATCACGATGGGCAACATGGTCATCAGAAAATTGTGCTGTAACCTCTAAAAGATCTTTGTTAACAAGGATTTTTTCCTTTTTTAAGCCTAAATATGTATTGATGGCTTTTTGCTCTAACTGAATAGCCATATTAGCAATAGCAATATCATTAGCTGTTGGATCAACTTTACCTCCACTTGCCCCACCTGTAGCTGGTGCAGATGCTCCACCTTTTTTCTTTTGAGGTAGCCCAACAACAGCAGCTAAAGTAGGATTTAAGGCTTCTCCTAATGCTGTGATTATTCCAACTGTACCGGTCATTGCTGCCATCTTAAGCAGATCTCTTCGAGCAATATCAACCAAATTAATTTTATTACGCATGTATTAACTCCACTAAATTGAAGTGTAAAAGTTTGATTTTGAACGCTGTTTGGTAGTTTGCAATATCATCATATATTATTCTTCGCCACGCAAGGAGATTTTTGCGTTATTTGGTATATTCTAACTGCCAAACTTCTTGCACTAGGGTGATTAAAAATAGATAATGTCTTTTTAGAATATCAAACTAGAATGTCAAAAAAAATCCTAGCAAGCTTTAAGGAGTATCTTTCTATGGCTAAAGATCCTGAGACAGTAGATCTTTCAAAGAGAAGTTTTATCCATCAACTTACTACTGCTAGCGCTCTAGGGGCATTAACTCAACTACTTGGCCCTGCCGCTAATCCTAATCTAGCTGCTATTGCTGCACAAAAACCTTCTCCATCAGGCGATGTTGCACTACTAAGCGAAGCAATCAAGTTAGAACAAAAAGCAATTAATACTTATCAAGCTGCCCTTGGTGCAGATTTAATTAAAAGCCCTGGTTTAGTAGATGTTGCTTTTGCTTTTGCTTCTGATCATCAATACCATAGAGAATCTATCTCTAGGTTTCTAAGAGGAAAACTTAAAGGTGTGCCTCCAGTAGTAAATGGTAAAACACTTGGAACATTTCCTATTCCAGAAGCAGTCTTAAAAGGTAAAGATACAGACGTTTTTCGCTATGCACTTACTTTAGAGTTGATTGCATCAAAATCATATCTAGATTTTGTTACTAATAAATTAAGTACTCCTGAAGCTAAAGGATTAATTGCCTCTATTCTTGCTGTCGAAACTCAACATGTTGCAGCTATTCGTACTGCATTTAAGCTGATTATAAAGGACAAAGACTTTCCTGATAAACAAGTTGTACCTTTCCCATTTTTTGACTTACAACCTACACCAGCAGTTCCTTCTTAATTAAATAGTTAAAGAGTTTCCTTTTATAACTTCTTGAAAATAAAGGGATGGCAGCCTATAGGCTGCCACTGCTATTCTTAGACAAACAAAAATAACCAAATGCATAGGTATTTGGTCTTAATTCCTAGGTGTTTCTTGGGACAATATTTCTAAAACAAATCACCTCAAGATAGCACGGATAAAAGCTTCGCGACTTTTTATAGCTGTGTTATAATGCGCGGATTCTTATCTTAAATTAAAAAACACATCCGCAATAATTTAATAATAAGTATTTTTTGGAGGAAAATTAATTTTATGGATTATCCAAGTAAAATGAAAAAGGCCATGATGTGTCTAATGTCTATGGTAGTGGCCGTTTTTGCTATTATGATGCTAGGGACTGTAAAAGAAAGTTATGCTCAAGGTATCAACTATCCTGTAGGTAGCCCTGGTGGAACCAGTGGTACAGGTAATGGCCGAGTTGATCCAGATAACTACTTTATGCGTAATAACGTAGCAGGACTTACAGAGATTCCTGTTACAGAAGAAGAAGAAAATACTCAAGAACGTCAAGAATCAGGTAAAGGTGGATGGCGGGTACTTAACGAAATACAAGAGTCTGTTTATCTTTATCGTCGTGATCGTATTGCACTTGCTGATCCTAACTTTGGTAAATCATCTCGCGCTGTCATTATTAACCCAGGAGTTGCAGGGGAATTAACTTATACTTCAGGCAATCATAGATATGGTTTTGGTATAGGCGCCTATCAGATGTTCGGCTTCCAAAGTAAATTTGAAGAAGATCCTAAAAAGTTTACTGCTGCACGTGCTACATTCTTTGATACTCGTGTTGCTTCTAATGATGTAGCAACAGGTGGTGCAATTCGTTTAACAAAACAAATTTCTGTTGGTGCTGCATTTATTTTTGGCAGAGCTTTCTTAGACTTAAAAACACCTGCACTCCAAGCTTTTGCCTTTGGTTTAGTTAGAGATAGTCGTTTAGATGTTTCTGACTTTGGCGCTCCTGGAGTAAATGTTAGTGTACATATTAGACCTCATTCAAAAATAGACATTGGTCTAAATTATAAGAGCAAAAGAACTTATAACCTAGAAGGTAAATTTGAAACCTTTGAACTAATAGGTTTTCAATTTGCTCCTAATAAACGTAATGCCCAAGTTGAATTTAAGTTACCAACAGTTGCTGAGGCTGGTATTGTACTTAAACCTAATAAAACAATCCATTTAGCTCTTGATTATCGTTTCTATGACTATACCGCTACTTTTGGCCCACCAATTGTTTTAATGGATAAAGACACTAAACAAAGATTACAAACAATAAATATTGGTGGTAAAGATGTCCGCTCTTATCGTATTGGTCTAATCATTAATAAGTCAGAAAAAACTAAACTCTCTTTTGGTGGTGCTTATACTACTAATGGTTTTCCTGAAGCAGCTATTAATCCTGGTTTAGTAAACGTAGGCGGCGCAGATGCTAGCTTTAGTCTTGCTAAAAAGCTTGGTGAAAGATGGTTTAGCTTAGGCATTGCTGCTATTCAAGGCCGTGAACGTAAAGTTGGCCCACCAGCTAACCGCTTATTTGGTGGTAAATATATTGGTGGTGGCGTTCTCTTTAGCTTAGGTATACGTACAAATAAAGTACCACTACTTAGCAAATAAACTAGTTATAAATTTTTACCAATGGCCACATTTTAAGTTAATGTGGCCATTTTATTTTTCTGGCTTATTATTTTCTAATAAACGATTAATTAGATCTTGAGAAATTGTAATTCTATAGCGGGAACGACCTAAATAAGTAGGGCTAGGTTCAATAATTACACCTAATTCCTTTAATAGCTCTATAGCTTGATCTTCAGTAAATTTTATTGCTCTTTCTTGATGTGCAACTTTATTTAGACTAGGTAGTAGCTTAAGTATTGGAAGATTTTTTGGTGCTTTAGCTTCTATAGCTAAATAGTTAGTTAAGCGAGTTGTTAAGATTTTTAACAAACTTTCTTTTGTTGTTAGGCAAGAAAGATCATTAGCATTAGTTTTAAGATCGCTAATAGGTTCTATTAACGGTTCATCAAAAGGTAATAAATCAGTATAAAAGTCTCGTTTATGTCTCACAGCGTATTTTCCTCCAAAAATTTCTTTAATTTAGATAAGAAAATTATCTAAGATACAAATCAAGGATTGCAAGTAAACTTTTTAAGTCGTAAAATCAGAAACACTACAAATTGGGACTCCAAAATTTTATTTCCGCATTCAGGTAAAAAAGTGTTAAGGCAAAAAAAGTTTGGTAGCGCTAGCTTTCTTTGTGCTTGGTTGTTTGTCTTGGTTATTATAATAGGAAATAGCTCTGTACTAGCCTATCAACAAGATAATACAAAAGCTAATGCTGCCAATAATATAATTAATAACGTTACCACTCTATTGGCCCCGACTGAGAGTAACAAAAAGTTAGCTTACCCAGAGCTAGCCGAACGTACTCGTCAGGCTATGGAACTACGCCTTAAATGGCGTTTGTCTGAATCTGAAGAACTTTGGAATGAAATATTAAAGTATGATGAAAATAATGCAGAAGCCTTAATTAGTTTAGCTGAAATTGAACGTACTAAACTTAATTATTTACAGGCTTTACAATATTTAAACCGTGCTAAAGAACTCCCACCAGAGTTTTCTCTTAATCCTGCACAACTCTTAACTGCTTATGGATCTCTTTATCTAGCTTTAGAGGAAACAGATAAAGCCGCAGATTATTTTGCTCATGCTCGTAGTATTACAGAAAATTACTATGGTGCTATCTTAGGCCAAGCTGGGGTTGCTTTACTAAGACGAAATTATTCCCAAGCAGAAGAACTATTAGAAAACTTACTTGATAGCCAACCTAATAGAGTAGAAGCTAGGGTTATTCTTGCTCGTGTTTACCTAGAACAAAATCGTAACCAATTAGCAGCTCAAGAAGCCCAAAAAGTTTTAGACACAGATAAATATAATGTTGAAGCTATGACAGCTCTTTGTGCTGTTAGAGTAGCAGAGAAAAAGCCTGAAGCTGTAAGAAAACTAGCTAAATCTATTTTGGAACTTAATCCTTATAATAACGGTGTTCGTCGTCTGCTTTCCCAATATCTAAATAGTAAAAAGATTTATCCCACAAGACTTTCAGCCGAAGGGCAAGCTATAATCACTAGCGCTGATAACTTAAAAGAGGCTGGTAAATACCAAGAAGCAGCTACACTCTATCGAAAAATTTCTATTCTTGAACCAAAATCTTTAAGAGTTTGGCTTGGCTTGGGTGCCTGTGAAATCCTTCTAGGAAATTATATTAGTGCATTAAACTCATCTGAAAAAGCTTTGGCAATAGATCCAGAAAATGCATTAGCACATTTACAACTCTCTTTAGCCCATAATGGTTTACATGAAAGAGCGCGTATCCAAGCTGGAGCAACAGACTGGAAAAATCATTATCAAGTCAAAGATAATAAAGTCCCAGAAATAATTGCAGAAGTATTTGTTAATTATAGTAATTTATCTCGTGCTGAACAAAAAGTTATAGAGCATGCTGTTTGGCCTTTAGCTCATTACCTTCCTGAACTAAAACGTAAAGGGGCAAAGCATTATTTATTAGCCGTTGATAGAAAACTCTCAGATGTAATTGGATATGAATCTCTAGATAGCCGTATGACTTTTGATGGTCGTTATTATGCTAGTGTTAGAGGAGTTGGTGGACTTGTAACTGTTTCTGGTATTGAATATCTAGAAGTAGCTATGAGAGGCGGATTTAATACAATTGCTCATGAATTTGCTCACCAAATTCATACTTCTGTTTTACCTACAGAGATTAATGAACGGATAAAAAAACTTTACCAAAATGCTGTTAAAGAATCCCGAGTATTAGATTACTATGCTGCTTCTAATGAATGGGAATATTTTGCTCAAGGTTATGAAGCTTATATTTCTGATTTTAAACGCCCTAGTGCTGGAGTTACTGCTAGACATACTCGTAGTGAATTAGTTCAACTAGATCCAGATCTTTATAATTTATTAGAAGAACTAGCTGGTAAAAAAACACCTGCATTAATAGAAAGTGATAATAATAAAATAGATGTAAAGAATTCATTAATTAATGTAACAAACTAATTAATAACTCACCTAGGATTTTGGCTTTCTATATGTTAAAAATATGGCGTTTGATAACTAGGCTGTGATATATTTAGCTTGATTTGCTTGCCTGATAATTTTGCAAATCAACCAAGCTTACTTAATATTTTATCTATATAATAATACTGAATACAATAAATTCAGCCCGTTTCTATTGCACTGAAAAGGAGTTGTAAAAATGATCTGCCCGAGGTGTGGAGCTGAAAATCAACCAAGTGCGAAAATTTGTCGTATGTGCGCGACTCCACTAGAATCTATTAACCCAATGGCTAATGCTCCAAAAAACTCATACCCTCCAAGTATGGGTATGCCTCCAATGGGTAATCCAATGGGAAGCCCCAAACCAGTTGTTTCACCACCAACAGGAAACGCTGCTGGCCCTGGAGAACTTCTTTGTCCAACATGTAAAGCTGTTAATGATGCTACTTGGGCTTATTGTCAACAATGTGGCTCACAACTACATAAAATGGGTATCCCTAAACCTGCTGCTGCACCATCTGTTCCTGCTGCACCACCAATGCCCCCTATGTCACCAGTAGCACCTATGCCTCCTATGCCTCAAGTCTCAGCACCACCAATCTCTCCTGTATCTGCACCAATGAAACAAGGCGCACCAGCTATGGCTGCTCCTAAACCAATGGTTGCTCCTGCTATGGAAGTTGCTACTCGTCCAACTCCTGGCGGTAATACAGTGATTAATTGCCCTAGTTGTGGTCGTCTTAACACTCCAGGAAGTAGCTTTTGTGCCACTTGTGGATCAGCTTTACCAGGACTAGAACAAGCAATGCCTGCTAATGCAGCATCATCAGCAAGGGGTGTTACTCCTAAACTTAGATTGATTCAAGAGGGTGGAGGAGACGGGGAAATCTATAAGCTTGATACAGAAGAAACAATTATTGGCCGTAATAATGGCGATATTCGTTTTCCACATGATGGCTATATGTCAGGCCGCCATGCTCGTATTCTTCGACGTGGAGAAAATTTTGTTTTAGTTGATGAAAATTCTCGTAATGGAACATTTAAACGTATTGATGGCGAAGTAGAACTTAAAGCGGGAGATATCATCTTAATTGGAAAACAACTTTTCCGCTTTGAATTATAAAAATTTTTGGTTTTAATTTCTTCAAATAAAATAAATTGCAGTTGTAGGGGGAAGAAGTGAACTCACCAGTTTTACCAGATGGTATAACTGTTTATGTCTATGCTCGTACCGATGTTGGTATGAAAAGGCAAGGCAATGAAGACAGCTTTTTAGTAGCAGATCTCTCTAGTGGTCGTCTTGGCCTTGGGCCAGAAGTGACTGCTCACCAACTAGGTAATCAAGGAAGCTTAATGATTGTTTCTGATGGCCTAGGTGGAGCTGCTGCTGGTGAAGTAGCTTCTGCTATGGCAGTACAAACCGTATGCACTGAACTGATGAAAACTATTAAATCAGTGCTTTCACCTAATGATCGGTTAAAACGCGCTACTGAACAAGCTAATGACCAAATTTGGGCATGTGCTCAGTCAGATAATTCTTTGCGTGGGATGGGAGCTACTCTTACAGCAGCTTTTATCTATGGTACAAGTGTTTATATCGCTCAAGTAGGTGACTCACGTGCTTATATTATTAGGGGAGGAAGAGTTAAACAGGTAACAGAAGATCAATCTTGGGCTAATGCTGTTAAAAAAGCAGGCTTAGAAGTAGCAGATGTGCCTAGTAATGTCATCTTACAAGCCCTAGGTACACAACCTAAAGTTCATGTTGAAGTTACAAGTGTTGATCTATTAAATGGTGATGTTTTATTAATGTGCTCAGATGGTCTATCTAATAAAATAAAAGACCTAGAAATGCGGGAAATTGCTAATGGTAGTGAGGATTTAGCAGAAAACTGCCGTCAATTAGTAGACCTAGCTAATAAACGAGGTGGTGAAGATAATATCACCGTTATTTTAGCCCGTTTTGAAGGAAAGAGCTTATCAACAGGCTTTGAAGAAAGAGATCTAAGCATTACATCTACTTTTAAGGTTGTAACCCCACTAGATTTTGGGGAATCAGACGATAATGACACTATTAGTTTTCGTGCTGATGCACCAGAAAAAGAACCTGTTGATCCTATGTCTGTTACTCAAAGTGCTTTATTTGAAGGCATCCCAACTATTTCAGGATTACCAGCACTTCCAGGTACTCCTAGTAAATCTACAGCAAATAGAGAAACAAAACCCCATGTAGAAGTATCAGTACAAGCTACAGCCCCATTAACTAGCGACTCTACAAATAAAGAAGAAAAAAATGCTGATACCACCCCATTAGTAGCAGCAAATGCTAATAATTCTGCAAACAAAAAGAATTTTACACCATCAGAAAGAACTGCTTTTCGTCAAGCTGAAACAAAAACTGATCTACCTGCAATAACACCATCTGTCTTATCTCCTGCTGCAATGACACCTGTTTTTGATTTAAGCAAAGAACCTATTATTGAACCTAAACCAGAACCAGAACCAGAAATAAATATTGAATTTGTTCCTACTCCTGTTAGTGAACCAAGGATATCTTCTTCACCTGTGTTGCCAAAATCACCAAATGTAGTTCCTGCAGCACAATTGATTCCAGATACAAAAGCAACAAAGCCAAACTTAGAAAACGCTATTACAGAAAAGCCTAGTAAACCAGATGTTGTATCTTTGCCACCAAAACCTAATGTTATTGCTCCTCCAATAGCAAATGTAAATCCTTCTGGAGTATCTCCAAACCCAAATTTAGGGACATTGCCCAAGCCAAATGATGCTTCAAAAGTGTCAGCCCCTTCAATTCCAACACTAGAAAAAGCTCCTGGCCTAACGGATGGAGTAGTCTCTTTGCCAGCAAAACCACTAGGAGCATTACCAACACCATCATCAGGGGTTCAAAAATTACCACCAGCACCTATAGTGCCATCAACTAAGCCATCAATACCCGTTGCACCACCAAGTTTAGGTGCACCACCAGTACCACCAGCACCTATAGTGCCATCAACTAAGCCATCTGCACCCGTTGCACCACCAAGTTTAGGCGCACCACCAATGCCACCAGCACCTATAGTGCCATCAACTAAGCCATCAGCACCTGTTGCACCACCAAGTTTAGGTACACCAAAATTACCACCAGCACCAATTGCACCACCAAGTTTAGGTGCACCAAAGTTGCCACCAGCACCAATTGCTCCTCAAGCCGCAGTACCTTTACCTCCTTTGCCAGGGACAGCCCCAATGGGAGCACCTCCACCACAGGGTGGAAATCCATCAGCTAAACCTCCAATAGCTCCATTATTTGCACCACCACCAGCAGCACCAACAGCGGCTCCTAATACAAAACCAGAAATGCCAAAACCTCTTCCACCTTTACCATTACAAGGAAGCGGAGAAAAACCAGTATTACCAGGTATGCCACCTTTAGGCTCACCTTTAGGCCCGCCACCTGTTAACCCTAAACTACCACCACCATTAACAGAACCAGGGAATTCTCCTACACCACCACCATTATCAGCTAATTTATTTGCACCGCCACCAAAAGCAGGCGTGCCCCCAGCTTTACCAAAACCACCAGGAGAAGGGGCAGCATCAAAAATAATACCTCCACCATCAACATTGCCATCTGCACCACTTAATTTATTTGGCACAAATACTACTAGCCCATTGGATACGCCACCTAAGGCTCCATCAAGCTTGTTTTCTGCACCTCCACCACCAAAAGCAAGTTCGCCAAATGCACCTAAAGTAGATGACTTTTTGGAAAATTCTTTATTTTCTCCAACACCTCCAGCATCTCTAGCTGCACCATTAGCTCAAAAGCCAGCAGGCGTTAATTTAGAAAATTCATTGTTTTCTCCTCCCTCAGCTCCAGCTAGTAGAGCTAATGAGGCTAGAGGAGATTTCTTAGGTGTTAGCTCACCAGGGCTAATTTTCCCAGAAGCTTTTAAGGAAAAGACTGCTCCACCTCCACCTAAAAAACTAGATGATGAGCCTGATCCAGTAATGTTGGAAACCTTGTCTGTTGCTACTCCAGGAGAGGAACCTAAACCAGCTCCACAAATGAATTCTTTGTTCTCTCCTCCAAAGATGGCGCCTCCTTCACAACCAGCGCCACCACCACTATTTGCAGCACCTACACAAGGAGAACAAAAGCCAGCATTATCTGCACCGCTTTTTGCTCCACCTCAAGCTAATAGGCCACCTAATGCACCTAGCCTAGTTCCACCACCTTTAGCAATGCCACCAGCTAAAGCTGAGGCTCCAGGAGATGGAAAATCTTCTAAAACAGGAGTAGAAGTATTAGCCTCATTGTTTTCTGCACCATCTCCTAATAAAGGTGCAGCTCCTGAATCTGCACCAGGCGGCATGTCTATGCCACCACCTCCTATGGGTGCACCAAATTCTTTACCTCCGCCTCCTGCTAGGATGGAGGCTGCTCCTGTTAAGCCAGCACCACCAGCTTTAGTATTGCCACCTAGCCCTAAAAAAGCAGATATTCCTTCTGTTGCTGCTCCACCATTAAAACCATCTGTGCCACCACTAGCACCTCCACCAAAACCAGCAGCAATTAGTTTACCTCCTCCACCTTTAGGTGTACCTCCTATGTCAGCCGGGGGAGATGATAAAGGGAAATGGTTAAAGGATGCTCCACCTCCTGTTGGTGTTCCTGCACCACCTCCATTTAAACAACAAGAAGGAGAGGTTAAAAAAGCTCCACTATTTTCACCACCAGCACCAGCACCAGCACCAAGCAAACCAGCTAATTTACCACCTCCACCAATGCCAGGAGCAAAAGCCGATTTAGCTCCATCTCCAGTCTCTAGTCCTGTTCCACCACCTCCAGCAGCAAAAGCCCCTGCTGCATTGCCACCACCACCAGCGGTTGGTAGCAAATCAGCTTCTTTTGATGATGAAGAAAACCTTGTTGCGCCTTCACGTCCTAATACAGCTTTCTCAGAAGTAGGCACTACTCCTCAAGTTAAAAAAGGTAGCCAGCTTAACCCTAAACTCTTAATTGCTTTAGGTGGCGTAGTCCTACTTATTGTAACTGTAGTAGTTGTAATATTTACTTTTTCTGGTAAAAAAGATCCAATACCTACTGCAAGTAACAGCCCTACACCACAAGCAACAGTTACTCCTGTAGAACCAGTAGAAACACCAGCACCAACACCAACAGCAGTAGCCACAAAAGGGCCAAAATCAACACCAACTCCTGTTGAAACTGCTACCGCTACTCCAGAACCTCCTGTGCCAAAAGATACACCTGGACTAGTTAAATATGCTCTAGCTCAAGTAACACTTGTTTTAGATAGAGCACAAAAAGAACTTCCAGATACTGACCCAACAAAAGCCCCAAGGCTAAGATCTTTAGGTGCATATAAAGAAGAATTAACAAAGTTTGTGGCTAAGAATGTGGCTGATGATAGCGCCCGTAATTTTGCTGAAACAGCATTAAGCCAAATTAAAGGACTAAAAGCTCAACTAGATGCCTTACCTAAACAACCTCCAAGTAAAGGGAAAAAGGGCAAATAGGTTAGCTCTTAGAGCTACGTAGGGGCATTGTTGATAATAGCCTAGTCCTTTAAGGGCTAGGCACTAGGCTAGGCAAATCTAGGCATATCTAGGCATATCTAGGCATATAATTAAGACTGGTTTTTAGTAGAAAAATAGTTGTAAAGTCCGCTAACAAAAATTAACCATATACTTGCAGATAAATAAGCCGCTGTTACATCACTACTCCAATGTGCTCCTAAATAGATTCTTGATACCCCAACCGACATTACTAGTAAAGCTGGTATTAACATAAGTGCTACTCTTAACAACGGGTTAGTTACTTTTTTATAGATTAAAAAACATAAAAAACCATATAAACAAACATAATGTGTAACATGCCCAGAAGGGAAACTTAAAGTATCTTCTTTAACTAAAAGCTGTACACAAATTTCACCAGCAGGTCGAGGCCGTGCAATTATAAGCTTAATAACAGTATTAGCAATTTGAGCTACTCCAGTACTTAGCAAAAGCATTCGCGCTTCTAGTCTATAGCCTAAGTAATAAAGACCAGTAGTAAAAAATATTACAATTCCAGCAGATGCATAAAAATTATCCCCTAGCATTGAAATAGCTCGCATAGGAGTTTCTAGGCTAGAAAAAGCCTGCAACCCACAAGTAACAGGAATATCCCAAGCAAGCGGTTTATGCCCTAATGCCATTTCTGCCAGTACTAGAAAGGCAATAGCACCAATAACAAAATATACTTTTTCAATTAAACTAAAATGATGAATTAATTTGAGGTTATTTTTTGTATCTTGTTCCATAACATCCAAATTATGCAGTAAGAAAACGATGTTTGCCAAGAAATTATTCTGTTAAATAAATTCTTGGTACTCTACCAGACAAGCCACAAGTAAGCTCATAGGAAATAGTCCCTGTCATTGCCGCCATTTTTTCAGCAGACATAGAGTTATCCCCATCCTCACCAATTAAAATTACTTCATCTCCTAGCTTTGCACCTTCAACATCTGTTACATCAATTAATGTTAAATCCATACTCACTCGCCCAACAATCGGAGCAATCTGACCACGAATTAATACTTTACCAATATTAGAATAATTACGTCTTAGCCCATCATCATAGCCTATTGGAAGTGTAGCGATTAAACTTTCTCGTTTGGTAAAAAAACTATTGCAATAACCTAGACTTGTACCAGAAGGCACTCGCTTAAGTAATATTATTCTAGTATGTAGAGATAGAGCAGGAGCAACGGTAATTGCAAAATTTGGTGCAAGAGTGTCTGTAAAGCCATAGAGCAGACCACCAGCCCTAACTAAATTGCCATGTGCTTGCGGCCAACTACAAGTTCCAGCACTGTTAGAAATATGTTGAAAACTAGGCTTTAAGCCAAACTCTCTAATTTGGTTTAAGCAATCTTTATAGGTTTTAATTTGCTTTTGGGTAAAGTCAGACTTTTCTAGCTCATCTGCTGAAGCAAGATGTGTCATCACCCCATCTAATATTAGTTCAGGGTAGTTTTTTAAATGGTTAAGAAAGTCTGATAACTCAGAAGGTAAAATACCTAAGCGGCTCATTCCTGTGTCAATTTTTAAGTGAAACTTCCACTGACAATTATTAGCTTTAGCCGCTTTACTAAGGCTTTCCAGCATATCAAAGCGGTAAATTGTAGGGACAAGATTATACTTAATACATTCTAGGGCTTGGTCTTCTTGCCAAAACCCACCTAGGCAAAGTATTGGAGATTTAGCGCCAGCCTCACGAAGTTGGATGCCTTCTTCAGCAAGCGCCACACCAAACCAATCAGGAGCAAGGTTTTGTTGTTCTAAGTAAGTAGCAATCTCTCTAGCCCCGTGTCCATAGCCATTTGCTTTAATGACAGCCATAACTTGTATGGAGTCGCCTACTAGCTGTTTAGTGGCTTTATAGTTGTTTGCGATACGATCTAGTCTAATTTCTGCCCAAGTTGGTCTCATATGTTATTTTGTCAACAATATATAATTTAAAACACTCATAATGTTTTTGAAGTTTAACGTTATAGTGCCAATCTCCAAATATTTGTTGCCTAAGTCATAGAAACTAATAATGTTAAAGATAGTTTTTTGATATGATTATTGAAGTTTTATTTTCATAGTACTGTTATATTACAATTTTTTGTTTAACTTAAAGGTAGGAGCAGGTTTATTAATTCAATGGCTAAGTTAAAATCCCCTAAACCTGATAATAAAATTAACTTGGCAGTATCCTACTGTAAACTTGCTAGCTTACAAAGATTGTTGGTCAGAGCTTGAACAAAGCCAAAGCCCAACAACTCTTAAATAGTCTAAAGTCCAGTAGTCTTAAATAGTCTAAAGTCCAGTAGTCTTAAATGGTCTAAAGTCCAGTAGTCTTAAATAGCCTGAAGTTCTGTAGTCTTAAATGGTCTGAAGTTCTGTAGTCTTAAAGCCCCGAGAGGGGCGTAACAACTTTTAGCTTGGCACGTGAGTGCCAAGAATGGTAATGTAACACAAGTAGAGTCCCGTAGGGACGACACAATCTTACAACACAATGTATAAATAAAAGTAATGGGACAAACATATACAAACCTAATTACACATTTAGTATTTAGTACCAAAGAACGAACACAAAAAATAAATGAAGAAATGAAACCTGATTTGTTAGCTTATATAGCAGGTATTATAAGAAATGTGAAAGGCAATCCATTAAAAATAAATGGTACTTCTGACCATCTTCATTTGCTAATCCAACTTCACCCTACAAACTCAGTTGCTCAACTAGTACAAACCATTAAGGCAAATTCATCTCGTTGGATACATGAAACTTACCCATCTCAACAATCTTTTGCTTGGCAGAGTGGCTATGGGGCCTTTAGTGTTAGTCGTTCTTCTGTTCCAGTTGTTTTTAAATACATTGAAAATCAAGAAATACATCATCAAAAACTCTCATTTAAAGAAGAGTTTCTTATTTTATTAAAAAAACATGATATTGAATATGACGAGCATTTTATTTGGCAATGAGAATTGTACCGTCCCTACGGGACTCTACGGGTGTTAACCTACTGTCCTTGGCACTCACGTGCCAAGCTAAAAGTTGTTGCGCCCCTTTCGGGGCTTAAGATAGAACTCTGTTACTGCAAATTTTCAAATATTGTTCTGTTACTACAAATTTCCAAATATTGTTCTGTTACTGCAAATTTCCAAATATTGTTCTGTTACTGTAAATTTTCAAATATTGTCAGGTTGTTGTTTGACTAGTATTTGATATTACATTTATTTTTCCTTTTCCATTAAATTGCTTGCTTGTTAACTATAACAAAAAGAAGCTAGTTAGCCAATCAGACATTCTATTATGACCATAATTAAATTTTGGAAACTTTGTGCTACCATAAGCCAGCAATTCTCGGTTTAGAAGAGCCGAGGTTAAATCTTAAGTCGCGTTAGCGACGTTACAAATTTTAGCTTGGCACGTGAGTGCCAAGAATGGTAATGTAACACAAGTAGAGTCCCGTAGGGACGACACAAAATAATAAAGATTGTATCGCCCCCTATGAGACTCTAAGATCTTTCTTTACAACACCTTGGCAGGTAACTGCCAAGCTAAAATTTGTAACGTCGCTAACGCGACTTAAGAACTATACTTTGCTCAGGAGTCGCTACCTTATTAATAACGGCTAGCTAGCCACATAATTATTCTAATGTTATAGCCTTCTAATTAAGTTCAGGTTTGGCTAAACTTTAGCAAAATTCATTAGCCTTATCAAAAAGTAAAAGCGCAAGCACCTTGTTTATAAGCAAATGCTTACGCTTTTAGCTAGGGTTGGTAGTGTTTTTGGTTATGCTTTAAATCTTGCTAGGATCTTATCTATTTCGTTTTTATAAGTATCAACACGAATAAACAAACCTGCTTGACCGTTATTTAGTGACCTAGTAGCAATTCCAGCAAGTTTAACTTTTCCCCCAGCATTAATATAAAGAGGAGAGCCGCTATCTCTAGGGTTAATACCATCAGTTTCTATCCTGTTAGGCCCCGCTTGGAATATAGCAGGTGCTTTAATTATCAAATGCCTTTTACTATTACAATTAAAAAGAAAAGAATTGTTATTAACTGAAGAAAGCTCAATATTTACTTTAAGCTCTCTTTTGACACCACTAACTCCATGTTGATCATCTCCATATCCAACAATTAGACCAGATTTTGCTTGTTCTATTTCTTGAGTAGAAGCAAAGTCAATAAGCGAAATATCGTCAATACATTTTTCAAGAATGAGAACTTCTAAATCTTCATTAAGTATTTTCAATGGGAAAGGTGTTGGCTGGCAAGTATACCTGTCTTTGTTGCTTATGTTGATAGTGTTAGATACTTGCCAAAAATTACTCCTGTGCAGGTTTGATTTTCGGAAATGGTTAACAGTCAAAATAGCATTACGAGCAATCAAAATAGCTGAGGCATTAAGGTAAGGGCTTAAAATAGAAAAACAATCTCTAAAATCATGATTTGCAAACTCAGGATATTGAGAAGCATGACAAATACGTTGCCAAGAACTTTGACGTGTAACCTGTAACCCAGGCCCAGGGACTGTATGGCGTATAGAAGTTACCTTAATACCTGTATTAAAAGTATCATGCGAAAAAAATGTTTGTTTTAGAACAGACCATTTATCATTCATAATGTTTCACCATAGGTTAAAAAGCTATTTTACAAAGAATCGTTATTAGCTGGTTTTTCTAGCAACAATTCTTATTGCTCTCCAAATCGAGCAATAGCACAAAATAAAGGAGGAAGAGTTTGTGGCTCATCAGGATCACCCACTTTCCTAGGTAAAGGTTCATAAACAGGATATTTCAATACTTGGTAGGCTAAAGCAAAATCCAGATCAGGTTTATCTTCAAACTCTTTATTTATCTCAATGCCACTGCTTGGCATATTAGTAATAAATATATATCCTGGAATAGGTTTGTTTGTTGTTGGGTCCTTTGCAAGAGTTAACTCAAATGTTCGCTGTTCTTCTCCCTCAGTATTATAAAGCTTTATCTTAAATGGATATTCTGTACCAGTAAAACCTTGAGGGGGTATAATAACTTCCCAATATACACAATTTGCCAATAGCTGAGGTTTAAACTTGTAGTCATCATCAAAAGTCGTTTTTATAAAATCTGTAGCACGTCGCATATCAAGGCTTTGTGAGTTAGGTATATCAATAGTGCCAGCTTTTATTTCCAAAAAACCAGAAAGTTTATCAAGTTTTGTAGGATCTAAAACATCTGGATCTATTTCTGGATTGGGAAGATCCTTACTTGGTGCTAGGATCTTTAAATTAGGAATAAGTTTATAAAAATCTTCAGTTGTTTCTACTCCTCCAGAAAATGAAGTATCATCTTCCTTTGTTATTTCTATTCTATATTTGGTTAATGGTAATACATAGTCGTCTCCTATCTTATACTTGGGCAAGTATTTTTCTTCGTCTTTGTCTTTAAATAAAGCTTTTGGGATTGAAACCATAGGAATATGAGGAAGTACTATGTTATTAGGAATGTCAGTATCTCCTGGGTTATCAAAATGATAGTAATTTCCAAGAAGTTCTTCAGGTTTTCGTGCATCAACCAGTAAAACATCTACTTTGGGTTTGCTTTCATATAGTCCATCGGCGAAAACACTAAGCCCACGAAAAAAAACTCTTAATTTATTGCTAGTAATTGGTTCAGTAATTGTAATTTTTTTTGCATCTTCTAATGACATGAAAAGTCTCCTTAATTTTTGAATTTTACTTAGATTGGTTTGAAACTCCTCCTAGCAAAGCGAATGCAGCCCACATTTGAGGTGATCGCAAACTAGGATCAGAATTATTAATTAATTGCAATTGTGCATTTTGTAATGCCTCAACAGGATCAACTGTTGTTGCAAGGTTTTTGTGAAAAGCAATAAATAATTTTGCTGAGGCTCGATCATTGGCATCCCATAAACTAGCAATAACTGTTGGAACGCCTGCGGCAAGAAAAGGCCGTGCCAAATTAGCAACGCCTTCATTATTAAGGTTTTGGCCATTAGCAGTTTTGCAAGCGGCCAAAACGACTAACTTTGTATGATTAAACTTTTGTTTATATAGTTCATAAGCATATAAGCTACTGTTTGGTTGCTTGCTGTCTTTGGCAAAAATCAGTTGTGAGTATAATGGGAACTTAGCATCCATTATTGCATGTCCTGCAAAATGAATAACATCATAGTTATTTGCCAAAGTTAAAAAATTGGTTTTAGTAGCTTGCTCCTCTAACAAAAGTTGATGATTGGGATAAGACTCACTAATTTGATTTGCTTCTAATTTTGCGCCTGGTAAATATGACAAATTAGAAAAGTCTTTTTTGTCAAATTTTGGGTTTCCTATAATTAAAGTGTTAAGAGATTTTTCTTTAGCTAATTGCTGGTTTCTTTCTAAACATTTAATAAAAACCGTGGCGCTTGGTACTACTACAATTTTTTGCTTCTCAATTAAATATTTATTGGTATTAGGATCAACTAAAGCCGCAAACGGTATTTGATTTAATGACTTATTTGGAATAAAAACTAATGTTTTTTGCTGGGAGATAAAATGTGAAATAGGGTTAAAAACTGCTTGATAAAGTTTTGATAAAGTTGGGGTAAACTTTTCTGTTTTTCCATTGTTCTTTATAGAGCTATAAAACTCACTAATTAATAGGTTTATTTCGTTTTCTTTTAGTGGTGATTGGATAGTATGAATTTCATTTTTTGTTATACACCAAATATATAGCTTCTCATCTATGAAAGCATAATTTATTAAGACAATAGTAGACGGTAATTTTTCTTGTATTTTTAATATGCTAAGAGGTTGTGGGGTACTATTTAAGATAAATTGAGGATCATTAAATAATTCAATCTCTCTACTTCTATTATTACTAAGCAAATCTAATAATGAACGTGCTTTTCTAGCTTCTGAGTAATCAAAAGCAATATCATTATGGTTAAGCTTAAGTTGCAGTTGTATCATCTCATCATAAATTTCTTGTGGTTTTTCAAAAAAATTAGTACGAAACCCCTCATATTTAATATTGCTACGAGCTATTTCAAATTCTTGGATACTAGCTTTTAAGTCATTTTCTGCATTTTTGTAGTCATTCAAAACTAGGTAAGCACGGGCGCGTAAGAGGTAAAGATAGGCGATTCGTTCTTGTTGTCCTTTTGCTTTAAGATAGGTATTAATAATTTGAGTAAAAAGTTGGATAGATTTTTCTGGCTCTTTTTTTAATATATATTCACCTTCAGCAATAGCTAATTCATTTTCTGCCCGCAGGCGAAAAGTTTCGTCAGAGAATTGTACTAAATAGGCTCTTATTTGCTTAATATCTTGCAGCGCAAAATCATCTTTGTTAAGTCTATGGTAAGCGTAACTACGCCAACGAAGTGTAGTAAAAAAAATTTTATCCTCTATTTTGTTTTTAATCGCCATATCAAGCATTTCATCATAAAAATAAAACACAAGTTTTACTTTATCTATTTTGGTAAGGTAGCTAGCAGTTGTTCCAATAGTTATAGTATTTTGAAGAGGACTTTTTTCTAATTGACTAATAGTTTCTAATGCTTGCTTATAGTGACCAAGCACCTGTTTAGAGTCATCTAATTCACTCAAAAGCTGACTATAGTTAACATGTGCTATTGCTAAATCACTTAATGTTGCTGTTTGTTTTAAATACTTAACAGCTAGAGGCATTGCTTGTAACGCTTTAGTAAATTGAAACAGTTTTCTTTGCTCTTGACCATTAACTGACCAAACACGGCCTAGTAAATAAGGATAAATATATATCTCTGATAATAAGCGAGTTTGTTCAAGCTTATCAAAAGCAGTTGTATTTTCTAAGCTATAAAAATAACTACGAGTTTGGTTTAAATAAATTAAAGCGATAAAAGCATTATCCTTATATTGATAAAAAATATTAAGAGCTTGTGTAAGAGGTTTACTAGCTTTTTCAAAATCATTACTTCCATCTAGTTTTCGCCCTTCCTGATAAAACAAATGTGCTTGGGCGAGGTTAGTTAAATCCTTGGTAGCATCAGGTTGTTGAGCTAATCTATTGATTGTGGCTACACCATCATCAATCATATGATCTTGGTGGATTTCAATTAACACTTTACCAATGGCTTGTGCTGTTTGTAAGGCTTGATTGGCTTGGTCAAAGTCGCCTTTCAAATAAGCTGTTGCCCAAGCGGGAATTAATTCATCTAGTGCATACATTCGGGCAAAGTGGGGAAACTCTGTAACTAAATGTTTTACTGTTTGATAGTCATTTTTATTAGCTGCAATAGCTACTTTATTTTTTTCTCTTTCCCAAAGTGCGGTTAAAGTTGGCTCGTTAAGCTTGTCAATATAGCTATTAACTTCTTTTACCCAATCAGCAGACTTATCTTTTGTTAAATACTCAGACCAAAATTTACGTGCTTGTGAAGAAAGTGTAAGCTTTTGTAAAATTAATGCTAGGTTATATTTAGCTTCTATTAGCGTTGGATCGGCTGTTATAGCGCTATCAATAAAGGAAAGCGCTTCAAAAATGTCTGCTGGTTGGTCTTCGTCCTCGGCACGGGCTAGGTAAACAACACCTAAATCATTAAGAATTTCTGCATTATTTGGGGATTTGGCAAGTGCTATTTCTAGAGAATTTATCGCTTCGTTAAAATCTCCTAGAAATATATAGACTATCCCTAGGGCATGGGCTGTCTCAATAGTAGGCTGTTTTATATCTGCAAATATTATTTCGGCTGCTAAGTCTTTGAAATCTGTGGTTTCAGCTACTTTTGATCTTGATGTGCTAGAAAACACTTCGCCTGCTCGCTCTGTTGCTCCTCTAGTGGAGGCTTGTTCAGTAAATAATGAAAAATAAGATGATGATGTGGATAAGTCAGATAATAACAATAGGTTATTTAGATAGGTTTTGCCGCTTGCACCTCGGCTAGTACTTAAAGGTTTGTTATCGGCAGTTTGTACTGTTTCAGCGTTGCTATCAGGGTTAGATGGATCTTCACTACTTAAAACAGTCGAATTATTAGAATTATTAGAAAGTAAATTAAAGCTAGGGTCATTAGAAAAATCCGGGCGCTTTTTCTTTTCTAGTTTTGGCAGTGGTGTAAATGGAGCATAGACAAACCCGCCTGATAAACGGGCTTCGGTGATACGGTTTGCTCCTACTATTTTGACTAGTCGGGCGATTTTTCCTTGTGGTTTAGCGTTAAGATACCAAGAGCGCCCTGCTATTACTGCTAGAGCAACTAGGGTAAGTAGGCCAAGGATTACAAAGAAATACTTAAGGCGAGTAATTTTCATAAGCTGAAATTCAACATAGGGGCGAAAATAGTTAAAAACAGTTAAAAATAATTAAAAGGCGCTATTATATTTAATTAAATGCTTATTATTATATTGACAGATTTGGTATTATTGCTTAATAGAATTTAATTGTTGCTTTGCTTCGGTTGCCCACAAAGAATTGGGATCTAACTGGAGATACTTTTCCCAATCAGAACGAGCATTATTATATTCGGTAAGTTCCTTATAAATCAAGGCTCGATTAAAAATGGCAGGTAAATAATTTTGATTAATGGTTAAAGCTTTATTAATAGACTCTAGGGCAGAGCTATAATCGTTTTGTGCTGTTTGAGCTACAGCTAGATCCGTTAGGATTGAAGGGTTATTACTGTCGGTTTCTAAGGCTTTGGAAAGTTGTGATATTGCTGCTTTATAATCTTCAGCAACTAGTAATACTTGTGCTAAGAGTTGGCGATTTGCTGGAGTTGGGTTTTTTTGTACAAGGCTTTCTAGTGCAAGTCTAGAACCAAGTAGGTCTTTCTTAAGCTGTTCTAATTCAATACCTCGGGTTTGGTTTTCAGCCGAATAATCAGAGGATGCCATACGTAGCTTGGTTGGACGGCCTTTAAGATTGATTTCTTGTATTGAGGCACGAGCCTCTACAATTAAAGGATTTTCTGTTTTAGTGTTTTTTAATTGGTAGAGGGCAATGCCAACTAGGAAAATAATTGCTATGGATGCGGCAATAGCTAATTGGCTAGCCTTCCAATTGGCAAGAAAAAAACCTTTGGAATTATTTTGTTTGGTTTGGTGGGCACTAATTGAGGCCACATTATTATTATTTGTTTGTTTGGTTTCAGGTTGTTTGTTAAGGGAATCTTTTATTAATTGGCCTACATGTTTTGCTGATTGATCTAGGTTAGTTTCTAAAAATGCTTTTTCCTCTTCTGATATATTGGTAGACATTAATTTGGTCAATTGGGCTAGGGTTTGGCAGCAAGTAAAGCAAGATGCAATATGATTTTCAGCTTGGGCAAGTTCAGTGCCAGATAATTGACCAGAGAAATAGTTTAATGTCTCTGTTTCATGATTACAGGTTGGCGGATTCATAAAATTACCCTCATTACATTGACCAGGGAAATATTTTAAGTTGGTTGCTTCATGATCACATAGTGAATTCATAAATTACCTCGATCAGAAAGATTGTTAATTATTAAGACGTAAAAACTTTGTTTACGCTGACAAAAAACTACAATCCTTCTGCACTTTTTTTACTTAATATTTCTCGTAGTCGTTCTTTTGTACGAAAAACTACTGCTTGAACATTAGCTGTAGTCATAGAAAAAGCAGGCATTTCACCTATTTCACGACATGAAAGCCCATTAATTACATGTAGATGAAAAATAATTGTGTCGCGTTCAGCATTAACGCCAGGGAGTGCAGATTTTAATAATTCTTTTAAGCGGTAAGCAGTAATTTTTTCATTAACAATGCGATCGGGAGAATTTTCTTCTCCTGCTGGTATAAGATCAGCAATGGTTAATTCTTGGTTTTCAGATAGGGGAGTATTTAAGGAAATTTCTATAGCAGAGCGTTTTTGAGCTACTTCTCGGCGTATTTGATCTGTAACAACACTGCGAACAACAGTTATTAAATAGGCAATAACCGAAGCTTCAGAATTACCACGAAAGTCTTTTAAGATTTTTCGGTTATTGGATAAAAGGCGTAGGTATATTTCTTGAACTAGTTCTGAAACATCGCTTTCTTTAAATTTATAGGTACGGGATTCACGGAAAGTAAAAAGCATAATTTGCTTATGGAACCGGTTAACAAACTCTTCCCATGCCAAATCATTCTCATCATTACAACAAAGAGCAACTAATTGAACTGCAGGTAGTGCTTGAAAAGAGTTACCTATATGCATTTAGCAGATCTCGATATACGTAAATTATAAGTAAATATGTTTATGAGTTTGAAAAGATTATAGCTTATTGAAATTATAGTCAAGATATATATACTAGGGACTATGTAGATTTTATAACGCTATCAAAAAGCTAGACTTATAGAGTATTAGTAATAATAAGGGGAAATTTTTCGGGAAAATATTTAAAACTTTGTATGTTTTTTTTTCTTTGCTACGTCTGAGGGATTAACATCCAAAAATATTTCTATAAGGCTTGCGAGGAAATCCCATGAAAAACCAACACCAAAGAATTGAAGACACTTTTGCTGGTTATGATGAGATAGAGGAAAGTATGTTCCTAGCAGAAGGAACAAGGATTTTTAACAAATATGAAATCCTTCTAATGTTAGGCTTTGGTGGAATGGGGCAAGTCTATTTAGCAAAAGACTTACAGCTAGGCCGTTTAGTAGCTATAAAAACTCTTTCTGTAGAAAATAATTGTAGTATAGAGCATAAAAACCGCTTTTTAAGGGAAGCTCAAATGGCAGCAGCCGTTAATCATCCTAATGTTTTAACTATTTATGAGGCTGGTTTTGAAGGTAATAGACCATTTTTAGTAATGGAATATGTTGAGGGTCAAACCTTAAGAGAATTGATTAGTTCTAAAGAAATGGATTTAGCATTAGCTCTTAACTTAGCTATTCAACTAGCTCAAGGCTTGTTGGCAACACACAAAATGGGAATTATTCATCGTGATCTTAAGCTAGATAATTTTATTTTACGTAGAGATGGTTACTTAAAAATATTAGATTTTGGTTTAGCTAAAAATACTAGTGAGAAAGAATCTGTTAATAAATTTGAAACCCGTGTAGGGATAGTTTTAGGGACACCTCGTTATATGTCTCCAGAACAAGCTAGAGGGCAAGAATTAGATAGTCGTTCAGATATATTTTCTTTTGGAAGTGTAGTTTATGAGCTTTTAACTAATCAATTAGCATTTGATGATGAAGATGATATGCAAGCCCTTTATCAAGTGGTTTTTTATCCACCACCACCAATGCCAGAAACCATACCAGTAAAATTACGTCAGATCATAGAAAAGACTATGGAGAAAAAAGCTAATGCTCGTCCTCAATCAATGCAAGAGGTTTTAGATGTGTTATTAGAGGTACGAGATGAGATATGTTTAGCTACAGAAAAATCACAAATTAATTATTTATTTGCTAGTACTTATATTGCTCCTGTAAGCAAACCTGAGATTTTAGAACCAAAAAGGGAAACTAAAGAAAAAAAGTTTGATGTTTTGACTAGTACACAGACAAATCCGGTTGTTGATGATATTAAAATCAACCTTGAACCAAAGTTTCTCTCTCCGTTATTTGAACTTCCTATCTCTCGCATTGTTGGGTTTAGCAGCCATGTTAGGCCCAACAATATTTTTTTTGAGAGCATTGCAAAAGGCCAAATCCCAGAACCTAAAAGCTATTTAGATAGAAAACAAGGTAATCAGATTTTTTCTGATTACCCTTCAAAAGTAAATAAGATAATTAGGTTTCCTACTATTAAACAGGTTAGATTAAATAATAAATCGATATAGCCTATAAACTCTGTTATTTATGGGTTGAATGTTTGGTTTATACGTAATCCTATAACTGCTTTTCCAATAATGTTTTAACACTCCTTAACTACTTGATAGAAAATGAAAATCGTTTTTATTTTCATGATATAGGTCAAAAGACTTGACATGATCCTAAAAAATTAAATATTATCTGTTTTTTTAGAAAATGAAAATGATTTTCATTATTTCTTTTTATAAATCAATAATAAGTTTTATATTTTTAAGGAGTGTTTAATGGTTAGTCGATTTTTAGTAAGACTAGTAACCAATTTATTTTGTGTAATTTTAGTTCCTACAATGGTATTTGCTTTACAACAAGAATCAAAAGTAAAAGGTAAAATAGTTGATCCAGCAGGGAATCCTATTACAGAAGCCAACTTAACTTTATTAACGGCTAAAGGAACCCAAGTTGCTCAAACTAGCCCTAATAGTGAAGGGATATTTGAGTTATCTACAATATCAGTTGGAAATTATGTGTTACAAGTAGATGCTAAAGGCTGGTCATTACAACGTTTAGCAGTAAATGTTACTGAGACAGTAGAAACAGATATAAATGTACAAGTGTCTGTTTCTCCAGTTGAAGATCAGGTAACTATAACTGCTAGTGCTGGAGAAGCTTTACAGATTTTTGAATATCCTAGAGCCATTTCTACTGCCTCGGCCGAAGAGCTACGCCGCCGTCCTGTAGTTAGCTTACCTCAAGGACTAAGAGAAGAGCCTGGAATACATGTACAGCAAACCACTGCTAGCCAAGGATCTGTTTTTATGCGAGGTCTTACTGGACAAAGGGTAGTGGCACTAGTGGATGGTATTCGTTATAACAATACAACTTTCCGCCCTGGGCCAACTCAATATTTGGCTACTGTTCCTATACAATCTGCTGGAACTGTGGAATTAGTTCGTGGCCCTGCTTCGGTTCAATATGGAAGTGATGGGTTAGGTGGAACTATCAATGTAATAGCTGAAGCCCCCTTTTTTCCTACTCAACAAACAGAAGTTCATGGACAGTTTGGCTTACAATTTGGATCGGCGGATGCTAGTGGGGGTAGTAGTTTCAAAGTAGGGATAGGAAATCCAAGGTTTAATCTTACAACAGCCGGGTTTTTTACTAGAGTTAATGACTTAAGAACTGGGGGTGGTCTTGACTCTCATGCTGCTGTAGCTAGGTTCCTAGGAATTTCATCTAAAGTGTTAGGGGATAGATTACAAGATACAGCTTTTACTCAATATGGTGGTGAAGCTAGGCTTTCTCTTAAACCGACTTTAGATCAACAAATTACTTTTACCTATTTGCGTAATGATTTACAGAACACTAGACGTTATGATCAATTAAATGGTGGTAATGGCAATTTAATTCAAGGTTTTGACCCACAAACTTTTGATTTCTTTTATGCTCGTTATCAAAAACAAAAAGTAGGATTTTTTGATAGTTTAACAGGGACATTTTCTTTTAATCGTCAACGTGATGATCGTCAATCTCAAGGCGGTAATGGGGATCAAAAAGCAACTATAACAACAGAGTTTAATAAAACAGATGCTTTTGGTTATAGCCTGCTAGCTTCTACACATGTGGGAAGAAATAATATTTTATTAGTAGGGGCAGATCTTTATGATGAGTATGTTGATTCTACTGCTTTTACTACTAACCCTGTAACAAAAAACTCTGCTGTTGCTCGTGGACGTTTCCCTAATGGTGCTCGTTATAAAACCTTTGGTTTTTATGCTGAAAATACTTTTGATATTATTCCAAGAAAATTACGTTTAATTGGCGGGATTCGTTATGGAGCAACTCAGTTTAAGACTCGTGCTAAAGACGATCCAATTATTAACAATCGTCCTGTTGGACTAGATGCTTCTACTCGTCAGGATGATGTGACTTTTAATGTTGGAGTTTCAGTAAACCCTAGACCTTGGCTTGCACTTTATACAAATGTTAATCGTGGTTTTCGTACTCCTAATGTTAATGATTTAGGTGGAGTAGGAATAACATCTAATGGTTTTACTGTTACTGCTAACCAAGCTAGTGAAATTGGTGCTGAAATAGGTAATGGTGCTGGCCCTACTGCTAGGACTACAGGACTTAAATTATCAGCACTTGATCCTGAGTCAATTATGAATTACGAGGGTGGGCTTAAGATCAAAACAGATAAAATAGAAGCTTCATTTGGTGGGTTTGTTGCAGATTTAGAAGATGTAACAGTAATAAGATCTTTGGTTGTCCCTGGTAATGCAGTAGGAAAGACTATTGCTGGTCAGACAATTGTTTCTCAGTCTTCTACAGGAGTAATCTTTGTTGCTGGCTCATCTCAGCCTGTAATTGCTCGTGTTAATGGGGGAGAAGTAAGATTTTCTGGTATTGAAGCATCTACTAGAGTCAAGTTAAATAAAGACTTTTCATTTCAAGCTAATGGGTTTTACTTGCGTAGTCGAGATAAAAACCCTCCAGCACAAACACCACCTCCAGCAGGGGTAGTTCTAATTCGTAAGGCTACAGATGCTCCTGATTTTGAAGGGGGTTTGCCTCCATCAGGTGGATTTTTAAGTGTTAAATATCAACCTTCAGGAAAACGTTATTGGGTAGAAATGTATTCAACTCTAGCAGGTAAGCAAGATAGGCTTTCTTCTACAGACATAAATGACCAGCGTCAAGGTGCTACTCGTAGTCGTTCTAATATTGCTACATTCTTTAATAATGGTGCTAGGGCACGGGGCTTGGTTGGGGCTGGTGCAGATGGGAAAATGGGTACAGCAGATGATATTTTAATTGCTACTGGTGAAACTTTAGCTCAAGTCCAAGATCGTGTTTTAGGTGGAAAGAGTATTATGAGCGCACCATTTTTCTTAACTACTCCTGGATTTGCTACGCTTAATTTCCGAGGGGGAGTTAGAGTAGGTGAAAACTCAGAGTTTATTTTTATTCTAGAAAATGTTTTAGATAAAAACTATCGTGTTCATGGTTCAGGGACAGATAATCCAGGGATCAATTTTGCTACCCGTTATCAATTGCGGTTCTAATGGGGTTTAAGACAATTTAAGTAAGAGACCGATTTTAATACCTTAATTTTCTATTAAGAAACTCACAATAACCATTGTTTAGCTAAGAGCTAAGCAGTGGTTATTTTTTTATTAGAGCAAGGATTGGCAACTAGATTTAAGGTTGTTATAATCAAAGCAATCAAAAGTAATCCAAATTGAGTTTCAGAACGTACATATATAGTGGAAGCAAAACGTTTCTTATTAAATCAGCAAGTTCCAGAATCAACAGCTTATGAGTTAATAGAGCGCATATCAAAGCAAGATCAACAAGCTTTGGAAGAGTTCTATGATCGTTATAATAAGTTAGTTTTTTCATTAGTGTTAAAAGTGCTTAACTGCCGAACAGAAGCCGAAGAAGTCACTTTAGAGGTTTTTTGGCAAATTTGGCAGCAGGCTAGTCAATATAAGGAAACTAGAGGCAGTGTAGTTGCCTGGTTAGTGATGATTGCTAGAAGTAGAGCAATTGACAGGCGACGGTCTAGAGAGCGTTCTAGCAATACGCTTTACTTAATTGACAACACTAGTTTAATTGATTCATCTCCTGATTATACATATGATCCTGAGGAAAACTTCTATAGTTCTCAACGTCGTGAAGCAGTCCTTAGTGCATTATCAGAGATGGGTGATAAACAAAGAATGGCAATTGAGTTAGCTTATTTTGCTGGGTTAAGCCAAAGTGAAATAGCTACTCAACTTCAAGAGCCTTTAGGTACAGTTAAAACCCGTATTCGTAGTGGAATACAAATTTTACGAGAAAAATTAAAGCGTTATTTATGATTCAGTGTAGTTTAAACAAAGACTTAAAAAATTCTTTTGATAGCTATTTGCTAAAAGAATTGCCCCCTAGTGAGATAGCGGCGATAGAAAAGCATCTTTCTACAGGATGTAGTATTTGTGTCCAAGAAATAAAAGAGCTAGAGGAGACTTTAGCTTCTATTGCTTGTATTGCTCCTTTAGCTACACCTTCTGATGTCGTACGTCAAAAACTACTAGCTCGCCTTAATACAGAATCACGTACTCAAGCGCCTCTTAAGCTTGTACCTGCACCAAAAAAACCTTGGTATCAAACAACTTTAAACTTATTAGGAAAAGTTGCTGCATCTTTAGGGGTATTAATACTTTTAGCAGAAACAGTTTTTTTAGTTCATGTTAATAAACAAGCACGTTTACATGCTCAATTACAAGAACATAAAATTCAAGCCTTACAAGCAGAGCTTAAACAAAAGCAAAATGCTATTTCTAGTATTGAGACTAGTATTGAAAGTAGTAGGAAATTAATTGTTTTAGATAGTAAGTTAATTAGTAAGGCTTCAGGAAAGGCACTTTGGGATACTGAGCAAAATGCTTGGATGTTTTATATTAGTAATTTACCAGCAGCACCAAAAGGACGCACCTATCAATTATGGTTTATTACTGATGAGCAACAAGTTATTAGTGGGGGAACATTTCAGACAGATATTAATGGGTCAGTTCAATTACCTCTAGCTACTCCACGTAAATGTAAAAATATTCGTGAAGCAGCTATATCACTAGAGCCTGATGGGGGAAGTGAAACGCCTACAGGAGCCATTTATTTATCTGGGCCTGTTTAATTAAAAAGGTTATTTATTAAGAAAAACCCAAGCTAAAATTAATTGGCTTGGGTTTTTTATTTAGGTTTTTGGTTAGATTAAAAGACTGTGAGAATTGGGTGATTGTGAAAGAATTACTCCTTGTTCAGCTAAAGCCTGTTTGATAATAGGAAAGTTACCATCATCTACAGGAAGGTCAATTACAGCTAAAGGAGAGCTACTAGAGCGAATTCTATAACGAGGGCCAGCTAAAGTTTGACTATAAGTAATACTTGCTACCTCGTTCCAAGAAATCAAAAAAAGCGGGATACCACAACAATATTGGCGAATTCCTTTTTGTGATATTTGTAAAGAGCATCCTCGCCCTACAGTTATTGACCATACTGCCATTAATAAAAACAAGCTACTTAAGGAAAGTAGGCTAGCATTTATTACACTAAAGAGTAAAAGAAGAGGGACAAAGGTAACAAGTCCAGCAGTAAGGATATAGTTAAAAGGAGTCTTTTCTTTAATTATTAATTCGTTATTTTCTTGCATAGCTAGCTCCAAAATCAGGCTTTAGAAAAAAAACTTTTATGATCTACATACATACAGCGATCCATTACTACATAAATACCATTTGAGGCTAGTAGTTCTGCTGCTGCTAGATTGACAATACCAGTTTGTAACCAAAACGCATGGGGCTTTATTTCTAAGGTTTCTTGAGCATGAGGTAAAACATCCTCAGAACGACGAAATACTTGAACAATATCAATAGGTTTTGAAATTTCAGATAAACTAGTAAAACAGTTAATACCATCAATTTGCTTTAGTTTAGGGTTAATAGGGATTATTTCATAACCGCAGTTAAGCATATATTTAGGTACATAATAGGAAGGTTTATAAGTAGCGTCTGTCATTCCTATTACAGCAATGGTTTTACTCTTTGCTAGTAAAGCTTTAACGGCTACTAAATCATCACTAATGATATTATTTTGCCAAAGTTCTAAACTCACTAATTCTCCTAAATAAGACAGTTATGTCTTAGCTTTTAGATTACTATTAGTTACTTCTAGTTGGGTTATAAAGAATTAAAAAATAATTTATTAGATCCCATTTTGTGTTTTTTTAGTAAAAACTCGTACTTGTTGCATACTAGCCTCTGCTTTTTTAGAAGAGATAGTAATAGTTAAAACTTTGCCTTCTTCAGAAATATTCCAAGATTCTTGTTCACTGGTATTTTCCATTTGTATTTGGCCAGTAAACACTTTTTCTGTTTCTACAGAAAGACTATTATTTTCACCAAAGCGAAAGCTTCTTTTTTGCTTAAAGCCACGGCTATCATTTTTTTCTACTGTAGTTCCATCAATTGGAAAAGTGTCTGGTTCAGTAGAAATGGTTTGGTTTTGACCCTGAATTTCTGTAGAAAGAGTAATGGATTTATTATCTTGTTTAATAATAAGTAAGAATTCTTTTAAGTTTTTAAATATTGGTGGAAGGTTGACGCTTTTGTTTCTATCTAATACCCAAATGCCGTTAAAATCTGGGTTTTCGGCTGCTTTTATTGACATAGAAAAGCTAGTGGGGGTAAGAATAGCTAGCAAAGCTGTGCAGATAAATTCTCTACGCTTTAACATCTTTACTTAAACTCCTAGTGGAAAAATGAAGTTTGATAATGTTAGCATAGTTATATATTGTTTAGATAGACAAGCTTTTACTTGAAAACAAGTTTTTCCTAATAATTTATTAGTAGTTATTAAATGCCTCATAAGGCTTTCAATAAGCCATTTTAGAGAATAGGATGATATTATGCATCGTTACTTTTTATTGTTAACATTACTAGTGGTTTTTAGTAGTTGTAATCTTGATAATGCTCCTCAAATGGTATCTCCTGAAAAAGAGGCTCAAGGGATTGAAAGGCCAGAATTACCGCTACCTGATGATATTCCAGGGCAAATAGATTATTCCCGTAAGGAAAAAGACAGAATATTAAAACTTTCTCCAGATTCACCAATCCCTAAAGAAGAAAGAAATAGTTTTGCAGGATTAAAGTATTTCCCTATTGATATGAAATATAGATTGCCTGCAAAGCTAGAAAAATACTCAAGCAATGAAAAAATAAAAATGCTTACTAGCAAAGGAAGTCAAGACGAATATATCCGTTATGGGGCAATAAAGTTTACTATTGATAGCAATGAATATTCATTAGATGCTTTTAAGTCTGTTTCACCAGATGTTGATGCTAAAAGGCTTTTTATTCCTTTTCGTGATGCTACTTCAGGAAAAGAGACTTATGGTTCAGGTCGTTATTTAGAAATAGAGGAAGATGGAAAAGGAGCTTATACAATTGATTTTAATCTAGCATATAATCCATACTGTGCTTATAACATAGATTATAGCTGTCCATTACCACCTGCTCAAAATACATTAAAAGTAGCAATTAAAGCAGGGGAACAAAGCTTTCACGAATAAAAATTTTATTATCAGGGTATAGGTTATTTAAAAAATCATGGGTAGATATAGGTTAGTACTAAAACAGGCTACTCTTACAGTAGTAGATGATTTGCAAGTCGAAGCACGAGTAGTGCTTAACACACAAGATAAGAACTTAGTTGGAGTTAAACAAGGAGAAGATACACCTGAAAATAGGTGGCGGTTAGTTGTAGAAGCTACTTTAGCTGCTTTAGAACAATCTGTTTCAAAACCAGTAAAGTTTGAGGTTGCTGGAATAAACATTAAAGAGTTTGGCTCTCAAACCCATAAATTTTTAGTAGTGTTATTAAAAACAGATTACTTTATTGCTCCTGTTGGAGATGCTATTGAGCTTTTAGGTGCTTGTCAAATTTCTGATTCTGAAACCCAAGCAGAAATTGCTGCTCGTGCTACTTTAGATGCTACTAATCGTGCTGTTAGCTCAATGCTTGGTGGTAGATAAAGTTAAGTTTATTAAAAATACTTTATAAAAATAAAAAGCCAGGATTTCCTGGCTTTTTTATTTTAGAAATTAAAATTTATCAAGCTTATGCATAAGAGTGTAAGCCTGGTAATAAGTAGCTTACACCTAAATAGGTAAAGAGCATAAAGGCAAAGCCTAGAATAGCAAAATAGGCAGAACGACGTCCTTTCCAACCATGACTAAAACGTGTGTGTAAGAAACTAGCATAAGCTAACCAAGTAATTAATCCCCAAGTTTCTTTAGGATCCCAACTCCAATATGTACCCCAAGATTCATTAGCCCAAACAGCACCTAGAATTAACATCAAAGTAAAGCCAGGGAAACATACAGAAACCAGCTTATAATTTAAGTCATCTAAGACCTCTAGAGGAGGAATATTTTTAAGGATTTGTTCACCTCTAAGCTTAAATAGACCAAAGAAAAGACCACCAACTAAGATAACAAAGAAACCAGCACTTACAACAGGGTTAGAGCTAAAATTAACTCTTAAATTAGGCCCCATTTGAGTTAACCAACTTGCAGGAGAAATTTTTTGTTGTTGGTGGCTAGTATCACCTTCTGCATGACCATGACCATCATCATTAAGTAAGGTGTTTAGTTTAGCTATACCGCTTTCAGGAATATAAGCGCTTAAATCTTTAGCGGTTTTCATTTGATAGTAGAGGCTTCCTATTGCTAAAGCTTGGAAAAGTATTGCAATAGCAAATAAGCCATTAGCTACTTTACGTAGCTTTGCATCTTCACCTAAGAACATATCTTTAAGGTACATGGCAGCAGAAGCTAAAAATAAGACTACTACTATTTGTAAGAAGCGGCCAACATAATGAAATTCTGCGGTAAGAAAATCTCCTCTAGCACCAGAAAATCTAATAGGTTGCTCTCCCATTTTAGGAGTAAGCATTACTATATTCATTCCAAAACTACCACTAGTAAGAGAGAAATTACCAAATAAAGCTGCAACTAAAAGATAGATACCAATACCAAAAAGGGCAACACTTAAGGCTACTCTTTCAGGTCGCATTTTATCTTTTAATAAGTAAAGTATTCCAACTGCAAAAGTAACAGAGCATACACCATAACTAAGGGCTGCTACTCCTACGTGAATAGGTCGCCAGTAGCTACGCAAAATAGGTTGGATGGTCTGATTAATATCATTGCCTAGGAAAACAGCTAGAATTAAAAATAATGCCCCTACAGGCATTGTGATAGCACCTAGGAAATCATAGCGTTTACGTACACCAACTAATACAGAGGTAAGACCTAAAAATGTGGTTAAACCTAATGTAATATCATAGAGATTTGAAAGAGGGAAAGTGTGATTGATCTTTTCTGCTAATGAGAGGGTTGGCCAAAGAGTAGTCATATCGCCTTGGGCTTGAGTAAATAATGTATATTCAATCCAGCGCATACCCCAAGCAGAGAGATTAAGCATAAAGCCAATTATCATTGTCCAGGTACCCATTTTTTTCATTAATGGTTCGCGTCCCATTAAATACATACCAAACAATAAAGAAGAGGCTAAATAGCAAATTAAAGCCAAATTGGTTTGGCTTGCTTCTTTAAGAATATCTAATTTAGAGCCTTGAAAGCGAATCAAGACCATTATGGTAGCACCAACAATAGCAATTATTGCTGGTAGTAGCTGACTTATGCTAAACCAATTTTCGGCAGAAACTCCCACTGATGGAGAATAATGCCCAACTTCTGCTTTTGAAGACATTTTTAATCCCTCCAAGTTTAATTATAATAACAATAAGTTAAGATATAGATTTGTGGCAAAATGAAGTAAAACTAGCAAAATTATAGAGTATGCAAAATTACCACGCTAGGCCAAGTGGATAAGTTTAGCTAGTAAAATCAAAGCTTTCTGATGCTGTTCCATCAACTACTATAACTAGCTTGTTAGTTTGGCCACTAGGTTTTAGGTTTAGGTCACTTGGTGAACCCTTAACAATGAGTCTTCCTAATGTAGCTGCGAATTTTACATCCCGGTCTATTCTCTTGCCATTAATACGAACGATAGCATTGCCCGCAAAGTTACGACCAAAAACTTTTAATGTCTCTTTTTTATAAAATGCTCGGGAAACAATAGGCGCTAAGCCTTCTACATCAGCAACACCGCGAATTAGCCAGGTTACAGGTTGAAGTTGAAAATTAGGGAAATTTTGATCCACTCTTAAAAAATTTCTACCTGAATCTAAAGTAAAATAAGATTGACTACCAACAGGTTTGACCAAACCTGTTGTATCACCAAAAGCCGGTAAGTCAGCAACAAAAATAGTATCAAGTGCTCCAATTACAAAAGCCCCGCTTGTAATAGTTAATGGTTGTGGTAAGACATAACTATCAAAATTACCAGGTTTATTAACTGTAACAGCAAAAAGTGATGCAGGTTGTTGACCATCACTAGGGCCATTTCCTTCAGGATCAATATAAATAGCAATTCTAATAGGGGAACCAGTCAAAACCCCTCGTGGGCCATCACTAAAAGCAATACGTACTTCTTTTAGTGTTGCTGGATAATTATCTGGCTTAAGTAAATTAAACCAACCAAACCCTGGATTACCTGTTCCACCAAACCTGCCTTCTGCACTGTTATCATCTATTAATAAGAGTTGTTCTTTAACTGCTTGTGGATTAGGTTGTTTTGTAGAGCCAGAATCTTGAGCCTGTATAGTAGGCAGAGATACAATAAAGAGTACTAAAATTAATAATGTTGATAGGAATAATTTTAGGCTAGACATTCTAAACTTCTCCAAAAACTAGGTTTTCTGTGCATTTTGTGCATATTGACGTAATCGGGCAATTTGTTGATTAAGTAAATCTGTGTACTCAGAAACAGGACAAAGCTTTACATATTCAGTAAATGTTTCTGCTGCTTCAGCAAAACGACTTAATTTTATTAGAACATAACCTAAATTATAAAGCGCTGTTCCATAGTCAGGTAATAGTTGTAATGCATTACGATAGCTCTCTAAAGCTTCTTCATAGCGTAATGCTTCTGTTAAAACATAACCACGATTATACCAAGCTTTATAATAATCTGTTTTTAAGCGAATAGCCTGCTCAAAACAATATAATGCATCATCAAGACGATGGGCACGAGTTAGTACTACTCCACGATTATTCCACATTGCAGGGTCTTCGGCTCTTAGTTGTAAAGCAGATTCATAAATCTCTGAAGCTTCTTCAAATAATCCTATTTTAGCTAAAACATAAGCTTGATTATAATTAGCCGGACGATAGTCTGCACGTAACTCTAAAGCTTTTTTATAGCTATCAAGTGATTCAGAAAACTCTTCTACTCTAGCTAGCGAACAACCACGATTATTCCATGCTAGGTAATGATCAGGCTTAAGTGTTACTACTTGATCGTAGCTTTCTAAGGCATCATCAAAACGACCAAGCATATTAAGTATATTACCATGATTAAACCAAGCTAAGTAAAAGCCCGGCTCTAGCTCTACAGCCTTTTGAAAACTTTGTAAAGCATCTTCATAGCGTTCTAGTTCAACTAGTGCACAACCATGGTTATACCAAAGTGCAGGTTCATCATTAACTAGTGCTAAGGCTTGTTCATAGTTCTCCACTGCTTTTTTAAACTGACCTCTAGAAAAAAAGTCATTTCCTTCTTTAAAAAGTCGTTCTCCAGCACGGGACATCTCAAGTTTTCCTATTATTGTGAAGTAATATTTCAGGGTGCTGGCATTTTATCACAGCTTAACTTCCTTGCCATGCTAGATCTTCTAGAGCTACTAATTACTAAATAAATTCCAGATAGCTTGCTTAAAATATTATTTTCTTATTTCCTTAAATTCCTTAACTTAGTTTGATTTTCCTCTAGATTAGCTCTTAAGCACTTTATCGTTACTCTTAATTTGTTTTAAGGGCAACGATTTTTATTTTATCTACACAAGAGTTTTAAATTTTTTAGCTAATAATCTATATTGTTATATTCCTATAGATGGGAAAATAAAGTATTGACTTAGCCTATTTGTTAACAACAGTTTCTCGCTAATGTTTCTTTGGCAAGATATAATAAAAATCAGGTTATTAATATTCTATTAAAACTTTATATTTCTATTTTAAATTTAATCTTTAAAGGAGATAAATATGGCTTTATTTGAAATGTGGTTGGAAAAATCTAATGACATGAAATATATTGCTTGTTTTGAATGCGTTCCATCAGAAAAAGGTAAAGATAAGTTTGTTAGCCCTCCTGTGGATTCTCCATATGCAGCAATTAATGTTATTAGGCAAGAAATACGTAAGGTGATGGGAGCAAACGATCAGATTCGTATTAAAAACCGAATTAAAATTTATGATAATTATACCTTTAATGATGCATTAGAAGACTTAACTCGTACTTAAAATAAATTAAAAATTATAAAATATTAAGGAATGTAACTCATGCGATTAATAGTGCTTTTGCTTTGTATTGTACTAGTAGGGAATTTAGCTCCTATTCAAGCTCAGAATAAGCCGCTTAATAAAGAATATGCAAAAGTGGCATCTCAAATAATGGGAACAGCTTTAGTTGAAGGTGAAGCTTATGAAAAACTTGAATATTTAAGTGATAGTATAGGAAATCGTCTTACTGGATCTGCTCAGCTTAATCAAGCAATTCAATGGGCAGTCAATGCTATGAAAGCTGATGGACTAGAAAATGTTCATACCGAAGCAGCTAAAGTTCCACATTGGGTGCGTGGTCAAGAAAGTGCAGAAATAATTACTCCTGCTAAACATAAACTTAATATTCTTGGTTTAGGTGGAACTATTGGTACTTCTTTAGATGGCATTACTGCTGAAGTTGTCGTAGTAAGAAGTTTTGATGAATTAGATAAACTTGGTGAAGCAGTAAAAGGCAAAATAGTTTTATTTAACTCCCCAATGCGTAAAGATATCCCTACAGGCCAAGCTTATGGAGAAGCTGTTAGATATCGTGGTAATGGTGCTATTCGTGCTGCTAAATATGGAGCAGTCGCCGCTTTAGTTAGATCTGTTACTACTGTAAGCCTTAATACTCCTCATACTGGCGCAATGCGCTATGATGATAATATTCCAAAAATCCCTGCTGCCGCTGTTACTATTGAAAACGCCGAACTTATGCAAAGACTTTTTGTTAGAGGTGAAAAAATAGTAGTTAATTTAAAACTAGGAGCACAAATATTACCAGATACCGAGTCTGCTAATGTTATAGGGGAAATACGGGGTAGTGAAAAACCAGATGAAGTTATTGTAGTTGGAGGACATTTAGATTCTTGGGATGTAGGTACAGGTTCAAATGATGATGGGGCAGGTTGTGTAATTTCTATGGAAGCTGTACGCACAATTGCAAGGTTAAAATTACGGCCTAAACGCACTATCCGAGTAGTTTTATTTACTAATGAAGAAAATGGCTTATATGGTGCAGTTGCTTATGGAAATACTCATAAACAAGAATTTGATAAACATATTGTTGCAATAGAAGCTGATTCTGGTGGTACACGCCCTCTAGGGTTTTCCTTTAAAGGATCTGATTCAGCCTTTGCATTAATTCAAGAAATTAGCCCATTACTACGTAATCTTAGGTCGGATAATGTTGAGCGTAGCCAGGGTAGCCCTGGGGCAGATATTTCTGTTATTACTGATGCAGGTGTTCCTGGGCTAGGTTTACGTAATGACTCTACCCATTATTTTGATGTTCATCATACTGATGCTGATACTTTTGAGAAAATGGATCGCACAGATTTAGCCTTAAATGTTGCTACTATGGCAATAATGCTTTATGTCTTAGCTGATATGCCACAAGCTTTACCACGTTAAAACCGCTATGTCTATTACATCAAAAGATATAAAAGATAAGGCATTAGAACTAGGGTTAACTAAAATAGGTATTGTTGCTGTTAAAGTACTTGAAGAAGAAAAAACTTTGTTACAAGAATGGTTAGCCCTAGGCTATCATGGCAAAATGAGCTATTTAGCTCGTAATGCTGATCGCTCAGTAGATCCTAAAACTTTACTACCTTCGGCTAAAAGTATTATTGCGGTGGCATTAAATTATTACAGTCCTTATAAACATAGTAGTGATCCTAGTATAGGGAAAATCTCACGTTATGCTTGGGGAGATGACTACCATGATGTGCTAGGAAAAAAACTTCAAATGCTTTTAGATTGGATTAAAGAGCAAGACCCTACTACAGAAGGGAAATGTTATGTTGATGCTGGCCCAATGATGGATAAGGTTTGGGCAGTAAAGGCAGGAATCGGCTGGCTAGGAAAACATACTAATGTAATTACTCGTGATTATGGTTCTTGGGTGTTTTTAGGTGAAATATTACTTAATTTAGAACTAGATTATGATACAACAATAGTACCGGATTTCTGTGGTACTTGTACTCGTTGTATAGATGCTTGCCCAACAAATGCCATAGTAGAACCATATTTAGTAGATGCTACTCGCTGTATTTCTTATGGAACAATAGAGTTAAAAGACCCAGAATTACCCCCGCTAATAGCTAATAATTTGCAAAACTGGATTTTTGGTTGTGATATCTGTCAAGATGTTTGTCCTTGGAATCGTTTTTCTCGTGAAACTATAGAAGAAAAATTTCAGCCTAGGGAAGGCAATGTTGAGCCTAATCTAGCTGAGTTACTAGAAATTACTCCTATAGAGTTCAAAGAAAATTTTAAGGGTAGTCCAATCACTCGACCAAAACATGCAGGGTTTTTACGAAATATAAAAGCAGTTCAGAAAAGTAATAAACCTGCTGAACACAATGTTGATAAATAGTCTTAGCCTTTATTTGCGTCTACGGATTTGACCATCAATCAATGTCAAGTTTTTCTCATGTGTAAAGTGATGGATAGAAACAATATTTTTATCCCAATCCGGTTTGACCGATACCACAACGTTTTCGCGGTACTCCCTTTCATTCAAAACCACTATTTCACAAAGATTGAATCCATAACCGTAATGCGGGGAGCAATTCTGTGATGGTCGATAGATACTCCCATTTTTGCGGAAAATTCGGCCAGATGGTCGGGCACTTTTGACATCGGACACAATTGGATTTAAGGGATGGGGTGTCCAATCAGTGCTAAACAATTTATCAGAATAGAATAAAAATAACTCATCCCAAGACGGGGCACCTTTATGTTCTACCATATTGGCAAACAGCCACCATTTCCCATCCAAGTACAATAAAGTGGTGTCAAGAGCTTCTACATTTTCCATTAGATTCATTTGAAATTCCCATTGGTCTGGGAATTTAACGCATTTATATAATTCTATAGTGCGGTTTTGTGAAGTTTCAGGAATCATATAGATTGAATTTTCCCATTCAAATACAAAAGGATAGGACATATGATATGGCTTCTCGATCACACGAACGGGAGGTGCATAATGGCCTTTTTCATCCATAACGATCAATGCAATATGGCCTTTGTGTTCCTTGTAGAGTAGTTCCTCAATAAAAATAAAATAATTTCCTTCCCTATAAAGAACATGGGGATCGGCCCAGAACCTATCCTTGGGGGGCAGGATTTTTTTGAATCGCCATAATGATCCAGAAAATTCCTCGCTCAAATTGAAGAGGAGAAACCATTGATGAAAATAGAACCGGGAAAAAATGTTGTTGCGTGCCTTTTGCCTTAGTTTTCGCAGTAGCAAATGGGCGTATTCAAGCTTGGTTGGCTGCACATAAAGTTTATGTGCATAGAAAACTGGGTGGCGGTTTTCCTCTTCCACATTTGCGAGGAATTTTTCACCCCCTAGTTCATAGAGATCTTTTAACTTACGTGGAATAAACGCTAGGGACTTCCAAAAATAATTATTTCGGTTGTGTCTTACTGATAGATCGTAGGTGCAGGAATAGGAACGGTAAAGGACTTTCCCATTGTCCAAGTCCTCAGTCAATATTTGCAACATCGACCCGGTTTCTGGCCAGGATTGCATTGTCTCCCAGAACCCAGCCGGCCCGCCCCGGTTGATAGTGTTGTCGCCATGATGATAAGACCAAACACCATACTTAGAACTACTAAGGATACCTCCCTTTAGTATTCTAAACCCTAGACGGATAAACACGTCGATGTTATGACTGCGGATTTTTTCAAGGTCTTCATCACAAACCCAATCTGAGAATTTTTTCTTTATTGGTGTGGTTTCTATGATTGGTACGTCTGGCATTAAAGGCTGTAAATCTTTTGGAACAAAGGCGTCAGGCAGGCATTCTACTCTGTCGATTAACTTGTTCTGAACTAGAACTAATAGTTTCCATATGAGGGTGGAGGTAATATTGCCCCAATTATCCTTAATTTTTGTGAAAATGGGTTTACTTTTTGGTAGCTGGGTGCTGTTTAGCACCACTAGGTCAATATGTGCGTAATCGCTCGCATTTATCCTTTCTATCATGCTATGGATCCAGGCATCCACTTCCCATCTGTCCAACAGCAATCCAACTTTAATTTTTTCTTTCACGCTTCCACCCTTTCCCAATCTCGTCAAAATTTTAAGGTCTTTCCGAAATAGGCCCGCGCCAGAAAAACCGCGCAGTTGGGCAATAAAAGCATAAACCCTTAGCATTCTAACGTTACCAAAGCATTAAAACCAAGTCTAACCCGCACAAGCTTTACCATTACTTGAAAATTAATTCCATTCCTAATAGAGAACAATCGTTCCCTTAAATGCAAGGATACAAGGTATTTGAGAAAAGGTGAGAAATTACTAAAATGGATAATAATTGTAAAAGTAGAAATAGATTTATTCGGTAAATATATTAATGCTTTTACTAGTAGTCAGGGTTATGGAATATTTTTAGGGGAAATATTAGTAAGTTTAGAACTAGATTATGATACAAATATTGATCACTCAATTTCTAAGGGGAAACAATTTCTAAGGGGAAACAATGAAAAGTATTTTTGTTAGATTTCGGCCATTTATCATTACTTTATTAATCTTGTGTTTTCTACCTATAATAGTTTTAGCTGATGGAAATAGAAAAACAGACATTAAAGCAATGAGTGCTAGTATGGTTTCTGATATAGACGGCAAGCCTTTTCAACTAGGAAATGCTTGGCAAGAAAAGCCTATAGTCCTTGTATTTATTCGGCATTTTGGGTGACTACTTTGCCGTGAACAAGTTGCGCAGTTGCGTGACAAAGTAGATGAAATTCATAGTCTTGGTGCAGAAATGGTTATTATTGGTAATGGTAACGCTCAATTTGCTACTTCTTTTAAGAAAAAACTTAATTTAACTGTACCTCTTTATGTAGACCCTTCCTTAGCTTCTTATAATGCTGCTGGACTTAAACGTACTAAACTTGGAACTCTTGGCCCGCGCAATTTCTTACCAGCCTTAAAAGCTTTATTTACAGGTAATTTTCAAGGCAAAACTCAAGGCGATCCTTATCAACAGGGAGGAGTCTTTATTGTTTTTCCTGGTGATAGATTGGCTTACTCCTATATCTGTAAACGATCTAGTGATCGCCCTCCAGGAAAGAAAATAGTTGAGAGATTAAGGGCAGAACAACAAAAAGCAGATAAACATTAAAAAGTATTTTTCCATTGTAGGGGCGAACTATTCGCCCTCTTTGAATAGAAGAAGGCAGACAGTCTGCCCCTACCGTGATACTTTATTTTTCAAACTTTACATCTATATAAATAAACACATCATTACCTGATTGTGCTTTATCTTGTTGCCAAGAAGTTTTGTCTTCATAGTCTATTTTAGAAATCCGAATCCCTACTTTATTAGTGGCAGGAGTAGACTTATTATCTACCATAACAGCTTCTTTAATAGTTTCTTCAGAGTTAGATTTAATCTTTTTATTAGAGCTAAATTTTTTAACTACAAGCTCTTTGTTAGCATTAGTAAAACAAGATTCCCAGTAAATATTTGAAATTGCTTGAGATGCTAGGTTCTTAGATTTCATCACAAAAACTAATTTTTGTTCGCTATTAGCAGAAAGAGGGCTTTTGGTTCCTGTATCTCCACTACTTCCCATACTTCCCATACCACCCATACCCATACTACCACCCATACTACCCATGCTATCCATAGATGATTGGACTTTGGTAATAGCAGATAAAGTAATTTTGACGTCTTTGACTTCTAAAGGACAATTTAATGAAAGAGTTTGCTCAGCAATTATTTGAAATGCAAAGCACATAATAAATAAAGCAGCAAAAACAATCCGAAACATATCTACCTCAGCTAAAAGCTATTATTTGGATTTTAATATTAAGTAGGGCAAGAAAATTATAAAGAATTTATTTGTTTTTCACAACTAGGTTATTTGGGTTATTTAGGTTATCTAGGAGCCAGGCAAAACACCTGCGCTCCTAGATAGATATGCCTAAGGCAAATTTAACTTAAATGCGCCTGATACTAATCCACGTTCTTTTACTAGTAAAATGTTATCGCCAGAACGTAGGTTTAAGTCAGATAGACTACCTTTTAAGATCAAAG
>Ga0075163_10000606_pt1 | contig 46506 bp, 55 predicted proteins | sample JI1023141ADNA_FD_71478 | JGI IMG/M metagenome (GOLD analysis project Ga0075163, IMG submission 71478) | Wastewater effluent complex algal communities from Wisconsin, to seasonally profile nutrient transformation and Carbon sequestration -... | ecosystem: Engineered > WWTP > Effluent > Algae...
TTAAAGCTGTTTTAGAAAACTTTGGTAATGCTGATCGCATTCAAGAAAAGCTCAATAGACCACCGCGGGATATTAGAGAGATTCAAGAAACAGCGAGAAAGCTGCAATACGCCAGAGCAGAAGAAAACCGTGAAATGGCAGCAGTATTTGGAAAATATAAAGTTAGTGAAGAGATATTCAATCGATGCCTGGAGATTAATAGGACAAGAAAGACAAGCGATAACTTGCCAGATGTTAGCATAAACGGAGCAGAAGTAGGTCACCGAGGATATCATCTAGTTAAGCTACCGATAGATGATCCACGCGCCTATATCTTAGGCAAGATAACTAGCTGCTGCCAATCCATAGGAGACCATTCTGAGAGATGTGTGATTGATGGAGTCACCAGAGAAAACAATGGCTTTTATGTTCTTTTAAAAGAGAAAGGTAAAAAAGTCGCAGAACCATTACTTGAAAGGGGCAAAATCAACTATAGAGACTTTGATATAGTTGGGCAAGGCTATGCTTGGCGCACCAGAGCTGGCAATATATGCTTTGATTCATGGGAGAATGATGGCATGCTAGGAGACTCAAAAAGACAAGAAGCTGATAAGGCGATATGTGCCCTTCTTCCAAAATATGCTGAAGAGCTAGAGGCACAAGGGATAGATAGAGTATCGATAGGCTGCGGGGGCAAGACTCCACAAGAGTACCAAAGTAAAGGTCAGGGAGAAAATTCTGAGCTTATGTTCGAAGGATATTCATATGGAGATGCCAATATTCAAGCCGAAATAAAAACTTCACACAAGCTATTAGCCGCCAGAGAAGAACTACTACAACTCACACAAAGCAAGCCCGTAGATCAATTTATCTCTCTTGAAAGTATAGAAGCCTTTAGAGCCTTACCTGCTCAATTAATAGAGCAATTATCGTCTCATCCTAATTATAAACTCTTAACATGTCCATTAATGTTTCCTAAAACAGATGCTACTAGGTTTTATAAAGCTATACTTAGAGATAAACAAAAACTAACATTACTGACCTCATATAGTGCTATTGAAGCATATCAAACAGGAGCAGTAGTAGCTAGCGATCTGATAGAGTTGGGTTTAGACAAAATACAAGCTCTGACCTCACCCTGGGCTATTGAGGCATATAAAACAGGAGCAGTGACAGCTAGCGATCTGATAAGCTCAGAGTTAGATAAAATACAAGCTCTTACCTCAGATAATGCTATTGCAGCATATCAAACAGGAGCAGTGGCAGCTAGCGATCTGAAAGACTTGGATCTAAAGAAAATACAAGCCCTGACCTCAAATGCTGCTTGTAAGGCATATCAAACAAAAGCAGTGACAGCTAGCGATCTGAAAGACTTGGATCTAGACAAAATACAAGCTCTGACCTCAAATAATGCTATTGCAGCATATAGAACAGGAGCAGTGAAAGTTAGTGAATTGCTATCAGATACAGTAACAGGAATCCATATCAATACTCTACAAAAAATATCTCAACATCATTGTCATGAATATGTAAGAATACCAGAAGAAATTGACTATAATACAATACAAGCTCTTACCACACCATGGGCTATTGCGGCATATAAAACAGGAGCAGTGACAGCTAGCGATCTGATAGAGTTGGGTTTAGACAAAATACAAGCTCTGACCGCACCCTGGGCTATTGGGCCATATCAAACAGGAGGAGTGAAAGCTAGCGATCTGAAAGACTTGGATCTAGATAAAATACAAGCTCTGACCTCAAATGCTGCTTGTGAGGCATATCGAACAAAAGCAGTGACAGCTATAGATCTGAAAGACTTGGATCTAGATAAAATACAAGCTCTAACCTCACCATGGGCTATTGCGGCATATAAAACAGGAGCAGTGAAAGTTAGTGATCTGATAGGCTTGGATCTAGAAAAAATAGAACTTATGATCGATCCTTATGCTATTGATGCATATAAAATAGGAGCAGCGACAGCTAGTGATTTTATAAACTTAGATACAAAAAAAATAGGAGAGCTGACCGAATATCGGTTTGTTAGGGCATATCAAACAGGAGCAGTGAAAGTTAGTGATTTGGTGGACTTAGATCTAGATAGACTAATATTACTTACCTCAGATCATGCTATTGCAGCATATCAAACAGGAGCAGTGAGAGCTAGTGATCTGAATGATGGTCGTGTTATAACAGAAAAACTACCAAAATTTTTCCAAGAAGTGATCGATAAACATAAAAAAGGTGAATCGATAGATTTACAAAAAATTATTGCTTCAGGCAAATATGCTTCGCATGTCGCTAGATTCGAGAACAGGGATAGGGGCTCTGAAAAAAGTCATGATCGCTAATGATTTTAAGAGCATGATGTTCTTAAAATACTGTCTGGAAAAGTATTCACAGATCACAGAGTTACCTACAAACTAGTGGACTTGAATATTTTTGGCTTTGCTGCGGTGATACTTCGTATTCCTTTACAAGAACGTAGCGTGAGTTCACGCGACAAAGCAGAAATGGCAAAATTACGCGTACTTTTTATTAAGCATTGCTATTACTAAAACAGTATGGTACTAATATCGATTAGTTTATTTAAACGGCCTTAATTATCATGGAACACATTAGTTATTTTTTCAAAAAAATCCTATTTATTTTTGCATGTCTCGGAATAATTTTTAGCACAAATGCAGATAAAGTAGTTCATGATTGGTCATCAAAGCCTTATGGTGTATACTGTCTGGGTCAGCCTATATATGATATAGTATACAAATTCAATACGGAGGCAGAGCTAAAAGAGCATTTGAAACCTCTTAATATCAATATTGGAGAAAATAAATTAATTACATCTGCAGAAATATCTAAAATTTTGAATACTTCACCACCGCCTTATTATAAAGGAGCTGGAGGGGGGGCATCAAACACCGCAATGGGATTAGCAGCTGCAGGAGAAAAAGTTTTACTAGCAGGTGTTGTTAATAATGATGAGTTAGGTGACCTCTATAAAAAAGAGTTGAAAAAATATAATGTAGCCACCAACCTTGCTATAGAAGGTGGTGATGGAGGTACAGGTGCGGTTATAGTAATGATTGCTCCAGATACAGAAAGAACCATGATGGTATATCCTGGTGTTTCTCAGCGTATTGATAAAGTAAAAATTGATATGAATGTTCTTAGCCAATATAAGGTTTTTTTATCGGAGGGTTATTTTTGGCATCGTCCAGGCAATGATAGGATAGTATTGGATATATTAAAGCAGGCAAAATCTCTTAACACAAAAACTGCCTTTTCTTTTGGTGATAGATATATAGTAGAAAAGTATAAGAAGGACTTTTTGCTGATGTTAAATGATATTGATGTTATATTTAGCAACAAAGAACAAATTCTAGCCTTATTTTCGACAGCAGATTTAGATAAAGCAATACAAGAGTTGCAAAAATTTAATTGTATTACCACTATAACCATGGCCAAGGATGGAGTACTGATAGTAACCAAGGATCAAGTAATAAAGCTTGATGCTATGAAGGTGGAAAATGTAGTTGATACCACAGGTGCTGGTGATCAATTTGCTGCCGGGTTTTTGCGTGGATATTTAAATAATATGTCTCTAAAAGAATCTGGGCAATTGGGAATACAGGAAGCAAGCAACATAATTCAGAGAGTTGGCGGTCATCCATAGAGGGCGCTGCAAGATTTATCAAAAAATCAAAATTTCTCTCAATCCTTCTTCCAAATCTCCTCGAGCTTATAAACTTCTCTTGATTCACCTTGAAATACGTGGACTATTACATCGCCAATATCGATCACAAGCCATGTGGAGCTATCGCCACCTTCAATGAGGATGTTATGTATTCCAATATCTTTGAAGGCCTTAACTATAGTATCGGCGATTGCACGGGCATGCCTGCTAGAAGTTCCAGTTACAATAAACATGTAATCGCATAAAGAGCTTTTATTAAATAGATCAATTTTTACTACGTCTTGAGCTTTGATGTCACCTAAAGCTTTTTCCACGATCTTACAAAATTCTTTATTTGGTTTCGTTGCCATTATTATTTTTCCTTATTTCAGTTGATGATACATTGGGTGGCCCTGCTTTGACCAAAGTCCAACATGGAGCGGAAGATTCTAAAAAAGCTTCCACACCCACTTTATGCTGCACCACATTTTGATTCAGCTTTTGTTTTATATCTTCATATAAATATCCTGGCCTATCATAAACTATTATTTTTATTTTATCCAGTAGCTCTTTCCATTGATTCCATTCATCAAATTTCACTAAATTATCTGAACCCATCATCCAGTAATACTCGCTTTGCCCATAATTATTTAGCAAAAAATTTACAATATCTATTGTTTTATTAGAATTGATTTCGGCAGCTAGATTAGAAACTATAATATTTTCGTTATCTATTATTCTTTTGCAAGTCTCAATTCTATCATATATAGGCGGAGGTTCTTCAATTTTTAACGGGTTTTTTAGTGAAACTATCCAAAAAACATAATCTAAATTAAATCTCTCAATAGCATCTGAGCTTATAAATACGTGCCCTGCATGTGGTGGGTGAAATGTTCCACCAAGGATTCCTATTCTAAGTTTCATATTTTTGACAAATGTAAATGAGGGTTGCATTAAATCTCTTGTAAAAATGAAAAATTTCCTTATTTTATTAGTAGGTTTAATATATATCATACAAAGATGGCTATTGCTAAAGATAAATTATTAGAATTAATAATCAAAGAATTTGAAGATGCTGAAGTTAAAATCACCGCACTAGTGGATGATGGCGATCATTATGAAGTTGAAATATGCTCATCTAAATTTAATGGACAAAGCAAATTAAAGCAACATAGGATGGTTAATGATGCACTTGAAGGGATTTTGGGTGGTAAGCTGCATGCCTTATCGATTAAAACAAAACCACGGGAATAGGTAATAATATGAAAGAAAAGTTTGAAGAAATAGAAGGATACATAAAAAATAATGATGTGGTATTATTTATGAAAGGTACTGCCTTGATGCCACAGTGCGGATTTTCAAATGTGGTATGTAGGATATTAGATATGCTAGGAGCCAAGTTTAAAGACGTCAATATTCTTGAAGACGAGGCTTTGAGGCAAGCAATTAAAGAATACAGTGATTGGCCCACAATACCTCAATTATATATTAAAGGCGAATTTATTGGTGGATGCGATATAGCTAAAGAGATGTATGAGAGCGGCGAATTACAGGAATTACTAAAAAGCAAGGATATAATATTATCATAAAATTTAAAACTTTTATTTACGAGGGTTATGCAGCATGAAACTTCCTTACTTGAAAGGTATAGCTAAAACGGTTAATAGCTTTATAAACAATCAAGATTCGAATTATTTAAACTTTTTTGATAACATTCAAGCTCCTGTTTTTGCTATCAATAGCAAGGGTAACATTTGTTATTACAATGCAAGCTTTGAAAATTGTTTTGGTCTAGAAATAAAACATGATACCTTAAGCAAGGCTCTGGAGGTTGATTGGCGTGGTACTACATATGTAAAGAATTCCATCTATAAAAGCAAGGATGAAGAGTTTTTTTTATTGAACATTTCGCCAAAGTCCGACCATCTAACAACATTGCCCGATCATATTCCCAATTTTACCATATCAAGGGATGGTGAAATAATAAATGCAAACAGATTATTTTATGAATTAGCTCGTATCGATAATTTCAGTAAAAGTCAGAAACTTTTTAATTATATAGACAATACAAGTCTTGGTATTATTAAGAGTTGTTTTAATTCACAAGATCAAGAAGTAACCACGAATTCTTTTGAAATCAAGCTCAACAATGAAGATGGTACGACTCTTCTTGCGTATGTTGTATCTAAAAGTAGCAATACGCTACAGTGCATTGTAATTAATATTACTGAATATAAAAATTTAGAAATGCATCTGATTCACTCTCAAAAAATGCAAGCAATAGGTCAGCTTGCCGGAGGAATTTCGCACGATTTTAATAACTTATTGACTGCAATGTTAGGATTCTGCGATTTGCTGCTTATCAAGCATCCAGCTGGTGATCCATCATTTGCTGAAATTATGCAAATCAAGCAAAATACTATGAGAGCTGCAAGCTTGGTTAGACAGCTGCTTGCTATTTCTAGAAAGCAAGTACTGAAAGCTGAAGTGATAGATATAACCAACGTTATAGCCGAACTTGTGCACTTAATTAGAAGGCTTATTGGAGGAAATATTAATTTAAATGTTGTGCATGGTCATAATTTAAAATTAATTAAAGTAGACCAAGGTCAATTAGAGCAGGTAATAATTAACCTAGCAGTAAATGCGCGAGATGCAATCCAAGCAAAGGGTGATGGTGGCGAATTATCTATTATCACTAGCAATATAAAAATAACTGAAGAAGGAAAAGTTGGCAAAGATCTTATATCTCCGGCAGCAAATGAAAAAATACAACCAGGTGAGTATGTATTAATAGAGTCCGTTGATAGTGGCATAGGCATGGATAAGAATTTAATAAAAAAAATATTTGAGCCATTTTTCTCGACAAAACCACTGGGGTCGGGTACTGGGCTTGGTCTATCTACTGTTTATGGAATAGTTAAACAGGCTGGTGGCTATTTATATGTTGCATCTGAGAAAGGCGTTGGTACAAGATTTTATGTGTATTTGAAAGCTGTGGATAACCACGAAGCTGTGAATGAAACGGTGCTTTCTGTTGATAAGGAAAATGTACTTATGCAAAAAGACTTAACTGGTAATGCAACAATCTTATTAGTTGAAGATGAGATTCCAGTCCGTATGTTAGGTGCTCATGCTTTATCTAATAAAGGGTATAAAGTCATAGAGGCCGAGAGTGGAGAAAAGGGATTGCAGGTAATGAATGAGCGTGGCGATGAAATTAATCTAATTATTACGGACGTTATCATGCCTGGGATAAATGGACCTTCGTTTATTACAGAGGTCAATAAAAAATATCCTAATATAAAAGTGATTTTTGTTTCAGGATATGCCGAAGAGAGCTTCTCGGAAACATATGGTATAAAAAAAGATGCTACGTTTAACTTTTTGCAGAAGCCTTTCACCTTGAAAGAGCTAGCTAGCAAAGTAAAAAGCGTTCTTGAAGATGAAGAGACCAGTGTAATCTAGAATCATCAATACTTCAGGCTTGGCAGGGTTATATTAATTTTTGCTTCCAAGCACTACCCCTATATCGCAAAATAAATATAAAGATTGGTAAAATTTTGTATAGTGCAATAACAATCCATAGAGAAGATGGGCTAATATCAAAGTATCTTGCAAGTGAATAGACTGGTATTAGCAATAAAAGAACGCTTGGACAATATACTAGCATCACAAATTTTGTATCTCCAGCAGCAATAAGCATTGCAATATAAGTCCAAAATATTCCATCAACCACAAAAAACAACCATACAAATCTCAAAGACTTTATGGATTCTTTGTTTATAAAAGTATCAACCTCTCCTCTGAAAAATAGACTTATGGTGTATTCTGGGAACGCAACAAGCAAAACAAACAAAATAGCTATTATAGCTAAATATATTTTTATTGCTGAGCTAAGTAGCGGATTCAGAAATTCCCATTTTTTTGCTCCAATAATATTTGCGGCGACTGCTGTTATGCCTTTTTGCAGGCCATCTATAAAAAATGTAAGAAAGATAAAAATGGTCAAGGCAATTGAGTGAATCGTAATATATTCTGGTTTAATATGTGAGAGCATTAATATAAGAATAGCCCACGCACTTATATCAAGTGCTAGCCCAGCTGAATTTGGAATGCCTACTTTTAAACACCGCATAAAAAGTTTTTTATCAAAAAAATAATCACGAGTTCTATATTGATTATTATTTTTATCTCTTAGAAAATCTATAAACAAAACTGTAGCTTGTATTAGGCATGCGATGAAAGTGGCATAAGCTGCACCATCAATGCCCATAGGCTCAATAAATCCATCAACACCAAGTATAAGTATAAGATCTAATATTATATTGATAGCATTTCCTATGATCATTACTGATGTCACAAATTTTACTTTGCCTCTTCCAACATAAAATGACATCAATGCAGCTATTAGCGCGAGAATCGGTGCGGTTGCAATTAGGAGCTTATAAAAAAAACCACCTATTTTTTCAAAATTTTCTGGTAACAATAGTGCGCCTGTAAATAGGCCTAGTGGTATTGTAATTATGAACATCAATAACGAAAACCAAATCATTTGCCACACTGGCTGCGCAACTCTTTCGTATTGTTTTGAGCCGTTATATTGACCAACAAACACCTCCGACACGTAGGTGATTTTTATTCCTGCAAACTGAATTATAGCTAGGATGTTACCAATAATTGTTGCAGCATTCATTGCTTCCATAGAGTGGTATGAAAGTATTACTCTATCGCATAAAAGCATGATGTTGGTAGAAAAGGCAGTCATCATCAATGGAAACGAGATGAAAAATAATTGCCTAACACTAGCTATATGATATTTATCGCTGATCATTAAACTTATTTGTATAGGTTTAGAATTGTAGTATGCTACTTTTGCTGTAATTTGCAATATTAATTGTTGTTAATTTCATCTTATGCAACGTAGCGAGTTGCAGTAAATTTTTTTAACCTTTTCTGCGATTTCCTTGGTTTCGTTGGTAATGGATATGGTAGAGTTTCTTATTACTCCACCATCAAATAGCGATGCAAGATTTTTACTTATTAAATTATATGCAAACAGTCTAGGCTTGCCTGAGTTAAAATTGAGCAAGGGCAAAATATATACTTGTTTTTGAGCTGCACAAGCTTCCGAAATCATACTCACAGAATCGTTAGTGACAAAGATTTTTTCGGATACCGCAAGCATCGCATAATATGGATTCTTCGAGTTATGTGGATCTACAATATATACTGCATTATCATTAGAAAAGGTTTGCTTTAAAAGGTCAATAAATTCATTTGGAGTTCTTCTTGATGGTGAAATCAGTAAAGTTCCTTTTAGTTGTTTTTTGATTGATTTTATTTTATCCAGTAGATCGGCGCATGTAGCTGCTGACATCTTACATCTCTTTGTTGCTCCACCAATTAACACTGAATAAAATGGTGGTTTTAGTTTTAAAAACAACTCAGAAAAATTTTCTTTCTCCTCTGCTAATTTAGCTTTAGTAACTCTGTGGAGTGCCATATTAGATTTTAATACATTATCCCCTTCAATTTTATCGTGCTCCATTGCAATCACCAAATCAAAATCCCTAGCATATATCTTGGGGTCTTGTACGTACACGCTAAATACTTTATGGCCAAGCATTTTTTTTAAGAACAGCATAAAAGGAATGGTTTGTGTTCCACATGAAATCAATATATCCGGCCATGGAGGGGACATTTTATCGCTATCTTTTGTCAGAAATTTTGCAGCGCCAACCCAAATTAATGGTGGAATTAGAGAAAATGGAAATTTCTTTTTTAAAATCTTCTGTTCGATTTTTAAATCTAGATTTATCGCCTCTGCCAACCCTAAGGCTTGGCTTATGCATCCAGCTTTACCATCCGTAATAACCCAACAAATCTTCTTTGTCATTAATTTATAAATTTACGCTTGTATTAATTAGCAAGGATCATTATCATGCAAATTAATTTAATTAACAAGGAAGTTTTATGAAAACTATTAAATCATTTTTATTGTTAGCAGTTCTTGCAGTAGCAGGATTTTCTTTCGCATGTGAAGAACATGATACAGCATGTAAAGAAAAAGAAGCAAAAGCACAAGCTGAAGCTCAAGCACATTCTGCTGAAACAACAACAGAAGAAGCTAAAAAAGCAGAAGCTGCGAAGTAGTAAGTCAATGCAATTGCGAGGCCACTTTAGTGGCCTTGGCAAACTAGTGGGATTAGCTATTATATAAAATCTCAGATTAAATCATACCAATCACTACATCCACCCAAGCATCATCTGCATTTAAACTTGGAACCAATAAAAATTTTTCTCCACCAAGCTCAAGCCATCTTTCTTTAATTCCCACTCCAAGCTCTTCTAAGGTCTCTAAGCAATCTGCCACGAAGGACGGGCTAATTACAGCAAGCCTCCTTGCACCGTATTCTTTTATTATCGTAGGCAGTATTTTATCTGTGTAAGGTTGCGTCCATGGAATGCTTCCTAATCTCGATTGGAAGGATACTGAATACCTACCTTTTTTTAAGCCTAATTTCTTAGCTATAAGATGGGCAGTTTCGTAGCACTGATCTCGGTAGCAGAACCTGCTGTCTTCTAATTTAGTTAGCTGCCTTTCTGGTATCCCATGGAAGCTAAAAAGAAAGTGATCTATGTCTTGCTTTTCGGAATGCTTTGCAATTAGATTTGCCCATGCAGAAATAAACAATTCATCATTATAAAATGGTCCAGCTACCTCAAATGGTAGTATTACCTGCCTATTTTGCATCAACCTCAAAGCTTCTGCTATGCTTGATCCACTGGAAGCAGATGCATATTGTGGAAACATTGGTATGATTTTTATATGTTTGACTTTTGCTGCATATAATTTTTCAAGCCCCTCTCCAATAGAAGGTTCTCCGTAGCGCATTCCTAGTTCAACTGCATAGTTTCTCCCTAGTTTATTTGCTAATTTTTGTTTGAACGCTATGCTATTAACCAAAAGTGGCGAGCCGTCTTTTTCCCAAATTGATTGGTATAGCTTGGCGCTTTTTGGTGCTCTAAATGGTACTATAAGAAAATTGACTAGTATCCATCGGAAAATAGAAGGAATATCAATAACCCTTGGATCGCTCAAGAATTGCCTTAGATATTTTCTCACTGATTTGACATCTGGTTCCTTTGGCGTACCAGTGTTTAGTAGTAAAATTCCAATTTTATCGTCCATTTCAAAATGCTAATTAGTTGACTATAGTTATATCAATAGTATAATCCACCTTCCAAAACCAGGTTATATATGAAGATCAGTATTACTAAAACATATGCTATCTTGCTATTGTTTACCATATTACTTTTAATGAACATACCGATAGCTATAGCAAGGCTAGAGGCACATGGTACAGACTTCGATAGCTTTCGCATAGAATTTTTAAGTGCATTCATAATCTTATTATTTCTGACCATCTTATCTTTCAGCAATTTCCTCTTCAAGACTATAAGCTCTCTTTTGGTAATAATAAACAGTATTTTTCTATATTATATTGTAAAATACAAAATCCCTGTGAATCTTGAAATCATCGAATCTATCTTTGGTACAGATCAAAGCGAAGTACTTGAGCTGATAAATATCAACCTCATACTATGGCAATTGCCTGCCCTAATTTTTTTAGTCTTATTCAATTTTTATGTTGAAATCTCCAAGCGGCCACCAATGGCGATTTTTTATGCATTGTTAGCCATATCTTTCTATCCAGCATACACCTATTATGAGCTAAGATATGATAGAAGCAAATACGAGAAAGGATATTATCGGGTTGTCGTCAGCAGTTTACAGAGCTATTTACCCTTGAGCTATATCAATAATACCTATAGATATTTTAAGAGAAGTTATTTTAAGAGCGATTTGAAAAATCATGGATGTACAATAAGCGCGAATTTAAAAAACCATTATAATAACGACTTAAACATCATTCTTGTTATAGGAGAGTCTGCAAGGTACGATAGATTTTCATTAAATGGCTACAAAAAAAAGGAAACAACACCAAATTTAAAAAATATCAAAGACCTCGTGAGTTTTACTAGTATGTATTCTCTAGGCACCTTAACCACCGTTACTGTACCCAAGATTCTTCAACAAGATACTACTCAACAATTTTGTCTGGTTCCCTCCTTAAAAAATATTGGGTGTCATACTAAATGGATTAGTATCAATGGTTCCAGTGGCCCTTTACACTATATTAGTGGATGGTGTGACCATGTTATTTCTAAGTCCCAAATTGTCTCAGAAAATAATCTATGCAGAGAGCCTGTGGACGGAGATCTACTAAAATTTTTAGATTCTGACAAAAGAAAAGGATTGCGTCTCACAATTTTGCATACTAGGGGTAGTCATGAGCATTATGATCATAGAGTTCCTGAGAGTTTCAAGAAATTCTCTCCAAATTGCTCTAATTATGCTAGTGACTGCACCAATAATTTGGAAGCGCTTAGTAACTCATATGACAATACCATACTATATACTGACTATTTTTTAAGTGAAATTATTGCTAGAATCAAAGATGAAAATTCTCTCATGATATATCTCTCTGATCATGGCGAATCTTTGGGAGAAAATGGAATGTTTTCTCACGGTCATGATGCAAAACTTGCACCACAAGAAACTCATATTCCCATGATATGGTGGGCATCTGATAAATTTCTTGCGAATCCTGAGAATAGCAAAAATTTTTCTATTTTGAGAAATAATAGGCAAAAATTTGTAGATCAAAGCTATATATTTCATTCCATACTAGATTGCATTGGAGTAGAATCTAGCGGAATTAACCAGAAAAAAAGTGTATGCAGCAGAAAACTAGCCTAATGTCTTATATATATCAAGTAATAAATGCTCTCTTTTACTCACTTTGCGGATTTAAAGCAGCACTGAAGGAAAAGGCTTTTCAATTAGAGCTTGTTGCCTCGCTCATTATAATTCCCACAGCTTTTCTTGTAGATAAATCTGCAGCAGAAAAAGCTTTGTTAGTTCTTTCATGGTTTGTTGTACTGATTGCAGAATTAATCAATACAGCAATAGAAAAAACCATTGATAGAATTTCGATCGACATCCATCCCCTATCAAAACAAGTAAAAGATATGGCAAGCTGTGCGGTGCTATTTAGTATTGTGGCTTTTGCTATTGTTTGGATGTTGATTTTATAAAGCGCATTATATTTATTAACCGGAGAAGGGTTGAATCCCATGGGATGCGAAGTGAGCTCCAGCAATATGAGCTATAGTTAAAGTTTCATTAGCCTCCCCTGAGAGTGGTTGAATGTGATAGGAGAGCGGAGATAATGTGACAGGGTTAACTTGAGCAGTGCCATCGAGCTCAAATTCATTAACTTGAATATTTACCGTAAGGGCGTCGCTGATGGCTTGTATCATGATTATATCAGCCCATGCATTTCCGCCATGATCATAGTTCTGCAAATGATGGTTAATATAAGCATTTAAGGCTATATAGGGGCATTCTTGAGCTAATTTAGGTATTTGTGGAATTCCTTCAATTCCTGGTAATAATGCTATATACTGTTGTGGGTTCAACAATATGTTGTTGATTGCGAGCGCATGAAAATATATCGCTTCTGGTGCATATTCTGGGTTGTTGTTGGCCATTTGCATTGCAATTGATGAATAAAAACAGTGGCCATCGTGTGGTACATCTGTGTATCCTTCTGGTATAGTAATATCCTGGATTTGTTTGTATAGCTGTATTTCTGGAAGTTCATATAAAATCATCAAATGAGTAAGTTCGTCTTCATAAAAAACTTCTGCATAATTGTTCACAACGATTTCTAATAAGCTAGTTAATGTTTCTAGACAATAAGGGTTTGAGAGTAGCCTTTTTATCTCGTTTATTTTATTTGGATTTGCTAAGAAATGCGATACAAAGTTCTGTGGAATAAGATCATTGCGGTTTTCAAAAAATAGCATTGTTTGCTTTCTAGATTCAATAGATTTGAGATCAAATCGCAATATTACCTCTGATGTTAGAAGACCGTAATTTATTGGGGAGTCTATATAACCAGCATGAAATAATATGATTGGAACTAATTCGCATAGTAAATCCTCAAGTTTTTTTAGGTGGTCGTCTAATGGTTTTAATGTTACGCTGCTAGCTAAATAGCCAAGTTGTGCTCTGAAAATATCTATATGCTTCTTATTAAGTTTATTTTGTTTTAAGTATTCTATGAAGCTTCCAGTTTCCTCTTTTAAAGCTGTAAAAAGATTTTTAAATGCTTTTAAGCTATTTATGTATGCGTGATGTTTTTTGTATTTCACTTTTATAGCATATATAGTCACTATTTCATTAACCACCAAAACAGTTATAAAATCTAGTTTATTAGAAGACAAAGCGCTTTTTATAATATCTCCTGTATATCTTTTTAAAAGTGCCAAGCCTTCGGCTCTTCTAGCTAAAATTGAGATGAATTTAGGAGTACAATTACGAACTGCAATTTTTAAAGCGCTCGTTCCGCGTACATCTGGAATAACAAAGCAGTGTTCTAATCCATTATAACTAGCTAGGATCTCAAGTATCTCTGAGTTGCCGCTGTGTGCGGCTAGATGAAAAATTGTATCGCCAAAAATATTAGGAATTGCTAAATCTATTCCCTCTTCTATAAAGGCTAAGAGTGCATCTATGTCTCCGCTTGTTACAGCGTCAAAAACATCTGAGTATTCTCTTGGCACTTCTTCCTCACGATTGCACTAATTTAATCGTACTGATATATGATTAATATATATTTAATTATAGCGCACGACTAGATGGCCCTTGTAGATCGCTGACTATTAATAAAGGCAGATTACAATTTATTTTATAGGAGTTTGTCTGGTGGAGATGAGCGGAATCGAACCGCTGACCTTCTGTGTGCAAAACAGATGCTCTACCAATTGAGCTACATCCCCGTTTGTAGTTGAGAAATAAATTATTACTACACTTTATAATAAATTACAATAGTTGTAATTAGAAAATTTCACTATATTATTTAGTGACTGAATAAATTATAGAAAACTTAAGTGATGTACTTATCAATATTTCTAATAGCATTAGCATTTTCAGCATTGCTTTCAGCTTTTTCAATAAAAATATTAAAAAAATATTCAGTATTAGCCATACCCAATGTCCGCAGTAATCACAAATTTGCAATACCTACAGGAGGAGGGATTGCGATCGTTATAACATTCATGGTTTTTTCTTTTATATACTATTTCATTAGCAGAGACATTAAAGCAATATATTTCATTTGTTCAGTATTGATAGTAGCGACGATATCATTCATGGATGATTTAAAAGATTTACCTATTATGCCAAGGGTGATTTGTCAATTTATTGCCATAATTCTGATGATAAAAAGCTTTGATGTTGAGTTGAAGTTCACAAGCGTGTTAATTTTATCATTTGGAACATTTTTATTTATAAATTTTTATAATTTTATGGATGGGATAGATGGCTCGGCAACTTGTGAAGCTATTCATATAGCATGTACTAGCTTAATTATTGCTGCATTAACAAAAGTGGTTCCGTATGAAGTTATCTTGATTTGCACTGTTTTATGTGGAGCATGTTTTGGTTTTTTGATTTTTAATTGGCATCCTGCAAAAATCATTATGGGTGATGTTGGCAGTATTTCTCTTGGGATTATATGTTGTTGGATATTGATAAATTTAGCACTAAAAGGTTATACAACAGCTGCCTTTATCATCCCGCTCTATTTTGTTGCAGATAGTTCTATCACTATTTTGCGTCGATTATTTAGAGGTGAAAAAATATGGCTGCCCCATTCAGAGCACTTCTTCCAGCAAGCAGTGCGCAGGGGAAAGACACACTCGCAAGTGGTTAAGAAAATAATCATTAGTAATATTCTTTTATCAATCTTTAGTATTGCATCCATTTTTTATCCTTTAATAGCCGTGTTGCTATCTATAATCACAGTTGCTATATTGATGGCTAACTTAAAAAATAAGAAGCTTAAAATTGCAACAAGATAAAATTAAAGTTCTCCATGTTTATAAAAGCTTTTTCCCTGAAACTATCGGAGGAGTAGAACAGTACATATCTGGCTTATGCTCTGGCACTAAGAAATACGGCATTGAATCAAGAGTTTTATGCTTGGGTTCTACTAATAATCAATATTCTTATAATGGTATACTAGTCAAAAGGGTTAAATATGACCTGGACATAGCTTCTTGCCCCCTATCTTTGAGGTTATTATTAAGTTTCAGAAAGGAGAGCAAGTGGGCGGACATTATTCATTATCATTATCCATGGCCATTTGGCGATTTTTTATCTCTATTTGTGCCAAAAAATAAAAAACAAATTGTTACATATCATTCAGATATAGTGAAGCAAAAACTTTTGCGTATTTTATACTATCCACTTGAGCAATATTTTCTTTCGAAAGTTGATAAAATCATTGCCACGTCTCCTAATTACATTGATATAAGTAGGAATCTTAAGAAATTTGCTGCAAAATCAGACGTAATTCCAATATCGATAGATCATACAAAGTTTTTGCACAAGGATATCGAAGCATCTAATAAAATACGAAAAAAATTTGGAGATAAATTTATCTTATTCATAGGGCAGCTGAGGTATTACAAGGGTTTGCACCTCTTGATAAACGCAATGAAAGGACTTGAAAGCAAATTGGTTATTATTGGTGATGGGAAGGAAAAGGCACCATTGCGACATCTTTGTGAGGAAAATAAAATTAATAATGTCCATTTCGTGAATCGTGTAACTGATAAAGAAAAAGTGGATTTTTTGCATGCTTCCTATTGCTTTGTGCTTCCGTCTCATTTAAAGAGTGAGGCTTTCGGCATTGCATTGCTAGAAGCTGCTGCTGCTGGAAAGCCTCTTATTTCCTGTAAAATAGGTACTGGTACGGAATATATAAACCAGCATATGGAGACTGGGTTAGTGGTTCCTCCTAAAACTGAAGAGATAAGAAATGCTATAAAATATCTAATCCTCAATCCACGATTAGCAACCGCTATGGGCGGGAGAGCACAAAAAAGAGTTGAAACTCTGTTTTCTTCTGATAGAATCAGTGGTCGATTAGCTTTAATGTATAAGGGCTTAGTAGGATGATAACTCCTGTGATATTATGTGGTGGTATTGGTAGTAGGCTTTGGCCAGTATCTCGCACCTCTAATCCAAAACAATTTCTGAAAGTAGATGGAATTAATAGTTTATTCCAAAAAGCAGCACAGCGTGTTGGCGATAGCGCAATGTTTAATCCCCCTATTGTTGTATGTAGTGATGCATATAAATTTAAAGTAGCTGCAGAATTGGAAGAGATAGGTGTGATTCCTGAGGCAATAATAGTAGAGCCTGAACAAAAAAATACTTGCCCAGCTATATCTCTTGCTGCTCAATACATGAAAGGCACTGGCACTATGCTAGTATTGCCATCTGATCATCTAATTAAAGACGATCAAAAATTTGTAGATTATATTAAATTTGCAGCAAAAAATTTAGCAAAAAGCTTGATGACTTTTGGCATAAAGCCAACTTATCCAGCAACTGGTTATGGTTATATAGAGAAAGGCGATGTACAATGTGAGAATATATATAAAATCAATAAATTCATAGAAAAACCTAATCAAGATAGAGCTGTAGGCTTTATAAGTAGTGGCTGCTATTATTGGAATTCGGGAATGTTTTTGCTTGATGTGGAGACATACCTATCGGAACTCCGCGACCTAAAAATAGAGATATACAATTGCACAGAACAGTTGATACAATCATCGCAAAAAGTCTTGCATTTTATACAAGTAAACAAAGATATTTTTGCTAAGTATGAAAATATTTCTATCGATTATGCAATTTTTGAGAAAACAACAAAATCTGTCATAATGCCTGTTGACATAGATTGGTGCGATTTAGGTAGTTGGAAGTCTTTTTATGATCATAACGATAAAGATGCTAGCGGAAGTGTATTGATTGGCAACAATATTACTAATTCTGGAAGTACTAATTGTTTGGTCTATTCTGATAGCAGACTCCATACAGTTTTGCATAAAGTTGATAATCTATCCATAGTTGTTACGGATGACGCCTTGCTAGTAATAAATAAAGATCACACAGAAGATGTGAAAGAAATTCATAGCAAATTGAAATCGCAAAATAATAGCATAGTTGACCACTCTAATAAACATTATAGACCATGGGGATCTTACGAAGATTTATTTGTAAGTAAGAAGTATAGAGTAAAGATCATACAGCTAAACCCACATACCCAAATCTCTCTGCAATATCATAATAAACGAGCTGAGCACTGGGTTATCACCCAAGGTAAAGCTTCTGTGACTAAGGGAGAAGAAACCTTTTGGCTAAATGAAGATGAATCAGTTTATATACCAGTCGGGGTTATTCATCGGGTTGAAAATCCTTCTGATGACATACTTTATTTTGTGGAAGTGCAGGTTGGAGAAGAAGTCATTGAAAGCGACATCGTTAGGATAGAGGATAAATACGCTCGCGTTTTGTGTAAATGAACATGGCAATACCTCAACATATAGCAATAATTATGGATGGCAATGGCCGTTGGTCTAAGCAAAGGCTTCTTCCTAAAATAGCTGGACATCAAAAGGGAGCTGAGGTTGCTAAAACAATATGCATGCATGCCAACAAGCTAGGCGTAAAGTATCTCACATTATATACCTTCTCATCAGAAAATTGGGGACGACCTCAGAAGGAGGTGGAAGGTATAATGGAGCTATTGCAATATTATGTCAGCAAAGAAGCGAAGTTTTTAAACGAACATAATATAAGGCTAAAAATAATAGGTAACCTAGAGAAGCTATCTAACTCTGTAAGGCAAAAAATTGATAATTTAGTAGCATCTACAGCAAATAATACTGGCATGACCGCAATATTAGCACTTAGCTATGGCGCTCGAGAGGAGATAGCGCAAGCAGCTTGTGCAATAGCTAAAGATTATAAGTCTGGTGTAATAACTGAGGATGACATCAACGAAAAATTATTGGCAAGTTATTTATATACAAAAGATATTCCAGACCCTGATCTCCTGATTAGAACTGGTGGCGATCTTAGAATAAGTAATTTCTTGTTGTGGCAACTTTCGTATGCAGAGTTATATTTTACGAAAACTTATTGGCCAGACTTTACTGCTGAACAATTTGATGAGGCAATTTTAGAATTTGAACATAGGGAAAGAAGATATGGTAAGTGAAGCAAAAATATTCAATAAAAATCTTCTAATAAGAACTATCACAGCATTGACTCTAGCTCCATTAGTTCTTGCAATTATCTTTATGGGCGGTATAGCGTTCAAAGGGTTAATAGTTGTTAGTGCTGTGTTGATGGCATTTGAATGGAACACAATAACAAGCCACGATAAATCAAACCACAGAACTTTGATTTGGAAAATTTCTGGTGTGATATACATACTTTTACCATGCATCTCACTTCTGTGGATTGCTGATAAGCAAAGAGGTCACGAAATCGTAGCATGGCTAATGATCGCTGTTTGGCTTGTAGATATTAGCGCTTTTTTTACAGGGAAAATAATAGGTGGTCCCAAATTAATGCCGCGCATTAGCCCCAATAAAACATGGTCTGGGTTTATGGGCGCGATGATTATGTCTTATTTTTTTGGCCTAGCATCTGTTAAGTACTTCGAGCCTACTACCCCATCTGCATTAATTATGCTAACCATAGTAGTTGCTTTCTTTGCCCAAGTTGGAGATTTTCTTGAATCATGGATAAAACGAAAATTTGGTATTAAAGATACTGGTAAAATTGTTCCCGGGCACGGAGGGTTTCTAGATAGGGTGGATAGCTTAGTTATCACAGCAACAAAGGTTGCATTTGCTGTTACTTTTTATAAGGAAACATTTTTATAGCTCATGACCAAGAGAATTTCAATTTTTGGTGCTACAGGGTCAATAGGCGATAGCACATTAGACATAATCAGAAAATCTCCTAAAAATGCTTTTAAAATTTTAGGCTTGTCTGCCAATAAAAATTATAAAAAGCTTGCGCAGAATGCAATAGAGTTTGGAGTTCAGCTGGCTGTAATTTCTGATCAAACAAAGTATAATGATCTTAAAGAAGCATTAGCTGGTACAGGAATCAAGGCTGCTGCTGGTATTAGTGGAATGCTTGAGATATGCTCGCTAAAAAATGATTTAGTAGTTGCTGCAATTGTTGGTATTGCCGGACTGTTGACAACTTATCAATCTCTAAAAAACGGTGTCAATGTTGCGCTTGCTAATAAAGAAAGCTTAGTGTGTGCGGGAAAAATCATCAAAGGAGTTTGTGCAAAAACTGGAGCTAAGATAATACCAGTGGATTCAGAACACAATGCCATTTTTCAGGTTTTAGATGCTCAAAATCAAGAGGCAGTCAGCAAGATAATCCTCACTGCGTCTGGAGGCCCATTTCGCAAATATTCTCAGCAAGAGTTAGAGCTTGTAACTACTGAGGCGGCGCTAAAGCACCCCAATTGGGTAATGGGACAGAAGGTGACTATAGATTCAGCTTCTCTATTCAATAAAGGCCTGGAGACTATCGAAGCGCACTATCTTTTTGATATCGCTCCAGATGATATAGAGGTTGTGATCCATCCAGAATCGATTATTCATAGCATGGTTAATTACCGCGATGGTTCAACGCTTGCCCAACTAGGTGAGCATGATATGAAAGTGCCTATTACGCATGCTCTATACTGGCCTAAGCGTTACAGTGAGCATACGCAAATAGTAAATAACCTCGATTTCTTCACGCTTAAGCAATTAAATTTTGAGAGGCCTGACATAGCTAAATTTCCTTCTTTAACTATGTGCATGGATGCAATCAAAATTGGTGGCTCTGCACCCATTGCACTTAACTCTGCTAATGAAATAGCTGTTGAGATGTTTTTGAATAAGGCTATCGGTTTTACTGATATCTTCAAAATAGTGCAGCGCACACTAGCAAACTACCAACATCACGATGTTGAATCCATAGATGATGTAATTGCACTAGATCAGCAATTTAGAAAAATGGCATCATTTAGGAATTAACAATTAAGTTCTCTAGTCCTCTAACGATAATATTGTTATCAATTTTATAATTGCTTTTCCCTGGCACAATTACAGTTAATTCATCAAGTTCAAGATCATCAATCGCTATCTTCATAGATTTAGTAACTGTAGGAGCATCTGAATATTTTATTTCAAATCCATATTTTTTTCCTTCGACAATAAGCAATAAATCCAATTCTGCTCCACTTTGTGTAGCCCAAAAATAGCAACTAAATTGATCAGCCTTGTAAAATCTTATTATTTCTTCTATAGCGAATCCTTCCCAAGAGGCTCCAAGCTTTGGATGCATTAACATATCAGAACCCCTTAACCCAAGAAGATTATGCAAAATTCCGCTGTCTCGGACATATAGCTTTGGAGCTTTTACTTGTCTTTTGCTGATATTTTGATGCCAAGGCTTGAGGAGACGAATCATGAATGTATTTGATAAAACATCTAAATATCTCTTTATTATGAGATCTTTTGCATTTAGAGACCTACCAAAATCTGAGTAATTAACAAGATTGCTATGGTAATGGGCTACCATCATCCAAAGATTTCTTAATAAGCTAATATCTATCTCTATCCCCATTTTAGGAATGTCATTTTCTAAGAAAGTCATTATGTAATTCTTTCGCCACTGAAAGCTTATATCATCGGAAAGTGCGAGATACGATTTTGGAAATCCCCCCCTCTGCCATAATAGTTTACTTTCTTGTGTTTCCAGTAAATTAAATGGTGTTAACTCTATATACGATATGCGTCCAGCTAAACTCTCTGAAGATTGTTTGAGCAATTCTCTTGATGCGCTTCCAAGGATTAAGAATTTTTTATCTGAGTAATCTGATAAAACTCTCAAATAAGGAAAAAGCTCAGGGCGTCTTTGTATTTCATCAAAAACAATTAATCCATTTAAATCGCTAAGAGTGAGCTTAGGATTTTTTAGAGCATTTAAATGCTCTGGGTCTTCTAGATCAAAAAAAGTAATTGGTGTTTTTATGTTTTTACAAAACTTATGAGCTAGCGTAGTCTTGCCACATTGTCTAGGACCAAGTATAGCAACTATGGGGTTAACCTGGAAAGCCTCTGATATTTGTCTTAAAAAATCATCTCTATTCATGCTTACCTTGCAAATTCATCTCGTAAGTATGAATTTGCAAGGTAAATTTGTCAAGTTAATTTTCTATAGATAAATATCGTTAAGATAGAGGTGGTCTCTTACCTGTGATCAAATATCTGATCAATCCAATAACAAACAACACCAAAAATAGCATTGCTAATATTTTTGCAATAAATGAAAAAGTTCCTGCAAGACCTCCGAAGCCTAAAAACCCTGCAACGATGGCTAGTAAGAAGAAAACAATAATATAGTTTAACATAAGGACCTCAGCTAATTAGGTTATACTATTAAGTGTATCAAATTTTAATTAACTTATAAATTTTTGAATAGAAGCACTAGTTCTATCTGATAATTAGTGGTAAAATTCAAAGTGATGATTTTCCCAATCATGCAAATCAAAAAATAAATATCTGATATCTTCTAAAGGATCAGCGTTATTTAATAACTGCCCATGTATTGGTAGAACGTTAGCAAAACCAAAGCTCATAATAAATACCATAAATAACATTATATCTATGGTAGCATGTTTGGTGAGCGATATTCAATCATTAATTGATATAATTGCTGCAACGCCTAATATGATTTGCTTTATGATAACTTCAAGCCATATCATCAATACTAATGCACCTCTACCTCGATCTATGTTATTGCGTTTTGAATTAAAAAATGTTATTTTCTCTTAAAATTTATGATAATTAATTGCACGGAAATATTAGTATGCAAATGCACCAATTTAGAACACATACTTGTGGCGAGCTAACCCTTAAAAATGTCGACAGCAAAGTAAAGCTTTCTGGTTGGATACATAGAAAGAGAGATCATGGTCACTTGCTTTTCATCGATCTTCGAGATCATTTCGGCATTACTCAATTAGTATTCAAATCAGACGATGTGTTTTTTAATGAGGCAACGCATGTGCCAAACGAGAGCGTTATAACCATCACTGGTAAAGTTATAAAGCGCTCTGAAGATACTATAAATAAAGATCTAAATACTGGTGATATTGAGATATTTATTGAAACTTTCCAAGTAGAATCAGTGGCAGATCCGATTCCTTTGCAAGTTAATAGTGATCAAGATTATGGCGAAGAAGTGCGCTTAAAATACAGATTCTTAGATTTGCGCCGTGAGAAAGTTAGAAAGAATATCTTATTGCGATCTAAGGTAATTTCTATGCTTAGGCAGGAGATGATTGAGCGGGGATTTACAGAGTTCCAAACTCCAATTTTAACCTCGAGTTCGCCCGAAGGTGCGCGCGATTTTCTTGTTCCTAGCAGGCTTCATCCTGGAAAATTTTATGCACTGCCGCAGGCTCCGCAAATATTTAAGCAGCTAACAATGATTTCTGGATTTGATAAGTATTTTCAAATCGCTCCTTGCTTTAGAGACGAGGACTCAAGAGCTGATAGAGCGCCAGGAGAATTTTATCAGCTTGATATGGAGATGTCATTCGTTACACAGGAAGATATATTTGCAGTTATCGAACCTGTATTTTATAAAATATTTACTACTTTTGGTAATAAGAAGGTTTCTGAATTTCCATTTCGTCGGATAAAATACGACGATGCGATGTTGATGTATGGTTCAGACAAACCAGATCTTAGAAATCCAATAATAATCTCTGATGTTACAGACGTATTTAGAGATTCTGACTTCTCAATCTTCGCATCAAGTATAAAATCTGGGGCGGTTGTGCGGGCGATTCCTGCACCAAAAACGTCGGATCAGCCACGTAGCTTCTTTGATAAGATGATTGAGTTTGCTCAAAGCCATGGAGCGAAAGGGCTTGCATACATTATATTTGATGCGGCTAGCGGCGAGGCTAAGGGGCCGGTAGCGAAATTTTTAACTAAAGAAAAGCTAGATGAGCTGAAGAAAATTACCAATAGTAAAAATGGAGACTCTATATTCTTCTCATGCGGTGACAAAACTGATGCTGCAAAACTTTCTGGTGCTGTGAGAATTGATTTGGGCAACAAGCTTAGCCTAATACGAAATGATGCATTTGAATTTTGCTGGATCACAGACTATCCATTTTTTGAATTAGATAAAGACACAGGAAAATTGGAATTCAGTCATAACCCCTTCTCTATGCCACAAGGAGGCCTTGCTGCTTTAGAAAATGCTAAAACCAAGGAGGATTTCTTGAATATATATGCACATCAATATGATTTGGTGTGTAATGGCATTGAGCTATCTAGCGGTGCTATCAGGAACCATAAAGTGGAGGTGCTATTTAAAGCTTTTGAGATTGTTGGTCATAGCAAGGAGTTTGTCGAGCAGAAATTCAGTGCTCTAGTAAACGCCTTCAAATACGGTGCTCCTCCCCATGGAGGTATTGCTCCTGGCATTGACAGGACTATCATGTTGCTTGCTGATGAGCCAAATGTGCGTGAAGTAATATTGTTCCCTATGAATCAAAAAGCAGAAGATCTGATGATGAAGGCTCCATCAACTGTCGATGAAAGGCAGCTAAAGGAGTTACGTATTGCGCATATATTGCAAAAATAGGAGATCTATAGATTTATATTTAGCAGTGAATTGGCAAGAAATTCCAAAAAAGTGGTAATGCCAAAATATACTTGGTATAATTCTGGAGTTATGATTATTTTCTATTATATATGCTAATGTCTAAGGATAAAATCCCTTTAACTAGATATTCTTCTGGTGGTGTGATGGAAATGTTTATGATTTCCTATCCTCTAATAATAAGCGCTTTTTCTGTAAGCTTAATGATGTTTTGCGATAGAGCGATACTTGCCAGGTTCTCCCTTGATGCGATGAATTCTGCAACAACTGCTGGCATGATATATTCAGTCTTTGCATTTTTTGGAATGTATACCACTTCAATTGCAGAAGTATTTGTTGGTCAATATAACGGTGAGCAGCAGTATAAAAAAATTGCTATTCCAATCTGGCAGATGATTTGGTTTTCTCTAGCTCTTGCGGTGCCGTTTATAATAATAGCACAATTTTGCTGTGATATTTTAGTGCCAACCAACTTCTTAGATCGTGGCGACCTTTATTTTAAATGGGTGATGTCGTTTGCTTTTGTTTTACCACTAATAGGTGCTTTAAATGCATTTTTCATAGGTAGAGGACAAACTTTGATTGTGACTTCAGCTGCAATTATAGCAAACGTGATTAACTTCATATTAGATATCGCCCTAGTTTTTGGTTACAAAGATATTGTTCCTTCTATGGGTGTTGAAGGTGCCGCGATTGCTTCTGTTATTGCGGGTGGAGTACAATTTTTCGTATTATTTATTATATTTTTAAATCGCAAAAACCAAAAAAAATACAATACTCGCATTGCTACATTTGATTTTGAAATGATGAAAGATTGCTTAAAAATTGGCTTGCCAGTTGCAGTCAGTCATACTTTTGAAATTGCTGGATGGTCGCTGTTTTTTGTATTTTTAGGTAGCGTTGGCAAGAGTTATATTACAGTACACACTGTTCTGCAAGCGATACATGTTTTATTCTTCTGTTTCATTGATGGTATAAGTAAAGGAGTAATTGCCGTAGCTTCTAATATGATAGGTGCTAATCAGACTCGTTTAATCAAAAAGATGCTTAAATCAACTATTGTTCTATATTTGATTATAGGCGGCTTGTTGCTGTTTCCTACAGTTATTTATCCTGATTTTATTATAGATATTTTTATTCAAGAGTCTAATGAATTTGCCAAAGACATAAAAATGTATAGCATCTTAGCCCTGAGGGCTACTTGGCTATACTTCATTTTTGATGGTCTTGCCTGGATAATTGCTAGCGTTCTAACCGCAGGTGGAGACACAAAATTTATCATGTATGCAAATATATTGAGTTTATGGATATGTGGTCTTGCGCCAGTATATTTATGGATCTCTTATCTGCCAAGCACTCCAGTTACGCCATCCTTTATTATACTGCTATATTGTATTGTGAATTCAGGGCTATTTATTTGGCGTTATGCAAGCAATAAGTGGCATAAGCTCAACGTTGCTTGAGCTTTTAGCCCTTTTTCCATTGTCTTGATAGAAAAAGGGCTATAGTATGAACTTTTAGTTAGAAGCTTCTTGAGCGCTATCTTCTAGTTCTGCATTATTCATAGAGAATGAATTATCTCTATTTCCATCTTGGTAGTCTCTGAGCATATATCCTCTGCCCCAGACTGTTTCAATATAGTTTTTACCATTTGAAGCTTCGTATAATTTTCTTCTGAGTTTACATACGAAAACATCTATGATTTTTAATTCAGGCTCGTCTCTTCCGCTATATAAGTGGTTCAAGAACATTTCTTTAGTTAGGACCGTACCTTTTCTCATAGCTAGCAATTCTAGGATTGCATATTCTTTGCTGGTTAAATGTATAGGTTTTCCAGAAACTTCTACGGTTCTGCTATCTAAATTTACGCATACTTTATCAAATCTCAATACAGATTCAGCATGTCCTTTTGATCTTCTGACAACTGCTTGAATCCTTGCGATTAGCTCGCCTCTATTGAATGGTTTTGTTAGATAGTCGTCCGCGCCATATCCAAGGCCTTTGATTTTTTGTTCTGTTCCTGAAAGTCCTGATAAAATTAGAATAGGAACCTTAATCTTTGCAGACCTGATACGCAGTAGAACTTCATATCCATCCATGTCAGGTAGCATCAAGTCTAGTATTACTAAGTCATAGTGCTTATAAAGCTTACTTACTTCAAGCCCTTCTTCACCTCGAGTTACAATATCACATTTGATACCTTCTGAAGATAAAGCGAGTTCTATAGCCCTTGCAGTTACTAGATCATCTTCTATAACTAAAACTTTCATGTTTAAAACCTCATTGATTTGATTGTGTTAATATGTTCTTTTATTTAAATAGTAACGGTATTAACTTATAATTTATATTGTTTACCATAGTATTAACTGCTTGAATATACAACAATTACAACCTTTATAAAAGTAAAAAATTAACATTTATTGAAATATATATTAATTTTATCACTCAACTAGCGCAATTTCTTGTAATAAGAATAAAATAGCATAAATGTAATATAAGGCATTTTCTATTAATACTTTGATAATCATTTTTACTTATAATCAATTGTAGTTATGAATTTATAAGGTATTCCATGCTATCTAAAAACTTAGAAGCAACAATGCAATTGGCTATAAATATTGCTAAGAATCACAAGCATTCTCAAGCAACCATAGAACATTTGCTATTGGCTTTACTTGAAGATGAAGATACAAAAAAAGCATTGCTAGCATGCTCAGTTAGCATAAATAAGGTTGCTGACCAGCTCACTGGGTATTTAAAGGATATGAGCAAGCTTAAAACAACTAAGAGAAGTGAGCATAATGAAGCAATTCCAAATGTAGCATTTCAAAAAATCATTCATAGGTCTGCTATACAAGCTAATCTATCTGGGATAAGCAAAGAGATTACAGGCGTTAATGTTTTAGCCGAGATCTTGCTTGAAACAGATTCATTTGCGGCAAAAATTCTACACGAACACCATCTAACACGACTAGATATAATAAATTACCTTATTCATGGCGAAGATTTTTCAAGCTTCATATTAAATCAAAAGCAATTTGACGATACTAATCATATTTTTATTAAAGGATCTGGTATTGATTTTACTTTGCCAATGACTGACCAGTTTGAGAAAAAAGAAGAGCCAGAAGCACTGAAAAATTATTGTGTGAACCTGAATAGAATGGCACTTGAAGGCAAGATCGATGTATTAATTGGACGTGAAGAGGAGATTAACAGGTCTATAGAGCTACTATGCCGTAGGAATAAAAATAATCCTCTATTGGTGGGTGAGCCTGGCGTTGGAAAAACCGCTATAGTCGAGGGGCTTGCACACAAAATAGCACATGGCAAAGTACCTAAGATGCTTAAGCATGCTGTAATTTTTGCTCTAGATCTTGGCTCTTTGCTAGCAGGAACTAGATATAGAGGAGACTTTGAAGAAAGGATTAAATTAGTAATCAAAGAACTTTCCGAGCTACCATATGCTATATTATTTATAGATGAAATACATAGCATAATAGGTGCAGGATCTACCAACGGTAATGCCCTTGATGCAAGCAATCTTCTCAAACCTGCTCTTGCTAGAGGCCAAATAAGGTGCATAGGATCAACAACATATAATGAATATCATAAGCACTTTGCTAAAGATAAATCTTTAGTTAGAAGATTCCAGCAAATTAATATTGAAGAGCCAAGTATCGAGGCAAGCATACAAATATTGAATGGGCTTCGCTCCTACTATGAAACTTATCATAATGTGCACTATGCTCCAAAGGCAATAGAGGCAGCAGTGACACTTTCGAAAAGATATATACACGATAAACAGTTGCCAGATAAAGCAATAGACGTAATTGATGAGACTGGTGCACGCCTCTCTGTACAAAATGATACATTTAAGCGCATAAATGTTTCAATCAAGGATATAGAAAACACAATAGCTAAGATTGCCAAAATTCCAACGGTGAGTGTTACTAGCAACGAAGCATTCCATTTGAAAAATATTGAGAAAAATCTTCAAAGTGTGATTTTTGGGCAAGATGAAGCAATAAAAGAACTATGCAGCGCTGCAAAACTTTCGAGAGCCGGTCTTAAAAATGGCAACAAGCCTATAGGTTGTTATATGTTTGCAGGACCAACTGGGGTTGGTAAAACTGAGCTCGCCATCCAATTTGCGAAGTTGCTAAACATGAGCTTTGTACGATTTGACATGTCCGAGTATTTAGAGCAACACTCGGTAGCCAAACTGGTAGGTTCTCCTCCGGGGTATGTTGGCTATGATTCTGGTGGCTTACTAACTGAAGAAGTATCGAGGCATCCATATTCTGTGGTGCTTTTGGATGAGATCGAAAAAGCACACAAGGATATATATAATATATTACTTCAAATAATGGATTATGGTAATTTGACCGATCATCAGGGCAAAAAAGTATCGTTCCGCAATTCGATAATAATCATGACTACGAATGCCGGCGCTACCATGCTTAACAAACAGCCTATTGGTTTTGATAATAAAAATGTGAGCGAGTTAAATAATAAAGAAGAGATCAATCGCATATTTTCACCTGAATTTAGAAATAGATTAGATGCAATAATTAACTTTAAGCATTTATCTAAAGATACTATTTCTAAGATTGCTGATAAATTTATCAAGGAGCTTGAAAATCAATTAAAAGAGAAGAACACACTAATTAATATCTCCAAGCAGGCATATAAGCATATTTACCAAAATGGCTATACAGAGACTAGTGGTGCCCGCATTATGGAGCGGATCATCAATGAAAAGATTAAGCGGGTTATAGCTAATGAGATCTTATTTGGTAAATTGATTAACGGTGGCAGGGTTGATGTGAACTTCATTGATAACAATTTGATCTTTGATATTTTGGCAGGAACAGCTGAAAGAAATAAAAAGAACGATAATGAAACTCCTACCAAGGAAGAAATTATCTCGCAATAGCAAGCTAATACCTTAAAAACTGCGAAGGATTCAAAAACATTCTGCCGTGGTTTTTATTTATCAAGCACTGATGGAATGCTATATGCTCGCAGTCTTCCTTGTGGGATTCATAGCGACATCCCTTAATGAATTCGCGCTTATAAAAAGCAATTCCACCAAAGCATGACCCCACAGGCACTAACGCTTCACCAACTTTATATGCCTTATTATGATTACACTTATTAAAGTGCTCGCTATGGTTGCATTTTCGTGGATCTAGGTCAAGAAAAGCAAAAGTATCATACATCTTAATATAAGGCTTATAAACCCCATTTGAGCACACAGCTTCCCATTCATTAACCTTGCTGAAAGAATCTGCTATGCCTCTTGCATCCCAGCCTTTGCCGAAGTCAAGATCTACAACCATAACCATATCATAATCATCATACTGGTGATTATTCTCTAGTTCATCTAAATAAAAATTCCTAGCCTCTGCCATAAACGCAATGCTTGGTCTTTTTATAAAGCCATAATCTTTAGAGAGAACTTTTACTTTCTCATTTTTCACAGACCAATTTTTTAAAATTTCTTTAGTACCATCACTAGAATCATTTTCAAAAATAATTACCCTATAATCTTTAAAGAATGACCCAGTGTTTTCTATATGCCTTATAACATTTGGCAAAGCATCAGCATTATCCCTGGTAATACCGCAGATAACTAGCTTATGGTTTGCCATCTCTATCATACCATTACGTAAATTTTGTGCACTAATGCTATCCAAGAATTTCAATCTTTCTAGTGGCTTATTTTTAAAAAACAAAACCGTTGCTATAATCACTATAAATATTAAAATTAAAATGGAATAGAATACGTATGTTCTTTTGAAAGTTATATGAGTCATAATATTAGGCTTTAATTGAATATAATTTTGTATAATATATTCAAGTATTAATCTAGAAATTTTTCCTATGAAAGTAATAATAGCGGCAGTTGGAAAATCTAAAGCAAAAGATCCTGCGGAAGTGATGATCCAGGAATATCTGGTGAGGTTTCCATGGAAAATAGAGATAAAAGAGATAGACCATAAAAGCTCCATGGCTGAAGAATCTGAGGGGCTGGTCGCCCTTACAAGCAGTCATTATTTAATAGCGCTTGATGCGAAGGGTGATCAGTTCTCATCGGAAGCGTTTGCAAATCTATTAAATAATCTACAGACTCATGGCAAATCTAAAGTCGCCTTCGCTATTGGTGGCGCAAGTGGCCACGACTCAGTTCTGCTTGATAAGGCCGATAAAGTAATCTCGCTTGGCAAAATGACCTTACCACATAAGCTGGCTAAGCTTGTGCTTGTTGAGCAGATTTATCGAGCGTACACCATTCTCAACAATCACCCATATAATAAGTAATTCAAGATCTCTTGAAAACCAACTGCTCATCCTTCACTGATAGCAAAATGACGTCACCATCATGCGTCTCGCCCGCTAAAATCATATAAGCAATTTTATTTTGTATCTCTTTTTGAATGAGCCTCTTCAAAGGTCTGGCTCCATATAAGCTATCAAAACCATTCTTAGCTAGCCATTTTTTAGCGCTACTATCAAGCTTTATATCGAGTTTTTTATCTTTGAGCAATTCTCGCAAATGCTCAATTTGAACATCAACGATTTTTTCCAAGTTTTGCTCAGATAATTTATGGAAAAGTATTATCTCATCCAACCTATTTAAAAACTCTGGCCTAAACGATTTCTTCAACAAATCCATGACTCGCTCATACAAGAACTCAGTATCATCTTGTGATATCAGCTCTGAGCCTATATTTGAGGTGAGTATGATGATCGTATTTCTAAAGTCTACAGTTCTACCTTGGCCATCAGTCAGCCTTCCTTCATCCAGCACCTGTAGCAAAATATTGAACACATCAGGGTGAGCCTTCTCTATTTCATCGAATAGCAATACTTGGTACGATCGCCGCCTTACCGACTCAGTAAGCGCGCCGCCCTGCTCATAACCAACATACCCCGGAGGTGCGCCAATCAGCCGCGAAACAGCGTGCTTTTCCATGTATTCAGACATATCAATGCGCGTCATATAAGAGCCGTCATCGAACATAAACTGCGCCAAAGCTTTAGCAAGCTCAGTTTTACCAACGCCGGTTGAGCCCAAAAACAAGAATGAACCAAGTGGCCTATTAGCATCCTGGACGCCAGCCCTTGCACGCCTCAAAGCATTGCTAACAGCCGTGATAGCATCTTCCTGGCCCACCACAGATTCACCAAGAATCTTCTCCATGTTAAGAAGCTTTTCTTGCTCACCTTCCAGCATTTTTTGCACTGGAATGCCAGTGATTTTAGCGATTATGCTGGCTATATCTTTTTCTGTGACTACATTCCTAAATAATTCTCCAGATTTCTTCGATGCCTCGGCTTCTTTTAGCTTCTGCTCAAGCGCGGGGATGATGCCATAAGCAAGTTCGCTCGCCTTCGCCAAATCCCCTTTGCGCTTGATAACTTCCAAATTATATCGCGCCTCTTCCAGTTGTTCCTTGATCTTTTGGGCTTCATCTAGCTTTGCCTTCTCTGCTTTCCATTTTGTAGTTAAGGAAAGAGATTTTTCCTCTAAATCGGCCAGTTCTTTCTGGATGTTTTTTAACTTTTCTTTTGATGAATTATCGTCTTCTTTCTTAAGAGCGGACTCAGCCATTTTTAGCTGAATAATTTTTCGGTCTAATTCATCAAGATCTTCTGGTTTACTGAACAGCTCCATGCGCAGCCTACTTGCTGCCTCATCAATCAAATCAATAGCCTTATCGGGCAGAAAGCGATCTGTGATATAGCGCTTAGATAGCTTTGCTGCAGTGATGATGGCGCTATCAGAAATTTTGACTGCATGGTGCAACTCGTATTTTTCTTTGATACCGCGCAAGATTGAAATAGTATCTTCAACCGATGGCTCAGGAACGTACACAGCTTGAAATCTACGGGCGAGCGCTGCATCTTTTTCAATATACTGCCGATATTCATCCAAAGTGGTGGCACCAACGCAGTGCAGATCACCACGCGCCAGGGCAGGTTTGAGCAGGTTCGAAGCATCCATCCCCCCTTCCGCCTTGCCAGCACCAACAAGCATGTGCAGCTCGTCAATAAATAAAATGAGATCTTCACTAGAATTTTCTATTTCGGCGAGCACAGATTTCAGACGCTCTTCAAATTCGCCCCTAAATTTTGCGCCAGCAACCAGGGCTCCCAGATCAAGCGCTATCACTTTGGAGGATTTGAGGTTTTCAGGCACATCCCCATTAGCAATACGAATTGCAAGCCCCTCAATGATAGCGGTTTTGCCCACCCCCGGCTCGCCAATCAGCACAGGGTTATTCTTGATGCGACGGGAGAGCACCTGAATTGTGCGGCGAATTTCCTCGTCTCTCCCAATCACTGGGTCGATTTTCCCTTTCAACACCAATTCGGTAATATCCTTGGAGTACTTTTTGAGCGCCTGATAGCTACTTTCGGCGCTTGGATTATCGGCAGTCCTTCCTTTGCGAATTGCATCTATGATATTACCTACTTTTTTTTCGGTAATGTTATTTGCCTTCATTATCTCGCTATATTCGCTGAACGCTTGAAAGAGGCGATCCACCGTTATATATTGATCTTGAGAGGCTTTGGCCAGTTTCTCCGCTTTATCAAGCGCTTTCGCGACCTCAGGAGTCATATAAACCTGGCCCGCTCCCTCGCCACCAACCACAGGCAGCTTGCTTAAAGAGGCTTCCACGCTCTGATAAAGACTTGCGATGCTCCCCCCGCAATCATGGATTACTTGCGCGATCATATCGTCTGAGCCATCGAGCATTACTTTTAAGAAATGATCAATTGTTAACTTCTGATGCCCTGCCGCTAGTGCTTGCGAATGCGCGGTTTGGATTATATTGCGGGCTTTATCGGTAAATTTTTCTAGGTTCATGGTGTCCTCACTTTACAAGCTTACATGTATATAATATGATAACTTTTCGCAAGTTTTCAAGATGCAACTAAAAAGCTTAAAAGACCTGTGCTTTTTCTGTTTAAAATGGCGACAATCCCACATAAAATTAAAAAAAATCAATATTGTCTTGACTTATGGCTAATAAAGTACTAAATACTACACATTAATTCAATTATTTTATTTATAAGGTATATTATGAACAAATTCAAAACTACTGTGTCAGTACTTTGCTTAGCAGGGTTAGTATCCTCATTCGCAATGGCAGATTTCTCTGACTCATTCAAAAAAACCGAAACAGCTTCAAATGGCTTTTACGTTCAAGGTAATGCTGGTCTAGACATTGCAGAATTAAAGCTACATAAAGATTCTACTGTAAATAATATTGTCACAAAAGACGTAAAAGGCTTAAAAAACAATAAACTTCCAATGTTTGGTGCAGGTATTGGGTATAAATTTAATGATTTCCTAAGAGCTGATGTTAATGCTCAGTACAGAGGCAAAACAATTAAGTTTTCAAATAAAAACGATGCAACAAAAAAAGGTGAGATAGAGTTAAAAACCATTGCACTATTTGTTAATGGGTATATTGATATGAACAATAGCACTATCTTTACTCCATATGCAACTGCTGGCCTTGGAACTATGTTAGTACACGGCAAGATTGTTGATAAGAGAGATAATGTTGTTGCAAAACTAAAAGATAAGCATGGATATCAAGCAACATTTGCTTGGAATACTGGACTTGGTACTAGAATTCAGTTAACAGACAAAGTAGATGCTGATATCGGATACAGATATGTATCTTCAGCTAAAGCAACTAAAAAAACCGTACAATACAAAGCGCATGAAATTTTAGCTGGTGTTGCATACCACTTCTAAGTTTTTTTTAAGCTTATATAAAAGCATAATAGAAAACGGAAAAGCCGCTAGCTCGTTCAAATGGGTTAGTGGCTTTTTTGTTTGTGGATATTGCCGCCCCCCGAACATAAGGTTCGCTCACAGTGATGCCGCCTGAATCTGCATAAAAGCACTTCGCTAAATCTCATTAACTAAATATTAATAAAATTGCTCTAGAATAATAATCAAGATTATTATTGGAGTTAGAAGATGAGCTCAAAACCGCAAGAATCAGAACAAGAGCGAATTAATAGACTACAGCAAGAGCTAGAGGAGACCCAGAAATTTAATAGCGATGAGGCAGTTAAATCTAGACGTCAAATGCCACTGTCTGATGAAAAAGAGATCATGGATATGATTGCTAAGAAGGCTGCGGAGCGAAGGATGCGGGCTACTCAACCAGCAATGGATCAATCAGTAGAAGCACCTAACCCTGGCACATACAGCGCCCCTGTTATAGAAGCTCCACAGAAGCCATCCGCTAAAGCTGAAAAAGACGATGATTGGCTTGAAGCTCAATTTAAATCTGGGTTACAACAGCCAACAGAACAACTGCAGCAAGTACAAGCACCAACTAGGGCAAGCGCAACAGAAAAAAGTGGTGAGATAAAAACTACAAGAGCACCTATGTACTTAGATTATGATCCTCAGGTTTTCCAAAGAGCGTCTCAAAATAATGCTGAGGCTGCGGATATGTACTTGGATTATGATCCTCAGGTTTTCCAAAGAGCGCCTCAAAATAATGCTGAGGCTGCGGATATAGTTAGAAGGCTTATAAAGAATTCAGAAGTCCATCATTGCGTATCTGATGACCACGCAAATTATATATCCACTAAGCAAGGTTTAGAATTTAAGTGCGTTGCACATATTGGTGAGCATGGCATTGAGGATTTTGCTATTGATGACATAAGTCATATTAAAAGTGGTATCATTATAGTTCCTAATCCTACTACTTCTGAGGGGAAGGTTGATATAATTGTTATCGAAAACGGAAAAGTAATTAAGTTCGTTAGTGATAATGGTGGCTTAGATAGCAAAACTGCAGAAAAATTTAAGAAAGAAGCAAAAGAAAATACGTCTTTTTATGATGAGGCTGTAAAAAAATCAGAAGCATCTGTGACACCTCCTTATCAGACAATGCCTGAGCCACAAACAATAGCCGAGAAAGCGGCAGAGGTGTTTACAAGCGCCAAGGATGTTCTAATGGAGGCTGTGCGTAGTATTGTTGAGAAGATGGAGGCTTTTACAACACCTGAGCATCATAAAAGGCTGAAGGCTAAGATGGAGGAGGAGGTATCTCAAGGCAAGCTAGAGAAGGCAACGCCTAAAATCAGTCAAGAGGAGCTACCTGCGAATGCAGAGAGAGTAACTGAATATGGTGAAGGTAAAGCTTCCCTCAAGAAAACGCAGTGGAAGGACGGCACTTATTCTTTTGAGGCTGGCCAAGAATTTACTGGCGTAATAAAAATGCCAAGAAAAGGAGCTGATGGAAAGCTTTTGGAAAGCTTCGATTGGGTTCAGTTTGTAGATGGTAAAGTTGTTAAGGATGGTGTTATTGAAGGCCTAGAGGGTGAAAGCATTATTAAAAACATCAGTGATTTTAAGATAAAGGCGGGCATAGAAGTTGCACCGCAAGTTGCTACACCAATCCCCCCCTCTGTCACTATAGATTTACCACCAGCACAACCCATAATAACTCCAGCAGCAACGAAAGTTGAAACACCTCCAGCTACACCATCATTCGCAGGAGTTAGAGTAGTATCTAACAAGCGTGGTTTGTAGTTTTTTGATAGCGCAGGGCTGTAACTAAAGAACAATATGTACCAAGAAATGTGCGGTGGTGCTCTCTCTATTCCGCCTAGGCAACTTTACTTTTTCAATATACCACTATAACTCATCAGCATTGCTAAAAGTAATATCGCCACTCACCTTGTTTATTGCATCCACAAGAGCGGGGAGAACAGTGCTTTTTATGCAGTATTCAGCACTTGTAACAAAGTTATTTATGCACTTTATTGGGATATTATTTTCGATGAGCACTTTTTTATACCCATCATCACCACCAGATAATTGAGCCCAAAATGCCTTCATAAAAGGAACTGATTTAATGCTATCGAGTCTGGTTAAAGCATTTTTCAAATTACAATCAACACCTAAATCAGGCTTCATGTCTAAGCTATCGCATAGAGCGCGTAAGATCATTGGATTGATTGGCTCAGGATCCCCTTTAAATTGGATCACATGCGCTTCCGTACCTAGAAACTTCACTACAAGCTTATTGCATAAATATGATACATTGTTACCGTACTCTGAGAGATGGTGCAATAGATTTGCAAGAACTTTATTTAATTCTTTGATTTTAGACATCTTTGTTTTTCCTCTATGATTTTTTGTGTTCATGAATATTGCTTCTTTATTGAAGCGAATCCAGTTATAGATTCAATCCATCAACGTATCTTAACATAAAGACAGTTATTAAATAATCAATACAAAAATATGCAAAAATTAACTGGAGACGATAATTCTAAAGAAAAAATAACATTATTACATAAGTTAGTTAGCGCGGCAATCCAGAATTTAGAATGTTATAGTTCTGTGAGACATAATGTACAATATATATAATGCGAAATTGAGGTTATTTATAAAATATAGCGCAACCTTCTTTTCCTGGTTTGCCACGCAAAACAAAGTTTCGCCCGCAATCACAGCTTTATGCATCTTTATTGGGTATCACTACCATCTGTTTTTACTTAGAAATTCCTTTTTATAATTCCTTGCTCTTATCCATTTTTATCTAGCAACGCCTGCGCACAACTCGATAGTGGAAAAAATGAATATAAATAGCGTTAGCGAGGATAATGCAAAATATTTCGTTATGAAACAATATTACTCTGCAGATTTTTCTGCGGGTTTTAAAACTTCAGCTAAATTCAAGATCTCACCACCAGCTTTTTGAATTGCTTCTATAGCTGATTTTGAATAAGCATCCACCTTAATTTTGATTTTTTGCGTCAATTCGCCTTTGCCAAGAACTTTGAGAGTTACTTTACGATTCTTCTTAGACATGATGCCCAATGACATCATTTTTTCATTATCTAAAACTTCTGAGGCATTAATTTTACCTTTCTGGATCATGTATTCAATATCAGAAAGATTAATAGTTTCCACGGTATTGAACAATGATTTACGTGAACTAAAGCCTCTCTTTGGAAGACGTCTGTGCAACGGTGTTTGACCGCCTTCAAAACCATTGATCGCTACACCGCTTCGGGCCGTCTGACCTTTACCACCAGAACCGCAAGTTTTACCTTTACCAGAACCAATGCCTCGCCCAACTCTTTTTGATTTATATCTAGCGCCTTCGTTATCTCTAATTTCGTTCAGTTTCATCGCTTTAACCTAACCTTGTTAATCTTCTATTATTTTTATTGCCACCTAAGCTTTTTCTACCTTAACCAAATGATGCACTTTATCTATCATTCCTCTAACAGCAGAAGTATCTTCTAATGTCCTAATTCTATTAATTTTATTAAGACCAAGACCAATTAAAGTTTTACGCTGATCTTTCTGCCTACCAATAGGGCTTCCTATTTGTGTTAGTTTCAATTTGCTAGCGCCGCTAGTAACTTCTTTCTTTTTAGACATTGTTTTATACTTCTTACTTTTTTCTAAAATTTATACTTATGCTTCACTTAATGCTTCTAAAGTTTTATTTCTTTTATTTGCAATGTGGCTAGGAGTATGAAGCTTACGAAATGCGTCAAATGTTGCTGCAATCATATTATGTGGATTAGAAGAACCGATTGATTTTGCAACTATATCATGCACCCCTAAGGTCTCAAAAATAGCTCTCATAGGACCACCAGCAATTATTCCAGTTCCAGGTTTTGCTTTGCGTAGCAAGACCTTACCAGCACCATAATTACCCTCTACGTCGTGATGAATTGTTCTATTATCTTTTAGAGCAACTTTCATCATTTTTTTTCTAGCATCTTGCGAAGCTTTTGTTCTTGCTTCCGCTACTTCTCTAGCTTTGCCTAGACCACTGCCAACCCTACCTTTTCCATCACCAGCTATAATAATGGCTGCAAAACCAAATCTTCTACCACCCTTGACAACTTTGGTAGTTCTATTAACAGAGACCAATACTTCTTTTATTTCTCCGCTACCACCGTGATTGCCTTGAGATTTAACTTTTTCTTCTTCGTAGTTAGGTGAATCTTGCATAATTTATACTTTTAATTAAACCGTATATTAATATTAAATTTTTATTCCTGCTTCTCTTACTTTTTCAGCAATAGCCTTTACCTTACCATGGTATTTATATCCGCCTTTGTTAAAGACTATTTGCTTTATGCCGCTTTTCATTGCCATTTCAGCTACCTTCTTGCCAATCTCTTCTGCTGCTGCAACATTTGATTTTTTTTCTAATTTTGCAAATCCTTCTTGTAAGGTATTGACAGAATATAAGGTATTGCCTGTCTTATGATCTGTAACATATCCATAAATATGTTTATTTGAGCGAACAACAGACAATATAGGACTATTAGTCGCCTTCATAACTTTAGCTTTAGCTCTATCTCTTCTTATTTTTAAATTCGACATAAATTTATACTTCTTATTTCACTTAGGTTTTACTTTACTTTTTCTTGCCTTCTTTTCTTCTTACTTTCGCACCTTCATGCCTAATACCTTTACCTTTATAAGGTTCAGGAGGTCTTTGCTTGATTATTAACGCCGCAATTTCACCAACTCTTTGCTTATCATGTCCAGTTATTGAAAGTAAAGTAGGCTTTATAGCTTTTATTGCTATTCCTTCAGGAATTTCAAATTTAACATCATGGCTATATCCCAAGCTCAAAGTTAGATATTTTCCTTCAACCGCAGCTTTATATCCGACACCAATTATTTCTAATTTCTTTTCAAAGCCCTCAGACACACCAACAACCATGTTGTTTAAAAGAGTTCTACTCAACCCCCACATAGCTCTTGATCGTTTATTGTCATTTACAGGTTCAACAGTAATTGTTGTCCCACTATTTGTTAACTTCACTTCCTGAGGAAATGTTGTTGAGAGCTTGCCCATTTTGCCAGTTGCATTCACTACTGAGCCATTAATCTCAACTTTTACTCCTTCAGGTATAGATACCGGTGCTTTTCCTACTCTTGACATATAAATATCCTCTTAAAATACCTGACATATAATTTCGCCACCAACTTTGGCTTTTCTCGCTTTAGCATCAGACATCACACCATGTGAAGTCGATAATATAACAACACCTAAGTTATTATAATGGGCTTTTAAGTCAGTGATTTTAGTATAAATTCTTCTACCTAATTTAGAGACTTTCTTGATCTCTTGAATAACTGGAGTACCGTCACGTAAATATTTTAATCTCACCTCTAAAGAATCAATTCCTTTAGATATTGACTTCTTTTCACAAGACTCTATATACCCTTCATCAATCATTACTTTCAACACCTGCTCTCTAAACTTAGAGTACGGAACAGAAACGTTTAACAGCTTTCTCTGCTGCCCATTCCTTATTCTAGCGATCATATCAGCGATTACGTCATTCATAAAAATACCTTATATCTCTCTATTTTACCAACTTGCCTTTTTAACGCCAGGAAGCTCACCTTTCAAAGCCTCTTCCCTTAAAATTATTCTACATACATCAAATTTTCTATAATAGCCTCTTGGCCTACCAGTAACAGCGCATCTATTTCTGATCCTAACCTTAGAAGAGTTTCTAGGCAGCTTATTAAGCTTTTGCTGAGCAGCAAATCTATCTTCATTAGAAGTTGTTTTAGCCATTATAATATCTTTAAGCTTTTTACGCTTATTTTCAAACTTAGCAACTAGCTTTTTTCTACTTAAATTTTTTTCTATTCTGCTTGCACTAGCCATTATTAATCCTTCTTTTTATCTCTTATATTTGTTCTTTTTAATTAAAAGGAAAATGAAAGCCTTCTAATAAACGCCTAGCTTCTTCATTTTTAGAAGCAGAGGTTACTATAGTTACATTCAACCCTTTTATCTTGCTAATTTTATCGTAGTTAATCTCAGGAAAAACTATATGTTCTTTAATTCCAAGATTAAAATTTCCCTTACCATCAAAACTTTTTTCAGAAAATCCTCTGAAATCCCTAGTTCTAGGCAAAGCAATCATCACCAATCTTTCTAAAAAATCATACATTCTGTCTTTGCGCAAAGTTACTTTGCACCCAATAGACATCCCAGCTCTTAATTTAAAAGCTGATATAGATTTTTTTGCAGTAGTTACTACCGGCTTTTGCCCAGCAATTAACTTCATTTCTTCAACAGCCTCAGTCATTGCCTTGCTGTCTGCAACTGCATCACCAACACCCATGCTCAAAACAATTTTTTGCAACCTAGGAACTTGCATTATAGTTTTATATTTAAACTCATTTTGCAAAGCTGGAAGTATTTCTTTTGTATATAATTCTTTAAATCTAAGCATCCTACTAACCTATTATTTCTCCTGATCTTTTAGCAACGCGTTTTTTCTCACCGTTTTCTAAAATTTTATATCCAACACGGGATGCCTTATTGGTTTTTGGATCTAAAAGCGCCACATTTGAGATATGCAACGGCATGTTTTTTGATACTATACCACCTTGGCTAGTTTTGGAAGGCTTGGTATGCTTTTTTACGGCATTAACACCAGAAACAACAACTTTATCTAGTAACGGCAAAACTTTGAGTATATCACCGGTCTTTCCCTTATCTTTACCGGCAACAACTATAACTTTATCACCTCTTTTGAGCTTGAATTTTTTATTCATAATCTTATAGAACCTCTGGCGCTAATGATATTATTCTCATAAATTGCTTTGCTCTTAACTCTCTTGTCACGGGACCAAAAATCCTCGTACCTATTGGCTCGTTTTGCTTATTTACCAAAACGACCGAGTTGTCATCAAACTTCACTGTACTGCCATCATCCCGAGCAAACTCTTTTGCAGTTCTTACTATAACAGCAAAGTGAACCTCACCTTTTTTTACTTTACCACGAGGTATAGCATCCTTAATTGAAACAACTATGATATCGCCAACATTAGCACATCTAGCGCTTTTAAGCACCTTGATGCACATCACCTCTTTTGCCCCGGAATTATCCGCTACCTTTAATCTAGATTCAGACTGAATCATAAAATTCCCTTATTTATCTTTTACTAAATATTCTATTATTCGCTATATATGACTTCAAACTTCTTCGTTTTAGAAAAAGGTCTGGACTCAGATATCATTATTAAATCACCAGATTTATATAGATTCCTTTCATCGTGGGCGCTATATTTTTTTGATCTGGTTATAACTTTTTTATATAAAGGGTGAGCATAACGTCTATCTACCCTTACTACAACAGTTTTATCAGCTTTGTCGCTAACTACGACTCCTCTAAGCATTCTCTTAGGCATTTTTTACTTCCTTAGTACTATTTTCATTCAATAAAGTTTTAATCTTAGCAATAGATCTTCTTATATAACGCAGTCTATGGCCTTTTGTCAATACACCAGATGCTCTTTGGAATCTTAAATTAAACCACTCCTTCTTAAAATCCAGCAATATTTTCTGCAAATCTTTATCTTTTTTTTCTCTTAATTCCTTTGTTTTCATCGCTGCTATCCTTTTATTCTCTTAACAAAACGGGTTCTAATAGGAAGCTTCGCGCTCGCTTTCGCTAATGCTTCAGCCGCCATTTCTTCATCAATTCCATCTACTTCAAATAAAACTCTACCAGGCTTTACTCTGCACGCCCAATATTCCACACCACCTTTACCACTACCCATCCTTACTTCGGCTGGCTTCTGACTAACAGGAACATCTGGAAAAATACGTATCCACATACGGCCAGACTTCCTCAAATATCTAACTATAGCACGCCTTGCAGCCTCTATTTGCTTTGCTGTGATTCTCTCTGGATCTACAGCTTTTATGCCATAATCACCAAAAATGAGCTCTGCAGCACCACCACTTGCGACACCGTGAATTCTGCCTTTATGCGCCTTTCTATATTTTGTCTTGCTAGGACTAAGCATTGTTTAAAACCTTTTTATCGTTTATTTATAATAATTTAATTGTAACTTATCTTCTCGCCTTTATAGATATAAACGGTCACACCTATAACGCCATAAGTAGTATTAGCTCTTGCTGTGCCATAGTCAATATCAGCTCTAAGAGTATGCAATGGTACCCTGCCTTCTTTATACTTTTCAGTACGAGCAATCTCAGCTCCACCAAGCCTTCCTGAACAACTAACTTTGATACCTAAAGCACCAAGCTTCAAGCAAGACTGAATCGCTCTCTTCATGGCTCTTCTAAAAGAAACTCTCTTTTCTAATTGCTGAGCAATGCTTTCAGCTACTAATTTAGCATCAGTTTCAGGCTTTTTAACCTCGATAATATTTATAAAAACTTCACCGTTGCCTGATATTTCAGAAACTCTCTTTTTTATTTTCTCTATATCAGCTCCCTTTTTACCGATAATAATACCCGGCCTTGCAGTGTAAAGAGAAATATTGAGCTTTTTATTCGATCTCTCAATAAGCACCTTACTAACTCCAGCGGCAGAAACTTGCTCATTAACAAAATTACGAATTTTAAAGTCTTCTAATAAGTATTTAGCATAATTCCTTTTATTAGCAAACCATCTAGAATCCCAAGTTCTATTAAAACCTAATCTATATCCTATAGGATTAACTTTCTGACCCATATTATTCTCCGCGCTCTTCAACTACAATTGTTATATTACTAAAAGGCTTAATGATTTTTCCAGATCTTCCACGCGCTCTAGCCCTCATCCTTTTCATAACTAATCCTTTGCCAACCAACACCTTTGATACATATAAATCATCAACGTTTAGGTTATGATTATTCTCAGCATTTGCTATAGCAGACATTAAACATGCCTTAACTTCTTTAGCAACCCTTCTTCTCATAAACTCAAGCTGAACCAAAGCCTTATCAGCACTCAACCCTCTAATAGCTTGCGCTACAATACCTAATTTTCTAGGACTTACCCTAACAGAAGTAAGCTTTGCTAGAGCCTGCTGGGATTCATTTATAACTCTTTTTTTCTGTGCCATTATTTTCCTCTAACCTCTCTGGGCCTTTTTATCACCACTATGACCAAAGAAAACTCTGGTTGGCGAAAATTCACCTAATTTATGCCCAATCATCTCTTCTTTCGGCCTAACTGGAATATATTTTTTACCATTATAGACCTCAAAATTTAATCCAATAAACTTTGGCAAAATCGTTGATCTTCTAGACATAGTTTTAATTGGTCTAGCATTACCTTCTTGTATTGCCTTGTCAATTTTCTTTAGCAAGAATCCATCAACAAACGGTAGTTTCCAAATAGATCTAGTCATGATTACTTTCTCCGCTTAACAATATATTTATCTGTAGCTTTATTATACCTAGTCTTCATACCTTTTGTTGGCTGCCCCCAAGGCGAGACTGGATGTCTACCACCACAAGTTCTACCACCATGCGGATGGTCAACTGGGTTTTTAGCTATTCCTCTAACAACAGGCCTTACTCTTAGCCATCTATTTCTACCAGCCTTACTTATTGTAATATTTTGCTGGTCAGGGTTTGAAACAGCACCTACTGTAGCGTAACACTCAGAAAGCACGCGCCTAACCTCACCAGATCTTAACTTGATCAAGGTATAACCAGAATCTTTACCTACTATCTGCGCACTACTTCCAGCAGAACGAGCAAATTGCCCACCCTTGCCAGGCTTTAGTTCGATGTTATGTATTATAGTACCAACAGGAATAGATTTAAGAGGCAAACAGTTGCCAGTTTTTATATCTACGTTTTCCCCAGAAATTACTTTATCATTTTCCTTTAGTCCATGAGGAGCTAAAATATAAGAGATTGTATTATCAGCATACTCGAGCAAAGCAATAAAAGCGGTTCTATTTGGATCATACTCAATTCTTTTTACAGTAGCTTCAATATCAAATTTATTTCTTTTAAAATCTACCAATCTGTATAATCTTTTATGTCCACCACCCTTACGTCTAGCAGTCATTCTACCGTAGTTATTACGCCCACCAGTACGCTTTAATCCTTCAGTCAGCGACTTTTCAGGCCTTCCTTTCCACAAAGAAGACTTGTCAACCTGAATAAGGCCTCTTTTACCTGGGGTATCTGGTCTAAAATTTTTTAAAGCCATTACTTAACACTCGCACTTAAATCTATTTCATTATTTTCCGCCAAAGTAACTATTGCTTTTTTATAATCACTTTGCTTACCTTTTGTGCCCCTAAAACTCTTAACCTTACCTTTAACTATAGAGACATTTATTTTATTTACTTTTACTTTAAATATCTTCTCAACAGCTGCCTTAACCTGAGATTTAGTTGTCTCAGGCAGAACCTTAAACACATACTTTCTATCAGCAATAAAACGAGTAGATTTCTCATTTATGATAGGAGCTCTTAAAACATCATATAATTCTTCTTCTTGCATCTTCTTAACTCAATCTCTCATTTAGAACATCAATAGTTTCACGAGTTAAAATAAGGTGCTCATGACTCATGATGTCGTAGACATTTATAGCTTGCGCTGGTAGCGCGTCAATTTTTTTTATATTTCTATAAGCTCTAGCGAAGTTAATATCTTTATCAGCATCTAAGCCTATAATCAATACCGAATTTACACCAATGTTATTTAACTTTTTATTCAAATCCTTAGTTTTTGGACTTTTAATGTTTAAATCCTCTAAAACAACAATCTTTTTTTCTGCAAATTTTGTTGATAGAGCAACTTTTAAAGCCATTGTCCTGATCTTTTTTGGCATCGAATAGCCATGATCTCTAACAACAGGACCGAATATAACAGCACCGCCTCTAAATTGAGGAGATCTAAGACTACCCTGCCTCGCGCTTCCAGTACCTTTTTGCTTATAAGGCTTTCTCGTAGTACCAGAGATATCACTAATACCCTTAGTTTTATGGGTACCAGCTCTTGCTTTATCTCGCTGCCATTGAATAACTCTGTGCAGAATATCTACCCGCAATTCCTGGCCATATATAGCAGAATCAAGAGATACATCCCCTACTTCCTTATTACTTTCTAAGTTCAAGACTTTTACTTTCACTTCAATATACCACTATTAACTATTATTATTTTCCTCAGAGGAAGAACCACCACTATCTTGGCTACCCACCTCTGGTCCCTGCTGCTCGCTCTGCTCGTCAACTACTGACGCCAGAGAAATCTCCTCTTGAGAGACGCCAATCTCAACTTTCTGAGCTTCAACAACTAGAGCAGGATAAGGCGCGCTACCAGGCAAAGCTCTTTTTACTGCATCTTTTATAAAGCAATAACTATTGTTAGCTCCAGGAACTGCACCCTTTACAATAAGTAAATTTTTCTCTTCGTCAATAGATATTACTTGCAAATTTTGTACAGTAACCCTTGTGTCACCCATGTGACCAGCCATTTTTTTCCCCTTAAACACCTTACCAGGATCTTGACGCTGACCAGTAGAACCATGCGACCTATGAGATATAGAAACACCATGAGATGCACGCAACCCAGCAAAGTTATGTCTCTTCATTACACCAGCAAACCCCTTACCAATACTAGTAGATGTAATATCAACAAATTGATTTTGCACATAATGGTTAGCTCTAATTTCAGTACCAATATCCAACATAGCATTATCAGCAACCCTAAATTCCGCCATTTTTTTCTTAGGAGCAATTTTATGCGCAGCCAGATAATCTCTTGAAGGCTTAGCAACTCTCATACGATTTTTTTCATCGAAAGCACCAACTTTTAAAGCCGTATATCCATGCTTTACTTTTGTCTTTTGCTCTATAACCTGACAAGAATCTATCTTCAAAATCGTCACCGGAATCCTATTACTATTTTTATCAAAAATAGCTGTCATACCCATCTTTTTAGCAATTACACCAACTCGCATTATCTTACTCCAGCATCAACTTGAATTTGTACATCAACCCCACAAGCCAAATCAATCTTACTCAATGCATTGATCGTCTGAGGAGTAGAATTATTTATTATAACTAACCTTTTATGCTCTCTAATTTCAAATTGCTCTCTTGATTCTTTATCAATGTGAGGCCCCTTATTAACCGTATATCTACGTATATTAGTAGGCATAGGTATAGGACCAGCAATATCAGCACCAGTTCTTTTGACGGTATTGACAATCTCAATAACAGCCTGATCAAGAACCATATGATCAAATGCTTGCAATTTAATTTTTATTTTTTGATTACTCATAAATACTCTAAACTCAATCTATATAAAAATTATTTCAAAATTTTAGCGACGACACCTGCGCCAACGGTTCT
>Ga0075163_10000607_pt1 | contig 46496 bp, 58 predicted proteins | sample JI1023141ADNA_FD_71478 | JGI IMG/M metagenome (GOLD analysis project Ga0075163, IMG submission 71478) | Wastewater effluent complex algal communities from Wisconsin, to seasonally profile nutrient transformation and Carbon sequestration -... | ecosystem: Engineered > WWTP > Effluent > Algae...
GCGCTGGTGCCAAACGCCCATTCGCGGAGCACCTGCATGTACGCGATGGCGGGCGCGTAGAGCGCGAGGTTCGTGACGAACGACTGCGCATACGCCCAACGCTCACCGGGGGACAGGCCCTTACCCCCTGCGCGCAGCACTTGACGGAGAGCGCGGTTGCGATGCTCGCGCGTGAACGCTGCTTGAAACGAAGCGATGCCGTAATACGCGCGGGTGTACGCGTTGCCCGCGAGCACCGGGACATCGGCGGCGGTAGGCTCCACGATCGACTTCTTCGCAAAGTCACCGAGCATCGCGCGGTATTGTTGCGCAGGTTTGTCCGAGCCTTCCGCGATCGCGGACACGCGGTCAGCGAACGTCATCGTGTCCAGCTTTTTGAGCCACTGCGCGAGAGGTTTTGCGTCGGCTTCGCTGACACCGTATTCACCGAGCAACGTCTTCGCCGGCGCGACGTTGGGCTTCCCTGCGGCCACGTCGTCGATCGCGTCGCGGAAGGCAGGTTCCGCCATGCGGATCGCCACGATACGCTGCTGCTCTGTCAAGCTCGCGGTGAATTGCAGTTTGAGGAACAGGCCGGCGAGCGCGCGTGCGTTGCGACCCCGCCCCTGCGTCATCGCGTCGAGCGTGATCTCGCGCGCGAGCTGACCAGACACGCCGATCGCGCGCGCGAGCTGCTTGGCTTCTTTCGCGCCTTGCGTTCCGCCTTGCCTGCCGGCGACGGTCACGTCAGCGAGCATCTGATCCCACTGGCGAAGCCACGCGGTGCTGGCCGTCAACAGCCCTTTGTTCAAACGCGAGGCGATCAGCACCGGCTCTGCAACCTGAAAGCCGGCGGTGCGGCCGAGGATGGACAGGATGCCTTTCGTCTGCACCCACGACACGATACCGTTGACGGTTTCGGACAGCGTGTTCGCCTCGACGCGGTTCACGCCGCGACCGACTTCGATCGCGTTGTGTGCGAGCACGTAATCGCCTTCCGGCACCTTGCCTTTTATGCTATCAAACAGCGCTTGTAGCACTTCGCCCTTGCGGCCGAAGCGTCGCGTTTGTTCCGCCGCCGTCGCCATGCGCTGTGCGTACACCTTCATCGCGTCGAGCGGATCACGGATGTAAAATTCAGCGAGGCGCGCGTCGGCGGATTTGTTGAGCACGCGGGACTTTGTCGACTTGGACAACGCGTCGGGCAGGTTCATGTCGCCCGCGAATTTCGCGCTGTACGGATGCTGGATACGGTCGAGCACCGCACGCGCCTGCGCTTCCGCCACTTCAGGGGCCATGCGGTCCTTGGGGTCGGGGTTGCGAAGCGCGTCGTCCTCAAGGTACTGTTCTTTCAACAGTTTTACGAAGCGTTCGGGCTTGCGCAGAACTTCGGTGTTGTCGGTGATGCGGTTCAGGTAATCGCGCACGTTGCCGATCTCGACACCTGCGTCCTCGAGATAGTCGCGGTGCTCTTCAAACCACGCTTGCGCGTCGCCCGCCATCTTCTTCACCGCGGCGCGACGGCCCGCGGGCACGCCCGACAGCGCCGCAGCTTCCGCCGCGTCGATGCTGGCTTTCGTACGCGCCACGCGATCGACAACCATGAACTCGCGCACAGCGTTGCGCTCGGCCAGAGACGCACCCTCAAACATATCTTCGACACGGTTCGTCATCATCGACGCGCGCTGCGTGATCGCGTTCTCGACTTGCTGCGGCACCACGCGGCCCGAGCCCGGATCGGTTCCGATCAGATCCGCGGCGTACGTGAAGGGGTTCTGCCCGGCGGCTTCAGGCTTTCCCATCGCTTTTGCGGTTTCGGGGCTGATGCGGAGGTCGCTGTGCCTACGCGACAGCTCGCGCAGGTTGGCGACGTTTCCGCCGCGCGTCAGCAACACCGTGTTGTGCACCACGCGCATCGGGTCTGACGACGCGACGCCGTCTTCGATCTCGCGTAGGAGGATCTTGCGCGCCTTGTCGTCGCCAATGCTTTCCGCGATGTCCTTGTCGCGCGCTTTGATTTCTTCCGGCGTACGCTTGCGGAAAATGTTCAGCGCGCCGCTCTCGTCTTCCATGATGCGTTGGAACGCACTGCGCTGCCGAAGCGCGTCCCGCTCCGCTTCAACGGCGCGCAACGTCTCCGTAGCAGCTTCGGCGCGCTTCTTCGCGTTGGCGCGGATCTTCTCGTTTGGCGCATCACGCATGGATTTTTCAGCGACACGCAGCACGCGGCGTTGGTCCTGAACGATCTCTGCGATGTCGCGGAGCCGACCCTTCTCGTCGAAGGTCAACGGGCGCTTCGTGTCGTTCTTCGGTTCGGGCTTCGACGGGGGCGGCGCTTCGGCCGCAGCTTTCTCCGCTGCGAACTTGTCGGCGCGCTGGGTCCACGACCCAGCTTTACGCTTCAGATCCGCGTGTTCGTCCAGCACCCTCGCGGCGGCGGGGTCCGTCTTGCGCAGGGTGTTGCGGTTTTTGCTGCCCTCGAGCTTCTTCGCTGCTTCTGTGTATCGCTTGGTCTTCTCGAACACCTCGAGCTCGCTGCTGTAGCGATCGCGCAGGCGCGTTGCGTTCGACAGGAGCTCTTCCTGACTGGGCTCCCACTTCGGCGCTTTTGCTTCAGGGTTCTCGTTGCCGCGGTTCGGCACGTTGCCGAAGTCTTCGTCGGCGGGACGCGGTGCTTGGGTGTCGTCGAGGCGTCCGCGGCCCGGCTCGCGCGGGCGCTGGTCAGGCTCGACTTGCGGGCGCGGGGTCTTCGCGCGGTGGAACTCGATCTCTTCTGTGAGCGCGTCGGATGCGGCTTTGAAGCGTTCGAGCGCGGCGTCCAGCTTCGCGTAGCCCTCGGCGTCGGGCTTCGCGCGTTTCGCGGCGTCCAGCTCCGCTTCAGCCGCGCGCAATTCCGCCGTCAGGGCGTCGATCTCGCGCGGGAAGGCGTTGCCTTTCGCGCCTACGACTGTCTCAGCCTCAAACCCGTTCTCGCGTGCGACAACGCCCGGCGGGTCGTCCGCGATCGGCGTGAGCGGTGCCTTGTCTTCTTCGATCGGCGTAAGCAAGGGGCGACGCCCCGGCGCGCGGTCTTCCGTCAGTGGCGGCAGGCCGGCGCGCGCACGTGCGGCGTTGACCCTACGCGCGTCGCGGCGACGATCGGTGCGGCCGAGATCCGCTTCACTCTGCGCCACTTCACGCGTCGTCGCATCGGGCGAAGTGCGCTCAACAGGCTTCGGGTTTTCCGCGGCGGCGCGCGCGGGCGGCGCGTCAGGCTCGTTCGTGATGTTCGCAATCGGGCCGGGGCCGTCTTCCGCGCGCCGCGCGCGCTCCGTGTCCAGCGCCTTGCGAAAAAACGGCGACATTTCCGCGCCCTTCAGGCGCTCCATCTCGACAAGCTGGTCGTACTCTTGTTGCGTAAGACGGCCTTTCGCGCGTGCGGCGGCGGTCTCTTCGTCCGTCGCGAACTTCCCACCGCCCGTAGTATCCTCCCCCACAGCGAAGCGTTTTTGACGAGGCGGGTCGATGCCGTCGTCAAGCGGGATGTTCTGGTCAGGAAAACGCCTCGCGCCGGCGGCGGGCAGTTTGGGCGGGGTGGGCGGGACGTAATCGCCCAACGGCACGTCAGGGCCGTCTTTTCCCCGTACGGGTGCTTCGGGTGCGGGGCGGGACGGCTGGGCCTGCGCCGTGGCCTTGAACGGCTCCTGCACCGTCGGCCGCTGCGGCGCGGGCTTCGGCGTGACGTCGGTCATGCGCTCGCCCCGCTTGGCGGCGGCGCGCTGTTCCGGCGTCATCGACTTCCATTCGCGGCGGGACACGCCCGACGAAGGATCCCACTCTTTCGCGGCGGCTTGGCGCGCGGCGATTTCCGCCTCGAGCTCGGCGTTCGTCAGGGTGGACACGTCGCGCCGACCCTGCTCGTTCACGTCGTTGGAACGGCCCCGCAGGTCGTCCGCTTCCGTGATTTGAGCCACGTTCCGGTCGCGGATGGCCGCTGCTTCCGGGTCAACCGCGCGCATTTGCGCCTCGAGCTCTTCGCGCGAAGGCGGGCTAACTTCAGCTTCCGGTGCCGCCTTCGTGTTGTCGACCACGACTTCCGGCGGCGGGCGGCGGTTGTTGTTCGTCGTATCGAACACCGGGTCTTCGCCGCGCGGGGGGCCCTCCCATACGATCGGTTCTTCCACGCGGGGCTGCGGCGTCCCCGGCGCGCCTGTCCGCGGATCGGTCGGGTCAAGGTTGTTCGCGTTCGCCGCCAGCCGGTCACGGCTCTGGTCAGGGATGGACGGGTAGCGGCCGGGCGTGCGGGCGGGGCCCGCGATCAGCGGTTGCACCGGCCCTGTCGGGAGACTGTCCACCTCTGCCCGCTCGTCAGCACGCTCGATGATGAACATGCCGGGCTTCCCGCCGCTACCGGCGGCGTCCAGCCGCATCCTGTGCGTGTCCCACAGGTTGTTCTGGTCCATGAACTCAACGGCGTCATCGCGTTTGAAGTACGCGGTGTCCCCGGTCTCGTCGGCCACACGGCGCGCGGGCGTTTGCGGCACGCGTTCGGGCAGGGGCGGCGCGTCCCCCCTCGGCACCGCGTCACGCGACACCCATGGTGTCTTGCGCGGCGGGCCTTTCGGCGGCGGGAGCTGGCCGCGCTGCGGCGGGCCGGCGATTGGCGTGCGGCTGGCCGGCGCGGGGAGCGGGCGCGGCGAGGTGTCTCCCGCTTGGCGCGCGCGCTCGGCGTCCGCAGCGGCGTCACGGCCCCGCACGACGGGCTCTTGGCCCTCGAGCACCACACCCCTCGGAGGCACGGGCGCGGGTTGCCCCGGAACGCGGGGCTCGAGCTGCGGCCGAATTTTTGGGGGCACGTCTTGCAGCTCGTTCGCGCGCGCAACGTAGGTTGCGTTCGGGTCGCGATCGGAGCGCACGAGGAAGGTGCCTTTTTTCGGGCCCTCCCCAACGACGCGGACATCGACGCCGCGGTACAGGTAGTAGGGCTCATTCGACGTCAGCACATTTTCGGCGGCGCGCGGCGGCGCGGCACCTTCGACGCCAGACAGGGCGGTGGGGTCGACACGGCGGCGACGCGGCTTGCCGTCGGCGTCCGCGTACTCCACGCCGATCCGGCCTTTGCCGTCGGGGCGTGCGTCAATGACCGTGACTTCCACCGGGGTTTTCGTCTTCGGGTCCGTATAGGCGAAGCGTTGCGCCGGCGCGCGCTCTTCGCGGCGCGTCAGCTCCGTTTCTGCGCGGTACGCTTCAGACGTGCCGGGTTCGGTCACACGCGCCGCGCGATCGACAGCGCGGGGGTTCGCCGTACGCTGACCGGGGGCGGGCAGGAGCGGACGCTGACCCGGCTGGGCGGCGATTTGCGGGACGCCCGGAACGACAGGCGCGGGAGCCGACGCGGCGACCGGCGGGCGCGCGCCGCTGATCGCGTCCATGGCTTTGCGGCGGAGCGCGCCGCCGACACGGGAAGCCGCGGGCACCGCGCCGCCGGCACCGGCGGACAGAAGCGCCTGCTCAAGCGAGAACTCGTCTTGCGTACCGCTGGCGACGTCGAGAAGCTGCGACGGCACGTCAAGGGCCGCGTTGCCCGCAGCGCCGACACCCATGCGCACAGGGAGCGTAGCGCCGGGAGCGATCGCGGAGACGACCGCGCCGGTGGGCGTGGCGACACCTCCCGCCATAGAGCCGCCGAACTTAGCCGCGCGGCGCATGATTTCGGCCGGGAGCCCTTCCAAGTCCAGCGTGTCGCCCTGCGTCGGGGTGAGCGGGTTGTCGTCAAGAATGCGCACACGGTCGAGCCGTTTATCGCGCGCATCGCTCGCGAGCAGTTCTTCCCGACGCGCGCGCTCCGCCGTGGGGCTGACAAGGAAGTCGTACTGATCGGTGCTGCGCACAGCCGCGCGAGCACCAGCGCCTTCCGGCGAGCGAGAAATTGCGTCCGTGCCGTAATCCAAGAACATTTCTTGCATCGACCGGGCACGGTTTGGATCAGACACGCCGGTGGCGCGGACATTGCGCACGACCTTTGCGCCTTCGGCGGCGAGATCCGGCGTGCCGGTGATTTGGTCCGCGCCGACAACGCGCCGGCCTTGGTCGAGACGCACGCTGCCGTCAGCGCGCACGCGTCCGCGGCCTTGGCGGGTCATCACTACGCTGCCGCCCGATGCAGGGGCGGACGGCGTTTCAAGCTTCCGCATCGCCGCCGCGATTGCGGCGTCATCCATGCTATCGGGAAACTCGATTGTTTCGCCGTTCGGTCGTCGGACGAGCTGCGGCATTACTCAAGCCCGCCTTGGCCGTTGTTGAGAGCGGGGTTCCACCGGCGAACACGTCCCGCGGGGGCGGTGCTCCGGGCGGGACCGGGAGCGGTCGGCGCGCCCGGTGTCTTCTCGACGCGACGCGCGGCGGGCCGCATGACCGGCTGACGGGCGGCGTTCGGATCGACACGAACGGCCGGCCCGCCGCCAATGTTCACACCAAACAGGTTGAGCCCCCCTTGTTCGGTGTTCGGCTTCACCAGCTCTTCCGCGACGCTGTCCGCGGCGGATTGAAGATCTTCGCCGTTGTAGTAGCGCTCAAGAACGCGCGAGCGCGCGAGCGCCGCTTCCTCTTCCGTCGGTTCGCGACCGAGCCTAGCTTTCATCGACGTGCCGACGGCGATGTTCACGTCGATTTGGTCCGGCGGCGTGTTGGTGAACGTCTCCGTCAGCGTGGTCTGGTGGCGCGCGGTGTCGCCCTCTTCCTTGATCTTCGCCGTCTGGATGTTGCTGTCCCGCTGGATCTCTGCTTGCCGGATCTGCGCGTTCGCGTTTGTGCGCGCGTTGAGACGTTCGGTCTCTTCGCCCGTTTCAAAAATGCCTTGCGAGCGCTCGACGTCAAACGCCTGCCCGACAGACAGGGGGCCTTCGCCCGCCGCCGCGCCGCCGTACACGACGCTTTGCTCCTGCGATTGACCGGGCACGAAAGCTGCGGCGAGCGGCGAGCGCAGGCCGGCGTCAAGCTGCGAATATCGCGCGAGCTCGGTGGGGTCCATGCCGAAACGAATGCCGAGGTTGGAAATGATTTCCCCGCGACGGCTCGCAAGTTCCGGGTCCGAGGCTATGCGCGAAAGCGATCCCTCCACGGTCTCGCCCGTCTCGGGGTCGACAAAGCCCGACAGCGCCATGCGCCCGGCTTCCTGCGCTGCGAGCTGCCGGCGCTTCTGCTCCACTTCACCTGCTTGTGCGCGCGCCAGCTCGGCGTCCGCCGCGGAGGCGTCGCGCTTTGCACGGGCGTCGGGGCCGTACTGGGCGGTCAGGGCAGACATGATGTCCGTCGAGAACGGCGTGCCGCGCGCGATCGGCGGCGCAGGCGCAACGGCTTGCCGCGCAATCTGCGGAGTAGGGCGCGGCTGGCTGATAGGTGCGCGGGAGTATGGAACGGCCACGGTTTAACCCCCGTACGTTTGGCGTTTGGCGAATGTCTTTGCGGCGGACTTGGCGCGCGCGTAGTCCGCTTTCGCCTTGCCCTTAAACGTGCGTGCTGTCGGCTTGGCTGCGGTGAACCGCTTGTCTGCCGCGAGACGTGCGGACCCCGGAGTGCGACCTTCTGCCGCAGCGGTCGGCCGCTGCGCAGGCGCGCCGATCATGCCGGCAAACTGGGACACGCCGGCCAAGGTGCCGGTGAGCTGGTGCGCCTTCGGCACGCTGCCGACCGCACTGTTGACCCGCGTTTCGTACAGCGCATTGTTAGCGGCAAGAAATTGCGCCAGAGCATCGTTCTGCGAGCCGGCCGACGCGCCTTCGCCGTCGATCAAGCGCCCGTAGTAGTCGTTCGACACGCCTGCGCGCAAGGACGTGTCTTGCGCGAACAGGTCCGCAAGACGCGAGTTACGATCGGCCTCGGTGCCGGACACACCGGAGAAGTAGTTTCCGCGGGCTTCGCTCTCGCGGCCGAGACGGGTCGCCAGCACGTCCTCGCTGCCTTCGTAGAAGCCGGACGCCGCGCCGTACCGCTCTTCATCCTCTTGCTGGCGCGCGGCGTCGATCGCCGCAAGAGCGTCGGACAGGATATTCGATCGCGCCGAAGCCGACGAATTTGTCAGGTCGTTCCGACCTTCGGTGTTGGCTCGAGCGACATCGCCGCGCACGGCAAGCGCTTGAAGCGCGGGGATCAGCGTTGAGGCGCTGCGCCCGGCACGATCGTCGAGCAGGGAAATGTCTTCCCCGAATTGGATTTGACGGCGGTTCTGGCGGCGGATGCCTTCGTCGTACGACGCGACTTGGCTGGCGTCGCCGGCCTCGGCGGAAGCCGTCGCGCGCGCTTCGTCACCCAGCCGCGTACGCTCCCGCGTGACGCGACCGTCGGCGCTGCCTACGCCCGGAACGGCGGTGTTCTCGCCAGTCGCATTGGCGGCGATGGCGAGGTCCATTTCCCCGCGTGCCGCGCCGGCGTCTGCGTCGAACGCTGTCCGGCCGCTGCTGCCGACGAACGTGCTCGCCAGCTGGTCCGCGATGTCTTGAAACCCACGTTGGCGTTCGCGCTCTTCCGCGGTCAGCGCAAGGCTACCCTCGCGCACGGAGGTAAGCAGATCTTGCAGGCTGTTTTCCCGGCCCATGGTCTCGGAGAAGCGCGTATCTTCGATTGCGCCGAGCTGACGCGTTCCGTCCAGCTGGCGATCGTAGCCCCCGCGCAGTGCCGTGGACGCGATGCCGCGGAGATCCGTGTCGCCGCGCGTCCGCAGACCGATCTGTTCGGTGGTGCCTGCGCGATCGGCGTCGATGCCTTCGTTCAACGCGCGATCCGCGAGCGCGAGCTGCGTGTCGAAGCCGCCGATTTGGTTCGTCAGGTCGCGGTCGAAGCCCGTGCGCAGGATGCTGTCTTCGCGCGTGCGGCCTGTGCGCTCGTAATCGTACAGGCGACTGTCGCTCGTATTCGACACGCCCATCTGGCGATTGAACACGTCGCGCGCGAGCTCGTTCTGGATACGCGCTTGCTCCGCCTGATAACGCCGCAGGCCACGCGCGGAGCGGTTCGCCGCACGCGTGTCGATGCGGGAAATGATGCGGTTGAGGATGAAGTCGACAGGAACGCCGGTCATGTTACGACCTCACAGTGTAGGAGGTGCGGCCCGCGCCGTTCGTGTTGACGCCGCTCGTTCCGCCCCAGCGGCCGAACGTCTGCAACGTGCTGCGCGGGGTGTTGCTGTTCGCGCTGACACCGCCGACGATCGCGTCGATGTCCGCTTGGCTGCGCGGCGTGGCGCTGGCGGCGCGGTTGCGCACGTCGCCAAGGATGCTGTCGAGACCCCCGCGGATGCTGTCGAGCGAGCCCGCGACATCCGTGACGCCGTCGGGGAGATCTTCGCGGCCGAGCGACCCCGACATGAACGCGGACGTCAGCGTGTCGCGGCGCTGCTGGTCGATCTGGTCTTGGAAGTCTTGCGTGTTGGAATAGGCTTCCTGCGCCACACGAGCGCGGCGGGTTTCCTTCACACGATCGAGCTCGGCAAACTCTTTGTTGGCCGCGCGGCTGTCCAGCGACCCAGCGTCCGCGAAAGCGTACACGAGGTCGTTGCGCTCTTTCTCATACTGGCGATCGAGAGCGGGGTTCGCGGCGTTCACGTAATCCTGCGCGTACTTTGAATAGAAGTCGTCGTCGAAGCCTGCGTATGCGCCGTTCACTTCCGCGGTGAAGGTGTCGACCAAGTTCTGCCGGCCGGTGGCGTATTCCTTGGCGCGCGTCGCGCGGGCTTCCGTTGCCGCCTGCACTTCCGCGCGCTCGGCTTCTTGCTTGGCGAGCAGGGCTGAATACTGCTGGTCCTGTTGGGCTTGGCGCGCGGCGGCTTCCGAACGGATCAATTCGATCTGCTGTTCGGCGTACGCCCGATCGGCGGCGCTGCCGGCGTCGGCGTCGGCTTTCAGCTGCGTCAGCATCGCGTTCCAGCGCGCGGCGTCGTCCGCTGCGGCGGCTTCCTGCGCGGCGCGCTCTTGCGCGTGCTGTGCCATCGTGGCGGCGTACTGCCGATCGTACTCGGCTTGCTGGCGCGCGATCTGTTCGTCGTAGCGGGCTTGGTCGCCGGAACGGCGCTCTTCCGCCAGACGCAGGTCTTCCTGCCGACGCGCCTCCGCCTGCGCAAGCAGGGCGTCAAGCTGCCGTTGCGTCTCGGCCTGCTGCGCGGAGGTATCCGGCGCGGTGATGCGGGTCCTGAAGCACATCTTAGAATACCCACGCAAGAGTGGTAAAGGCTTCCCGGTTTCGGCCGTAACCGGGATGGTTGCCTTCTATTACCGCACCTAGCGAACGGAGCCACCGGAGGGCGGGGAGGTGAGAAGACAGAGCCTTCGTCTCTACCCGATGCGCGCCTTGTTCTCGCACATACGGTATTAAATCCCTCTTAATGAACTTCGTCAAGGGAAGGATGACGCGGTCGAGCTCGTCGGTAGCGAACATGAACGTCTCCCACACGCCGCCGCGTTCGCTTTCCGTCGCGCCGAAGACGACCACAGGGTTGTCCCGCCAGCCCACAAGACACAGCGGGCCGAAGTTTTTGACGATCGCCGCGGCCAGCACGTCGTCCTCCGCACGCGTCAACGCGGAGACTTCTTCACGCGATGGCGCGCTCATGTTTTCGACGACGTGCAGTACGTCGAGGTGCTCGGCCTTAATCACTTTCATGCGGCACGTAATGGATCGTGAGGTTGATGATTTCGCGCGCGCTGGCGCGTCCACGAAACTCGAGCGCGAGGTGCGTGTCGATCTCGTCGATACCGATCGACGGCCCGCCATACGTGGACCCGGTGAACGTCCCGATCTCGTACTCTGTAGGGTCGTTGACGCCGAGATATGCAACGACGTTCCACTCACCCTCAATGCCGAAATCCGCACCAGTGATAGTCTTCACCGTCGCCGGCGCATTGCCTTGGATATTTTCGATGCGCACGACAGGCTCGACGGTGTCGTCGTACGTGTTGTCATCTTCGCCGCCGTACAGGTAGATCGTGTTTCCTGCGCGCGCGTAGAGGCGATCTTCGGTGATTACCCAGTCGGTGATCTGGTAGCCCATGTCGTAGATCGACCACGCGGCGACTTGGCTTTCGGGGAAATACGAGAGCACGTACACGTAGTTTCCGAGAGCGAGCAGGAAGCGTCCGTCCACAGGGTCGATCGTCGCCACGGAGGCCGCGATGACTTCGTCCGACAGCGCGCGAAGCGCCTCGAGCAAGATCTTGTTGATCGGATCGCTGACGCTGACGTGCTTGTTGAAATTGGACGCGACGTCTGACGGCCGAAGCGCACGGATGCCGCGCGCCGTGAGGAAATACACGTCGGCCTCACCGAACGCGATCGCAGCGCGACGCGCGAGCAGGCCCACGTTGTCGACGACTTGCTGCCTCGCATTCAGCGCAGGGTCGGCCGACATCGCCCACACCTGCACGGCGGTGCGGGAGAAGAACGCGAGGTAGCCCAAGAACTCGACGATCGCCATGAGCTCTTCCGAGCCCGAGACGTGGTTCGACATATTGATCGCGCCGGCACCGACGGCGTTCTCGTCATACTTGGTCGGCGCGTTGACGCCAGAGAACGCCGCCAACGATCCTGACACGTAATACATTTTCGTGCCGTAGGTCTTGACGAACGCTCCGGGGTCGGGCGCGTTGTCCGCACCGTTGAGCAAGTTTTCCGGCGTGGACACAGTGAGATCGCCTGTAGCGATCACCTCGACGACGTAGCCGTTCACGGCGGCACCCGTGCCCGGCTCTGCCACGAGGTACACGACCGCGCCTGCGGACGTTGCGGTGTATTGCGGGGTCGACGTGTAGCTGTTGATCTGCGCGGCGATTGCTGCGGCAGTGGCGCTGTGCGACGTGGCCCACGTGACAGCGGCCCCGAGAATGTCGATACCGTTGATCTTGATTTGCGTCACTGCGCCGGCGACTGTCCCGGTGTATATGGCGAAAAAGCCACGCGCGCGAGCATCGAAGATTTGGGGGACGTACACGCCGTCGTAGAAGTGCAGAACGCTCCCGTTCGTGAACTTCGCGGCGACATAGGTCTTGCCGTCAAACACGTCATACGACAGCATTTCCGTCATCGGGAAACCGTCGGGGTGCTCGCACTGAACGTAGTTCACGCCGGCGGGCAGGGCGAGCGCGCCTGTGAACACACTGGGGTCGTCACTGCCGAACACGTAGAGACTGCCGGCGGCGCGCGCAAAGCCTTTTGTGCGGCCAGCGGGGAGCTGGTACGTGGGGACGAATTTCTTGCGCACGGCGATCGTTCCGCCGTCCGTGATGTGCACGTCCGTGCCGATGTAGAGCGAGCCCGGAAGCGCGCCGATCGGCGGACGCCGGCGGTCGAGGCCGCGGGCGAAGTTGTCGATGACAAAATACGGGGACTTCGCCATGGCGCGTTACCCCGCGACGACTGCGATGATGCGGTCGTTCGGATCCGCGGCCGGGTTCGGCTCGGAGACTTTCGCCATCGTCGCCCGGTATCCGAGCGTGTCTGCGTGGCGCAGCTTGTGGTACATATCGAGCGCTTCGTCCATCTTGGACTTGGCTTCTTCAGGCTCTTTGCGGCGGAGCAGTTTCGACGCGGCGTAAAGCACCAGAATGCGGCTCTCAAGAGGCGACGTGTCCCCGTCGGCCGTCAGCGCGGACAGCTTCTTCTTTCCTTGAAAACGGATCTTGCTGTCGTTGGCGGCGGAACGCGGCCAGATCTCGAACGTCGTGCCTGCGCGAAACTCCCACTTCAGCGCGGGTTCGTTCGTCACGTTCACGTCGTCGCCGTCTTGTGCGGTGTAGTCGCCCGGAACGATGCCACGGCACAGCTTCGTCCACGCGCCGTTGTAGCGGTAAAACACTTGCTTGACGCTGGCGGGGTCGAGATCGTCGGGCAGGTCGTACACGCGTTCGCCGGCGACAGTCAGCACCTCGAACATCCCGTTCTCTTCGTCGCCGCACAGGAACGACCAATCGAACATCCAGAATTGCGCTTGTGCCCCGCGGATGTGATGCTTCACGTGCTCGCGAAAAGACACACCCGCGTTCGGGCTCGCGTGAAACGAGCTTTCGAGCAGGGTTTCTTCTACAAGGACACCGAGCGACACACCGCGGGGCATAGCGTTCTCCTGCGGTTAGGACTTTTCGGTGACGCGGTCGATCGCGGACTTTACGCCGCGACCCCCGCGGAGGACGGCCGGAAGCTCACCACGATCGTCATCGGTGTCACTGGTGAAGCCCGCCTTCGCCTGCGTCTCTTCCATCTTCTTCGCGGCCTCGATCTGCTTCTCGGCCTTGGCGCGGAGCGCAGCTGCGGCGGCGCGTGCGTCGATGCCGATCTGGCGAAGTGCGCGGGGGAGCGGTTGCATGGCCGGGAACAGGCGTTCAATGAAGCCGCGGTCTTCGATACGCGCGACGCTCTCGTACGTGGCGAACAGGCGCTCGCGCTCTTCGGCGTCGTCCTCGACGCCCCAGTCCTCGATCCATTCAAACGGAACGATGTTACTCACACTGTCCGCGCCGTGGAGGTGGCGCAGGATGGCGAGCTCGGGCACGGTGACGGTCTTGTCGGCGGTGACGGACGTCATGGATCCGCCAAGTTGAATGTCGCATTTGCAGCGTTGCATGGTGTTTCCTTCTCGGTCAAAGGGTTCGGTCGAAAGTCTGCACGCTGGCCGGTGGACCGAGCACCGGCCAGCGCGAGACGTGAGCGGGGTTAAGCCTTATCGCTGCTGCCCTGCCCTGTCTGGTTTAGCCCGCAAACTGCGGGTTGCCCTTGTACGTCGGGTCATCCGCGCGGACGACCAAGTCGTACACCTTGGCGGCGTCGGGCGCGGAGTTCGGCACGTACGTGCCGCGCACGTCGGCGGTCGTTGCGGTCGACTTCGTGGCGCGCGCGAGACCCCCGACAAACGTGCCGGCCGCAGCCGCCAAGCCGTCAACGAGCTCTCTCACGATGTAGCCCGAGGACGGCACCCAAATCGGGAGGCCGAGCACGTTGCCGAAACCGATCGAGACGTTGCCCGCCGAGGCACCGGAAGCGGTGATCGACGTGATCGTCTGGAACGCTTTCTTGCCTGCGGCGACGCCGGCGTTCGCGCCGGTGATCGTCTCTTTGACAACCGCGCCGTACTCGTCCGTTCCGACGACCGCGTACGTGTCGCCGGTGTCATCGCCCGCGTTGGTGATGATGATGTTGCGCGGGACATCGAGCGTCGTTTGGAGCAGGGTCAGCGCGCCTGCGCCGCCGATCGCCGCCGCCGCACGGAAGTACGTAGCGGAAGTCGCGACCGGTGCGCCGAGCCGCAGGCGGTAGTCTGCGGACGGGGCGACGCGCGGGGGGTACGAGATCTGCGACGGGTCCTTGTCGGACGCGCCGCGGACATCGAGCTGGGCACGCACTTCCGTGCCCACCGCAATCGTGCCGGTGCCGGTCCACGTAACCGTGATGCTCGACGCGCCAAACGCGAGAGCGAACGTGTCGGCGTTGTCGTAGATATTCGCGCCGACCTTGAGCTTGGCGTACGGCGCGTCGGTGCCGAAATCGCCGCGACCGTAGCCCGTCGGATAGTCGAGAGTGAAAGTGCCGGCGGGAGCGACCGCTGCCGTGAGCACTTTGTTCGGGGTGACTGCGATGGTCATTTGAAGACCTCCTGAAAAGAAAATAGCGGGGAAGCTGAAAAGCCGCAACGTGGCCCGCCGATTAAGCGGGCCACTCTGCGTTACGTCGCCTGATAGACGCCGTGGCAGTTCATCTTCTTCGCGATCATGGTGCCGGTCCACGTGATGCCGCGATACAGCACGTATTTTTCGGGCGGACGCGCCGGGTTGTGCACCTTCATGTCCTCGTTCTCCATGACCATGAGGGTCAGGTGACGCGTGTCGATGAAGAAGCAGTAGTCGGTGAGGCCGAGGTCGTCGAGGGTCGGATCGTACACGATCTTGCCCACGCCCTTCATGGTGATGTCGGACATGGTGATGTCCGTCGCCTTGGTGGACGCGAAGCCTTCCTGCGTGTACGTGCCCTTCTCGTGGATCTCGTTCTCGAGCTTTTCGATGAAGCCCGAGCCCGCCAGCACCAGATCGGGACGGCCACCGTAGCGGCGGAGCTGACGGAGCTCGGCGCGCAGGGTTTTCGTCAAGGTCTGGTTCGCAGCGGACGACGCGATCGCGTTGTCGGCGGCGACGCCCGTCGCGGCGAACTTCGCGGCGGTCTTCGCGCGGTTCCTCCACCACGTGTTCGTGGCGCGGTCAATGCCGCCCACGACGCCGGTGGTCGGGTTCAGCGCGACAAAGTGCAGGATGCCCGGATAGATCTTCGCGGACGCCGTGCCGTCACCCCAGTTGATGTCGTTGTGCGACCGCGCCGTGCCTTCGTCCAGATCCTCGAGCTTGTCGTCGAGAATGTTGGCGAGGATCAGCTCTTCCGCGGCCGACGCCTGCGTGGTCTCTTCGCCGTCGAGGCTGTCGACGACGCTGATGCCTTGCTTTTTCAGCTCGGACAGCGTGATCTGGATGCCGGCGTGCAGCTCTTTCCACGCGTACTGGAACGTCTTGATGTTCGCGGGGTTGCGATACGTGACGGTGTCGTCCGTGTCGAAGCCCATGAACGTCGTCGTGTAGTCGTTTTTGACGCGGCCGGTGATGTATTCCTTGCCGCCCGGAAAAGTCTTCTGCTTCGCCTTCAGCGCGGCGAGCAGGGGCTTCTCTTGGATCGACTGGCTTTCCGGCTGACCGCGCATGTGGTGGTCGAGCGTGGTGTTCGAGATATTCTCGATTTCGTTGATCGTGAACGCCATGGTGAAGTGCCCTCTTAGTCAGAGAGGGAGCCCCGGTTGCGCACGATGTCGAGCGTGGACAATTTCTTCCCGCCGCCAGCGCCGCCGCCAGATCCCCTCGTGGGTTGGTCGCGGTTGCCGCTCTGGTGGGGCTGTCGCCGGGGTGCGGGTGCGGGCAGGATGGCTTTGAGATCCGTGTTCACTTGGTTTCGGCAGAGGTCCAGAACCTCTCTTGCCTCGGCCTTTGTGGTCACGGGTTTTCCCGCTGCCTTGCGTCGCGCCAGTTCCGCCTGAACGGCCTTCACGATGAACGGTTGCTTCTTCGCGAAGGACGGGTCTCGCTTGCGCTCGTCGGCTTCCCACGTCGCAACCGCTTCGGACAGGTCCTTGGCGATGGCGGTGGCCTTGGCTTGCGCTTCGGCCTGCTGATCCTTCTCTTTGGTCGTCTTCACTACCGTGTCGGCGTGGGACGTGGCCCGTTTGGCTTCTGCACGGGCGCGGGAGAGTTCAAGTGCGCGTTCTTCGGTGATGAAGCCGTCCGCGACCTCTTTCGCGAGGTCATCGGGGAGCACATCGCCTATCTCGGCGCGCAGATTGTCCAGCATTTCCTCGAGCACTTCAACGGCTTGCGCCGGATTGTTGCGCACCAAGGTCCCGACGTACAGGGCGTTCGTCACGTCCTCGGTCGAGAGCTGATTGTTCTGCATGAACGTCTCGAGCGCCCGGTATTGCTTGGCCGGGGCCTGAAGGCTCTGCACCTCGCTGCGGAGCTGCACGACTTCCGCCTGCTTCTCTTTCCAGCGAGGGTGTTGGTGGAAAGGCGGGAGCTCGTCTTTCGTGGCGTCGGGTTTCCCCTCGGCCGCGTCAGGCGCGGTCTCGTCCTTCTTGCCGCCGGCGGGCGTCGCCGTGGCTGCGGGCTCGGGTTTCGCTCGTGTGACGGAGCGTACGATGTCCAGCGTGGACTTCGGTTCCGAGGCCGCGTCGTTAGCGCCCTGATCGTCTGCGGGGGACGAAACCGCGGGTGAAGAAGCGTCCGTGTCGTTCGGGGCCGTGTCGATCACCGTGGTGTCGACGACGGTCTCTGTGTCGGTTTCCGCACCGACGTCGCGAGCTTCTGGCATTCGGTCCTGCCTATGTAGTTAAGCGTAGATTACTACGATAAGGAACATTATCCTCCGCCGGGCGAGTTGTCAAGCGGGGCGTCCGCGGGATAGGCCGGCTGTCCTCCCGGCGCGGGTAGCGCGGGGGCCGGGGCATTGCTTCCGCCGCGCCCGCCCTGCTGGTTCGGGTCGGTCGCGGGGTCCCCGGTGCCGACTTGCGGAGCGCCGCGGCCGGCGGCGGCATTGCGCGCCGTCATGGACGGGAGCTGCGGATCGTAGAAGTCCTCCAAGTCGATGCTATCGTCGAGGATGTCGATGAAGCGCTGCACCAACGGCTCGGACTTGACGCCCTCGAGCTGAAGGATAAGCGGCGTCGCGCGCTCCATGTTCGCCAGTTCCTTGTCGCGGTTCGGACGGCCGGAAGAGCCCGCGCGCACGGAGACAGCGATCTCGTCCACGAGATCCTGATCGGGCACGGTGGGCCACACTGCGCCGGGACCGACGAGACGCACGACGGTGTCTTCTGACGTCTCGCGCAGGTGCAGCTTCGCGGTGTTGTCGCACACGGCGGTGAGCAGGTCGTCGAGATCGTCGGTGTTCGACGACAGTGAAGAGATGCGCGACGCTTCCGCGATCGAGCTTTCGGTAGCCGACGAGTTCGACGTGCCGCCGAGGTTTGCTTCCTGACTTCCGCTCACGCGCAAGATCGCATCGTACACCGGATCGAGCGTGTAGAGGTTCGGGTCGATGTTCGCTTTCTTGAGCTCTGTGATGACTTTGTTGATGTCCTCGTTCACGCCGATGCTGAGCTCGATGACTTCGTGCGCTTCGTGCTCCGAGATCTTCTTCTTGTCGGTCTTGTCCATCAGGCCGGTGCGGCTGACGTAGAGCGGACGCGACGCGATGCGGTGCTGCCGCAGCGCTTCCAGCGTGCGGTTCACTTCCTTCTGCAACGGGATCAGATAGAACACGTCGGACTTCGGGAACGGATCTTCTTCGTTCTCGTGCTTGTTGAAGATCAGCGTCTCGTGGTTCCAGAAGCGCTCGGTCCACACTTCAGGCGGCGCGGGCTCTTGAAGGAAATCGTCGAAGCCTTCGCAGACGACATACACAACGCCGTGCTTCTTGTGGAAAATCTCCCACACACGGTACAGCGTGTCGCATTCATCAGTGTTGGCTTTCACCTTACCGTCCACCGCCGGCGCTTTCGTCGCCTTGCCGGCGACTTTCTTTTTATAGACCTCTTCGATTTCTTCGCTGTCCATCAGGTGCTCTTCAGCGACCCAGTGACAGCCGAGGAAACCTTCAAGGCTCATGCAGCGCTTGTCAGGAATGATGGTGGTGGAGCGCGGGAAAGAATACACCACACCTTCGCGCACGAGCACGTCGGGCTCTTGCTCGAGCGACGCGCGCAGGATGCGTGCTTCCTCGAGGTCAGCGGTGAGCTGGCCGTCTTCCTTCTCTACTTTCGCCGCCAAACGCTCGAGCGTCGCGAGACGATCGGTTACGTCGTACAGTTTCGCCTGCGTGTCGGGACGCTTCGTCAGCTCGCGCTGATAGCCCACGCGGATGTAGCTGACGCCGCATGTCAGCGTGCGCGGGATCAGCTGCTTCGCCTGCGTTTTGAACGGCGGGTCCTGATTGTCGAGCGAATGCCCGATCATAATTTGCAGCGTCTTTCCGAGCGTCGTCATCATGCGCTTGCGCGAGAAGCCCTCGACGACGTCTTGCATCATCGCCGTTTCGTCAGGACCGATCTGGCCCGTCTGCGCTGCGAGATACAGCTTCTCGAGGGATTGGCGCGTGCCGTCCCACAGGCCGAACTCGAGGCGCTTCTTCCGCTTCACCAACACGGTCGGGTTGCGCATGTATAGCGCGGCGGTGCGGCTGGAAATGTGGCGCTGCACGATGTCGACTTGCAGGCGCTCGTCGTCCTTGATGACGCGCTTGTAGTGCTGCCCGCTGGCGAACTTCATGCACGTGCGCATACGGTCGTACGCCGGCTTCCAGTGCTTCTTTGCAGAAAGCACCTGCTCGGTGAGCCGCTTTACCAGCGCGACGCGTTCCGTGGACGGGGTCTGCGGTTCTTCGACCGCGGTGTCGAGGTAAGCCATTAGTCGTCCGCCCTGCTAAATGCTGCGCGTTCTCGGCGTTCGCGCAGTGCTGTCTGGTGTTTCATGTGGCCGAAGCTGCCGGGCCGAGGCCCTGTGTATTTCTCGTTCTCGTCTTCGTCGGACGGCGGTTTACCGCCTTTGAGCATATCGTTCAAGCCGCGGCCGACGTTCGCGAGCGCGTCGACAAAGTCGTCGTGCGTGCCGGCGGGGAACTTAAGCAGCTCGCGAATGGCGTCGCCTACCCACGTTGCGTAACGCGGGAATTTCACCATCTTCATCGCCATGCGGCCTTTGATCGCCTGCGCCTTTTTCATCTTGTCTTGGTGCGTCGTCACCTCTTGCACGTCGAGCGAGAACAGGCGTTCTTCGCGCAGGCGTTTGTAGAGGAACGGCCCGATCGACTTGAAAATGTGGTCCTTCTCACCCCACAGGATCGCGGGGTCGTAGGTCTTCACGAACGAAATGATCTTGTCGACGATCTGCACCGTGTCCATGCGTTCCCACGCGCAATCGACGAGATAAATGTTGTCGTAGCAGTCGACAGCGACGACGAGAATGACGGATTTGTCGTTCACCTGCGTCTGCGCGACGGCTAAGTCGACGCTCATGTAGAAGTTCAGCTCTTCGCGCGGCGGCAAGTCTATGCGCGAGAACTCTTCGACGAGCGCGCGCGTGAAGAAGATGCCGTCTTCCGGCGACGGACGCTGCTGGTAGAGCGCGGAGAACGACACCGGGTTCATGCGGCGGCGGCTCTCGAGATACGGCAAGCCGAAGCGCCCCGGCCATAGCGCCTCACCCTTTGCGCGCCCGAGCGGGTCGTCGTCCTCCGCGATCGCGGGGATGTTGATGATCTTCCACAGCGCGGCTTCTTCTTCGTTGTAGTGCGGGTTCGACGGATCGGTGAGCCGACCCACGAGATCGTCGTCGTGCCAACGCGTTTGCGTGAGGATGACGACGCCCTGATCCGACATGAAGCGCGACATCAAGTCGTTGGTGAACCAGTGCCACAGCTTGTTGCGGATCGTCGCGGATTGGCTTTCTTCCGTGCCTTTCAGCGGGTCGTCGATCAGCAGAAGATCGCCGCCGCGGCCGGTAATCGTGCCGTTGATGCCGACGAACGACAGCTGCCCGCCGGAAACGGTGACGAGCTTGTCAGACGCGGCGGAGCCCTTCGCGAGTTTGCTGTCGGGGAACACCTGCGCGTACGCGTTCGATTGCATGAAGCCGCGCACGGCCCGGCCGTAGTCTTCCGCAAAGCCGTCGTTGTAGGTCGCCAGAATGACGCTGCGAAACGGATCGCGCCCTGCAAACCACGCAGGGAAGATCTTCGACATCATTTCCGACTTGCCGTGGCGCGGCGGCACGTTGAGGATCAGGCGCTTGATGTCGCCGCTCTCGACACGCTCTGCTGCGCTGGCGAGCGCTGCGTGCAGGGGTGTCACTGTGTATTTCGACTGCGTGACGTCGCCCGGCGCTTGCGGGTGGGGCCGCATCAGCTTCGCGAAAGGCAACAGGTGCTCGCGCGCATCGCGGATCGCGATAGCGCGTTGTAGAGCAAGCCGTTCCTCTGCGAGCTGTTTGGCGTCCATTACGGTTTGAGCCTCCGACGAAGGCGCGTACCAGACGCCGCGTGCGCGTGCGCGTGCGCGCGCTTGCTGGCGGCTTCTTTCTCGAGCTCATCGACGCGGTGCTTCATCACCGCGACTATCTTGCCGAGGTCGACAACCTGAAGCAGCACCCAGCCGATCAAGCTGATGTCGATACCGATCAGAAGAAGGGTAATCTGCGCTGGTGTCACTGTCCTATCCCCTGCTAAAGCACGTCCGCTGTGATTGTCACCGTAGCGGTCGACAAGACCGTCCCGCTTGCCGCGAGCCGGATCTCTATCGTCAGCACCACTGTCTGCGTCCCTGTCCCTACCTGTGCGCAGTTCCACGCACGCGTCGTCGATAGTGCGAGCCACGCGCCTGTAGCGGAAGACCCACCCGAAACACTGCCTAAGTTCACTGTCGCGCGCACTTCATACGCTGCGCCGGCCGCGCTTTTCGGAATAATCCAGTCACCCTCGTCCACAGCGCCGGCGAAGTTCGTCGTCGATATGATGTCGCCGTCGTTCTCGAGCTTATACTCCGCGTACGCGTTCGCGAAGTCGTTGTCTGTCACCGACAGATCGCTGATGCGAACTTTCGGGCCAGATCCACCAAAGCTGATGAAAGAAAACTGCGCGAGCGACATTAGCTGACGGCGGCTTTCACCGCGGCTTCACGGGCTTCCAGCTCCGCCACGCGTGCGCGCAACGTAGCGTTGTCTTCGTCGGCTTTTTCGAGCAGGGTGTCGCCCTTGTCCAGCGATTGCTCAAGCGACGTGATGCGCTGTTGCGCGCTACGCAGCGAACTTTCAGCAGACAGGCGAGCGCTGCGCTCTGCGTCTTCCGTCGACTTGAACGGGAGCTGCGCGGCGGCGAGGTACTCGTCGGCCGTCAGTTCGCGCGGCTCGAGCGTGGGCGAGCCGATCCAGTCGCCGTTGTCGCGGCGCACGCCGGCTTGCACTTCGGCGTAGCGGCGCTCGACGGTGCCGTCTTCAGCGACGATCAGAACCAGCTTCTTTGTGACTTCGACTTCTTGCATGACGGTCTCCTGTTATGCGTCGTTGGCGGCATTGGTGGTGAGGTGCAGGCGCACGGAGATCAGACGGGCGTCGACCGCGCAGGTGTCGGAGCCGTTGCCCGCGTTTCGGCAGAAGCGGAAGAACACAAGGTCGCCTTCCGCGGGCGAGCCGCCGATCGTGAGCGCGGGAGTTTCCGCCGTCCACATGACGTCGTTCGCCGCCGTAACGCTGTCAAGGATGTCCTGCTGCGTGCCCCACGCGACGTCCACCGGGTCGTCGTCAGACACCGCGGCACCTTGGAAGCCCCACATGACTGCGCCTGTGGCGGTGGCCGTGTAGCAGAATTGCGCGGTCACGGTGCCTTCGTTCCAACCTTTCGGCATCGCCATGCACACGTGCACGAACTCCTGCGACCCCGGATCGAAGTCGTAGGTCTGCACCATGACCTTGTTCGTCGTCGTCTCGCTCAAGGCGTACGCCGCACCGCTCGTGGTCGCCGGGATCATCGCGCCGGCGGGGATCGGAATACCCGTCTTGCCGGCGATGCGATACGGCACGCCGCTCGCGTTCTTCAGGCCCCCGCTGTCCATCGTCGCGAGCGTGGTGCCCGCGCGGCTCAACCGCAGCACGTCCTCAAAACGAATGATGAAGTCGGTGGGCGCTGCGGCGGCGTCGAGCGAGCCGCCGCTCGCGCCGATGTAGCCGCGTGCGCTGCCGGCCGCGCTATCGAAGTACGCGTACTGGCCGGTCTTGAACCGGGCAAGGCTGCTGAACGCCTGCGCGACGGTCCAGTCGATCGCAGTGCCGGGCAGGTTTGCAGTGTGGAACGCTGTGTTCCCGTTGATCGTCACCGCGCCACCGTTCGGGTTAAGCGCGATGGGGAAGTTGCTGGTAAAATCGGTAGCGTTGCGGTGCTGTATCCACAGCGTCCCCGACCCGTACACGCCCACGTCGCAGCTGACGATGCCTGAACGATAGATGCGCGCGCCGGTCGTCGTCATGGTGGATCCGGTCGTTTCCGGGTTGCCGCCTCTGGATGACAGCACGTCGAGCGCCAGCGCGGCGCTCAACGACAAGGTAGCGCTGAACGTGTTGGCGGTGTTGTTCTTCGGCACAGTGCCGCCGGACGTGCCGATCGTCTCTACCGCGGCGGTGCCGAGCGCCAGCAGCGTGCGGAGCGCGGCGGCGTCGACTGCGGCGGGGAGCGTGTCAAAGTACGCAGTGCGCGTGATGCCGGCCCACGAGGCGAGATCTGCATCGTACGCCTGCACGTTGGTGCCGGGCACGAGAGCGAGCAGGGTGCGTTGTGCGGCGGCGTCAGCTGCTACGACGAGCGCATCGCCGGCGGCGGTGAAGCCGAGACCCGTCGTGCGCGTCAGCGCTTGCGTCGCCTGCCCGACGAGCGTGCGGCCAACGGCGGTCAGAACGTATTCGGCGTAGGTGTCCAGCGCCGTCGTGTAGACGCCGCGGTCGCCAGTAGTCGCCAGCGCTGAAAGGCTCTGAAGCGACGCATCGTACGCCTGCACATCCGAGCCGATCGCGACGCCGAGGTTCGTGCGGGCCTGACCCTCGGTCGAGCCGTTCGTGCCGCCTTGGGCGATCGGGATCGGGAAACTGATGCTCGACAGGTAGCTCGCCGCTTCGACGGCGCTTGCTGCCGCCGCGTCGGCCGAAGCGTCAGCCGCCGTCGCGCTCGCTTCGGCTGCATCGGCGCTCGCATCGGCCGCAAGGGCTGAAGCTGCCGCGTTCGTCGCTGCCGTCGTGGCGTCCCCCAGCGGGTCCGTATAGTCGAGGAAGGCCGTCCACTTGCCGGCCGCAAGATCGGTCGCGAACACGCCGCTGGTGTGGGCGGTGTTGCAGAGGTAGAGCGCCGCGCCCTGCCACACGATGTCGTGCCGCTCGTAGGTCGTGGCCGTCACCCAGTCCGTCGGGGCATGAACGCCGAGCGCCAGTTCCGGCTTCAGCTGCTCGAGCCCCACCGTCATGTTCGCCAGCTGGTAGTCGTCCCGCTGGATACGCGCAAGGTTGCGCAGGGTCTCGTCCGACGTCAGCTTGACCGCGTTCAGCTCGGCGTCGATCCGGTTGCCCGGGTGCGGCGTCGCGGGGAAGTCCGTCGTCCACTGCGTGAAGCTGTAGATCCGGGTGTAGGGGGTCGGCTGGGCCATGGGTCACGTTCCCGCGAAGCTATGCACGTGGCCTGCCGAGGGCCTGCGTCGGCAGTCGTGAGGCCCCGGGGGTAATCCGCGCATCGGAGCTCTAGCCTTGGGCCTGTATCAGATGGTGGGGCCAGCGTCAAGGTGGGTCGGCGTATCGGCCAGTATAGTCCGCCTCGGCTACACGCGGGTGTGGGTGAGGTGGGGTCAGTGATCGACCACTACCAAATGGTACTGGTGCCCCAAATTAGGTCAGTACCATTTGGTAGTGGTGCCCCAAATTAGGTCAGTACCATTTGGTAGTGGTGCCCCAAATTAGGTCAGTACCATTTGGTAGTGGTGCCGGCATTCCATTAACAAGGGTTAACGTCGATTTTCAAATTGAGAAAAATTTCCTCGGGCCAAGGGGTAGAATACAGAGGCAATCGCATGACCCCCTCCCCCGGGGGTGCAGGCATCGGTGCGGAAGCGGAACGATCGCACGCGTTCGTTGCGGTTGCGGAACGATGCACGCAAGCCCTTGTCGCGTGCCCTTCGGATTGGCATCGTGCATTCCTTACTGTTTCTCGATAACTATCCTAGCAAACGCCTATATATGGCCCCTAATCGGGCAAAGCGCGCATGATTATGCCTTGTCAGACCCGACTAAGCGCGCCTCTTGTGCGCGCACCTGATCTAAGCGGGCTTCCAATTCCGCGCGGGTCAGCTCTTCGATTGGTTTTCGATTGGCCGCGCCGTCGCCCGCCTCTCTCGCCCGGCGGTTGAGGTCGAGCACGCCTAGAGCCACGCGGGCTTTTACAGACGCGTCCGTTTTTTCGTCGCGCATGATGTCGCCCGCCGTCTTTTGCGCGAGCGGGACTAGGTCCGCGTTCAGCCGCGCGAGCGCCGCTTCCTCTAACTGGCGGATGACTTCAGGGTGACACGCAAGCGCGCCAGCATAGGCAAGCGGTATGCCTGCAAAGGCGGCGGACATTTCCAGTCCGTCACCTTGCGCCAGCGATTGCACAAAATGCGGAATGCGCGTGTCGGTACGCGGGAGCGGCGCTAAATCGCTTGACATGATGCGCGATACTCTCTAAACGAGGTAATGGGACTAGGGTTAGCCTAGCCTAAAACGGGAGAAAATACCATGCACGAAAGTCTGCCGGATCGTCTGGCGCGGTTGCGGCGCGAGCAAGAGCGCTCTTTCCTCTTCTCCGCGCGCCTCTTCGCCGCTGGGGCCGGTTTCATCGCTGGCGCGGCTTTCCTCGCCTTCCTCTTCGCCTAACAGAAAGGTAATATATCAATGACGTCTCTTTCCATCCGAAACGAAAACGGCGCAAGCAAATCATGCTGGGCCGTAAGCCTCAATTTGGGGCTTGAGAATAACCCGCTGGCGGATCTCCCGCTGGCGCAACACCTCGCCGTTCTCCGCTGGGCATTCTCGCGCGGCGACGCCACCAAGCCGCGGCCCGGAACAAGCGCGCTTGTCGTGCGCGTCATGGGGACGGAAAAAACCCTCGCGTACCGTATCACGCTCAACGCGAGCGCGCCGGGCGACGCTGTCAACGCTGACATTGTGCGGGCTCTCGATTGGCTCGCCAACACGTACGGGCAGGAAGCGATCGCTTGGCGCGCGTCATGCGTCCAGTCGCAAAGCAGCGAACAAGAGAACGCGACCCTTTGCGGCCTAGTCGGCCCCAAGGCGGAAGACTGGGGGCCGTTCAACCCGGAATACTTCGTGGCCCCCGACGCGCCAGAAAGCGGCGAAGGGCTCGGCACGGACTGGGCGATGGACTTGCCCGGCGCAGGCTGGACCCGCTGAACCTGAACACGGGCGGGGGCGCGTTGCCTCCGCCCTAACCAGATCCTAGCCTAGCGCTAGGGTTCTCCCCAACTTGACGCCGCGCGGGCTGCTCCCCTCGCGGCGTTTCTTTTTGCCCGGCGCGTTAAGAGCTCCGCCCCTGATTAACTACGTTATTAGGAATATAATCCGCGCCTAGGAATAAACAGGAAAGTGGCCACACATATATCCCTAACCGAAAAGCGGACATCATGGGGGCCAAGGGCTGAACACACATAGGAATATATGTGTGGCCGCGTTATATACATTCCTAAATCGGCCTCAAAGCCTTGGCGCGCAGGGGTTAACCCGCTATCCGGCCACTTTCGCCCGGTTGTATGCAAACATTTTCTCCTATACCCCTATATACCCCTATACCCTTTGGTATGATGTATGAATACCTATTTCCCTATCTATATTTACTAATTCATTCTTGGGAGAAAGTTGATATACAACCGGGGCAGCGTGGACAGAAAGAGGCGTTTTCGTTGTCCCCCAAGGGCTCTAGCCGGCCACTTTGCCGGCCACCTTCACTTTTATTCCTAGCCAAAACGCCGATTTGTCCCAGTAGAAATCCCCAAATCAGCCAATTCGACTGAGGCGAGCTTAACACACAACCGCAAAAGCGTATGAAACAATTCGTGATGCATACGCGCAAAATAGTGTTTGACTTACACGCCGAAACGGGTATATAACTGACGCACTGGGCCGGAAACGGTCTCGGTACTGATGCAGGAGGCCACCATGCAACCGAACGGGCGTTAATACGCTCGAGCTCCGCGCCAGAGGGATGAGGACTGGCGCGGCGCTAGGTGGCCGACTGGAAAACGGGAGAACATGACGTGCAATGGGCCGAATTTTACAACGCCAAGGCCGATGGCGAGCTCTCCGCGCAAAGCGCCTGTGGGTCCGACGCCGTGCTCATTATGGACGGGCGTTTCTCGCGCACCACGCAGGCCATGGTTGCACGATCGGTCGGGCGAAAGCGTGGTTACGCCGGCTTCTCCCTGCACGCTGGCCCCCGTTTCACTGAAGGGCGCGAGACGCGCGCCGTCGAAAGGATTGACCCGTGATGTACGGCACATACCTGCGCCTGAACCTGCACGTTTCCGCAAGCGCGCGAGACGTCATCCGGGCGGCGCGTCGCAAGCTGAAAAAGAGCGCGCGCGGCGCTGCGCGCGGCACGCCACGAATTTTTCCGCGAAATGCTGGCGCACCACGCTAGCGCGCGCGGCGAGTATAACGACGTCATCAAGGGGAACCTGTATGCGCATAGCGCCTGAACGCCACGTCTGGTTTGGATGGTCGCCTAAGCGCCGCTTTCGCCTTGCGCGCATGGCGGATGGCGGATGGCTGATCCGCGTCTTCACTCTCGTCATCATCATCCGCCCGCGTGGCGAAGGGATCTCCTGAAATGCGGACACAAATTCCTGTCACCGTCGAGCGCCTGACGCTTCGTCACACGTCGTGGGCAAATACGCCCTACGCCACCGACGGGCGCGCCATCCTACCCTGCTACGCCCTAGAGCTGACGCTCGCGGACGGGCCGCTCCGCCACGTGGTGCGCGTGTCCGTCAAGGATCGCGGCGAGGGCGGGCTTTCGCTCGCGAGCCAGATCGACCGGGGCAAGCATTACGAGCGCTGGGGCGACTATCATCCGAGCACAAAGAAGTCGCGCGCGATCCGCAACGAGCTCCCGCGCCTGCGCATCATCTTCGCCCTGCACATTGTGGCGGCGACGCTTCATCGCATGGCGGACGACGCCGCAAAATATCGCGGGGGATAAGCCGGTGCGCACGCATAACCCGCCCTACACGCTCGAAAGCGCCCGCGCTCAAATGCGGGACGCTCTGGCGCGCGCAGAGAAAGCACAAGCGGAGGCCGACGCCGCCGCGCGGCACCGTAACCCCTACATGGCGCGCTATTTTGACCGCCAAGTGAAGCACTGGCGCGAATGCGCCGCACGTGACGCCGCGCGCGTCGCTTATCTGGAAGGTCAAGCCAATGCCAGCGCTGTCTAGTTGGTCGCCGCCCCGCCGCCTGCCCGGCGAGACGCAGGACGCCTACAAGCTGCGCTGGCAAGGCGCACGGGCGGAATATGACGCCGCGATGATCGCACGTAAGGCCGAGATCGCCACCGAAAAGGCGGAGCGGCTGAAACGGGCGAAGACGTGCCAGATCTGCGGGCGTCCGATCATGGCCGAACAGGGCCTTATTGCGCATCACGGATACGTGCGCCCGCTGGAAGGCTGGCAATCGGATAGCTGTGAAGGCGCGCGCGAATTGCCCTACGAGGAAAGCCGCACGGCGCTCGGTCTTCATATCGACGAGCTGCGGCAGGGATTGCGCACGACTGTCGCGGTCCTTGACACGTTCAACAATTCGCCGGATAGCGGCGTGCGCGTGACGTGGAACGTGCGTGTGGGTCGCATGATGACCGAGCATTCCTGCACCGTAACGCCGCAAGGCTTCGACGCATGGGCGCAGAGCGAGCAGGGTGCGCTGGCGCGTAGGTGTGGCGCGCCTCAATCGTACGCTGAAGCGCGCAAGCGCGTGGTGCAACGGCTGACGCAGGACATCACGGATTTGCAGCGCCAGATCTCGCATCAGGCTGAACGCTTCAACGCATGGAAGGCACCGCGATGATTGACGTTCTCACAAACTACGGCGCATTTATCTGCGGCGACATCATCGCGCGGCATGACGCGGAATGCGATCGCGTTCTGAAATCCCTGCCCGACGACGTCAAGGCGCATTACCTGTCGGGGTACGTGGGTCACAGCCCGGATCGGTATTTCCGTTTTTCGGTGCACGCGATTTTAGACGAAAAAAACATGCGTGCGCAGGCAAACGTATATTTTCGCGGTGCAGCACTGGCGACGCGGGACTGGTGATGTACGTCGCCGCATTCCGAGCCACCGATGGCGCGTGCATAGCCCGCAAGGCGATGAACCGACGCATCGAGATCGTCGCGCGTGACTGGCGCGGCAATGAACCGTTTTTCTACGCGTTGTGCAGGCGCGTAGGCGACGACGAAAGGACCCTGCACCAATTCGCTGGCACGCCTGACGGGCTTGCCGCCGCACAACGTATGGAGCTGGAAGAACATGGCGCGTAGCCTGAACACGATCGCCGCCGAGATCCGCAAGGACTGGGGCGCGAAAACGAATTACGCCGCACGGCCATATCTGGAAGCGATGGGCCGGTGCAACGAAATCACGGGCAGCTACTACGCCGACACCGCCGCGTCTTGCGTGCGGTACTTCCTCGCCAATGCAGGCACGTGGCGCGGCGAGACGGCGCGGCGCGTGAAGGCCGAGCTCAAAACCATGCTAGAAACCGTTTGAAACGAAAGGAAGATCACATGACCGAGATCAACAGATTTTTTGACTTTGGCGACGGCGAGGGCCTTGTCCGCGCAGATCCGCACCCCAACGGCGGCGGCTGGGTCGCGCACACGGCCACCGTCAAAGCGTCCGCCTATGTGGACGCTGATGCGCACGTTTACGGAAGTGCGATCGTGGGTGCAAACGCCTGCGTGCGCGAGAACGCGCGCGTTTACGGGAACGCCGAAATTCAATGCGGGGCGATCGTGTGCGGGAACGCGCGTGTGTTCGGCGGCGGCGTCGTTCCGCCCGGCGCGTGCGTCGACGGCAAGGCTTACGTGAAGCATCGCGTGGACGTGACCACGGGTCTGTGCCGCTCGCGCACGGGCTACTATCGCGTCACCATCTGGCCGGGGCGCAACGGCCTGCCGCGCGCAAACTGGGGGTGCAAGAGAAACATCGACCTTCAGGCGTATTTCGAGCGCGAGGCGCACTACCACACGCTGAAGGCCGGGCCGCTCGCCCTGCTGAATGCGTGGTGGGAGATCCGCAAAGCGGCGGGCATCGCCTGATATATCCGGGGGCTTGCGCTTTCAACGCCGCGTAGCTTAAACAATCCCGCTTAGTAGGACGCCCACGGGTTCCGGCTCAACATGAGGTGACGTGATGACGGCGAAAGAATGCTGCGGCGGTGCGCCGCGTTGTCAGAAGTGTCCGCTGGGCCAGCTCCCCCGGCCAGAGCCAAAGGCGTCAGTGGCGATCGCTGACGACTTCAGCGCAATCGCGCGCGGGATGCTGGCGCTCAACCTCGAACGGTCGGTGCCGAAGCCGCCGGGCCACTCGCGCGAGATCCCGCAGCTGGGCGGGCGCGAATGGAAGCGGCTGCGGGAAGGGCGTTTCGTACCGGAGCCCCCTCCGTGGGGGCAGCATATCCTCGACGAGATCCAGCGGATGCACGGCGTAGGCGACCAGATCGCGGAACTGGCGAGCAGGCCCGCGCCCGACACGGCGACGGCGGTCATGCTGAAGTCGCGCCACTGGCACTTTGCGGACCTGAACCGCCAAATCGCGCCGGATGGCAGGTCCCTGCTCGACCACGTGAACGCCCTGCGCCCGGTCGCCTACTTCCTCAACGAAGACGGCGTCCACGCGTATGACGGGGACAAGATTACGAAAGTTTAATTTTAGGAGCTATTGCCTTTACCCTTTTGACGTGGTATTGTCCTAGGGTAGCTTAGGAGACCGAGACGTGGCCGAGACACTGGACGAAATGTTCGAGGCGGAAGCGGCGGCGCGGCTTGCAAAAGCCGAGGCCGATGACACCCCGCAACAACGCGAACGCCTTGAGGCAAAGCGTGCGGCGGAACACGCGAGACTGGTGGCTGCGGGCATTCTCACCGAGGACGGTGATCCCGGCTTGAATGCGGACGAGGACGAGGACGAGGACGAGGACGAGGACGAGGACGAGGACGAGTTCGCATGATCGCGCTCGTGCAGAAGTCAGAAGCGGAGCAAGGACAATGACGCCAGATTATTTCGAGCACAAGGCGAAGCTCAAGCGCACGCGCGATCAATTCGTGGTGGATCTCCGCTGGTGTCTCGGCGCGCAGGCGCGGCCGGCGATGGTCTTCGACGAGGCCGCTGTCACCGAGGACGACTACCGCATTCTGGTGCGGCAGGGTGACGGCCTGCGCGTGGTCATCTGGTTCCGCGAAGGCAAGGGCGGCGACACCGGCGATTGCGAATTTATGTGGCCGCTCAACGAGAAGGGCATGTCGGAAGTCGCGCGCGGGTTCTCCTCGTGGTCCAAGACGTCGACGCACTTCCAGCTGTCGCGCGGCCCGAGCGCAATCGCGGCGCAGATCCTTCAGCGCGTCGTCTTGCCGTCGGAAACGGCGCACGCGGTGGCGGCGCAGCAGACCCATGATAGGCTCGCGTCGCGCGCCAAGCGTGACGAGGCGCACGTGTCCCTGTCCGACCTGTTCCCCGGCACAGCGACACCCCCGTGGCAGGGTGCAGGCGAACAAACCCTGCTCGATGACGACGTCCGCGTCTGCACCAGCGAGGGCGGCATCGTTCGCGTCGAAGCGTTCGGCCTTACCCCCGCGCAGGCGCGCGCTCTCGTCATCGTCGTCCGCCAGATCAAAGGTGAAGCATGACACTGCGCGACCAGATCATAGCGGCGGTCGGGGAGATCCCGCGATCGGAACGCTCCCCCTCCGTCGTCGCTGACACGGTGATCGCGCTGATCGTCGGCACGCGTCCGCTCGACACGCCCATTCCGACGCGTGAAGAGTGGGCGCGGGAAGAGTGGAAGTTCCAAGTGCTTTACACGACCCCGGATGCGACACGTAGCGCGATGGTGTTCGTCTCGCCGGAAGGGGCGCAAGCCACGGTGTTTTGCGACAGAGGGAAGCTCTTCATCAGGCAGCGCGCGCCCCTGCATGGCGAGGCCAGCGGCTTCCGGGCGTTGTGGACCTGCGAGCGCGGGGGCCGGATGATAGGCGCGTGGGCGCGCAATGGGCTCATAGCGTACATCGTCCACGACGAAGGCAGATACCTGTTCATGCAGGGCGCAGGTGCAGGTCGCCTGCGGTACAATCACCAAGCGCAACACCACTTCGCCGGCAGCACGCGGGAGATCGCGGATGTAAACGCGGTTGCATGGTACAAAGCGCGCCATCCCATGTTCTTCGACGGCAAGGAAATCGAGTTCAAACCATGACCGCACGCGCGTACTGGCTCCATCGCGTCGCCGTGAATGCGGTGCCGAAGAAGATCATCGAGCACAAGGACACGGACGCGCGTGTCTTCCTGTACGAGATCCACGGATTGACGCTCGACGTGCACACACGGGGCCAGCGCGTCACGGACATTTTCAGCACCGTGCGTGCGGCGAACGGCAAGGAACACAAGCGCAGGCTGATTGCCAGCGCGCCGCTCTACATCGCGCTTGCGGGGCGCACGTTGGATGCTTTGGAGGCACGGAAATGACGACGGCAAAAGAGCGGCACGCGCAGGAGCTCGCAGCGTTGCGTGCTGAATACGACGAGCGCGTCGCCGAATTGCAGACGCACTACCGCGCGCACCTGACGAACAACAAGAGCGCTGCGTTCTGGTTCGCCACGTGCGTCGTCGGCGTGCCCCTGCTCATTATCGGCCTGTGTCTCGGCGCGGTCGGCATGTACGCCGCGCAGGAAAGCATGATACCGCGCGCGATGGAAGCGCTTTCGCGCGGCCAAATGCTCGAACATTTCATCACGAAAGGCAACCCCTGATGCAAGAGATCTTCGACAAGGCGCTGATTGTAGCGGGAGGCGCGTTCTTCCTGCTCTGCGTGGCGCTGCTGGGTAGCGGCGTCGGGTTCATTATCTCGGCGCTGATCGTCGGGACGCGCACGTTGCTCGCGCAATGAGGAAGCTACTCGACGCCGCCATGGAGCTGTTCTGCTGGGCGTTCGTGGTCTTCGTGATCGCGTTCGTTCTCGTCAGCGTGGCGCTGAATTACTGGGAGGCGATCACGTGACGGCCATGTCCTTTTTCCTACGCTGTACCAACGCGTTCCTCGCCTTCGTGTTCGTCGCGCTTGCGGCGCACACACTGGGAGGACAGCCGCCCGGCGTCGTGCGCACGGCGCTGCTGTTCGCGATCGCTGCGTTCTGCATTCCAACAAGGAAGGGCTGGTGATGGTCGTCCCCCCGTGGCCTACAGGAAACGAGCCTGAATACTCGCGCGCGGATCTCTACCGCGTGATGCTGCTGATCGCACAGCCGCACGAAGTGGTGCCGGCGCGCCCCGCGCTGGAAGACGTGCTGATGAAGCTGTCTTCATACGTGAAGACGGCGGAGGCGTGGAAGCACGAAGCCACGCAGGGTGGCGCGCACGGTGTGGCGGTGGGCATGTCCTTGGAGACGGCGAAGGCGTGGTGGAGAAATCTCCCCACGACAAGTCCGCCCGCCACCGTTTCGGTGTTGCAGACGCCGTACCACGAAGAGCCGCTGTTCAACGTGCCGAAGAAGTGCAGGGTGATCCAGTACGGCGACACCATGGCGTGCGGACCCTGCGCGTTGCAGTGGGACACCAACGATCCCGACCCGCCGGCGTGCAAGAAAGGCGCTTGACGTAAGACCCGCCGCGTGGTGTAACGGAAAAAAGAGGTGATCTATATGGGTAAAAAGCTGAAGACGTTGCGCGCGTGGAGGCTCGAACGCGATCTCACGCAAGCGGAGCTGGCGGCGGCGTGGGACGTCACGCAGAGCTACATTCAGGGCTGGGAGACGCACTACACGCGCAAGAGCCACCGCCGCCCGAGCCCCGACAACATCGAGCGCATCAAGGTCTGGACGAACGGCGAAGTGACCGCCGACAGCTTCAGCCGCGAGGCGCATGACGCGTGCACATACACGCGCTTCGGGGACCTGCGCACGGTGAACGTGCCCCCGCACGAGCGCGTCGCCGCACGCAAAGCGAAGGAAGCCGGACAATGAAGCACGTCGTGACCCGTCTTCCGTGGGACAAGTTCCAGCACATCCTCGGCCGCAAGCACGCGCCCGACGCTCCGGTCGGTGCGTTCGGCGTCGAAGGCGACATCGAAATCCAGATCGCATACCTCGCAGGAACATTCGATCGCAGCGGCCCTATCGCCATCACGGTGGACCCTGAGATCCTCGCGCTGGTTCACTACATCGAAAAACGCGCGCCGCAATGGGTGCGCAGAGATCTCCGCAGTCGCCTACCGATGATCGCCATGTCTGGCGGCGTCGTTCCGGGCGGACGCGGCGACACATCCTCGTGGGCGCAGGTGCTTTCTTCGCTCGACAGGATGCTTATGAACGGCCCGCGCGGCGAAGCCGTTGACCCCGAAGCACAGGAGCAACCAAGTGGGGATTAAGCCACACCACGTATGTCAATTTCTGATGCTCAACGCGCAGGTGAACGCCGGCGTTACGTTGAGCGGAGAGCTGCGAGCGCAGTACGAAGCGCTGCGTCAGGTTTTCCAAGCGCACAAGATAGGCACCGGCGTGTTCGACCCGCACCGGAAGATCGACAACCGCGATCGCGTAGAGTTCGGCGCGCCCGGTCTTCTCGAACGCGGCAGCACGCGGCAGACACGTCGCGCCGATGAACGTGCGTTCAAGAAATCGCAGCGCGCTTACACGCGCACGAAGAAGGTGTCGTACGGTGTCAACCGGTAGTGCCCCCGCGCGGTACGCGCTCAAACCCTGTGACGGTGGCTGGCAAGTCATCGACACCGCAACGCAGCAACCCCTGCGCGATCACTTGAAAAAGGTTCGCGTTCACAACCGGCAGTCTGTCGCACAAGCAACGGCGGATTTCCTCAACACAAAGGCCGAAACCGATGGTGAAGACCGCTTCCACAAGGCGTACGAAAACCGCTGACCTGCCGGCGCAGGACACGGTGTCCCTGCCGCGCACGCTCTCGCAGCTGACGAAGGACGAGCTCCTCGTCGTCATCACGCAGCTGCAAACCGAGAACGCGCAGGTGAACCAGCGTGCGCAGCAAGTCGCCGCCGTCAATTCACGGCTCCGCGACACGCTGCTCGTGCTGCAAGACAGCCCGCGCCCGATCGTCAACACGACGCTCGGCCCGGTCGAAGCAACCGCCGACGGCCTCGCGTTCATCGCGGGAAAGCTGGCCGAAGCACAACAGAAAGGCTGATCCACAATGTCGTACACGGTACTCAACAAGGAATTTCAAGCCGTGGACGTGAAGCTCCACGACACCTACGAGGAAGCAGCGAAGCGCGCCGCAGAATGCGCCGACGCACGACCTGCCCACGCGCCGTTCCATATCGTTCAGCTCGTCGGCAAGGCGCACATCGTGCCCGCATCGGTGGTTGTCGAGCGCGCGGAGCGCACAGCTGCGGCACCGAAGCCGAAGTCGTGACGCAAGCGTACGCACCCCTCGGCCTGATGGGCGGCATCCCGGTGTACGAGAACGCCGCGCACAGGACGGGGCGGTGGTCCGCGCTCAACGCAGAGGGCGTGCTGGTCCGGTACTTTGTTGGCGGAGCCGTGAAGCACACGCACGCCGTGAACCAAAAAGTCGATCGGATCTTTATGAACCGCGAGACATACAACGCCATCGTCGAAAAACTTCGCCGCCAAACGATCCGAATTGTCGCTTGACAAAGGCTTTTTGTGCAGCGATACACGCCGCCCCGGAGGATACATGGACGACCGAACAGAGATCTTGCTGGAAGTGGTGGCCGATCGGGTCGTCGAGCAGCTGACGCGCATTGCGGATGCACTTGAGCGTGCGTACCCGCCGCCGTCGGAAGACAAGGCGATGGTTCTCGCAGGGCAAGTCGGTGTCGCCGCTCAAGAGACGATCAAGGACCCGGCCACGTTCGTCACCATGGAAGACATCAAGGCCGAGCTCGCGTTCATGGAGAAGCAGAGCGCGGAGCTCCACAAGCGCGGCGTGCATCTTGCGACCGAGACTGTGAAGGCGCTTGGCTACCCGATCAAAGACTTCAAACCGAGCGAGCGCGCACAGCTTCTCGCCGCGTTGAAGAAGCTCGACAAACTCAACGACGACATCCCTTTTTAGGAGACCGAGACCATGTCCCAAATCAACATCACGATTAACTGCGAGCCGCACGAGCTCGCAAGCACGCTGAACGCGATCGCGCAGGGCTTCGCCTCGCAGATCAGCGGCGTCACTCCGCACTTCACGCTCCCCGCCGCTATCGAGGCCGGCACCACGGGCGACACGAACGACAAGGACGTCGTTCTGGTCAGCACCGAGAAGGCCAGCACCGAGAAGGCGAAGGACAAGCCGGCGCGCGGCGGTGCCAGCGCTGCGGCGAAGAGAGAAGCGCTCGACAAGAAGCTCGAAACGGCGACAACCGTCACCGAGATCAAGGACGCGCTCGTCGAAACCAACGTCGAGGCCGACGCCGCCGCGCTGTTCGGCACCGAGCCCGCTGCGGCCGATACGCCGCCGGCGGCAACGGCTACGTTCGAGGACGTGCACAAGCTGTTCGGAGCGCGCGCGAACAAGGACAAGATCCCGTACAAGCTGCTCACCGACACGATGAACTCGTTCGTCAAGGAATGCGGCGCGGCGACGGTGCGTGAGCTTTCTGGCGAGCAGAAAGCCGAGCTCTGCGCGAAGATGAACGCGCTGACGGCGTGATACCGATCGGCCCCTGCCTGCGGTGTGGTTTGTCGTGGACTTGCCACGCCGCAGGATGCCCCAACCTCGACGTCGCGTTTAACGATCAGGTGCAGTACGCCATGAACCAAGCAGCACACGCAGAACGCGCGCACGCCTCGCTGGGCGCATCATCTTCTCACCGATGGATCGCGTGCCCCGGATCTATCAACGCGCAGGTTGGGCTCGAGGACGAGGGCAGTCTCGCCGCCGCTGAAGGCACCGCTGCGCACGAGGTAGGCGAGAGCTGCCTGCGCGACGATCAAGAGGCCGTCAGCTACATCGGCCGTTTCGTCACTGTCGGAAATCACCGGATCGAGGTGACGGAAGAAATGGCGGAGGCCGTGCAGCAATACGTGGACTACGTCCGTTCACGCCTGACGCCATCGAGCGAGCTGCTGATCGAGTACCGCTTCGACATTTCCGACACCGTCGGCCCTGAAATGTTCGGCACAAACGACGCGTGCATTTTCGATCGCGCGACGGGGCTGCTGGAAGTCATCGACTACAAGCACGGGCGCGTGATCGTCGAGCCAGAAGAAAACTCGCAGCTTCTCTACTACGCGGTCGGTGCGTTGACCGCTGGCGAGGGCCGCGTCGTCGAAGACGTGAAGCTGACCATCGTCCAGCCGCGCGCCGCGCACAAGAAAGGCCCTGTCCGTTCGTGGGACACCGACGTGTTCTACCTCATGGGTTTCATCGAAGACCTGAAGGTGTACGCCGAAGCGACACGCGACCCCAACGCGAAGCGCGTGGCCGGCGACCATTGCACGTTCTGCAAGGCGATGGCTACGTGCCCGGAGGCGCGCAAGCACGCAGCGGACGTTTCCTTGGCTGAGTTCGATACGCCGCCTTCGGAACTGCCCGGTGACGACATCGCGGCCATTCTCGAACAGGCGACGTTCATCAAGAACTACGTCGATGCTGTGCAGCGCGAAGCATTCCAGCGTCTCAATCGCGGCGAGCCTGTCCCCGGCTACAAGCTGGTGGCGAAACGCGCCACGCGCAAGTGGGTGCCGGGTAGCGACGAAGAGATCTTGGGCTCCATGCTCCGGGCGCAGTTCGAGCTGGGCGACGACGTGCGCATTCACGCAGACCCGAAACTGCTGACGCCTGCGCAGTTCGAGAAACTGGTGCCGAAGAAACGGCGCGCAGAGTTGGCCGACTTCTATGAAAAGACGTCGTCAGGCAACACCATGGCGCGAGAAGCGGATGCGCGCGAAGAGGTGGCACCGTCAAACAGTGCAGACAATGAGTTCAGCGAAGTCGATTAGGAGCACAACATGCAAGCTGAAGAAATCACGGCGACGCCGGAACCGGGTCCCGTCGTTGACCGCGAGGCCATCACCAGCCCGACACCCCTGCCCGACCCTGTCCCGCTGACGGACTTCGCCGTCCTTGACGTTGAACCGCCGCGCGGCTACTCCACACCGTTCGACGACAACGACGACACGAGATACTACGCAGAACGGCTCGACCCGCCCGCCGCACCGCAAGCCCTCCGCGCCTTCGGCAATGACGCGCCGAGCGTCGGCAGGATTGTGCACGTTTACTTCGGCACGAAGGGTCCATACGCCGCGATCGTGACCGCTGTTCCGGCCGACCCGGAAGAGAACGGCGTCGGCGTCGCGGTGTTTCTGCCGGACACCCTGTCCACGTCGGCGCGCGTGTACGACGCGCCGGTGCAAGAAGGTCTCAACACGTGGGGCTGGCCCCCGCGCGTGTGACGACGGCGCGGTGGCCGATCCACCGTAGTGTGAAAACGTGAAAACGGAGGTCAACATGACCGAGCAAGCGAAAGCGGCCAACCTGTCCCCGAAAGGGCGGCTGTCCTACGCGTGGATCTTCACGCCGAAGACGGACGCCAAGAAGGGCACGAAGAAGTACCAGACGGTGCTGATCTTCGACGAGGCCGCGCAGAAGACGCCCGAGTTCAAGAACATGGTCGCCGCCGCTGAAGCCAAGCGAACGGAAGCGTTCGGGGCGAAGGCGAAATCGGCCAAGCTGCCTTGGCGCAACGGCAACGAAGGCGACAAAGCGGATCTGGAAGGGTACGGCCCCGGCACGATCTACATCAACGTGTCTTCGACGCAGAAGCCCGACATCCGTGACGAGCGTAAGCAACCGATCACGGACGAAACGCAGCTGGGTTCCGGCGACTACGCCCGGATCTCGTGGTCGGTGTACGGCTACGACACGGACGGCAACAGGGGCGTGAGCTTCGGCTTGCGCAACATCCAGCGCCTCGGCCGCGGAGAACCGCTCGGCTCGCGCTCGGATGCGGACGCAGACTTCGACGCTGTCGAAACCACTGCGGACAGCACCGACGTCGACAACCTGTTCCGCTAAGAACGGCGCGCGTGCGGGGGTAACAGCCTGCACGCGCATCGGGGGACCCCATGAAAAAAGCACACATAGGCGTGGACCCCGGCTTGAAGGGCGCGCTCGCGCTTCTCGCGGAAGACAACACCCTGCTCGTCGAGGACATGCCTGTGCTGGTGCTACAGCGCAACGGCAAGGACAAGGGGCAGGTGGACAAGTACCAGCTGGGTCGTATTGTCGATCGCTGGTGCTCCGAATTTCAAATCGTGCGCGCGGTGATCGAGCAGGTGGGCGCACGTCCGAAAGAAAGCCCGGTCGCGTCGTTCTCGTTTGGCAGATCCGTCGGGTGTGTAGAGCAGGCGATCGCGAGCTGCTTCGTGCCGACTGAAATGGTTGTGCCGACGAAATGGAAGCGCGCCATGCGCATCACCGCGGACAAGGACGGCGCACGCGCGCGAGCCTCCGCACTGATGCCGCGTTACAATTCCCTCTGGACACGCGTGAAAGACGATGGCAGAGCAGAAGCCGCACTGATGGCGGTTTATTGCAGGGAATTTTTGTAATGGCGGGAAAGAGTAGATGCTGCGATGCGAAAGTGTCGCGCGAAGAAAACGCAGACTGCACAATCCTTTTGTGCGAGGACTGCGGCGATCATCTGGCGGTCGGGGACGTGCTGACACGTTTCGAAGGCCAGCAATCCCGGCGCGGGTATCAGGAAGACCACGACGCCACATTCAAGGAAGGAAGGAAGAAAACATGCTGATCCGAGCGACCGACAAGGATGGCGACCAAATCGCTTTCGCGGCGGCTGACGTTGCGCTGCTGACGCAACAGTCCGACCCGACGTTGCAGATCCACGGCGTGCGCTCGCACGTAGTGCTCCTGTCCGGCGTCGCGTTCAACGTGAAGAACACGGTAGGCGAGCTTGCGGCACGCTGCGCCCCGCACGTGATCGTCGTGCGCGGAACGAAGGGCGAGCTGGGCTTCCGTGCGAAGAGCGCCACCATGGTGATTGTCCCCGCGAACAAGAACGAGCTGATCGGCGGCGTGAAAGCGACGATCGTTTTGCGTGAAGGTATGGAGGTCAGCACGCTCGAGGACTTCGACACCGTCGTCGGCCGCATCAACGACGCTCTCGCCCGTGGCTAAGTACGAGGAAGTTCACCTCGACTACGAAACACGGTCAGCGGCAGAGCTGAAGACCGTCGGTGCTTCCGCATATTTCGAGCACGGAAGCACCGACGTCTGGTGCGCGGCCTACGCCTTCGACGACGAGACGGACATCAAACTCTGGTGGTTCGACGACGATCCGCCGCAGGATCTTCTCGACCACATTGCCGCCGGCAAGCTGGTGATTGCGCATAACGCGGCGTTCGAGCGCACGTGCACCAACCTGCTGATGACGAAGAAGTACGGCTGGCCGAAGATCACGATCGAGCAGACGCGGTGCACCGCCGCCATGTGCCGTGCGATGTCCCTGCCCGGAGATCTTGGACGCGCCGCCATGGCGTTGAACCTGACCGAGAAGAAGGACGCCGAAGGCTCGCGCACGATGATGCAGATGGCGAAGCCGCGCGGGAAGAACATCCCTTACGAGTGGTGGGACCTACCGCAAAAGCGCTTCGTGCTGGGAGAATACTGCAAGCAAGACGTGCGCACAGAGAAGGGGATCTGCGAGAAGGTCCGCGTTCTCGACCCGGTAGAGAACCGCGTGTGGATGCTCGACCAGCACATGAACGAGCGCGGCGTGCGCATCGACGTCGCTGCGGTGAAAGACGCGAAGTTCATCGCTGCGCATTCGCTGAATAAACTGAACAAAGAAATCGCCCACCTTACGCGCCACGAAGTCGGCACCGTGAACAGCCACGGCGCGCTGAAGACGTGGCTCGGTTCGCAGGGCTACGAGGTGGACAGCACGGACAAGGAAGCGATGGAGCGCCTGTCCGAACGCGAAGACCTAACTCCCTTGGTGCGCAGGGTGTGCGGGGTGAGGCAGGAGGCAGGCAAGTCGAGCGTCGCGAAGCTCGAGAGTATGCTCGACCGATTGAGCATTGACGGACGCGTGCGCGAGAACCTGATCTTCTGTGCTGCGCACACCGGGCGCTGGGGCGGCGTCGGCATTCAGATGCATAATTTCCCGCGACCGGAAGAGTGGTACGAAGACGACGCGCACATGGCGAACGTGTTCGACGTGTTGAGCACGCGCGACCCCGCGCTGGTGGAGCTGCTGCTGGGGTATCCGCTTCACGTAATCGCCAACGCCCTGCGCGGTTTTGTCATTGCTGATCCGGGCAAGGTGCTGTTGCGCGCCGACTTCTCCAACATCGAAGGTCGCGTGCTTGCGTGGCTCGCGCGCGAGAAGTGGAAACTGCAAGCGTTCCGCGACTTCGACACGATCGTCGGCTTCGACGAATACGGAGGCAAGATCCGCAAAGGCGAAGACCTATACAAGCTGACGGCCGGCGGCATCCTCGGAAAGCCCGCAAAGGAAGTCACGAAGAAAGAGCGGCAGGAACGCGGCAAGGTGCCAGAGCTCGCGCTGGGTTTCCAAGGCGGCGTCGGCGCGTTTCAGGCGATGGCGAAAACCTACGGCGTCAAGATTGACGACCACGAAGCGGACCTTATCAAGCTGGCATGGCGCGAGAAAAACCCGAACATCAAACAATACTGGTACGACATCGAAGACGCGGCCATGAGCGCGTGCGTGCGGCGCGGCGTGCGTGTCGATGTTGATCGCGTGAGTTTCGCGGTCGCGCAGAAAGTGCTCTGGTGCAAGCTGCCGTCGGGCCGGTTGAAAGCATATCCAGATCCGCAGATCCGCGAAGTCGAAACGCCGTGGGGCGAGACGAAGGAAGCGGTGACGTACATGGCGATCAACAGCAAGACGAAAAAGTGGGAGCGCCACAAAGGCTACGGCGGGCACTTCGTCGAGAACATCGTGCAGGCGGTGGCGCGCGACGTGATGCGCGACGCGATGCTGCGGTCGGAGGAACAGGGCTACCCGCTCGTCCTCACCGTGCACGACGAGCTCGTCGCGGAGGTTGACGAAGACAGGGCGGATGTGTCAGCGTACGAGGCTCTGCTTTGCGAGCTGCCGGCGTGGGCGGACGGTCTTCCCGTCGCCGCTGAAGGCGCGGCAAACAGGCGTTACGGAAAATAGAGGTTGTGTGCAATGGCCGATGAAACGGAATGCGCGCCCGACGCCGAGAAGGCGTTGGCGGAGGGGTACGTGACGGGCCTTCAAGAGCGGGGATACACGCGGTATGTGGTGCTCGGCATGAAGGTGGCAGAAAATCCTGACGATGGGTGGGAAGTCATCCCCTGCGCGACATTCGACGACGACGCGCTCGTGATTGCCGCGCTCGGTGTTGCCGACAGGCTGGTGCGCGCGAGCGGGCTTTACGATCCGAGGAACGTGCACTGATGCGCTTCGATGTGATGGCCGACCTCGGGTACGGGCGTAGCCTTGTCCCTATCATTCCGCACGACGCGGAGATCAGCTCCTATGCGAAAGATCCGAAGCTCGCGGACAACCGCGGCAAGGTTCCGGGCAGGCAGGTGTCCGACGGATGGGTCGGCTTCCACGGATGGCAGGACGTGCAGGCTATGCCGGCCGACACGCTGCTGTGGGAGGGCTGGGGCGCGGGCGTAGGGCTGGCGACGCGCCACTTCCCGGCGTTCGACATCGACTTGCTGGACGAGTTCGCAGCGGACGCGGCTGAAGAGATCCTCGTCGGCATCCTAGGCCCCGCGCCGTTGCGCGTTGGCCGCTGGCCGAAGCGCCTGCTCGTCTATCGAGGCCCTGCCGGGCAGGGCAAGCGCCGCTTGGTGATAGCCGCCGACGCGCAGGTGGAGTTCCTAGCCGACGGGCAACAGTTCGTCGTGGACGGTATCCACCCCAAGACAGGGAAGCCGTACACGTGGCCGCGCCCGCTGGTGCCGGCGGACGACCTGAACGAAGCCACGCCTGACAAGGTGGAAGCGGCGCTGGTGGCCCTTCAGGCGTTCTTCGGGGGCAAGGTGACGGGGATGCAGGAGCTCACCACCCCGGTGGCACAGGACGGGCTGGAAGCGCCGTCTATCGAAGCGGTGCGGCAGGCGTTGGAGGCGGTGCCGAACGAGGCCGATTACGACACGTGGATCAAGATCGGCGTCGCGATAAAGGCGGCGACGGGCGGATCTGAAGAAGGCGCGCAGCTCTGGCTGGATTGGTCGGCACAGTGGGACGGCGACGACACCGGCGCGGACGCCAAGTGGGACACGTTCCGCCCCCCGTATCGGGTGGGCTGGGATTTTCTTTCCAGCTACGCGGCGAAACACGGCACGTTTATGCCCGCGGACTTCGACTTCGACGAAGTTCCTTTCGAGGAACCGCCTGTGTCTGCGGCCAAGAAGGAAAAGAAGCCGGCCACTGCGGGAAAAGAACCTAGCCTGTTCCCTGAAGACGACGAGCTGTTCGAGCGCTTCGTGTGGGTGGAGGCGTTCGGGCAGGCGTTCGACCTGCGGACGCGCAAGCTCCTGCCCGCCCTGCAATTCAGCGTGCTCAACAACCACCTCGGGGACCCGACGTCGAGCAAGACAAGTGCGTGGGCGAAGTGGCTCCGCAGCGACCGGCTACAGCGCGCACAGAGCGTCACGTACCGGCCGGGCTGCGAGCAGTTCGTCACGGAGCGGGGCGTGCTGTGTCTGAACACGTGGCAACCGTCCTCTCTCATGGCGATCGAGGGCGACGCAACGCCATGGCTCGACCACCTCGCCTACATCTACCCCAACGCAGAAGAGCGCGAAGTGTTGCTCGACTGGTTCGCATTTCTTTTGCAGCACCCCGCGGAGAAGCCCGCGTTTCAGGTGCTCATGGGCTCGACGGAAGAGGGCGTCGGCAAAGACCTTGCGCTCCTGCCCATCATTGCCGCGCTGGGCGAGAACAACGTGCGCATCGCCACCGCGACGCAGGTCACGTCACCGCGCACGGATTGGTACGAAGGCCGGCGGTTGATCGTCGTGGAGGAAATGGAGCACTTCGGCAAGCGCGAGACAGCGAACATGCTCAAGCCGTACCTCGCTGCGCCGCCGCACATGGTGCCGATTTCCAAGGTGTATTGCCCGATCTACGAAGTGCCGAACATCGGCGCGATGCTGTTCTTCACCAACCACGAGGACGCGCTGCCGCTGCCGCGTGGCGATCGCCGCGTGTTCGTCATGTGGAGCGAGGCCATCCCGCGGTCGGAAGCCTATTACACCGGCTTCGTGAAGTGGTACGAGGAAGGCGGCGAGGCGTTCGTCGTGGACATGCTGATGAAGCGGGATCTGCGCAAGCACCTCCTACGCCGCCGTGCGCCGCTCACCGCCGCCAAGGAAGCGATGCAGATGACGGCGCTGACGCCGCTCGAGGAATGGCTATACACCGGCGTGCGGGACGCGCACGGGGTGTTCTCGGCCGACCTGATCGGTATCGACGAGCTCCTGTTCTTCGCCAAGGCACACGCGCGCTGGGACCAAGGAACCGCGCCTCGCCTAGCCCGGCACCTGAAGCGCGCCGGCGCGCGTGCGCTCGAGCGCGTCCGCTTTGCGGAGATCCAGCCGAACGGGCGCGATCGCGATCGCATCTATTCACTGCGCCGCCACGAAATGTATGCGGGTCTGACGACGGACAAGCTGCGGGAGATCTACCTGAAGCAGCGGACAGAGCGGTCAGAGTTTTCGGCGGTGGGTTGACACGCGGGTCTCCTGTATGCCATAGCGGTAGGGCATACAGGAGACCGACCCACATGCTTATCTCGACGGCCCTAGACCACTACACCGCCGACGCCCTGAAACGCATACGTTCCAAGGCCACGCACGTAAACAACTGCAAGCACTTATCTGCTGGCTTCGCCGGCCGGAATATCGAGGACCTGTTCGACAGCTCGATCGTGCACGACTACGTGCAATCCCGCTATGACGGGGAGGTCGCATGGCTCGACGACAACGGGGTGCCCCGGGGTGGCAGGGAAGCCAAGGCCGGGGCGGTGCGTCGGGAGCTGGGCGTCATGGCCGCGGCGTTCGAGTTCGTGTACCAGCGCCAGCTCTACGACGGCAAGATCCCGAAGATCCCGCGCCCGCCGGCCCCGCCGCCGCGCTCTCGCTGGCTTCTGCGCGAGGAAGCGCTGCGGATAATCAACCACCTCAAGCCCCGCCCGCCTGAACGCATGTCACGCGCCTTCCGGGCCTTCCTGCTCTTCATCTTCACGGGCGCACGCAAGGGCGCGGTGGAGGGGCTGACGTGGGACCGGGTCACGATCGTGTACGGCGGCAAGTCGAACGGCTTCATCGACTATCGGGACCCGTCGATCCCCGTCACGAAGAAGCGGCGCGCCGTGGTGCCGATCACGGACGAGCTTCTGCCCTACCTCGAGCAGATGAAGCGCGAAGCGCAGACGCCTTTTGTGCTCGACCATTCCGGCAACATCCGGTATGCGCTCGAGACCGCGTGTGTGGAGAAGCTGGAAGTCCCCGACTTCAGCATTCACTGCCTGCGCAAGACCTTCGCAACGTGGGCCGCGCAGGACGGCGTACCGATTAAGCTGATCGCGGATGCGCTGGGGGACACGGTGGCGACGACGGAGAAAGACTACGCCATGTACCACCCCGACTACATGCGCGCGCTCGTCAAGCGCAACGTGTTCGACGGGGTGGAACCGGCGTCACCTATGCAGCGGCCAGACGATCCGCGTTTCGGTACGGTGCGGGAGCGCCGGGAAGCGAAGCGACTACGCCGGTCGCTTGCGAAGGACTGACGCGTCCTTCGCGCATTCGACCAGCAACGGGTAGTTGTGAGCCAGCCAGAGGGACATCGCTTTCTGGCTGGCGCTCGACGCCGGGAGCGGCGTCAGGCCCTCCCCGCAGTCGATCAGGTTTTCCGGTATCGGTGTCTGCACCACGCGGATCGTTTCCGCCGGCGGCTTCGGAGGGGTGGAGGTCGCGCAGCTCGTCAAGAGCAAGGCCAAGCACAGGGGCAATAGGAGCGTCGTCGGTCGGCGGTGCATCTTCAATCCTCCGGGTGATGTCGTTGCGCAAGGCGGTCAGTTCCCGGCGCACAGCGGCGGCGGTGGCGTTGGCCTTGGCGTTATCCGCGATGATGCCTTGCAGGATCGTCACGGCTTCTGCGTTTGCGCGGGCGCGCTCGTCGGCGGCGGTGAACAGGTGGGTGAGCGCCACGTTCACCTTGCCCGCCGCCTCAATCCGCGCGCTGCTTGCGGTGAGCCCCGCCTGCTGCACGGCGATCGTGGTGCCGAGCGCCATGAACACCAGAAACGCCACGACCCACTTGTGCGTCATCAACCACGTCAGCATTTCAACCTCCCTTGACGGACTTCACGAGCTCGGAAATCCGACCGAGGTATTCTTGCGTCGGCGCGATCAGGTAGATCACGAAGAGGACGAGCTGCTTCGCGATCAGGCAGTACGCCAGCCGTTCGAGCGCCCCGGTCGCGCCGTGCTTTGCGAGGGACCATACCATGAAGGTCAGGAGCGCGCTAGACGTGAGCAGAGCCGCCCACACGGTGATGCGGCGGAAGATCCATGTAGGCTCTGGCAACATCGCGTGCGCCGTGGCGTTGATTTCTTGTGCGGTCGTCATATCACCCTCCGTACTTCTCGCGTAGGCGCTTCCGCTCTTCGCGATATTTCTTCCGTTGTGCTTCCGCATCGCGCACCGATTGCGGGAGCTTTCGCTTCGTGTCGAAACGTTGCCGGGCTGCGGTATCGGTCGGCGCGCCTTTCGGGCCGGCGGCGATTTCCGCCGCCGCAGTCGAGGCTTTCGACGACGTGGCGTACATAACGCCCGCGGCGGCGAACGGCTTCACCGGAGCGGGCAGGGGTGCCAGCGTCGCGGAAGCGGCGAGCGCCGGGCTGGCGATCATGTTGTACGCACCCTTCGCTCCGTTAAATTCGGCCGTGTTGTTCTCGGGCGAGTTCTGCGGGTTCCACGGCGCGGCCTTTATCATCGCGTCCAGATTGCGCGCTTCGATCGTGAAGTAATCCATGCCGACGAGACGGTTGGCGCTGGTGGCGTAACGCGTGCGCGGGGCAACAATGTTTATCAGCGGGCCGGCGTTGCCGAACGCGCCGCTCGCGTCCATTGCGGTGAGCGCCTTTTCGACGAACGAGCGGTTCTCTG
>Ga0075163_10000608_pt1 | contig 46486 bp, 23 predicted proteins | sample JI1023141ADNA_FD_71478 | JGI IMG/M metagenome (GOLD analysis project Ga0075163, IMG submission 71478) | Wastewater effluent complex algal communities from Wisconsin, to seasonally profile nutrient transformation and Carbon sequestration -... | ecosystem: Engineered > WWTP > Effluent > Algae...
TTAAGTTAGGAGTATACTGAAAAGTTCCGTTGGAGTTAATTATTAGTGTCCCAGAAGTTGGAGCACTAACCGGAGTAGTATTTATACTAATTGTATTTCCATCCAAATCGGAATCGTTTAATAAGAGCGATGCTCCGTTTAAAACTACATCTTCATTGGTGAATACATTGTCGGCAATTGCAGTAGGAGCGTCGTTCACAGAATTTACCGTAATCGTAACTATTGCACTAGAGCAAGCCGAAGGAATACCATTATCACACACTTGATAAACAAAGCTATCAGCTCCATTGTAATTGGAAGTAGGGGTATAGCTATAAGTTCCATCTGTATTAATTAACAAACTACCATGAAGCGGAGCAACTAATGGTGTAGTAGAAATACTTAACAAATTAGATTCCGGATCACTGTCGTTAGCGAGTAATGAACTACCATTTAATACAGCATCCTCAGCAACAATGGCAACATCGTTTTGTGCAAGAGGTGCATCGTTTACTGAGATTACTGTAATGATAGCGGTGGCTGTTGTGCAATTGGAACCGCCATCACATACTTCATAAACAAAGCTATCGCTACCGTTAAAATTAGTACTTGGAATATAAATAAATGTACCATCTGAATTTAGAACCAAAAGGCCATTTGTAACATTCGTTAAAGGAGTTGTGTTTACGCTTAGTATGTCACCATCACCATCTGTATCATTTACCAATACACTGGCTCCATTGAGTAATACATCTTCGTTGGTTGAATAATTATCGTTAGTAGCAACCGGAACATCTGCAATTGGATTAATGGTGATCGAAACGCTTGCAGTTGCACATTGCACCGGAGAACCATTGTCACATACTTCATAGACAAATGAATCAATTCCTGAATAATTTGCAAATGGAGTGTAGGTATATGTTCCGTTAGAGTTTAAACTTAAATTCCCGTGCAAGGGTAGAGTTACAGCTGTGGTAGTAACTGTAAGAGAATTTCCTTCAGGATCGCTATCATTCGCTAATAAACTTGTCCCGTTTAAAACAACATCTTCATCGGTACTAGCAACATCGGCTACTGCAACAGGAGCATCATTTACCGGATTAATGGTTAATGTAACCGAAGCAGAACTGCATAAAACAGGTACTCCATTATCACATACTTGATATGTAAAGCTATCGTTACCGAAATAGTTAGCAGTAGGTGTATAAGTGTAAGTTCCATCAAAATTGATAAGTACATTTCCGTGTAAAGGGGCAACTAAAGGTGTAGTATTTACGCTTAAAGTATGGCCATCGAGATCGCTATCGTTAGCGATCACAGAAGCACCATTCAATACTACATCTTCATCGGTTGTAACCTGGTCATCAACAGCAGTTGGCGCGTCATTGCTAGGGTTAATAGTTATTGTAACTAAGGCACTACTGCACATAATAGATGTTCCGTTGTCACAAACTTCGTAAACAAAACTATCGGTACCATTGTAATTAGCATCAGGTAAATAGCTGAATGTTCCATTTGAAAAAAGCTGAAGTACTCCATGAGCTACATTTGTAAGTGGTACCAACGAAACAGACATTAAATCATTTTCAGGATCTGAATCATTAAGCAATACTGATGTAGCATTCAAGGTTTGATCTTCATTTGTTGAATAAGCATCAACAGCAGCCTGTGGAGCATCATTTACAGCTTGTACGTTGAGTGAAACTATAGCTTGAGCACAAGCAGGTGGTAGTGCATTGTCGCAAACTTCATAGGTAAACGCATCGTTGCCATTAAAATTTAAATCAGGGTTATAAGTGTAAGAACCATCAGCATTTAAAACTAAATTACCATGCAAAGGTCCTGAGACCGGCGTTGTTGATACAGCAAGTAAATCGCCGGCATCAACATCTGAATCGTTTAGTAAAAGATCGAAACCCGAATAAGGAGTATCTTCAATGGGGTCTGGAACCGAAGCATCGTTAACTGCAACAGGATTATCGTTAACCGAATTAATAGTTATAGTTACATTGGCTGTTGAACATTCCTGAATAGCAGCATCGTCACATACTTCGTACACAAATGAATCAGTCCCATTGTAATCAGCAAATGGAGTATAAGAAAATGTACCATCGGCATTTAATGTAAGTAAACCATGCAATGGAGAAACAATTGGAACTAATGAAACGCTCAAATTATCGCCATCCAAATCAGCGTCATTCCCAAGCAAACCTGAGGATGAAATCGTGATAGTTAAAGTAATATCCTCATCTACTGTATATGCATCATCAACTGCTGTTGGTGCAGTTGAAATATCAGGTTTAGCAAGTAAATTAGCTGCCAATAGCATAATTTCTGATGGTTCAGTACTATCAAAATTTGAATAGTTTGAATTGTAAGAAGCGGTGAAAGCTGTCTGTTTTTGAAAAGCAGTGATTTCAGATTTTTTTTGAGCTTGAGCACCAAATCCTAAAGTTGTAAGAAGCACAACTAATAGTTTTAAAGTGTGATTACGGATAGGTAAATACATATTTGGGGTAAAATTTTGCACAATTGAAAAACGCTATATTCCTTGTTAGTTTGACACTTTCTTCATAATTGCAGGTTTAGGAAGTTTAATTACAACATTTTCCAAATCTTCTACTTTTGATTTTGACGCACTGTTGACCCTTCGCTCCGAGCAATACAAACAAGCAAATCTAATGATTTTAATTGATAACTGAAATCCCTATTCAACAGAATTTGGAAATTTCAGGAGCTAGTAAAGCCCTTGTTAAAATAAAATTTACAAGCTATGATTCATTGCACGCTCCTTTTTTTGCTGAAATTTCAGTTTAAAATTCCTTATTTTTGCGAACCTTTCATTCCTAATACTGGGAAATGAAAATCACTTAAATTATACAATAATGCCCATTTACCATAGCTTAGGAGCAATTCCTCAAAAACGTCATACACAATTTAAGAAACCCACCGGTGGATATTATTATGAGCAGTTGTTTGGAACAGAGGGCTTTAATGGACACTCTTCATTACTATACCACACACAGCGACCTACACAGGTAAAAGAAATACTTCAATCGGTTGATGTTAGTCCAAAAATTGCCATCGATAAAAATATAAAAGCGCTGCTTTTAAAAGGCTTCAACATACTGCCAGTAAATGATTTTTTGGAAAGTCGTAAAGCAGTGCTGGTAAACGCCGATTGTACTATTGGTTTGGCTGCTCCTAAGGAATCAATGCGCAACTACTTTTATAAAAATGCAGATGCTGATGAGCTAATTTTTATTCATAAAGGAAAAGGAACTTTGCGCACCTTTATGGGAAATATACCCTTTGAATATGGCGATTACCTGATTATTCCAAGAGGAATGATTTATCAAATTGAGTTTGAAACCACTGAAAATCGTTTATTTTACGTTGAATCGTATGCACCGTTTTATACCCCAAAAAGGTACAAAAGTAGCAGCGGTCAATTGTTAGAACATTCACCTTTTTGTGAGCGAGATTTTAAACTTCCAAAAGTGATAGAAACTTATGATGAAAAGGGAGACTTTTTGATAAAGATTAAAAAAGAAAACAGACTACATGATGTGGTTTATGCTACGCATCCTTTTGATGTTATTGGTTGGGATGGTTATAATTTTCCATTTGGGTTCAGCATTCATAATTTTGAACCATTAACCGGTAGAGTACATTTGCCACCGCCGGTACATCAAACTTTTGAGACTTCCACTTTTGTAGTTTGTTCATTTTGTCCACGATTGTACGATTATCATCCTTTGGCGATTCCTGCACCTTATAACCACAGCAATATTGATAGTGATGAGGTGTTGTATTATGTGGATGGGGATTTTATGAGTAGAAACAATATTGAGCAAGGCCACATTACTTTGCATCCAAAGGGAATTCCACATGGACCGGCACCAGGAGCAATGGAGCGAAGTATTGGTCAAAAGGAAACTCAAGAATTAGCTGTAATGGTTGATACATTCAGACCTTTAATGGTAACTGAAGAAGCCATGAGAATAGATGATGGGGCATATTATAAAAGTTGGGTAGAATAAGTAATAAATAATCCTTAGGTTAACGGTTGTTTTACAGGAAATTAAACACATAAATTAAAAGAATAATGGCAACAGAAATAAAAAATGTTGAATACGGTTTAGAAAAAATTTTTGAAGGAGCACAAGACTTTTTGCCTTTGCTAGGTACTGACTACGTTGAGCTTTATGTTGGCAACGCGAAGCAAGCAGCGCATTTTTATAAGACAGCATTTGGATTTCAATCGTATGCTTACAAAGGACTTGAAACAGGGTGTAAAGACTATGCTTCGTATGTGTTAGCACAAGATAAAATTCGCATTGTACTTACTACTCCACTTAACTCTACTTCACCGATTAACCAGCATTTAACAAAGCATGGAGATGGAGTAAAGATTATTGCACTTTGGGTGGAAGATGCTAAAAAATCGTTTGAAGAAACAGTAAAACGTGGAGCAAAGCCTTTTATGGAACCAACAATTGAAAAGGATGAGCATGGTGAAGTTGTTCGATCAGGAATTTACACTTATGGTGAAACAGTTCATATGTTCGTTGAACGTAAGAATTATAAAGGAACTTTTTTACCTGGATATCAAACGTGGAAGTCAGATTATAATCCGACTCCAGTTGGCTTAAAATTTATTGATCACATGGTCGGTAATGTAGGTTGGGGAGAAATGAACCAATGGGTAAAATGGTATGAAGAAGTAATGGGATTTGTGAATTTTTTATCGTTTGACGACAAACAAATAACCACTGAATACTCAGCTTTAATGAGTAAGGTGATGAGTAATGGAAATGGGAGAATTAAATTTCCAATTAATGAACCGGCCAAAGGAAAGAAGAAATCTCAGATTGAAGAATATATTGATTTTTATGAAGGATCGGGTGTGCAACATATGGCTATTGCCACCGACGATATTATAAAAACAGTAATGGAACTTAGAGCAAGAGGAGTTGAATTTTTATCGGCACCACCACATGCTTACTATGAAGAAATTCCGAATCGTTTAGGGAAGCACATGAGTATGATGAAGGAGGATATGAGTGTAATTGAAAAGCTAGCTATTTTAGTAGATGCAGATGAGGATGGATATTTACTTCAGATTTTTACAAAGCCACTCGAAGATCGTCCAACATTATTTTTCGAAATCATTCAACGCATGGGAGCAAAGGGTTTTGGAGCAGGAAATTTCAAAGCTTTATTTGAGTCCATTGAACGAGAACAAGAGAAAAGAGGAACTTTATAATAAGAAATAATTACTGATAAAACTCCCCATTACTAGCTGCAGTGGGGAGTTTTTTTGTGAAGAAGTGAGATTATTACTCAATAAAATTAACCGCAAAGCTGCTTTTATCAATAAATTTAGATCATCGAATCACCTTTCAATGGGTTCAGTGCTTTATGAATGCTTTTCGTTCTACACTGAAAGTTCTTTTCATTTGAATCTTCTTTTTTAGTGCATTCTTCATAAGAATAGCAATAAAACAATATGGAATTTGAATTAATCAATTGTACTAAGATAGCGATCAATCAACCTTGGCAAAGCATGTTTATTAATGTCTTCTATTTTTACAACAATATATTTCTTTTTTGAAGATAATGGAAGTTTGTTCTGTAAAGTGAAATGATAAAACCGTGCATGCAAAATTTGATGACTGAGAATATGTTTAGTTGTTGATGAAACGCGTGTAAGTGTAAATTTAGTTTGACAAAGAATTTGTTTAAAATCGGCACTTTGAAGGAGTTGTTTTTCGGAAACAGCCTTTTGAGTTTCGATTAGTGGGAACTCATATAATCCTTGCCAAATATCGCCTGAACCACGTTTGTGCAGGATGATATTATTCTTGTGTTCAAGTAGTAAATAATTGAAATAGCGATGTCGTTGTTTCGTTTTTTTTGCTTTCACAGGAAGCTGTTTTACGCTATTGCTTTTATTTGCAATGCATATGTCGCTTAAACAGCACGATACACAATGGGGATTTGCAGGCACACATTGTACAGCTCCAAATTCCATGATGGCTTGGTTATACGCTGCTACATTTTTTATTGGCAATAATTCTTGTGCCAGTTGTGCGAATTCTTTTTTACCACTAGTTGAATCAATAGGTGTTTCAATTCCAAAAACACGTGAAAGCACGCGGTACACATTTCCGTCGACTACAGCATGCGATTTATTAAAAGCGAATGATGCAATGGCAGCTGCGGTATAATCACCAATTCCCTTAAGTGCTCTTATTTTATCATAATCATTTGGAAATACTCCTTTATGCAATGTTTGTATTTCTTTAGCAGCAGTATGCAAATTTCGAGCACGTGAATAATAGCCTAAGCCTTGCCAAAGCTTTAAAATACTGCTTTCATCTGCCTTTGCCAATGAAACCACATCAGGAAACTGCTCCACAAAGCGCAAATAATAAGGCAAACCTTGAGCAACACGGGTTTGTTGTAAAATAATTTCTGATAGCCATATATGATAAGCATTTTGAGTTGCTCTCCATGGCAAATCACGTTTATTGAGGCTGTACCAATGAAGTAGACGATATGTAAAATCCATAATTAATGCGTAACACTATGAAACAGAATAAAAAACAACTGGTTCATTTTTGGTGTTGTATTTTAAAATTCTATATTTGCAGCCCCAAATTAAAAAAGTAAAAGCGTAATAATCTAAATAATAACTAAATATAAATTACACACATCAATGACAAAAGCTGATATTGTTGCAGAAATTGCAGAAAAGACAGGGATAGAAAAAGTTGCCGTACAAGCTACAGTAGAAACCTTTATGAAATCGGTTAAAGGTTCATTAACCAAAGGAAACAACGTATATTTAAGAGGATTTGGTTCTTTTATCATTAAAAAGAGAGCTGAAAAAACAGGAAGAAACATACTTAAAAATACTTCTATAATTATTCCGGCTCACAATGTACCTGCCTTTAAACCGGCTAAAACATTTAGCGAGAAAATTAAGAAAACAGTAAAATAATTTTAATGAAAACTCCTTCTAAAGCTCAATTAACAGCAATATTAGGAGCAATTGCACTACTCGTTCTTTTATTATTTGCCCGTAAAACCGGTGCTCCCGAAAGTACAAAGAAATCGGAAAGCCCACAGCATGTTGACTTTTCTATAGCTATTTTTATAGATTCTATTAAGGCTACATTGCCGGAAGCTGCAAAGTTACAGCTTGCAAAGCTTGAAGCTTTAATGAATGGAAACGACTCACTTTCCCAATTTTGGTTAAGTAATAGTCAGCCAGGAATCGCTGCTTTCTACCTAAAAAAGGGAGCAACGCTACTGCCAACTTTTACCAGCTGGAATAAAGCAGGGGAGTTTTTTTACAAGGCCTCTCGTTTTGCAAAAGATGAAGCAAGGCATTATTTTATTGATAATGCAATTGAATCCTACAACAAAGCGCTTGAACTTGATTCTACAAATTTGGATACTAAAGTAAATTTGGGAATTTGTTATGTTGAAAGTTCAGGAGAGCCAATGAAAGGAATAATGCTTTTGAGAGAAGTTGTTTCAAAGGATTCAACGCACATAAATGCCCAACTCAACCTAGGATTATTTGCAGTTCAATCGGGACAATACGACAAAGCAATAGAAAGGTTTGAACGAATACTTCAAATGAAACCGGAGTTTACCGAGGCTTATTTGTATTTAGGACAAACCTATGCAAGTATGGGCAAAAAGGACAAAGCGATTGAAGCATTAGAAAAATTTAAAAAATTAAGTAACGATGCAGCTATTTCAGCAGAAGTTACAGAGTACATAAATCAGTTAAAAAACAGTTAAAAACGAACTACAATGCCAAGCGGAAAAAAAAGAAAAAGACATAAAATTTCAACGCATAAGCGTAAGAAGCGTCTTCGTAAAAACAGACATAAAAAGAAGAAATAGTTTTAAAATTATACTGTAATTGTTCTTGGTTTTGCCTCTAATATAAAGGGAAAAACAAGTTTTTCAAAGCAGTGTAATTCCTTAATTCTTTCTGAATTAATAGGTTCCCTGTGGCTGAAAAATCAGTCGTGGGGAACGTGTATTTATTTAAAAATAACTTTTGTGAACAACGAATTAATAATTGATTCAACTGCCACAGAAGTTGTTATTGCCCTACTCAACGACAAACGATTAATCGAACTTCATAGAGAAAAGAGAAATAACAACTTTTCGGTAGGTGATATCTATTTAGGAAAAATAAAAAAAGTAATGCCCGGGCTCAATGCAGCCTTTGTGGATGTGGGCTACGAGAAGGATGCATTTTTGCATTATCTGGATTTAGGACCACAATTTAACTCGTTAATGAGTTATAGTAAACGTATTGCAAGTGGTAAACAACGCGAAAGTTTACTCAATCATTTTACCCTCGAACAGGATATTGATAAAGGAGGAAAAATTACTCAAGTACTCTCGAGTAATCAACATATCATGGTGCAAATTGCCAAAGAACCTATCAGCACCAAAGGTCCCAGAATTAGTTGTGAAATATCACTTGCCGGACGATATATAGTTTTGGTTCCTTTCAGCGATCGTGTTTCTGTGTCGCAAAAAATTAAAGGAGCCGAAGAAAAAGATCGCCTGAAAAAATTGATTATGGGTATAAAACCCAAAAATTTTGGTGTAATCATTCGTACAGTTGCTGAGAATAAAAAAGTGGCCGAGATTGAAGCCGACATGAATGATTTGATTAGCAAATGGGACTTATGTTATACCGAATTAAAAAATTCCAATCCTCCTAAAAAAGTACTAGGCGAAATCGACAGAACCTCTGCAATTTTGCGCGACATCCTTAATCCAAGTTTTAACAGCATTGTTGTAAACAGTGAAGATATGTTTGAGGAAATAAAAAATTACCTCATTACTATTTCTCCCGATAAGGAAAAAATACTGAAGTTGCACAAAGGCAACGAGCCTATTTTTGATGCTTACGGTGTGGACAAGCAGATTAAAGGTTCGTTTGGTAAAACTGTTACCATGAAATCGGGAGCTTACCTTATTGTTGAGCATACCGAAGCCATGCATGTGATTGATGTAAATAGTGGACATCGTAATCGCGCCGAGAACAATCAGGAAGCCAATGCGCTTGAAGTAAATTTGGACGCAGCTGTAGAAGTTGCGCGTCAGTTGCGTTTGCGCGATATGGGTGGAATTATTGTAATTGATTTTATTGATTTACATGTTCCGGCTAATCGCAAATTGTTATACGATAAGCTGAAGGAGGAAATGAAAAGCGATCGTGCTAAACACAATATTTTACCTCCAAGTAAATTTGGTGTTGTGCAGATTACAAGACAACGGGTACGTCCGGAAATGAATGTGATTACGGTTGAAAAATGTCCAACGTGCAACGGAACCGGAGAAATAGCAGCGAGTATTTTATTGAGTGATGAAATTGAAAACAACTTGCGCTACATAATAAAGGATCAAAACGAAAAGGAAGTTACCTTAAATGCTCACCCGTATTTAGCTGCTTATTTTACTAAGGGATTATTTTCTATACGCTATAAGTGGTGGAGAAAATACAAGCGTTGGGTGAAAGTGAAACCCGTAAATTCGTATCACTTTACCGAGTATCATTTTATAAATGGAAATGAAGAAGAGATAAAGGTATAGCCTAGATTTATACTCTTACCCCGATCACCAAAATATCGTCCACCTGAAATTCTTTTCCTTTCCAGATATCGAGATAATTTTCTAAGAAAAAACCTTGTTCGTGCATGGTTTTTTCTTTGTTTAGGAGAATGGCTTCACGAAATTTTTTAGCGGTTAATTTTTTCCCTTGATCACCACCAAATTGATCGGCATAGCCATCGGTAAACAAGTACAATGATTCACCTTTTTGCAATTGAAGCGTATGTGATTCAAAAAGCTGGTCGTCGGGTGTGAATCCGCCAATAGCAGATTTAGTTGCTTTAATAATTTCTATTTCAGCAGAGCTACGTAAAATCCAAAGTGGATTAAAAGCACCGGCATAGCGCACTTCACGACTTATGGTATTGATACAACACAGGCATATATCCATACCATCGCGACTCTCGTTTTCGCTTTGTTGCAAAGCTGTGCGAACCCCATGGTGCAGTTGTGATAAAATTTCAGAAGGATCAATGATGTGTTTGGTAATAACTATTTCATTTAATATAGTATTTCCTACCATGCTCATGAAAGCGCCGGGAACGCCATGTCCTGTGCAATCGGCAGCAGCTATAATGTGAAATGTATTTCCTTCTTTTGATACTGAGCCAAACCAATAAAAGTCGCCACTAACAATGTCGCGTGGTTTGAATAAAATAAAAGATTCAGGAAAAGCAGCACTAATTTTTGATTGAACCGGTAAAATGGATTGTTGAATCTTTTGTGCGTAATTTATACTGTCTTTAATATCTTTAAAGGCATCCGACAATTGATCGTTGGTATCTTTCAATTCTAGCGTACGCTCGGCAACGGTATCTTCTAGCAATTTTTTTTCTTTGGCAAGTTTTGCAGTTCTCCAATTGATGTATAAGAATATTCCAACTATCAAGCTTACAATGCAGAGCGCGATAAACCACCAACGTTGCCAAATTGGTGATTCAATAACAAACGAAAATTCGATGTTGTTTTTGCTCCAAATTCCATCACCGTTAATTGCCTTCACTTTAAACACATAGGATTTACCGGAAGGAATATTAGAATAAATTGCTTCAGTAGCTGCGCTTAAAGGTGACCAATCGTTGTCAAATCCTTCGAGCATGTATGAATACATAATTCCTTTATCGAGGCTGAAGGCCTGAAAATCGAAGGTTAAGTGATTGTTTTTATAATTCAGTTCAAGTTTTTTTGGGATGCCGGTTTTTTCATCTACTTCCTCTGTGTATTTTTTCCAATCTACTTTTTGATAATACAATCGAATGCCATTTAGGTTTAAATGAGGAGGCACTAAATTTACTCTTTCGAGCGTTGGATTAAATATTGAAAATCCTTCAGAACCACCAATCCAAATATTTTTTTGGGAGTCAAGAAGGATCGTATTTTCACTAAGCGCATCTCCAAAAAGTCCATTTTTTTCGGTATAAGTTTTTATACTTTTAACACCCAAGGATTGTGTTAAACTTAATTTGTTAAGGCCTTTCATAGTTCCTAACCAAACTTCATTTGGGTTGTAAGAATCAATTATAGCAGAAGTAACAACATCCGAACTTAAGCCATCGTTTTTAGTTATGTTGTAAAATTTATCCTCGTTTTTGAGGTAGAGTCCATTTTCTGCGGTTCCAAAAAATACTTGTCCGTTCTTATTTCTAGTGATGCATAAAATTGTTTTATTCCCGAGTTGATTTTCCGAATTAAAATGGACAAATTTTTCTCCATCAAATACAGATGCACCTCCGGATAGATAACCAATCCACAATTGAAATAATTCATCGATGTAAAGCGTATAGATGTCATTATTTATCAAATGTTCAGGTGCGGTATAGTGGATTGTTTTGTCAGGAGTGTAGTAAAATAATCCATTTTGACTTGTTGCAATCCATATTGCACCATCTTTTCCGACAGCTAAACCATAAATATTTCCAAGGTCCTTTCCATCAAGAGTTTCAAGCGTTTTTTTAAATTTAAAATTCGATTCTTCTTTCGTAATTATTACAATACCGTAATCAGTTCCAATCCAAATATTGTCTGCATATTTGGTAATACAGCGAATGGTCCGATTTTTAAGTTGTTCAATAGTATTTAGTTGAATAATATCTTCACCGTTATAATAAGCTAGCCCAGCAACGGTGCCAATGAAAGTAATGTTGGTTTTATATTGATACAGGCAAGTTACCTCTTTATTCGGCAAGCCATCCATCACACTAAAATTAAGAAATGCTTCATTTTTAAATATACAAACACCTTGACCAGTGGTTCCAATCCATAAGTTATTTTCATGATCAATAGCTATTGCAGTTAGGTAATTTCCTGAAAGTCCTTGCTTTTCTTCGTAATATTTAAGTGTATGATGGTTATATTTTACCAATCCAAATTCAGTAGCAAACCATAATACACCCATTGCATCCTCAACAATTTTTGAAATTATTGCTGTATTGTAATCACCGGCTAATTCAAGGTGGTTTATTTTTTCTTTAGGATCTAAATAATATACTCCAGAATTGGTGGTTCCAAACCATATATTTTTTTTGCTATCTTGTTTTATACAGTAGACACTGCCTGAGCCGCTGAATTCTGACTTAAATTGCTTGTAAGTTACAGTGTTGGTAGTTATTGATTGCGGGTTAATTTTACAGACACCTTCATGATAGGTACCTAGCCATAAATTACCACTTTTATCTTCAGATGTGCATAAAATATAGTCAGTAGGAAGTCCGTTTTTGGTGGTATATTGAAGGTACTTTTTTCCATCATATTTAATCCAACCATTCCCCATGGTAGCAAAGTACAGGTTGTTTTTTGTGTCTTTAAAAATTGAACGGATTTCAACAGTATCAAGCCCATAAGCTTTAATATGATTCATTTTTTTTCCGTCAAAAACAGACAAACCTCGAATGGTACCTATCCAAATATTTCCTTGATCATCTTCACAAAGTGTTTTTGTATCGTTGCTGATTAAGCCTTCTTTTGTTGAATAATTTGTAAATTCTCGACCATTAAAAATGCTAACTCCTCCTTCTTGAGTTGCAATCCATATTTTATTTTGATGGTCCTTTATTATGTCGTTAATAGTTAATCCAGCAAGATTGTCTTTTTCCTTAAACTTTTGTAAATTGTAGTGTTGTGCACTTAACAACAAAGGAAAGCAAGCAAAAAGAAAAACTAAATGAAAATACTTTTGACTCATTGATTTTGAGTAGTTTTTTCTTGATAGCATGTTAGGTTATTACAACAACAAAAACAATAAAACAGATTTGTACTGATAGAGTTTTTGTTTAATCAAAACTAAGTATTTTTTTAAACGAGCTATAAAAAAAAACCGATTCAATAGGTTGAATCGGTTTTTTTCGAAAAAGCTTTATTAATTCCGTATTAATTTTTGAACGACTACTACATTTTTGCTTCTGATTTTTACTAAATAAGTACCGCGTGAAAACTCGCTCAGTGGAAGGTTAATTTTGCTTGATGAAGCCACTTCATCTTGATAGTATTTCCATAACTCTTCACCTAAAATTGAAAGAATACTAATGCTGCAATCCTCTATATTTTGTAAAATATTGAGTGTGCAATTTTCATTAGTTGGGTTAGGTTGCAAAGTGTATTTTATGGTGTAATCTCGTATAACATTTGAAGAAAGTAATGTACTATCGAATGGCATTGCAGTTTTATTTTTAATGTTTGAATGGGAAGTGTTTTTATTTAATAAAATTCGTTCAGTTGGGCTGCAATTCGTTTCATACACCATATCAATTCTATATCGACAAGTAAGGCAACTTGGAGCTGATGCAGACGTATCAGTGTAATTTAGTGTAGCATTATAAGCAACACTATCAATTGCAATAAAGGGACCGTTGCCTGTTACATCACGCATAATACGGTAATATCTTGCTGTGTCACTAATTCCTTCGTAAGCTGTCCAATATAGTTTTGGATAATTTGACCAACCTAATAATCCATTTAAATAAATAGTTTTATGAGTTACAACACTACTAAAACTTCCAACATTTCCACAGGTGTCTTTGATAGCCATTTGGTAGCTCTCACCAGCAATTGAGCCTGGATTTGAGGAATTATCAAGATAGGAAGTAGGTACTGTATCTTTAACAGTTGCAATCTTTTCAAAAATACCGGTGATTTTATTTTTTCGCATTATTACTATACTATCACTTTGTGCAGCACTTGGTTTTTGCCACCACAATAATCCCTTTTGTGAAATTGTATCAACGGTAATATAGCATAGCTCTAACGAAGGAATATTTTCATAGGTTATTGCCAAATTTGCTGACGGACCAGTACCACAAACATTTGTGGCGTATACTGATATAGTACCTGAAAATCCATAAGCGGTGTAGTCAACAATAATTGCATTAGTGTCAGCATTACCATTTATTAATGCAGTAGAGGGCAATGTCCAAATATAATTGTCGGCATTCGTAATCGGAGAAATACTATACGGAATTCCTAACTGATTAGTGCAAGAAGAAACTAATGCAGTACCAGAAATGTTTCCTGCAGCACCAGGCAAAGCTAGAATAGATATAGGTGCATAGAGTGTATCGCTTAATCCGCAGCTGTTTTTTCCTGCAACTCCGATGCTGTCATTTGAAGCACCAATAGCAATTGTAATTGCAATGCTTGTATCTGTTGTAATGTTATTAATAAATGCAGAACTTAATCCGGAACTTAATATCCATTGGTAAGATGTTGCTTGACTCATAGGAAAGCAAGCAAATAAGTTACCAGAGCTTCCTTCACAGTTTAAACTCAATACATGTACTCCGTCATTGCCCGAGGGTAAACTATTTACTAAAGGGTCGTTGTCGTTGCAATCGTTATTGTTGGTAACCCAGCCGGCAATTGGTGTGCACGACATCGTTGCAGCTCCGTTTCCATATGTGTCGTTATCAGCATCTAGATAATAGGCAATGGGGGCGTCAATTTGAAATGCAGCGCAAGGATAAATATCTTGTGCAAGTGGATTACTGCTGATAACTTGAATTTGGTAATTAGAAGAAGCTGTTAGATTAGATGGCAAACTTACTAGTATTGAGCTACTGGTTGTACTGCTTAGGGTTCCGATGGTTGTTGGAGAGGCGAAGCTACCTGTAGCATCACTCAATTGTGCAGTAAAGATATTTCCACTTGCGAAAGTTCCAATAGCTGTGAAATTAACTGAAAAACTAGTTCCGGCACATTTAGGTCCGCTTACTGCAGCTGTTGAAATTGAAATGGCACCTGTTACTTTTGTTATCCAGTAATCAATACTTCCTTGACTAGCTTGTGATTTATCACCATTGAGTCCCGATGTAGACCATCCACCAATTACGAATGATCGATCGGCATTTTGAATCACTGCTTTCGCATAATCATCGGCTGTGCCTCCAAATCGCTTATCGGTTTGTGCAATTCCGTTAGCATCAATTTTAATTGACCAATAATCATAGGTTGTTCCAATGTTTCCTTGGTTGCCTTGTGATTTATCGCCATTAGCATCCGACGATGATGCACCACATAACAAATATCCTCCTTCAGAAGCTTCAATTAAATCAAATAAATTATCGGCACTAGCACCTCCAAATCTTTTATCCCATTGCTTAGTTCCTGTGCTAGAGGTTTTGACTAACCAATAATCAAAATTTCCTCGACTACCCTGGCTTTTATCACCGTTGGCTCCCGAAGCAGATCCTCCTCCAAGCAAGTAACCACCATCACTGGTAGGCAAAATTGTTTGCAGTTGATCTACACTTGTACCACCAAAGGTTTTGTCCCATTGCAAGTTCCCGCTTGCATCTGTTTTTATCATCCAATAGTCTTCTAAACCTTGCGTGTTTTGCGATTTTTCGCCACTAATTGGAGAGTCAGAATAGCCACCTAAAATGTATCCACCGTCATTTGTTTGATGCACTGCAAAAAGCTGGTCATCGGCAGTACCACCGTACGTTTTATCCCATTGTTTTACTCCCAATTTGTTAATCTTAACTACCCAATAATCCCACCCACTTCCAATTGTTCCGCGATTGGCTTGTGTTTTATCGCCGCTAATTCCAGAGTTTGAGCGACCTGCCAAAATAAATCCACTGTCGCTTGTTTGCTTTATTGATTGCAAATAATCTTCAAAGCTTCCACCGAAAGTTTTATCAAATTGAAGGTTTCCTAAGGCATCTGTTTTAACAATCCAATAATCACCTGCACCTTGACTGGCTTGGCTTTTATCGCCACCAATTCCAGAATTTGACCATCCACCTAAAATGAAACCACCATCAAATGTTTCTTGTGCTTCAAACAGCTCATCATAGTTAGTTCCACCAAAGCGCTTATCCCATTGTTTAACACCGGCAGCATTGATCTTCAAAATCCAAAAATCACCGGAGCCTCTGCTGGCCTGACTTTTATCTCCACTGATACCTGATTCGGAATACCCGCAAACAAGATACCCTCCATCAGAAGTTTTAATAATATCGTGAAATTCATCAATAGCAGAGCCTCCATAACGGAAATCCCATTGTTTGATTAATTGAGCATTGGTAGTTGTAATTAGCAATAGAAGCAAAGCAACAAACGAGAATTTTAATTTCATTTTTTGTTTTTTAAGAATTGAATAATAGACAAAATCGTTGGTTATTTTAAAAGTTGAATTAAGCAATCTGCTTTTTTTCAAAGTTCGAAATTTTTACAAATAAAGGAACAGAATATTTTTTTACTTTTTTTCTCTAAATTATCAGAGTGAAGTATGACTAGTAAAGTACAAACCATCACTTGAGTTAGCTCCTTATACGGAAAATTCATCAGTAAGTTTTAATTTGAAGGAATAAATTATTGTGAAGCAAGATAAAGGAATACTTAGCGTTTTAAAATTTGTGGGAAAGGTTAGGAATACTTACTTAAATGGCAGTAGGCAACTAAATAGTTCTTTTTATTTAAGTCAATTTCGAGCACATAGATAAGCTTAAAATTGTAATGCTTTCTTAAATCACTCTTAAAGTCCAAAAATAGATTTCAAAAATGAACTAATAATTTTATTCAACCTTCAACTTAAGTGATTGAAATAAATTTTCATTTTGAATTGTAATCACATACATCCCAGCATGTAAATATTGAAGTGAAATAGGAAGTATCGTTTCTGATGAATTTGTAGCCTCAATTAATTTAGTATACACAACTTGGCCTAAGACATCATTAATTTTAATTAGGGTATTTTTTAGAATAGCATTGAACACCAAATTTACTTGCTCTTTGGCAGGATTCGGATACATTCTAATTGGTTCAGATTTTATAGCATTTTGAACTACATCCGGCATTAGGGCCCCTCGGTTTTTTATATTTGAATGTGATGTGTTTTTACTCAACATAGTGCGTAAGCTAGGATTGCAATTAATATCAGCCATCATAGATATAACATACCTGCAATTAGGAAAAGTGGATGAGGTAATATCAGTATAATTTAAACTACCCGGATACCTTATTGCTAATGTATCATCAAAAGGACCAGCGCCTGTGGTGTCACGCAATACATAGTAATAACGATTGGGATCATTAATACCCACATAATCGTTCCAATACAATTTGGCTGTTCCGCCCCAACCTTGTGTCCCACTTAAAAAAATAGTTTTGTGATCAGAGGCTGCACTTATATCGCCAATATTTCCACAACTATCTAGGCTAGCAATTTTGTAGGATAAAGTATCAATGCTTGGGGAAGAATTTACATCTAAATAGGAACTAAATAAAGTATTGTCAACAGTATCAATATTCAAATAAGTTCCTGAACCGGGTGGAGTTTCTCTATAAATAACATAGCCATTAACAAAAGTTTCTAATGGTTTCTGCCAAAAAATTTCTACACTTTGAGTAGCTGAATCTACTGTGGCGTAGCAAATTTTCACTTCCGGAATTTGTGAGAAGGAGATAGGCAAACTTGCTATTGCACCCACTCCGCATGAATTTGTACCATATACCGAAATATTGCCCGAACTTGAATAAGCTGAATAATCTACAGTAATACTGCTACTATCAGGATTGCCAATAATGTTGGCTAAGGGTGGCAAATTCCAAACATAATTTGTTGCATTAGCAATGGGAGCAACACTATATGTTATGCCCAATTGTTGAATACAGGCACCTACTTGTTGTAAACCTGTTATTGCACCGGCAGCCGCTGGAAGAAGGCAACCGCAATTTATGCTATAATTAGCACTAGCATCTTTGGCATTACTCCAAGTAGTGTTCATGTAGTTGGTATCATCCACCTGAATGCAAGTTAAAGAAGGGTTTTGTGTAGCATCAAAATTTGACAATAAATTATTTGACCCATTTTGCATATTCAAATAGCTGAGCAAATTATTTTTGCAATTCAAATTCGTAATTAATGGATTAAGCGAAATGTTGAGACTATCAATTTGATTGTATGAACAGGTTAGCACAGACAATTGGCTGTTATTAGAAACATCCAATGAGCTCAGTAAATTATCGTCACAATTAATTTCAGTTAAATTAGGATTGTTTGAAATATCAATGCCTGAAAATTGATTGCTTGAACACACAAGCCCAAGTAAGTTAGTACTAAAACTAAGATCAATATTAGTTAATTGACTGTTGTTGCAGATAAGGTATAATAAGTTCGGATTTGCAGATAAATCAAGAGTAGAAATTGGATTGTAAGCTGTGTACAGTGTTTCAAGTAAAGTATTCGTATTTATAGAAATGCTGCTCAATTGATTTACCGAACAATTTAGTTCGATAAGTTGTGTATTTGCTGAGACATCAAGATTGGTTAGCAGGTTGTTATCGCAGTTAAGAACTGTAAGTGCAGTGAAATATTCAATTCCGGTTAAATCTGAAATAGCTAATAAAGAAACATTAATTGCTCCGGTATAAGCAGCTGCTTCACTACACTCAATATCGCTATTACCATTTGTGTTTATAGCTAAGTTGGCTAACAATGCAGTTTTAAAATTTGTATCCGGAATGTTAACTATACATGCAGTGCAAGAAAGACTGTAATAAGCTACAGTATCGATAGCACTGCTCCAATTAGTTTGCATAAATGTGGTATCGTCAACCTGCACACAACTTAACAATGGATTTAGTGTAGCATCAAAAATATATAAGCTACTGTTGTTTCCGTTTTGAATGTTGAGGTTTGATAAATTATTATTTGAACAATTAAGTTCGGTTAAAAAATTATTGTTTGAAAAATCAAGACTTGTTAAGGCATTTGATTCGCAATGTAAATTATAAAATGCGGGCAGTTGCAAACTAGTTATTTGATTGTAGGAACAAGTTAAATAGTTAATTTGTGTAATGCTTGTAAGATTGAGTGAGCTGAGTTGATTATGAGAACAATCGAGATCATACAAATTTATTGCGCCACTTAGGGTAAAATTGGTTAATTGATTATTGGAGCAATAAATTTCTGACAAACTTGAATTTGCTGTTGAAAAGAGTAAGCTTGTTAATGAATTATTGTTACAAGATAGTAGAATTAGGTTATTTAGAGCAGAGAGGTCTAAATTGTTCAATACATTGAAAGAGCAATCTAAATACAACATGTTTGTATTTGTAATCAAATTGAGTACTTGAATTGAATTAGAATTACAATTTAAAGTGGACAATTGAATATTTTGACCTAGGTCCAAACCTGTCAAAAAATTATTATAGCAATTCAAAGTTTGCAAATTCGGCAACCCACTTACATCAATACCTTTTAAATGATTGTAAGAACATTCAACATAAGTGAGAAGTGTGTCTATTGATAATACTAGGGTATCCAGTTGATTGTTAAAACAATTAATTTGTGTTAACTGAAGATTGTTTGATAAGTCTAGGGATGTTAAAAAATTGCTGTTTACATTTAAAACACTAAGGTTAGTGAATGCTTCAATTCCTGTTAAATCGCTAATTCCCAAGCCGCCAACATAAATACCTCCAGTAAAGACACTGGCTTCACTTACTTGAATAGCTGAATCGGCATTGGTATTAATTAAGGAATTACCAACCAGTGCAGCTTTAAATGCTGAATCAGGAATTATTACATCTTGTGCATGAAGCTGAAATGTTACAACATACAATAGTATAAACGATAAATATTTTAGTTTCATAAGCCATAATTTATAAAATTATCATTGCACTTTTAATTTATAAACCTTAGAATAATTTTCATTTTCAACTGTTACAAAATAAATTCCGGGACTAAAATTTCTTAAAGGAATTTCGATTGTGTTTTTATTTGAGTTGCTAGGTTGTGTCTCTTTTAAATAAAGCTGTTGTCCCAACACATCGTTCACTTTAATCAAGGTGCTTTTCTTCGTGTTATAAAGTGTAACATAAACAACATCTTTCGCAGGATTTGGAAATAATTCTACTTCCTTATGCATTGTTGTTTCAGATATTGCGCTAAGTGGAAATGCTGTTTTGTTTTTAATATTTGAGTGCGATGTATTTTTTGACAACAGCATACGTAAACTCGGTGTGCAATTAACATCGGCAACTAATTCAATTAAATACCTGCAATTAGTGTCTTCAGGTGAGGCTATATCCGTATAATTCAAATTACCCGGATATCTAACAGCTAGTGTATCGTTGAATGGGCCGTTACCTAAACTATCCTTTAATATTAAATAGTATCGGGAAGGATCCGTAACTCCAACATAATCGTTCCAATATAATTTTGCTATTCCGTCCCACTGCCTTTCACCATATAAATAAATTGTTTGATGATAAAACGCTCCACTAATACTCGCAATGTTACCGCAACTATCCAAACATCCTATTTTATAGGCAACTTTATCAATAGTTGGATTTGAATTTAAATCTAAATAGGAACTAAACTGTGTATTATCAACTGTATCAACATTCATGTAATTTCCTGAAAGGGGAGGTGTTTCTCTATAAATTACATAACCATTAATGTAGGTTTCGCTAGGTTTTTGCCATTCTATTAAAACTTTCTGTGTTGCAGAATCAACAGTAGCACTGCATATTTGTACCACAGGTATAGGCTTAAAAATTATTGGCAAATTAGCAGCTACTCCTGTTCCGCATGAATTTACGCCACTAACACTCACATTTCCACTTACTGAATAAGCACTGTAATCAACCACAATAGAAGTTGTATCGCTGTTGCCGACAATAGTTGCTAAAGGTGGTAAATTCCACACATAGCCGGTAGCATTGTTGAGCGGTGCTATACTATAATTAAAATTATTTTGGTTCACACAGGCTGCTGGATTAGTTAACCCACTAATTATTCCGGCAGTATCGGGTAATTGAAATACAGTAATAAAAAAAGGCCCTTGAACCACAGTATCGCATCCTGTGAAAATTCTCAACCAATAGGAATCTGTTCTTTGTGGATAAAAACTACTATCAGTACCTACCAATTCAAAATCACTGTCTAGCCATTTCCAACTCGTGGCATTAATAATGGTTCCTTGCAATTTGCTTGGGGTATTGATGCAAAAACTGGAGGGCCCAACCAAAACGGCGCTTCCTGCAGCAGGAGAATCGATATTGATAGTCGTAATTACTGTATCAGCACACAAGGGGCCATTGCTTGCAATAAACGTAACAGTATGAGGTCCGTAAACAGTGTATTGATGAGTCACATTAAATGAATTTGAAATCGGAGTACCATCTCCAAAGTCCCATGAAAATACTGTACTTCCATCATAACCTGTAGTAGTATTTACAAATTGAGTTATACTATCCTGACATGAATTTACAACCGAAAAAGAAGCATCAGGTAACACTGCACAAATGTTAAAAGCTCTGCCTTCACTGATACTCCAAATACCATCTGCGTTTTTTGTTCGTTCATAAATAATATTGCTACCGCTCAATAAACTTAATACTGATGCTGTAGTTATAAATTCAACAGAATCCCCTGGCACAGGAACTGCAGAACCCACACCATTTCCAACTCCCGGGTCGCTATTAAAGAAGTATTCACTCCATACAATTTGATTGTTGGTAAGATTATAAAACACATTTACCAAGCGATTTTCAGCAAGGCTCCATATCTCATCACTATTTTTGGTGCGGATATATAAATTGTGTAATCCAATACTTAACCCACTTGCAGAAATTGTAGAATTAAAATCTATAGAGTCAGCCGAAGTACCTACACTTATTTGTGTTCCTTGGCCAACTCCGGGATCGCTGTCGAAAAAATATTCGGCTGCAATAATGTTTGCAGAAACGATAGTTTTCATTACAAAAAACAAGCGATTTTCAGCTAAGCTCCAAACACCACTATCATTGAGTGTACGAACATATAAGTTATGTAATCCATTACTTAATGAACTTACTGGAATAGTTAAGCTAAAATCAACTGAGTCGGCTGGAGTATTTATTACAAAGCTTGTAGCTTGCCCAATTCCCGGGTCGGAATCAAAAAAGTATTCGGCTTTAATTATTTGTTGTCCTAGTGCTATCAAATTAGAAACAACAAGCAGTGCTAGAAGTATAATTTTTTTCATGCTATATTTTTTAATAGATTGGTGTAAATTGGATAAGTTACATATTATCTCGCTTTCGTACTTCTTACATTTACATTTAAATTGCCATTTTGAGAAACATTCGTGTTGGTAATAGTCATTTGACGCACAACAGGCATATTATAAGTTTCTCCAGAAAGCGCTACAAATGCACTTCCTCCATAAATTCCTAAATCTTTACCATCGGTACCAGCATTGTGACCGGGTGACGAATTTTGTAATCTAAAATCATAAGTGGCAATATACCCTCCTGTAGTTCCAACATTAATAAAAAGTGGGTTTACATTATCAATATTGCCTGTTCCACTAAGTGTGGGATAGGTTAAACTAGTTGAATATGTTAGATTATTTAAGAAGGTACAACCGCTTGCAAAGTTGCTCGGATGAGAATTGTAAAAGATATTATTTTGAATGGTTGCATTTGTAATGGTTGCATTAAAAGCATTTGAGTTATTATAAAATACATTATTTAAAATCAAACTATTATTGCATACAAGGCTATTTATGTAGCCGTTAATAATGTTGTTTTCAAGTGTAATGTTGTTCACATTTGGAGATGGGTTCATGGAAAAATCTACAGATCCTAAAATATTTCCACTTATTAAAAAGTTGGAAGAATTAGACAAGGCATTGAAGTAAAGTCCAAAAGCGCCTGCTGGGAATGTATTATTCCTAATTGTTACGTTATTAATATTTGAATTTAACGATACAGTGAATTTACTTACATATATACTAGTGGTAATTTTAAATCCAGCAATAGTCACATTAGAAACATTGCTGGAAAATGTAATTTCACCAATAGAGGCGGGAAATCCATTTTGTTTTGATGAAAAGCTCCCAGGTCCAAGCAGAGTAATGCTTTTGGTAATATTGCAAGCTGAATAAGCATTTACACTTCCACTAACATAAATAGTATCACCTGCAGCTGCAGAAGTAATTGCAGGATCAATTTGTGTAAATTGACCAGCACCGGTTAGGGTATTGTTTACTGTAATAATAGTGGCATTTATGTTAGAATAAATAAATAGAACAAGGAATAAAATTTTTAGTTTTAGTTTCATGATTTAATATTTTAGTGCTGATGAATGTGCATTTATTTAATTGTTGGAAATTCATATTTACCGAGCCTTTGTAGATCTAACTTTTACATTTATTGCACCACCTTGTATCACACTAGTATTCGTAACATCCATTTCGCGTATTACAGGTAAATTGTATACTTCGCCATATTTACTTGCTCTTAATATTCCGCCATAATATCCCAAATCAGTTCCATCGGTTCCGGCTAAATGGGCAGGTGATGTAGATGCAACTGTAAAATTATAAGTAGGGGAGTACCCGCCGCTGCTAGCTACATTCGTCAATTGCGGATTAGTGTTGTCAATATTACTGCCACCTAAGGATGGATAGGTAACAGATGTAGAATAGGTAATGTTGTTTAAAAAGATGCACGAGTTTGTTCCATTACTTGGGTGCGAATTATAAAAAATATTATTTTTAATTACACAACCGGTTACAGCAACTGTACTTCCGCCAAAAGCATTTCCACCATTGAAAAAGGTATTGTTTTGTATGGTACTGCTTGGAAAATTAAAATTCTCGATATACCCATTGATTAAATTGTTGCTGATTAAAAAATTGTAACAACCACCATTATTGAAAACATTGCAAAAATAACTATTACCGGATTGAATATTATTTGTAATTACAATGTCATGCACGTTAGTGAGCTGTGCGTAAGTAAAGCAATTGTTAGAAAAAAAATTATCCGAAATAGTAACAAAACTTACATTTGAATTACCAGATACGGAAACAGAAGAACCAATATTAAAGCCTTTGATAGTAACATTTGAGACACCACTATTTATATTAACTGTAGAAATAGATGTTGGAAAAGTAGATTGTTTGGGCGAAAATGTTCCTGAGCCAATTAAGGTTAAACTTTTTGTAATTGTAGCATCCGAATAAGTAGCACTACTGCCATTCACATATATTGTATCACCGGGCGAAGCAGCTGAAATAGCTGCATTAATTTGTGCATATTGCCCTCCTCCTGCAGGAGAATTATTAACCGTTAAAACAGTGGCAAAATTTTGTGTTGTAATTAGTGTGATTAGCACTAATAGTAAGTTTATTTTTTTCATTACAATTGATTTTTGTTATCCGTTTTTATCTTGATTTTGTACTTCTTACTTTTACTGTAACACTTCCATTTTGCGGTACTGTTGCAGTTTGTAAAATCATTTGGCGTATTACCGGAATATTTTGTGCTTCACCTGCTTCATCAAAACTACTGGTAATATCATGTAAACCGGCATCCGAACCATTTGAATCCCATCCTATGGCAGGTGAGCCATTTTGCAAATGAAAATCCCAAGTTGTTGCGTAATTACCTACTAAGGGAACATTCACAAATAATGGATCTACTGCATCCGTATCATGTGTACTGGTATTTCCATTTAAGGTCCATTTGTTGGATACACTTAGGCGTGATAAATTATTATTAAAGGAGGAATTATACACATTTACCAATGGATTGATTCCGAAAAAAATGGAATTGGAAACAACTGCATTATATACATTCGATAAACAATCTGAATTTCTAAGAAATAGGCAATGATCAAAATTGACATCAAAAACAAAGTTGTTGTTTGATCCCGTTACATAGCCCGATAAAATGCAATGTGAAACCAAAATTGAGTTTACATTTGACGTACCGAATCTTAAATTACTATTCGTATTGGTAAATAGACAATTTAAAAAAGTACTGTTTGATAAATCATAGGTATCTGACCATACATCTCCAACAAACTTGCAACTTTCAAAGTAGACAGAATTGGCATTCGCTTTAAAGTTCACATTGGAAGAAAAAAGAATTCCTAAAAATCGCGAACCTGAAGCAAGGAAAAAAGTTGCTGGACCAATTTTAGCTTCTTTAAAAACCTGCTTTGAAGAATTAAATCCACTGCCTATTACCACCAAATTTTTTGCCCAGTTCCCGGTTATAGAATATTCGTTTGCCGAACCGCTAATCAATAAAGTATCACCTACATTGGCTGCAATGTATGCAGTATTTAAGTCTGCATATTGTCCTGCTCCGGCATTGTTTACCATCATTACAGTTGCCTTGCTCGCAAAAGAATAAGCTAAGAGACCAACAGTAACAGTAAAACACAAATTGAGTTTGTTGAGTTTTTTAGTTAGTATTTCCATATTCCTAAATTTATCTTTATTGGTTAAAAAAATATCAGTTTCAAAATAAAATCAGGTTATTCCACCTTCAGTTTCATCACTTTTGTAAATCCATTTTCACTTTCAATCAACACAAAATAGATTCCCGGGGCAATTGATTTTAAAGAAAGTTCAGTTGTTGTGGAATTTCCATTTGTATTCATTACTTCGGTTGAAATAATTTTTTGGCCTACTAAGTTAATTAAACTTAATTGATATTCCTTTGAGGTTCCTGCTATTGAAATATGCACTAAATTTTTAGCAGGGTTTGGATACACTACAACCGAATTTTCATTTTCAAATTCGGGAATAATATTATCAGGTAACATTGCAGATCGATTTTTAATATTGGAGTGCGAAGTATTTTTACTTAACATTATTCGTTGTGTTGGATCGCATGAAGTACTAAATTCCATCACTATAACATACCTGCAAAGCGGATATTGAGAAGAGGTAATATCTGTAAAGTTCATTGTAGGAGCAGGAAGAATTCCTTTTGCAAGTGTGTCGTTAAATGCTCCAATTCCAGTTGTGTCACGAAGTACCATATAAGTCCTACCGGGATCAGCGATTCCTAAGTATTCATTCCAATATAATTTTGCAGGTCCACTCCATCCTAACGTCCCATTTAAATTAATGGTTTTATGAACTACTGTTGCACTCAAACTTAATTGATTGTTGCATGAATCTTTGGTCGCAATTTGATAAGTCACTGCATTTATGATTGGTGACGAAAATGGATCAATAAAGGTGGTTGGTATGGCTGCTGAATTCGCTAATGCGCCAATTCTAACTAAGTTCGTTCCACCTGTAGCATCGCTGTATACCACAAAACTATCCACATAACTTTGTGGTGGTCGTTGCCAATATAAAATACTCTGAACAGTAGCTGAATCAACAGTTGCATAGCAAATTTCAGTTACAGGTATTGGGGTAAAATTAACAGCAAGCAAAGAACTTGGTCCATTACCACATGCATTCACCCCGCTAACCTGGATGTTTCCAGAACTTGAAGCTAAATCAAAATCTACTTGCACATTATTGGTTCCAGCTCCACTGCTTAATGTAGCCAGAGGAGGTAAGGTCCATGAATAACTCGATGCATTTGCAATTACAGGAACCGAATAGTTAATCCCTAATTGATTACTGCATGCACTTACCAAAGTAGAACCTGTTATTGTTCCCGCTGCTGCCGGGTAAGGTGCAATAACAAAATTAAATGCAACAGAAGTATCACCATCACCACAAGAATTGTGTCCAAACACCTGTATTACCCCTGCACTTAATCCTGATTGAAAATCGAGGTTAATACTCGGCACTGAAGTTATTGTTCCAGTGCTACTGGTTACTCCAATAGGTAAAACCCAGTAGTAACTCGTTGCATTTGCAATATTACCAACTGTATAAGTTACTCCAGTGGATCCATCACAAATAGTATCTAAACCACTAATTAAACCTGCTGCTGCCGGATAAGGATTTACTGTAATAGCGAGGGTTGAAGCTGCTCCGGTGCCACAACCGTTTGTTCCTTCTACACTAATAGAACCTGATTGAGCTCCGCTTGCATAACTCACCACTATATTATTTTGATTTGCACTTGTAATACTTGCCCCACTTGGCAACAACCAGTTATAAGCTAAAGCATCCGAAATTGCGGCTACTGTATATTGAACATTTGTTTGACCTTCACAAACTGTGGTTGACCCCGAAATTGCCGTAGCAGCTGCAGGTACTTGTTGTATATTAACGTAATTAGTTTTTGTTTTTATGTCTGTTCCTCCAGGTCCATTAACTGTTAGACTAACGGTTTTTTGCCCTGCTGTTGAATAGGTTACAGCATGAGGTCCAACACCAGTAATAGTAGCCGGTGTTGCACCCGCACCAAAATTCCATGACCAGGAAGTGGCCTGATTTGATAAATCAGTAAACACCACAGTTGAACCTATACATGTTTCAGTAGTATCAGCAATAAAATCAGCAACTGTTACTATACACACAGCTGTATTGCTGGTAATAATTACCGTGTCTCTTGAATCGGGACAAGAATTTGCACTTACTGTCCAAACAAGAACGGTATTAGTATCAGTAGCAAAAACCGATGCACTGCTAATCGGAGAATTGATATTCGATAAATTCGCAGAACCCGAAGCAATTGACCATGTTCCGGTTCCTACAGTAGGGTTCGTTGCATTCAACACAATACCTGATCCATTGCAAATTGTAGTATCAGTTCCGGCATTAGAAACACTTGGGTTAAACGGAAAAGAAATTTGTACTTCATCAAAATTACTTCCACAAGGAGCATTCGTGATGGTCCAACGAAGTGTATAAATATTTCCTGCGGTTCCTGTAAATACGGTATTTGCATTTGTCGCAGAAGTGAAACTGCCACTACCTCCTGAAACAATACTCCAGCTGCCGGTTCCAATTATTGGAATATTTGCTGCCAGTGTAGCACTGTTTGCGCCACATAAATACTGAGCTGAGCCAGCATCTGCAGTTGTTGGATTTATCGGGAATGAAATAGTAACATCGTCACTGCTTGATATACAGGTAGCATTGCTAATTGTCCATCTCAATTGATAGGTGTTTCCGGCCGTTCCATTAAATGTACTTGTAGCCGAATTAACCGCGCTAAAACTTCCGGCACCTCCAGTCACAATGGTCCAAGTTCCGATTCCACTGGTTGGAGCAACTGCGGTTAAACTTGCACTTGTCTGTCCGCAAAGTGTTTGGTCTAATCCTGCATTCGCTATACTTGGATTTTGATAAAATGAAACTTGCACATCATCACTGCTAATTCCGCATGTTGCAGTAGTGATTGTCCATCTTAAAATATACACAACACCGGAAGTACCATTAAATATAGTTGTAGGATTGCTTGTCGAAACAAATGATCCACCAGTTCCGCTAATTTTACTCCAGCTTCCGGTACCAGTTAATGGAGTATTCGCAGCAAGTGTTACTGAAGTAGTTCCGCAAATTTCTTGATCTGATCCAGCAGTTGAAACAGTAGGATTAAGTGGAAAAGAAATACTAACATCATCGCTGGATGAAGTACAAGGTGTATTACTTACCGTCCATCTCAAGGTATAAGTATTGCCTGCTATACCGGTGAAAGTTGAATTTGCAGCTGCTGCATTGCTGAAATTTCCGGTACCACCCGAAATTATGCTCCAAGCACCTGTACCAATACTCGGAATGTTTGCAGTCAACGTGGCACTATTAACACCACATAAATTTTGATCTGATCCGGCATTTGCAGTACTTGGATTTTGTGGAAATGAAATACTAACATTGTCAGAAGACGCGCCACAATTAGTTGTACTAATAGTCCAACTTAACACATACGAATTTCCTGCTGTTCCTGTGAAAGTTGAAGTTGCGGAAGTGGTATTGCTAAAAGTTCCACTACCACCACTCACAATAGCCCAAGTTCCATTACCGGATGTTGGCACATTCGCTGCCAATGCAGTTGAATTGCTTCCACACACAATTTGATCCGATCCGGCATTTGCGGTAGTTGGATTTTGTAAAAAGGAAATTACAACATCATCGCTTGATGCGCTGCAAGGTGAATTGCTAACAGTCCATCGTAACGTAAATACTGTTCCACTGCTAGGTGTAAAGGTTGCTGATGGATTTGAGGCAGATGAGAAATTTCCACTTCCTCCTGAAACGATTGACCAGCTTCCATTTCCAACTGTTGGTGTTGACCCTGCTAGAGTCGCAGATGTTGCTCCACATAAAGTTTGATCAGTACCAGCTGAAGAAGTACTTGGATTTAGTGGAAAACTAATCAATACATTATCATTAGAAGCAGCACAAGGTGAATTACTAATTGTCCATTGTAAATTATAACTGTTTCCGGCTGTTCCAACAAAAATTGAATTTGGTAAATTGGAGTTAGAAAAGGATCCACCACTACCGCTTAGAATTGTCCAGTTCCCGCTTCCAATACTTGGAGTATTTCCGGCCAATGTTGCACTAGTCAATCCGCACAATGCTGTTTGATCTAACCCGGCAGTAGCAGTTGTAGGATTTTGATTAAAAGTAATCACAACATCATCTGTAGAGGCAACACAAGGAGCATTGGAAATAGTCCATCGTAAGATATAACTTGTACCTGCAGTTCCGGTAAATGTTGAGTTCGCATTAGCACTGTTACTAAAATTTCCGGCACCACCACTTACAATCGACCATGCTCCTGTTCCTGTAGTTGGGGTGTTGGCAGCAAGACTTGCGATTGTGGTTCCACACAAACTTGGTTGATCAGGACCGGCATTTGAAGTAGTAGGGTTAGCTGAAACACTTACCGCTAAATTAGTAGTAGCTCCATTGCCGCATGTATTAGAAGCATAAACCGACACGTTGCCTGAAACAGCAGACCCTGAATAGTTAACTGTAATTGAGTTAGTACCAGCACCCGAAACAATTGATGCACCACTAGGTACTGTCCATACATAATTTGTTGCAGTTGCAACTGCGGTAATAGAATAAACAACCGAGCTTGTTCCGGCACATATACTTGTGTTACCACTAATTCCGGTTGCAGAGCCGGGTACAGTAATTACAGTAACATAATTGGTTTTTGTTTTCGTATTTGATCCTCCTGGGCCGGTTGCAGTAAGCGAAATTGTTTTATTCCCTGTTGTGCTATAGGTAACAGCATGAGGTCCTTGTGTATTTGCAGTTGCTGGACTAGCATTGCTTCCAAAGTTCCAACTCCATGAAGTTACATTGCTCGATAAATCGGTATAAGTAACTACTTCACCGGTACAAGCAGTAGTTTTATTTGCTGTAAAATCAGCAAGGGTTGCTGCACAAAAACTAGCATTTGAATTTATATGTACTGTGTCTCTAGATACAGGACAAACACCGTTTGTAATTGACCATACTAAACTAGTAATTGCATTGTTGGTAAAAGTGCTGGCAGTGCTGGTTGGAGAAGTAGTAGTAGTTATCGAACACGATCCGGAAAGTATGGTCCAGCTTCCGCTTCCTATTATTGGCGTGTTAGCTTTTAAGTTAATGATTGAACCATTACAAATGTTTGTATCGTTTCCTGCTGAAGCACTAGTTGGATTAAATGGAAAGTCAATGATTACATCGTTACTCGAAGCAGTACATATCGAATTACTGATGGTCCATCTTAAAGTATAAGAATTACCTGCTGTACCACTAAAAGTTGAGGTTGGTGAGGTTGTATTTCCAAAACTTCCGCCAACACCACTTACTTTACTCCATGCTCCAGTTCCAACAGTAGGTGTATTCCCTGCAAGGGTAGTTACTGTTAAACCACATTTTAACTGATCAGCTCCTGCATCTGCGGTTGTTGGATTTTGTGGAAAATATACTACCATCGAATCTGCAGAAGCGGTACAAGGTGAATTTGAAATTGTCCAAAATAATATATAGGTGTTTCCGGCTACTCCACTAAATCCGGAAGTTGAACTAGAAGGATTAGTTAACGTTCCACCAGTTCCAGAAAAGATAGTCCATAAACCACTACCGGCTGTTGGTGTATTAGCTGCTAAGGTAGTGGTGGTTGTGCCACATAAAGTTTGACTTGTGCCAGCATTTGCAGTAGTAGGAATTTTAGGAAAGGCAATTTGCACATCATCTGAAGAAGCCGTGCAGGTTGAATTGGTAATTGTCCAGCGCAAAGTGTAAGTATTACCTGAAGTACCAATAAATGTTGAACTAGCTGAAGCAGCATTTGAAAATGAACCACCGCTACCTGAAACAACGGTCCAAGCACCAATGCCAACTGTAGGCGTATTTGCAGCTAGTGTTGCACTTGTTAATCCGCAAAGCGCCAATTGATCAGGTCCGGCTGATGCAGTTGTTGGATTTAGCGGGAACGAAATAATTACATCATCGCTGCTGGCTGTACAAGGTGAATTGCTAATTGTCCATCGTAATGTATTAGTGCTACCCGCAGCAGCAGTAAAAGTAGCCGACGGATTATTGGTTGCTGAAAATGAGCCACCTGAACCAGAAACAATAGTCCAAGAACCAGTTCCAGAAGTTGGAGCATTGGCAGTTAATGTTGTGCTTGTTTGTCCGCACTTGGTTTGATCGGAGCCGGCATTCGCTGTGGTTGGTAATGATATAACTGTAATTGAAACCGAATCCTGCATTTTTATTTTACAACCTAATGTATTGGTTCCATAAACTGAATAAGTTCCTGCACTTGTTAATCCCGTAAAGGATAAAGCAGTGCCTGTGCCGCTTAAAGTAGTACCGGTAGCAATAGCATTTCTGTAAAGCGCATAAGTTACTCCGGCAGTTGAATTGCTAAGTGCGACAGCGCTAGTTTGCGAACTACAAATAGTTCCTCCTCCACTCACTGTATATACGGTTGGTGGAACACATCCACTAATTCGAATATAAAAATCTTGTGTTTCTCCTCTTGATAGAGTTGTAGAGCAATCGAATCCGGATGTTACTAAAGTACCTCTAGAAATCATAACGCGCATTCGAGTAATTCCAAGCGTAGCTGTGCCCGGTATAGAAATGGGAGCAGTAAAAGTTTGGTTAGCAGTAGTTGGTGAAGCATAAATTAATTCACCGGCATCGGCAAAATCACCATCTTGATTATAATCTATCCAAACCCCAAAACCTTCAGGATTAGCAGCACCGGCCAATAACGACAAGGTATAAGTGTTTAGGCGATTTAAGTCTGTGGCTACATTCGGTGTAACTGTGGTGTAGTAATTAATGGTCGTATTGTTATCATTTCCACCACAAGTGCTATTCGAATAATTTAAAGTATTGAATTGTACCGAAGCAATGTAATCGTTAGTACAAGTACTATTAGCATAATTTGGGTAACAATAACAAGTAGGTCCAACAGATGCAGTGCGTGCTGTGGAAGAACAACCTGCAATATCTTTTGCAATTAGTGTTATTGTTTGTGTTACAGCCGGTGTTGCAGTAACAGGAGATCCGGTTGAGGCACTTAAGTAGGTCGATGGACTCCAGGTGTACGTGGTACCTCCTGTGGCAGATAAAATAGTACTGGTGCCAGAACAAGCAAAATTTATATTAGGATTGGAAGGACTTGTTCCAATTGAAATATTGGTTCCATTGTCAAAATAAGTAATGCCCGAAAAATTGGAAGTAACACGTATTCTGTAACCAGTTCCAGCAGTAATGGTAGGAATTGCAACAGTTGCCGAGCCACTAAATTGTCCGGCTATAGTATCTAGATTAGTGGGACTAGCAAAGCTACCCGACGCATCTGAAAGTTGTACATAAAATAAGTTGGAACTTGGCAATGAATCACTCACAACCCAACTAACTGAAATGGATGGATTATTGCACAATGGTCCGGTAACACTGCCTGTTTGAATAGTATAACTGGCATTTTCAAGAAAGGTTTTAGAACTGTAAGCTACAGAAGAGCCAACAATATCAATGTCTCCATCTTCATCGTAATCAGCTGAAGTAATACTTACAATATATCCTGCAGTATTATTTCCTTTCGGATTATTATACAATGAAAGTACTCCGGAAGTGTTTTCAAAAAAGTTGAAATCGGCTGTACCAGCTAAGCTGCAGGCTACATCAATATCACAATCTCCATCGTAATCCGCTAGCGCCAATCTAAAAGGATTCGCATTAGTACTTGCCAAACTCACGGTTCCAAATGTAAATGCCGAGCTTCCCAATGCATAACCAATGTTTGAAGAACTAAAATTTGACCAAACTAAATCAAGTTCACCATCACCATTTAAATCAGCTGTTTTCAGTTCAAAAGGAGTGGTACCCCCACACGAAAAACTATTGCGCAAAGCAAAACTTTTTCGTGTATAAAACTCATAAATTCTAATTGTGTTATCACTACATGAGATAGCTACATCAAGCAAACCATCTAAATTAAAATCACCGGCAACCATACTTTGAATAGGGCTTCCAACCTTTGCTCGAGTTAAATCTCCTATCACACCATTTCCTTTATTTTGAATAACCGATAATGCGGAATCTGAAGTATTGGCGCATAAAATACTAGGAGCCTCATTATCTAATAAATAAAACGGAAGTACAATTCTTGCACGATACCTTGTTGTAATATTGGAAGGACCAGTAAAAGAACCACTTCCATTGTTGTAATAAATATCCACTTTGTATTGACCCGAAAATCCAACTGCAATGTCCATATCTCCATCTAAATCATAATCGGCAATTGCCGCTGAATAAGGGGTTGCCGAGGTATAGATATAGGTAGGACTTAAAAATGTTCCATTCCCATTACCTCTAGAAATTGAAATGTAGCTTGTTGCGGCACTTGAATTAACTTCAACTATATCTGTAAATCCATCATTGTTTATATCTACACTGTAATTATTTATTGCCGAAGCACCTGAACCGGTGAGCACATGCTTTTTAAATGTTTTTGGTGCAACTGATGCAGCGGTTGTAAACTGATAACAATATTCGGTTGCTGTTTGAAGTGACGAATCAATAACTGATTTACCTGAAGCTGCTACACTAACTACTTCACCTGGTTCAAAATTTTGAGTAGGATTTATCGTAATAGTAGTTGTTCCTCCTCCTGATAATGTAGCTGGTTTAATCCCACTAATACTTCCTTGAAGTTGAAAATTGGCTGCAGTTACACTCGATTTTTTAATTACCGAATTGTAAGTCAAAGTAGGAGAGGTAGAAGCTGTAACACAACGGTTATTCGTAGTTGGCGTGTGACTTGAATTACTCAATTGATCAGCGATATAAATGTAATAATCCTCAGTTTCACCACTGCCGAATGTTGTACAAGCATCGCCTGAACCATTAGGGCTGCCTACTGCTCTATTACGAATTCGCATACCGGTGTATCCAAGTGAGGCAGTAAGTGGTACAGTAAATATCAATTGAGCCTGAGCATTGGCTGTACTAGCCAAGGTAACCTGATTCCATTCGCTGGCTTCATAAACACCGTTTCGATTATAATCAATCCATACCGAAATAATACTCGATGCAGTTGTAGTAACGTACAAATATTCTTGCCTTCCACGAACTATAGTAGCTGTATTGTTGTATGAATTGCCATCGCTCTCATAATCTTCATATCCGTATGACGAATAAGTAAATGCACTAACCGATTCGCAAGCCGATGCATGATACAAATAATTTAACGATACATAATTAATGAAATTGGTACCACAGCTAACTGTAGAGTATGCGCCCGGGCAGCTATAGCAAAATGAACGTACAGATAGACGTTGTTCATAATAACCAAAAACATTTCTTTGCTCTGCCATTGGAGTATTCGAAGAAACAACCCTTACTGAATAATGTCCAACAGCAGTTCCGGCAGGAATAGTACAACTTAAATTTCGACCACCTTTAGCAACTACACTTCCGATTGCAATAGGTGAAGCAAACGAACCATTTGCGTCTGACAATTGTGCGGTGAAGACATTGGCAGCACTCATGCTATTTGAGTCAAGCACTGAGAAGGAAAAAGTAAACGAGCCACCTGCGCACACATTGCGCGTTTGACGATCAGAGGTTATTCGGTTACTAGAATAAACAACCGAATTGTCAGCAATACCAAAAAGAGCTGTCTTTAGCGTACCAACAGGTATAGTTGCTGTAGTAGTACTTCTCGTATAAGGATTACTACCACCGGCAGCACCCGACGTTACTGCGCTCCATGCACCTCCACCATTACTTACTATCCCACAGGTATTTCGAGCAAACAAGTACGTTTCGTTACTTCCATTCCATTGCAAAGTAAGGTTACTAAAGCTTGTACCTCCTGAAGTTGATTCAGCAATACGCCAAACAGGTTCTACCACATGCGTGGTCAACGGCTGACCTGTTGCAGCAAAGGAGCCATTGTAGCTCGAACTAAATTTGGTACTCTCAATTCGCATCCAAATTGTATCTGCAACAAAACCCGCAGCGGTTGTTAAGGTAGCTGGTAAATATCCGGTTGAATTTCCAATTGGAAATGTATAAGAAGAAGAAGGTAATAAAGTACGTTTTAAATATCCGTTTCCGGTAAAATATTTTGTTGCAGAAACTCCGCTAATGCTCGCAGTTCCGGGAATAAATAATTTATCAGAGATGCTAATTTTTCCTTTAGTAAACGTAAGTGAAGTAAGCAAATTGTGATTGGTAGTAAATGTTACATCGTTAGCATTATTGATTACCGAAGTTGATATTCTTCCGGAACTTCCACTAACGCTCTGTGCAGAGGTGCCTACAAATTGAAAACTACTGTTGTTAATTACTCCGGCATTCGCTAATAAGTCGCCATAAAAATATGCCGTTCCGCTGCCTTGCATACTACAAATTGAGTTTACACTCATGGGTCCACCAATCGTAATATTGTTATTAATAGTCAAGGTAGATGGAATTGCAGTTGTTCCAGAATAGGGCAAAATAGAAAGTGTGTCATCTGTTGAAGTTGAAAAACTTCCTCCAGTTGCAACATTAATCTGGGGAGAATAAGTAAAAATTGAATATCCGGGCCCATCAAATGAAACACCTTTATTGCAATTAAGTGTGGCTCCTGTAATATTAATATCGGCAGGTATTGCGGCCGGTGAATTAAAATTAATAACTGCTCCAAAAGTATACGCACTCGTGCCACTAATGTTATAGGTAATACTTGCGTTAATATGATGTGTTCCGCTTCCTTTCAAAGTAAGTCCTGAGTAAAAATTCTTACTTGCAGTGTTGTAATAAAAGTTACTACCTGCAATATTCGCATCCATTGTTCCAAAAATATCGCCCGCCGAGTGCAAATAAAAGTTAGATGCAACTGTTATAAGCTGTATGATTCCTGTATTGTCAAAACTACTTGCATTTACATTTAGTACAGCTGATGTAGTTTTTGAAAAGGTACCTGCATTGGTCATAATTCCACTGCGTGATGTAGAAGAACTGCTTCCAATATTATTGGTTCCGCTTCCAGCAATTGTAAAAACTCCACCCAATCCATTGTATAAAAAGCCATTCGTGCCTAATGTAAAAGTTGCTGAAGTAGCAGTCCAAACCGCCGCAGTAGAGTAATTAGTAATTTGTCCATTGAGCGTTAAGTTACTTGAACTAGCCTGTGTAATAGTTAGTGCTGTTGCGTTGTAAGTGTTGATGTTCATACCCGCTGCAATGGTTCCATTCGAAAGCGCAACTGTTCCACTGGTTGCATAAACTAACGCAAATCCCGAAGGAGCATTCAATGCCGAACTTGCATTGTTCATGGTAAAAGTTCCACCTGTAATAATTAAATCGTTTCCTGTACCATTGTATAAATTCAAAGTACCATCACTTAGTGTTAATGAACCTCCGGTTGAAATGGTAGTTTGATCGGTGTTTACTGTAGCTCCTCCACTAATGGTTATAGCGTGCAATATAGAAATCGCGCCATTGCTATTGGTAGGTGGAACAGTAGTATTTTGCCAACCAAATAAAATCTGATAGGTTTGCCAAACTGTTGTGCTGCTCCAAGCTCCAGCTGCTCGGGTTCTGTAGTCGCCAACTGATTGTGCTGAAACTTCTGATGTTACAATTAATAAATTAAAAAGTACAATTAATTGGAGTAATAATTTTTTCATAGTAGATGTGAATGTGCTAAGTGTTTTGGGTGAAAGGCTCGGTTGTAGCTTGTTTTAAACTTTAAAAAATGCTTTAGTAGTAAGTATTGTTATGTTAGTCGAATTAAATAGTAAGAACGTAGGATTGGAATTAGGGTTACACTAAGATATCAACAATGACAACTTTATTCTTTAAAACTATAAAAAATATTCATTTTAGCAAAACTGTTTTCGCGAATTATTAATTCAAATTAGCGGTAAACTATTTTTTTATATTTGGACGAGCTAGCAATAAATTATTTAAAAAATGTGCATATCCTCAATTATACCTAATTTAATTTTTATTCTTACTATTGGTATAATCCATAAAATTGAAAGAGATAAGTATTATTTGCAGCTAAATCAAATCAACGATAATCATAAGAATCCGCCAAATTTGCGTTCCAATTATAAATTCAAATCAGGCGAAAATTCTTATTCTGTTACATTATTTTAAATTTTAGGTACAAAAGCGGATATATAAATAAATGAATAAATCAAAACAAACAACCAATTGGGGAGCACTTTCTGTGCTAATTTCTGTGTTTTTTTTCTGGGGATTTATTGCTGCCGGTAATGGGGTATTTATTCCTTTTTGCAAAGCAAAATTTGGCTTAGACCAATTTCAAAGCCAACTCATTGATTTCGCTTTTTATGGTGCCTACTATTTGGGTGCGCTAGTATTATTTTTAGTTAGCGGAAAACGAAAGCTAGATATTCTGAATAAATGGGGTTTCAAAAATGGAATTATCTATGGTTTGTTGTTAAGTACACTTGGGGCAATTGCTATGATTGGAGCCGTTAGCATTGGTGTATATGGTTTAATTTTAGGAGCTTTATTTATTGTAGCTCTTGGATTTTCACTTCAACAAACCTCAGCTCAACCCTTCACCATATCATTAGGCGATCCAGCAGCAGGAGCATCTCGATTAAATTTGGCAGGAGGTGTGAATTCATTAGGTACCACCATAGGTCCTATAGTAGTTGGATTAGCATTGTTTGGAAGCATAACTATCAGCGACGAAAAAATTCAAAGTTCATCACTTTCACTTATGTTAGCGCTTTATGCTGCAGTTGCCTTGTTATTTTTAGCAGCAGCCGGAATTTTCTTTTTTTCTAAAAAATTACCTGCCGGACGCAACGACGAGCCATTTGAAAAGGCTGAAAAAGCACAAAATCTATTGTTGGTGTTAAGCTTTTTATTAGTGAGCATCTTCGGCTATATTTTTTCTAGATATACTGATAATTCTTTTTTAGAAAATGTAAAAAATCATGTGCATGATTATGTTGGATTGAGCTTGTCGTTTTTAGCTTTGATAGCTGTTGTTGGAGCCTTATTTTATGCAAATGTATCTGCAAAAAGGGCACCAAGCGGATGGGGAGCGATGCAGTATCCTCAGTTAATATTGGGAATGCTAGCCATTTTTACCTATGTGGGTGTAGAAGTAGCTATACAAAGTAATTTAGGCGAATTGCTGAAACACCCTGATTTCGGTGCTTTCCAATCTGGTGAAATAGCTCCATTTATCAGCATGTATTGGGGAAGCTTAATGATAGGAAGATGGACAGGTTCTATTTCGCTCTTCTCTGTTTCTAAATCAGTGCGCACTGTTTTAATGATACTCGTTCCTGTACTTGCATTTGGAGTGGTTTTGTTTTTTAATACAGTGGTAGGACACGACATGAGTAATTTATACCTTTATATTATTTGTCTAGTTTTTTTAATTGTAGGATCCATTATCGGTGCCGATAAGCCAGCCAAGTCGTTATTGGTTTTTAGTTTACTGGGTGCAATGGCGATGTTAGTTGGATTGGCAACCTCCGGTACGATTTCAATTTATGCTTTTTTGTGTGGCGGTTTATTTTGTAGCATCATGTGGCCCTGTATTTTTTCGTTGAGTATAGCCGGACTTGGAAAATATACTTCTCAAGGATCGGCTTTTTTAATTATGATGATTTTAGGGGGTGGAATTATTCCTCCATTACAAGGAAAATTGGCCGATATTATTGGCATACACAGAAGTTATTGGATACCTGTTTTATGTTTTGTTTACCTCGCTTTTTTTGCAATTAAGGTACGCTCAATTTTATCGCAGCAAGGAATAAATTATGATTCGAATGAGACAAAAGGCGCTCATTAATTTTTCAACATATAATCTAACAAAGTATGATTTTAATTGCCGATGGGGGTTCAACAAAAAGCAGCTGGGGACTAATTAGTTCAGTCAATGCACCGGTATTTTTTTCAACAGAAGGTTATAATCCTTATTTTGTTGACACAGCAGGTATTATAGCTTCGCTCAACGAACAATTGCCAGATACGCTCGATCGAACTTCAATAACTCAAGTTTACTACTACGGTGCAGGATGTTCCGTTAGCGAAAAAGTACAAATTGTGGAACGCGCCATGCAAGCAGTTTTTAAAAATGCTACTGTTTTTGTAAGCCATGATTTATTAGCTGCAGCAAGAGCGCTTCTAGGCAAACAAGCAGGCTTTGCTGCTATACTTGGAACCGGTACCAATACCTGCTTTTACGATGGAACAAAGGTAGCACACAACATCGATTCATTGGGCTATTTTTTAGGAGATGAAGGAAGTGGTTCCTACATCGGAAAAAGAGTATTACGCGATTTTATGCGCGGATATTTACCAGAAGAAATGCATAAAAATTTTGTTTCCTCGTATGGTTTAACTAACGAAGCAATATTCGATCATTTGTACAATAAACCTTTACCCAATCGATTTTTGGCAAGTTTTAGCAAGTTTGTTCACGAATTTAAACACCTTTCTTATTCCCAAGAAATAGTAAAGGAAGGATTTCAAACTTTTTTTACAAACCTGGTTTGTCACTATCCCGAATATCAAAAATACACGTTCAATTGCATTGGTTCAGTTGGTTATACTTATAAAGAAATATTAATCCAAGTATGCTCCGAAAACCATATGCAGGTGGGCAAAATTGTGCGTGCTCCCATTGATGATTTAGTGTATTATCACACCCATTTGATGTAACAATTTAATTACCGCCAAACATAAATTCCTTTAAATAAAAGGGCTCAAAGTAAGCCACATCCTCAAATTTTTGTTGGGCATATTTTTCCTCAGCTAAGGAAATCATGTATCGTGCAGATGGAATCACATCCTCTAAAAACAAAGCATTGTGATGACGACTTAGTAAGGATTTACATTTTGCCGAACCATCGCCAAAGAATACAATTTTTTGGTTATCCAATAGTTCTCTAAAACTATTTTCGTTTATTATTTCTGCTTTAGTCTCTTGTATTTCATTTGCCTTCAAATCATAAAAAGCACAAAATACCTCCATCCTGCGAGCATCTATCATTGGGCACAAAAGTGTTGCTTCTGTTGTATGTTGAAGTAAAACTTGTTTTGCTAATTGCTGCAAAGTATTTATGCTGATAAGCGGAATATTTAATGCATAACAAAATCCTTTAGCAGCGGCAACGCCAATGCGAAGTCCGGTATACGAACCCGGACCTTTACTTACTACAACTGCATCAAGTTCTTTATAAGTGTAGCCACGTTTTCTTACTAATTGATCACAAAAAGCTACCAAGTTTTCGGCATGAGTATAACCAGCATCCAACTCTTCAATATCAAGTAATTTTCCTTCTTGTGATAAAGCAACAGAACACATGGTTGTTGCAGTTTCGAGATGTAAAAGTAGGGCCAAAATAGAGGTTAATTTAATTAACTAACGTATCCTAATTTTATCATGTTTGCACGTCCTTTTTCTTCCATAGGTATACTGGCGATATTGATTATTAAATCATCTACTGCAACATAATTTCCTTTTTTTAGAAAATTTTTGATGTCTGCAATTGTTTCGTCAGTGCTTTCGTATTTATCGTAAAAAAAACCTCTTACTCCCCAAACTAAACTTAGTGTATTAAGCAGAGAGCGATTATCAGTAAAAATAAAAATGTTGGCTTTGGGCCGATGGCTCGATAATTTAAATGCAGTATAGCCTGAATTTGTCATCGAAATAATACCGCGGGCGCCCGCTTGTTCGGCCATTACACAAGCATTGTAACAAATTGAATCTGAAATAAAAGTTTGATTCTTGAGTTGTGGTGGATGCTCTTTGTAATAAATTTTTCCTTCTCGTTCAATCGATGCAACGATGTTTTGCATGTGTTCAATTACTTTCACCGGAAATTTCCCTACTGAAGTTTCGCCACTTAACATTACTGCGTCGGCACCATCCATTACTGCATTTGCCACATCGTTTACCTCTGCACGAGTAGGACTGTAATTGCTGATCATACTTTCCATCATTTGAGTGGCGATAATTACAGGTTTCGATGCGTTGATACATTTGGTTACCAACATTTTTTGAATTAGTGGAACGCGTTCCATCGGCATTTCAACACCAAGATCTCCGCGTGCAACCATTAACGCATCGGTCATGTCAATAATGTTATCGATTTCCGCAATCGCCTCAGGTTTTTCAATTTTAGCAACTACTCTTGATGTTTTTCCTTGACGCTTTATTATTTCTTTTAAGTCCACAATATCCGTTACTGAGCGCACAAACGAAAGGCCTATCCATTCAACATTATTCTTCAAAGCAAAGTCAAGATCTTCTAAATCTTTTGCAGTTAAACAGGGTAAGGATATTTTTGTGTTTGGAAGATTAACACCTTTTTTTGAGGATAAAATTCCTCCGTTAATAATAACTGCTTTTACTGTTTTATCGCGGTCGGTTGCTATTACACGTAATTCAATTTTACCATCATCAATCAACACTTTATCGCCAACAGCAACATCTTTAGGAAATTCGGGATATGTCATAAAAACCTTTTCAGCAGTACCTTCGCACTCTTCTGTCGAAATAATTATTTCTTTCCCGTTTTCAAGAAAGGCTTCATTGTTTTTCATAACACCTATGCGCAATTTCGGACCTTGCAAATCAACCAAAATAGCAGTGTTTAAACGATGTTCCTTATTTATTTCTCGAATTATATCAATTACCTTTTGATGTTGATCATAGTTACCATGCGATGAATTTACGCGACAAACATCCACACCGGCCATAATCATTTCGGTAAGTACTTCCTTGCTCGACGATGCTGGTCCTAGGGTTGCTATTATTTTGGTTTTACTCCAAGTTTTCATAAATCAAGATTCGTTTAAAAGATAAGGTTCTGTTTCGATTTTAAATTTGATACATCAATTTCAACACAGGTAATTATGGAATCAATGCTACTGAGTTTTTTTAATAAGTCATTTTTATTTTTGCTTGAAATGCTTCCTTTAATCATCCAAAAATAATCTAAATTCTTGTGCTCAGGAAGCAGAAATCCGGAGCTACCATTGTTAGCAAGTATATAGTGAGTTGCAAAATTTTCTTCATCTTCAAATTCATAAAACGAAAAAAAAGATACCTCATGCGACTTTACCAATTCAACTCTTAAATCATCCAGTTTACTAAAGTTGGTACCCAGTCCGGTATTTAAACTCCAACAAAGTCGGTAATCTTTTGAATGACTAGAAATTCCCACTAATGAAAAATCATAGTCATCCTCAATCGAAAGTTTTTTTATTGCCAATTCAGTTATTTCTAAAAGGCCTTAAAGATAGTAATAGATTGATTACTTAATTGCAAAGAAATCTACCTTCATATGCCAATTAAGGATAATGATCATTATATGAAAGTTGATGAATACAGTAGTATTGAGAGAAGATAAATACAGCTTCCTAAAAAGGGGAAAATTTCTTAATCGAATACGCTTAACAATAATAAAATATTAAATCCTACTTTAATCATTATTTATCGATGTTTAGAAAGGTTTAGTTTATTTTATTCATTTGAAATAAGTGTTTATTCGTAGCTCATTATTTTACCTTTCAAATTAATTCAATACCCAAACTTTGGTTTAATTTCATTAATTTCGCAGGCTCTAATTTTAACCCGTGAATAGCATACAACGCTTTCCTAAATTTTCAGAGCAAAGTTTTGAAGATCGAATAAATAACCCCCGTTATGTTATTTCAGGTGGGCCAGGTTTTGGAAAAACTTCCATTATCAAAGAGCTCGAAAGCCGTAAGTTTAAAAGTATCCACGAAATATCACGCAGCATTATTAAAGAGCAAATGGAAAGTGGAGGCGATATTTTACCTTGGAAAAACTTAGCTGCTTTTAGTGGACTCGTATTTGAACAAAGACTATTGCAACACAGCAATGCACCACAAAGCGAAATTTGTTTCTACGATAGAGGTATAGTAGATGTAATCGCATACATGCAAAACGACCAACTATCTATTCCTGAACATTTTTTGCAAACAGCTCAAACAAATCATTACAATCAACTGGTTTTTTTAACACCTCCATGGAAAGAAATTTACCTCATGGACAATGAGCGTAAAGAGGATTTTGAAAAAGCTTATACGATTCATCAAACCATTGAAAACACTTACAAGCAATTTGGATATAAAACAGAGAACATTCCATTGCTCGATATTGAAGAACGCGTTAATTTTATCCTTTCAAAAATAAATTTATTGTAACACATGAGTACTACTGCCGAACATGTAAAATGCCTAATTATTGGTTCCGGTCCAGCCGGTTATACTGCTGCAATTTATGCTGCCCGTGCCGATATGAAACCTGTTATGTACGAAGGTCTTCAGCCCGGTGGTCAATTAACCATTACAACCGAAGTTGAAAATTATCCGGGATACCCTAAGGGAACGCAAGGTCCTGAAATGATGGAAGATTTTAAAGCACAAGCTTTACGTTTTGGAACAGATATACGTTGGGGTTTAGCTACCTCTGTTGATTTTAGTACCGCACCTCACAAAGTAATAATTGACGAAAAAACCACCATTACTGCCGATGCGGTTATTATAGCCACCGGAGCTTCTGCAAAATGGCTTGGATTACCAAGTGAATCCAAATTAAACGGTTTTGGTGTTAGTGCATGTGCCGTATGCGATGGTTTCTTTTTTAAAGGGCAGGATGTAGCCATTGTTGGAGCCGGAGATACTGCTGCTGAGGAAGCTAGTTACTTAGCAAAGTTGTGTCGCAAAGTATACATGATAGTTCGCAAGAGTGAAATGCGAGCTAGCAAAGCCATGCAACACCGAGTTGCAAATACAGCCAACATTGAAATACTGTATAATCACGAAACAAAAGAAATTTTAGGCGATAACGGTGTAACAGGCGCTATTGTCGTAAATACTCAAACTAAAGAAGAACGCACGTTAACAGTTACCGGATTTTTTGTTGCAATTGGACATCAACCCAATACTGCTATTTTCAAAGACTACATCAACTTGGATGAAACAGGATATATTTTGACCATTCCGGGTACCAGTAAAACGAATGTTGAGGGTGTATTTGCAGCTGGTGATGCACAAGATAAAATTTATCGCCAAGCCGTTACTGCTGCTGGAAGCGGATGTATGGCAGCCTTGGATGCTGAACGTTATTTAGCAGGGAAAGGAATTCATTAATAAAGTTTGTGAATAGAATTCCAGAACGTAAATGAATTTGCGGGAGATAAGGAATTTATTCGCGCAACATTTTTTGCATAAAACTTACACTGTGTAGCTTCCCAAATTTACTTCCAGCTTCTTTCATCACACCCATAAGTTTAAATCCATTCATTTCATGTAAGTGAACACTCTGTTCATTCCCTTCCGAAATACGCGCAATAATCGAATGAAGTTTGGTTGCCTCAATGGCCCTTTTTATGATAGCTTTCAAAAGCAATTTCCCAATTCCTTTGCCACGATTAGATACTTCCACATAAAGCGAAACTTCGGCTGTAATTGAATATGCTTTGCGTTCCGACCATTTTGAAAGAGCTGCATAACCCAACACAGTATTGTTTTCAACAGCCACCCACACCGGAAAATTTTCATCGCGTTCACAAAACCAACGAACACGGTCTTCTTGCGATTTAAATTCAGTATCGAAAGTTGCTACCGTAGTGAGTATAGCATCATTGTATATAGCCCGAATTTGCTCTAAATCGCTTAATTGAGCAGCTCGTAATTCTAACATATTTAAAGTTTAATTTCTTGACAGAGCTCTACCAATACTCCATTACAACTTTTGGGATGTACAAAGCAAATCAATTTGTTGTCAGCGCCTTTTTTAGGAACTTCGTTCAACAACTGAAAACCATCTTCTTTAAGTCGCTTCATTTCAGCTACTATGTCGTCTACTTCAAATGCAACATGGTGTAATCCTTCACCTTTTTTTTCAATAAATTTAGCAATGGGGCTATCCTCTTTTGTAGCTTCCAACAATTCTACCTTGCTTTCGCCAAGCATAAAAAAAGAAGTGGTTACACCTTCACTTTCCACAGCCTCACTTTTGTAAGGTTTAATTCCTAAAAGTTTTTCATAGGTAGTATTAGCAGCTTCAATATTTTTTACGGCTATTCCCAGGTGCTCAATTTTGTTTACCATTGCTTTATACTTTAATTATAGGTGCTGATTAAAAAATGAACTTCATTTATCATTGATGCACAAGCATTAACTTATTTCAATGCAATATTACTAAACAGACTGCATATCGAATAGGATTAATCGTAAGTAAACTCAATCGATTAATTATTATTTTAGAACTAGTAATTGAATGAGTTCGCTAGTGAATTTGAAGTAGTTATTGAAAAGGCAATAGTTTTTTTAGCTGATTGCTTCTACTAATGTTTCGAGTTTTATGCCACGCGATCCTTTTATTAAGAAGGTATTTTCAGTAAATTTTTTGGAACTTAAAAAATTAAATGCAGCTGTGGTGTTGTCAAAAAAGGTAAACTTACTTTTCGCTTCACATGCTTTAAAATTGGGTCCAACCAAATACACTTCAGTAAAACCCTTTTCGATTAACAAGTTCAATATTTTAAGATGTTCAAACTCGGTCTCCTTTCCTAATTCAAGCATATCGCCAAGTAACACAACTTTGTTTTGTGCTTTCATTTCTGCAAAATTTACAATGGCAACTTCCATGCTGCTTGGATTTGCATTGTAGGCATCTAGCAAAATAGTATGTGAGTTTTTTTTCACCACTTGAGAGCGATTATTGCTAGGCACATAATTTTCAAGTGCTTCCTTAATAGCACTTTCTGAAACTCCAAAATAATTACCAATACAGGCCGCAGCAACACAATTATCAAAATTATATTTCCCGATGAGCTGCGTTTTTATGGTTTGATTGTTTTCGAAACTTTGTAGGCTCAATTCAACAAAGGGATCTGCTTTCAAAAAGTTAGCTTTGAAGTCGCAACCCGATGTTGTTCCATACGTAATTTTAGAAGCAGAGCCGGCTTGTTGAAGCATTATTTCATTATCGCCATTAACAAACAAAACTCCCTTTTTAGAACGAACATGATCGTATAATTCGGATTTAGCGATGACAATATTTTCGGCACTTCCAAAGCCTTCTAAATGTGCTTTTCCAAAATTGGTAATCAAACCATAATCAGGGGAAGCAATAGAACTTAAAAACTCAATTTCTTTCAGGTGATTGGCACCCATTTCAATAATGGCCATTTCATGTTCAGCATTAA
>Ga0075163_10000609_pt1 | contig 46433 bp, 40 predicted proteins | sample JI1023141ADNA_FD_71478 | JGI IMG/M metagenome (GOLD analysis project Ga0075163, IMG submission 71478) | Wastewater effluent complex algal communities from Wisconsin, to seasonally profile nutrient transformation and Carbon sequestration -... | ecosystem: Engineered > WWTP > Effluent > Algae...
AGAACGGCTACCTCAGCCCCGCCGCCGAGCGTCAGAGATGGCTCGACCAGAACCTGCCGTGCGCGGCATAGTGCAACCTACTGTCCAAGGGACCGGGTGCGGTACACCGAATGGGGCGAGGTCTTCGGCGATCCCGTCGTCACCACCGCGCTGCTCGATCTCCTGCAACAGCGGCGCGGTGCAGATTGCTTAGTCGGCCCTCGTGAGGACCTCCACGGCCTTGAGGGCGGTCACGAGTGCAATATAGTCTTCGCTGCTGCCACCTGGTACACCGCTATCGAGCGCCGTGAAGTGCAGGATCTCAGGGAGTTCTGTGTCTTCCTGCGCCGCGCGCCGTCTCCAATTCACCTCGAGTCCCTTGAGGAACTCTAGGTAGGGCTGATTCGCGGCAGATTTGGCAGCGAGGTAAAGATCGGCTCCGAGCAGGCCGAGGCCGTATTCTGTTGTGCGCGATGCGAGGAGCGCTTGAGCTTTGGAAGTCTCGCTTGCGATCAGTCCGAAGACGTCACCCATGCGCGGGATGCGGATCGTATTGGGAAACGTGTACCAATCGTTGATTCTGAAATCGCCTGCAAGATGCATGGTCTTAAGCCGTTCGACTTGGCGGGGATCATCAAGCTGTGCCAACTCGGGAATGTCTTCGAAAGGATCAACCGCGAGTCCGGGGATGTCGTAACGCTGGCCCCCAGGTCCGGCGATCACTGGAACCATGGTGAGGATCTGCAGGACGCCGATAAGTTGACCAGTGGCGGTGGCTACATCCGCGTTGACGAGTGCGGCCACCTCGGCCCGCTCGAGTTCAGCGCGCCGCACCTGCCAGAGGCTAACGCCAAGGCTGCACGCCGCGACCAAGAGCGCGCACCATCCGAAGCTGGTAACGCCACCAATCCCGCGTACGCCGTCCCTGCGTCCGGGGCCGGCGAGGCCAGCCATGGTGGCGAGGAAGGCAAGCACCGGGGCCTCAAAGCCAGTCATTGCTAAGCTCTCCGCCTTCTGGGCATCTGAAACCTGTTCACCTTCATCGGTCCTCCGCTCTCCTCGGCCGCATACCGTAACCGAGCTTTCCAGAAGCGGGTGGTCCAGTTTTCAGGGCTTAGAGCAGCTCCTGCGCAGCATCGAGACCTCAAGCATGGCCTCGGCCGGCTGCAGGTTCCCGTTCGCGTCGGCTACTGCGAAATAGTTTTCTTCGCTGAGCTTACGCGATGCGGTTGGGACCAAGTGGTGCAGATCGCAGTTCAAGCGTCCAGCTCCGAAGGGTACCGACATCGGCCCTAGCCCGATCCGAAACGTTCAATATCCAAGTTCCCTGCATCGGCTGGCCCACCATAGTGCCCAATACCCCCGGGACAGAGGAATCGTATGTTGTGACCAGATCGTCGTTGGAGCCGCCGAGTTGCGGATGCAGGACGCTGCTGAGGCCCGCGGGCGACGTTAGCACGACCCTAAGGTCACCGATCCAGCTATGCATGATGTCTACCCCAACCTTGATCTGAGCTACGGTGCCAGACTCGGCGATCGCAATTGTGCTTGAGACGCCGGCATTGGCGTTGTCGGGAATTCTCACCATTGGGCTCGCCTGCCCAGTCGCGACCACCACGTCGGCCGCCGCGCCCACCGTGAAAGTGATCGCCTCGCCCGGCGCCGAGATGTTCGAGATCACCAACCCCGAGTCACGGCCATCCCATTCGCGCGAGCTCGGAACGGAGGCCACCGACAGCACGACTCCCTGTAGCGCCGGATAGAGGTCGTTGCCATCGCCCTGGTTGGCGTTCAGCTCCAAATCGCGCCGGCCGTCGGCTTGAAGCAGCGCGCACTGGTAGTGCTTAGCCGCCGTGCCCTGCTGCCATTCGTTTGAGCCTTTGATGTCGCAGTGGTAGACCGCCAACCCGCTCGCCTGCAGGCCCCGGTCGAGCCCCATTCGTGAGCGGTTCTCGACCAAAAAATACTCACTAGGCTTCGACGTGCGGTACTTCATCAGCGTGTTGTAGTCGCCGTGGTTCGCCTGGACGTCGGCGGCGGCGTTCAGTCCGACCTCGTTGTCGCACCACCCGGCTAAGTCGCGCAGGTAGGCGCAGACCGGCGACGGGCTGCGCCCATTATCGTTGTGGTTGCCCGAGCCCATCAGGCAGTAACTGCCGATGCCGGCGCTGGGGATGCTGTCGTTGTCGCGCTCGCCGTAGTCGTACATGTCCGGGAAGCGACACAGCAGGTGGCCGTTCTCGTGGCAGAAAGTGCCAATGCTCAGATCCGCCGGCGTGCGCCCGAGGCTGGTGAGCAGGTAGAGGTCGGTGCGCATTGTGCCGAAGCGGAGGTCGATGCGCCAATTGTGCGGCCAAAGCTCCCCGCGGTACTGGGTCTGCCCCGCGTACAGCACGTTCAGCGCGTCCACCACGTTTTCATCGCGTGAATCGAACTGTGCTAGGTCGAGCCCGTCCGCAACCGTTAGTGCCAGCGCCTCCTCGACGAGCAAGTTATTAACGTAGAATTCTCGCTCACGGCTCAGTGTATACGGGCCTACCACGACGTTTGTGTAGTCGAGCTTCCTGCTCGACACGCGCCGGAAATACTCGCGTGCCGAGCAAATGTTGCCGTTACGAGTGTAGTTCGCGCCGTTAAGCAGTTCCTCCACATCGCTCCGGGAGACGGTGCTGACCAGATCCTGGAAATTGACCATGATGGTCAGGCCCTTAACCGTCCCGACCGAGAGGATGCGCCCCTCGAGAAGGCCCTGGTTTGGGCCAAAGGTCCGCACGACCTCGGCCTCGGCGGTCATGCCAGTGGCCGCGCCGCGGCGTAGCTTCCGGGCCGTCGCTTTGGCAACGATTGCCTCCTGCGATTCTTGCAGATGACGCACCAGGCCATCGGGAACTGGCTGCGAAAGCGGAACGCCGCTCGAGCGAAAGCTACCCGCCGACAGGCGCGCGTAGCAAAATAGCCCGAGCTGATCGTCGTAGACGGCCGAATACCCGTTCCGGTCCTCGTAGCGAGCATAGTGCTCGTCACCGAAAACCTTCAGGGCGATCTCGGGGCCACTTGCTTGGTCGAAGGTCAATGTCTCACCAAAAATGGCGCTCATGCTAGTCTTCCTTCCTGGGAATTGCTTGCGACCGCCGGTTCATCTCGAGTGTTCGTGCCTCGATCTTTCGCATCCTGACCACATCGGATTCGGTCGCGTGCTGCTCCACGCCTGGCGGCGGGGGAGACGTCACCGGAACCCTGGTCGACTCGAAGCCGCCGTCGTCTATCCGGGCGTAGCAGAACAAACCGAGGGCGTCGTCGTAGACAGCCGGAAAGCCGTCCGGTGTCTCGTAAGTGGCGTAGAGCTCGGTGCCACGTACTATTAGCTCGACGTCTGGACCATTGGCTTGTCCCAAGAGTACCTTCTCGCCAAATACACCAGTCATTTTTTACTCTGACTGATGCCCGGTGAGAGCGGCAAGCGCATTTCAGAGGTCGATGCCGTACGCCGACTTTGCGGCGGCGTATCGGCTGGCAAATATTGTCGGGGGGCTTCGCTCGACACAGCCGCGCCGCGCTTCCGAGTGCTCGCCAAACGCCCACGGATGGCGGCGCGGCGCGGCGCCTCGAGCTTTTCGAGTATGTTGTGAACGTGGTTTTTGACCGTCGCCGTGCTGATCCGCAGCTCGAGGGCGATCTGCTTATTTGTGAGTCCGGCGTCGATCAACTGTGCGACCTTGGTCTCCCGGAGTGTCAATAGCTTATCCGCAGGGTCGGCGTCGGATGGTACGGCGGCTGTGGTTTCGGCATGGGCGTTGTCGGCCAGTGTTGCCAAGCGCTCGAACAGCATGCCGGCGACGCGAGGAGTGCACGACAATTCTCCTCGCATCACACTCCGGACTGCGGTCACCAGCTCGTAAATGCCGGCATTTCTATCGAGATAGCCTGAAATTCCGGCCTCGGCGCAGTCGAGAATGCGCTCCGACTCACTGCCGATGGCAAGCCCCAGAATGCGAACCGTGGGAAAGCTTGCGCGGATCTGGCGCGCCAGCGAAAGTCCAGCAGAAAGCGAAGCGTCGACCAACGCCACGTCGACCTGTGTCCGACCGAGCCACTCCAACGCCTCCGCGCCGCTGCAATGCCCGGTGACCGCAGTGTCTTTCGCCCCCGTCATGCCGATAACGAGTGCCTCGCGGTAAAGCCGTACGTCGCTGATGAACAGAACGGTGGTGTCCCGCTCACTGGCGTGTGGCGTGCAAGCTACTGACCCTGAAACATGTGCCATTTGGCACCTCAAATCAGTGAGGCATCAAACTACAATCGCGACTATACTCCCCAGTCTTGATGGCGAGCTTAAAGACGCTTCGTAGAGATTAGTTGTTCACTGTCCGGCGGCAACGCCGCTATTCTCATTGCAATGAAGCCACAAAGGCCGCGAGTCGTCCACTGGTTTTTCGCATTACGATAAGCACCGTCCCTTCGGCCCGGTCCAAAATCGATGATCCCTCTCACTGGGCCATTCGGCCCGGCATATTCCCCCCGGCTAGATCGTTCGGATCTGGGCTCAACCGGGTGGGGTCCCGAGCAATCCAGGTCCGGTCGCGGCGATTCGCCCTGTCACTGCGTCCGATCGGTCCCCGCCCCTTCCGGTCCATTCCAAGAGCAGGTGGCTTTGCCCTACGCTCGCCTACTTGAAAAACGCTCGGTGACGGAGAGCGTCTGTGGCGAAGATCAGGGTCGTTCTCGGCGAGATGTCCGCTATGCTCAGCGACGCATTAAGCCGGCTGATCGGCACACAACCGGACATGCGCGTGGTGGCCACTGCCTGCAAGAACGGCGACCTTGTAAAAGTGGGCCGAACCGAGAGCGCCGACGTGCTGATCTTGCAGGGTGCGGCGGCGCCCGAGCCTATCGCAAGCGTGATTGCGGTCGCACCGATGGGCCTGTTGTTGATCAACCCCGACGGACAGGCGGGCGCGCTAACACGCATCGCTGCCGCTAGCCGGACAATTAGCGACCTGTCGGGCGAGCGGCTGCTCCAGGCGGTTCGATCGGCGGCGGAGGGGCGCAGGCACTGATGAGCTACCCGCGTCGTAAAATCGCGCTGCCAACCCCCCGCCGCGATTGGCGTCAGCGGGACGAATTGGTCGGCTGCTTACGATGGCATGTCGGATGGAACTTGGTTCCCGCGACGACCGCAGATCGTGCGGCTTTCGCGCTAGCGGGCATGGTCGGGAGCCTTCGTCGCGCCCGACCTGGCTACCCGTCAACCCCCGTCGACGCCGAACGTACTATCCCGATGTCTTGCCGATAACGCAGTTTGGCAGAGTTCTTCATATGATCCTTCGAGACCTGGTTTCATCCACACCAAGGTGGTTCGCCTTCAATTCGGCGGTAGTCTCAGCATGGCGCCTGATTGGGCGTCATCCCAGATTCAACGGAGAATGCCAATGCCAGCAGTGCTGACCTATCCCGGAGTCTATATCGAGGAGGTTCCAAGCGGCGTGCGCACCATTGCCGGCGTCGCGACCTCCGTGGCGGCGTTCGTCGGGCGCGCGAAGCTGGGCCCCGACAATGTGCCGGTGGTGATCAATAGCTGGGCCGATTTCGAACGGCGCTTCGGTGGGCTGTGGGACGAGAGCCCGATGAGCGTCGCCGTGCGCGATTTCTACCAGAACGGCGGCGGCCAGGCGGTAATCGTGCGGGTCTTCTCGCCGACCCTCGCCGGCGCGACCGATGCGGCGCGGGTCGCCGCGAACGCCACCGCCACGGCGGCCGAGAACGCGGTGGCTGCGGCGGCGAACGCCCAGGCGGTCGCCGATGCGGCCAAGGCGCAGGCCGACACCTACGCCGCAGACAGCCCGGCTGCGGTAGCGGCGGCGGCGGTCTTCAAGGCAGCCGACGATTTCGCCAAGGGTGCGGGCAACGCCGACAAGGAACAAGAGACCGCCGATGCCGCGCGCGGGGCGGTCGATGGCGCGGCCACCGATGCGGCCGGCGCCGCGCTGGACAAGACGGTTGCGCGGTTCGAGCTGGGAACGCTGAAGCTGAAGGCGTCCTCGCCAGGCGCATGGGCCAACGACCTGCGCGCGCGGATCGACCTGCCCGGGGGAGGCGGCCTCTTCACGCTGACCCTGCGCGACAACGACACCGGCGCGATCGAGCAGTTCTCGAACCTCTCGCTCGACAGCAGCCATGCCCGCCGCGCCGACAAGGTGCTTAAGCGGGAATCGGTGCTCGTGCGGCTGGACGGCGCGCTGCCGGGAGGCACGCCCGTGGAAACGCAGAAGCCGGGGGCGGGAAAGCAGTGGTGGGAGGACGCGGCAAGTTCGGTCGGGGTCGCGGCGGGCAAGGATGCCACGAACGGTGACGAGATCAGCGATGCCGTCGTCGAGGGCTCGGAGGCGGCTAAGACCGGGATCTACGCGCTTGACGAGGCCGACGACATCAACCTCCTGTGCATTCCGCCGCACAAGTTCGAGGACGGCGACATCGGCTCGGGGCTGATCGACGCGGCGATCGCCTACTGCGTCAAGCGGCGGGCGATCCTGCTGATCGATCCGCCCTCGGGCTGGAAGACCAAGGACGCCGCCAGCGACGGCATCGGCGGCTCGGCGGTCGGTTCGCCCAGCGCCAACGCGGCGATCTACTTTCCGCGCATCCTGCGGCCGAGCCCGTTCCCCGCGGATGCCGGCGCGATCAAGGCCTATGCCCCTTGCGGCGCGGTTGCCGGGGTGACCGCTCGCACCGACACCAACCGCGGCATCTGGAAGGCACCGGCGGGGCTGGACGCGACGCTGTCGAACGCGCCGCAGGTCGAGGTCTCGCTGACCGATGCCGAGAACGGCGAGCTCAATCCGAAGGGCGTCAACTGCCTGCGCACCTTCCCGGCGGCGGGGCGCGTCGTCTGGGGCGCACGGACGCGGCTTGGCGCCGACGTATCGGCGAGCGAATGGAAATACCTGCCGGTCAGGCGCACCGCGCTCTACATCGAGGAGAGCCTTTATCGCGGCACCAAGTGGGTCGTGTTCGAGCCCAACGACGAGCCGCTCTGGGCTTCGATCCGGCTGAACGTCGGCTCGTTCATGCACGAGCTGTTCCGCCAGGGCGCGTTCCAGGGCGCCAGCCCGCGCGAGGCCTATTTCGTTCGCTGCGACAAGGACACCACGACGCAGGCCGACGTCGACCGCGGCATCGTCAACATCCTGGTCGGCTTCGCCCCGCTGAAGCCGGCCGAGTTCGTCGTCATCCGCCTGCAGCAGATGGCCGGGCAGATCGAAGTGTAAGAGGTCACGATGCCACAATTCACCGTCAACGCATTGCGTTTCGATCCCTACAAGAACTTCAAGTTCCGGGTCAGCATGGATGGCCGCTACGTCGCCGGCATCTCGAAGGTGGGGGCGCTGAAGCGCAGCACCGAGGTCGTCAAGCACCGGGAGGGCGGCGATCCCAGCAGCAGCCGCAAGTCGCCGGGCCGCACCGAGTATGAAGCGATCACCCTCGAGCGCGGCGTCACCCATGACGTCGATTTCGAGCGTTGGGCGAACAAGGTGTGGAACTACGGCGGCGGGCTCGGGATGGAAGTCTCGCTGAAGGATTTCCGCAAGGATATCCTGATCGAGTTGTACAACGAGGCTGGCCAGAAGGTACTGGGCTACAAGGTGTTTCGCGCCTGGGTCTCCGAGTTCCAGGCGCAGGCCGATCTCGACGCCAATGCCAACGCGGTGCTGATCCAGTCGATCAAGCTGGAGAACGAGGGCTGGGAACGCGACTACGACGTTGTCGAGCCGGCGGAGCCCAGCTTCGCGGAGCCGCAATAGGATTGCGACATGACTGCGGGCGATCACCGGCCGGCACCCGGCGCGGATTCGGCGGCAATGCTCGCCCTATGGGAACGCGGGGCGGGCGAGGGCGGCGTCGGACGGGCGCTTGCCCTGCTGTCGGCCGCCAAGTGCGGGTCGGCGGAAGAGCTGGCGGCGCTGCCGATCGGCCGGCGCGACGCCTCTCTGCTTGATTTTCACGACAGGCTCTTCGGCAGCCGGATCGAGTGCATCAGCGCCTGCGCGGCCTGCGGCACGGCGATGGAGGTGGTGTTCGACAGCGCCGACCTCCGCACCGTTTCGGCCCCCGGGCCGGTGACGATGACGGCGGAGGCGCTGGGATTTTCGGTGAGCGCGCGGCTCCCTGACAGCCGCGATCTGGCCGCCATCGAGGGCATGGCCGATCCAGACGCGGCCTGGGAGTCGCTGGTCCGGCGCTGCGTCCTCGAGGCGCGACGGGGCGGTGAGACGGTTTCTGCCGCGGCGCTCCCACGGGCGGCGCTCGAGGCGGTCGATGCCGCCGCCGCAGAGGCGGACCCGCAGGCCGACCTGGTGATCGGCCTCGCCTGTCCCGATTGTGGAGCCGAGGCTGCGGTACCATTCGACATCGGCCAGCAGGCCTGGACGCGGCTGGACCACTGGGCGCGGCGGATGCTGCGCGCCGTCGACACGATCGCCGGGCGGTATGGCTGGAGCGAGGCCGAGATCCTCGCGCTGGGACCGGGGCGGCGGCAGATCTACCTCGACCTGATCGGCGGGGTAGCGTCGTGAGCGGGCTCTTCACACGGCTCGTCGCGCGCACGCTGCGGGTCGGCCCGTTGCTGACGCCGCGGCTGCCGACCGGGTTGGAGAGCTGGTCCGGACCTGCCGGTTTCGGCGAGGAGGCGCGCGAGATCGAGGCGGCGGCTGCCCCGGCGGCGCGTGCCGGTGCGCCGCGCGGGGCGCCGCCGGGGCAGCCCGAGGGGCCCGGCGGAAAGGCGCTGGCCGTGGCGGCTCCGGAAATGCGCTCTCCGCGGCGGGCTGGTGAGATGATGGTTGTGCCCGGCCGGTCGCCCGGGACGGGTATGCGGGAGCGTACGCCGCCTCCCGCCGGGATCCCGGAGGCGCCGGCGGCGGAACCGCCCGCGGCGGAATCGCCCGCTGCGGCTGCGTCGCGGCTGATCGCCCCCGCCGGGACCCCGGAGGCGCCGGCGGAGGATCCGCCCGCTGCGGCTGCGTCGCGGCTGATCGCCCCGGCGGTGGCACCGCAGGCGTCGGGCGATGTGGAAAGCGCAGTCCCCCACGCCGCAGTGCCCCGTGAAGAGACGAGAGCTACCCGCACGGCGCCGGCCACGGACGCGACGCAGACGCCTCGAAGGGATGACCGGGCGCGCTCACAGGACCGGCCGGCGGCGAACCGGCCCGCGCCGCCGCCGCAGGGGCGGCCGTCGAGCCTGACCGAGGATTTGAGGGCGCCGCCGCCGGTGACAGCGGCCGCGGGACAGCTGGTCGCGCCGAGCATATCCGTGCCGCCGGCTTCCGCCGAGCGCCCGCAGGCGCCCGATATCGAGATCACCATCGGCCAGGTCGAGGTGCGCGCGCCGGCGCCGCCGGCGGCGGCCGCACGGCGGGCGGGACCGGCGAGGCCGCGCGCGATCAGCCTTGCCGACTATCTCACCAAGCGCGACGGCGGCAGCCGATGAGCAACCACCTCGCCATCGCCCATGTCACCGCCGCGCTCGGCAAGGCCGCGCATGTGGCGGCGCGCAACGCGGTTCCCGGCATCGGCCTGACCTATGGCCGTCCCGAGGTGACGAACACCACCCGCCGGGTGAACGTCTATCCCTACCAGGTCGTGACCAACGCGGCGCGGCGTAACGACGAGCTGCCGTCGCGCGGCGCCGAGGGCGCGCTGGCGCGGCGTCCGGCCGTGGCGCTGGACGTGCACTACCTCATCAGCTTCCACGGCCGCACCGAGGCCTTTGAGCCGGAACGGATGGCCGGCGCCGTCGCGCGCGAGCTGCATACCAACCCGGTGCTCGACGGCACCCGGCTTGCGGACGGCGCGAACGGCGAGGCGGTGCTGGACGACAGCGACCTCGGCGCGGCGCCCGACCGGGTCAGGATAACGCCGCTGCCGATGACGCTCGAGGAGGTCTCGCGGCTGTGGTCGGTGCTGATCCAGACGCCGTATGTGCTGTCGCTGCCCTACGAGGCGAGCGTGCTGCTGATCGATGCGCTGGCGCGGGCGCCCTCGCCGCAGCCGGTGCTGCGCCGCGGCCGGGACGGGCGCGGGGCTATCGTCGGTGGCGACCGGCTGCCGCGGCTCGGTAATGCCCGGATCGGCTTTACCGGCGCGCCGGCGCCGGCGCTGCCGCTGGCCTCGCTGCCGGCTGCGGCGCTGGGCACCAGCGTCGTGGTCGAGGGCACCGATCTTCAGGCCGATACGCTGGAACTCGACTTCCTCCATCCGACGGGCCCGGCGCTGACCATGGTCATCCCGCCCGCCGACCGCAGCGACCGCGAGCTGCGATTCTCGATTTCCGGCGATGCTGCCGCCGCGGCCGCCTGGTCGGCCGGGCTCTATGCCGTCACCGCCCGGATCGAACGCGACGGCAAGGAACTGGTCAGCCCGGTCTGGCCGTTGCTGCTGGCACCGCGACTCGATGCGCTTTCGCCCAACCCGGTCGCTGCCGCGGGGGCGCAGGTCGACATCACCGCCACGGTCCGCCCTCACGTAAGGGCGGCGCAGCGCGCGGTGATGCGGGTCGGCCCGGTCGAAGTGCCGGCCCAGCCGCGCGCCGCCGACGGCGATCCCCTGGTATTCCGGCTCGATCCCGCGCCGGCGCTTGCCGAGGCGCTGGTGCGGATCGAGGTCGATGGCGTTGAGAGCATGCCGGTGACGATCGATCCCCAGACCCGCGACTTCACCTTCGATCCCGAGCAGAGGCTGACGATCACATGACCCGCGACGCCGCCTGGTATCGTCGCAACGACGGCTATCTCGGCGCCGCGCTGATGCTGGCGCGGCACCGGCTGAATGCCGCGCTGCGGCCGGCGCCGGCTCTCGAGGCCGATCCCGCCCCGCCGCGCCAGGCCGGCTGGCTGCGCGGCCGTATCGGCGGCGAGAAGGAGGCGCAGCCGCTGGCGCTGCCGCCGCCCGATCCGGCGAGCAGGGCCGCCGAGGGCGAAAGGCTGCAGAAGGCGCTGGCCGAGGCGGGCGCGGGCGAGCCGCCGCCGGCGCTGGTATCGCTGGCGCAGACCTTCGGTCTCTCGCCCTTCGAGCAGGAGCTGCTGGCCCTGGCGATCGCCGTCGAGTTGGACCCGCGGCTTGCCGGGCAGATGCCGAACGGGCGGCTGACGCTGGCCCTGGCGCTGTCGGTGCTGCCCGATCCGGCCTGGGGGAGCCTGGCGCCCAACGCGCCGCTGCGGCAGTGGCGGCTCGTCGAGATCGACCGTGGGCAGAACGAACCGCTGACCGCAAGTCCGCTGGGCATCGAAGAAAGGATCCTGAACCATGTCAAGGGACTGGACCATCTCGATGCGACGCTTGCCCCGCTGGTGAGCCCGGTGCCGGCGCCGGCGCCGGCGCTGCCGCCCTCGCAGAGTGCGGTGGCCGATGCGCTGAAGCCCGCGCTGGACCCTGCGGCGGCCGGGGTGGCGGTGCTGCGCGGCGCTGACCGCGCCAGCGTCGAGGAAGTCGCCGCCACCGCGGCGGCCGAAGCCGGCCTTGGCCTTTTCCGCATCACCGCCGAGGCGCTGCCGGCAGACATGGGCGAGCTGGACCGGATGGCGCGGCTGTGGCACCGCGAAACGCTGCTTGCCCCGGTCGCCCTGCTGATCGAGGCGGACGGCGCCGAGGGAGCCCTAGCGCGTGTCGCCCGGTTCGCCGGACGCAGCGGCGGGGCGATGGTGGTCTCGGCGCGCGACGGGATCGACCTGCCGCTGGTGCCACTGGTCGACCGCAGCGTGGCGCGCCCCAACAGCGCCGAGCAGCTCGCCGCCTGGCGCGAGGCGCTGGAGGGCGAGGCGGAGGCCGAGGCGCTGGCGCGCCGGATGGCCGGGCGCTTCGATCTGGACCGGCCAGGCATCGCTGCGACGGTTCGGGCCGCGGCGGCGGACGGCTCGGACAGCCCCCTAGCCGACCGGCTTGCCGCCGCGGCGCTGACGCGCACCCGCACCGGGCTGGCGCGCCTGGCCGAGCGCATCGAGGTCCGCTCGGGCTTTCGCGACATCGTGCTGCCGCCGGCGCAGGAGACGCAGCTTCGGCAGATCGTCACCCAGCTCGACCACCGGCTGACCGTGCTCGAGGACTGGGGCTTCGGCGCGCGGATGAACCGCGGGCTGGGGGTCAGCGCGCTTTTCAGCGGCGAAAGCGGCACCGGCAAGACGATGGCGGCCGAGGTGGTGGCCGGGGCGCTGGGGCTCGACCTCTACCGGATCGACCTTTCGGCGGTGGTCAGCAAGTACATCGGCGAGACCGAGAAGAACCTCTCGCGGCTGTTCGACGCGGCCGATCTCGGCGGCGCGGTGCTGCTGTTCGACGAGGCCGACGCGCTGTTCGGCAAGCGCAGCGAGGTGAAGGACGCCCACGACCGCTTCGCCAACATCGAGATCGACTACCTGTTGCAGCGGATGGAGAGCTACCGCGGCGTGGCGATCCTGACCAGCAACATGAAGGCGGCGCTGGACCCGGCGTTCATGCGCCGGCTGCGCTTCGTCGTCGACTTCCCCTATCCTGGGCCTGCCGAGCGCCGGCGCATCTGGGAGCTTGCCTTCCCGGCGGGCGTTCCGCGCGAGGGCGTCAATCTCGACCGGCTGTCGCGGCTCGACCTCAGCGGGGCGGCGATCCAGGCGGTGGCCCTGAACGCGGCGTTCCTTGCCGCCGGGCGGGGGGCGCCGGTGACGATGGAGTTGCTCTTCGCCGCGGCGCGGTGTGAGTTCCAGAAGCTCGGCCGGCCGGTCAACGAGGGCGATTTCCGGGCGGGGCCAGCCGTGCGGGGCGTGGCATGACGGTGCGGCTGCATATCCGGCGCATCGTCGTCGACCGCGCGCTGGCCGGCGCGCTCGATCCGCGCGATTTCGGCGCCGTGCTGCAGGCGGCGCTGGCGCGGTCGATGGCGGGCGGAGCGCCGGATTTGGGGCGGCATGGCCGCCGCGGCGGGGCGGAAGCGAAGGGCGGGCAGGGCGGACAGAGGGCGCTGGCTGAACGGGTCGCCGAGGCGCTGCACGGCAGTGTCCCGGCGCTTTCCGGTGCCGGCAAGGGCGGGAGCGGGCAGCGATGAAGCGCACCGGTTTTCTCAAGCCGCTCGGCCGGGTGCCGCCGGCGATGGTCCAGACCAAGCGCACGGGGCCGGGCCTTGGCGGCCGCCATGCCGGGCCTGCCGGGCCGGGAGAGCGGCTCGATCCCGCCACGCGCAGCGCGATGGAGGGCGCCTTCGACCACGATTTCTCGGCCGTGCGCGTCCATGCCGGCCACGAGGGCGACCTCGCCGCGCGCGCGCTAGGCGCCGAGGCTTTCGCCGCCGGCACGCATGTCGCCTTCCGCGCCGGGCGCTACTATCCGGCGAGCGGCCCGGGGCGGGCGTTGCTGGCGCACGAGCTGGCGCATGTGGTGCAGCAGTCGGGTCGCGGCGCGGGCCCGGCGACGGGGCGTTCGGCCGAGGCCGAGGCCGACGGCGCCGCCGAGGCGGTGACGCGGGGCGCGGCAATGCCGGCGCTCTCGGCCGTCGGCCCGCAGGTGCAACGCCGGGTCGAGCTGCGCGACGTCGGGCGCGGCCAGCAGTCGGGCTTTGGTCGCCGGGACGAGCTGATCGATCGGCTGAACGGGCTCAACTGCGGCCTCATCTTCACGCTCGAGGCGGATGGCACGCTGACCTCGGCAGTCGATCCGACCCAGACCCTCAACGAGTTCGGCCGGCAGATGCAGGGCTTCACCGATCCGGCGACGCCGCTGGTGCCGTTGCGTCTGACCAATCGCCACGGCCTGCTCGGCTCGACCGCGACCGGGTTCAACAACCAGGTCGATGTGGATGCCTGGACCAGCGGCTATGTCGATATCGAGGACCTGCTCGCCAGCGACGATCTGGGCCTGCAATCGGTGCTTCTGCATTTCCTGCGCGAACGGGCTAATACCCGGCGATACGCGAACCGCATCGGCACGAACACCTTCACCCAGGCGGAGTTCCTGCGGCGCCACGCCGAGGGCATCGACGCCGAGCGCGACCTGTTGCGCGACTTCTTCGACGATCCCACCATCCGGCTGGTCGGCGACTCGGTCTCGCCGACGATCCGTCGCTCGTACCGGAACAGCCGCGGCGACAACATCCGCCGCCGGCGCACCGCCGGCCGCGGCGCGGAGACCGGTGTCGACGCGATGACGATCGAGGTGCGGCTGCGCGACGGCACCATCATGACGCCCGAGGACTACCGCGACCTGTTGCGGCGCGAGGAAGAGGCGGCCGCGCGGCGCCGCCTTCTCGAGTTGCGCGGAGCGCCCCAGGTGGGGCCGGCGCCATGAGCCCGCCGATGGCGCCACGCCTTCTGAAGGGCGCGCTGGTCGGGATGGACCTGTTCAACCCGCTCGCGAGCGTGATCGTGTTCCAGTACAACCCCGACACGATGACCCGCCGGCTCGAGCCGCGCAGCAGCGGCCAGGACGGCGAGCGCGGCGAGGCGTTCCGGCTGTCGGGGCCGCCGAAGGAGACGATCAGCGTCAGCGTCGAGATCGACGCCGCCGATCAGCTTGCCGATAACAACCCGATCGCGCTGGCCTCGGGCGTCTCGCCGACGCTCGCCGCGCTCGAGATGCTGGTCTATCCGAAGTCGGTGCTGGTGATCGCCAACGCCGTCATCGCCGCGGCGGGCGGCATCGAGGTGCTGCCGGCGGACGGTCCGATGGTGCTCTTCGTCTGGGGGCCGACGCGGGTGCTGCCGGTCCGGGTGGCCAGCATCGCCATCACCGAGGAGGCGTTCGACACGCTCCTGAACCCGATCCGCGCCAAGGTCGAGCTGAGCCTCGAGGTGCTGAGCTACCACGACCTCAGGATCGGCTCGCCCGGCGGCGCCCTCTTCATGGTCCACCAGGTCACCAAGGAGCTGATGGCCACCACCAACATATTCAACAGCGCCGGCAACCTGGGCGCCGGGCTAAAGCTGTGAGGAGCCGCGCATGACGTTCCCGGCGAACAGCCGCTACGCTGGCATCGAGGCCGTCAAGGTCACGTTGCCCGACGGCACCGAGGTCGCCTGCCTGCGCCAGCGGCTGCTGCCCGATCCGGCGACCTTCACCCTTCTCACCGAGCATGTCGTCGTCGAGGGCGACCGGCTGGACAACATCGCCGCGGTCAGCCTCGGCGATCCCGAGCTGGCCTGGCGGATCGCCGATGCCAGCCGCGCGATGCGGCCGGGCGAGCTGACCGAGCGGATCGGGCGCCGCCTGCGCATCACCCTGCCGGATGCCGTGGGAGGGCTGCCGCTTGCCTAGCTTCGGCACCATGTTCCTGATGATCGGGCCGGCGCCTGTGCCGCTGCCGGCGCCGCTGCCGCTGGTCGAGGCGGTGCAGTCGCTGGAGATCACCAGCGGCCGCGACCGCAGCGGCTTCCAGCTGACGCTGTCGGTCGGCAAGGGCTCGCCCCTGCAGCTTGCCATGCTGCCGGCAGGCTTTCTCGACCCGATGACGACGCGGCTGGTGGTGACGGTGGTGGTCGGCGGCATCCCCTTCGTGATCATGGACGGCATCGTCACCCGGCAGGACCTGCAGCCGGGAAACCGGCCCGGCGAGTCGACCCTCAGCCTGACCGGCGAGGACCTGAGCGTGCTGATGGACGTGGTCGAGCTGCGCATCCCCTATGCCGGCACGCCCGAGGTGGCGCAGGTCGCCTCAATCCTCGCCCGCTACGGCATGTTCGGCATCGTGCCGATTGTGGTGCCGCCGGTAGTCACGGTGACCGACAGCCCGACCAGCCGCTTTGACAGCCAGGACGGCACCGACCGCGAGCATATCCGCGCCATCGCCGAGGAGGCCGGCTATGTGTTCTACGTCGAGCCGGGGCCGCTGCCGGGCCGGAGCATCGGCTATTTCGGCCCCGACATCCGCATTCCGGTGCCGCAGTCGGCGTTGAACGTCGACATGGACGCCGACACCAATGTCGAGTCGCTGAGCTTCTCGTTCGACGGGCTCGCCTCGAAGCTGACCACGATGTTCGTCTACGACCCCGCCACCCGCAAGATCCCGATTCCGATCCCGGTGCCCAGCATCAGCCCGTTGCGCCCGCCGCTGGGGGCGAGGCCGCCGGTGCCGGCCCGCGTCACCTTCGCCCGCGATACCGCGCATCTGACCCCCAGCGCCGCCGCGAGGCGGGCCTTTGAGATCATGCAGGAAAGCACCGCGCCGGTGACCGGGCGCGGCACGCTGGACGTCGGCGCCTACGGCCGGCCGCTGAACGCGCGGATGCTGGTCGGTGTGCGCGGCGCCGGGGTCACCTACGACGGGCTCTATTTCGTCGAGAGCGTCACGCACAACCTCAAGCCGGGCGAGTACAAGCAGAGTTTCGAGCTCTCGCGCAGCGGTCTCGTCTCACAGACACCGGTGGTGGTGCCATGAGCGGGCGCGGGGGAAGCTATCTCGGCAAATACCGGGCTACGGTGAACCTGAACACCGATCCCGAGAACCGCGGCCGGCTGCAACTGATGATCCCGGACGTGCTGGGGCCGATGCCCTCGACCTGGGCCGAGGCCTGCGCGCCGCTGGCCGGGCCGACCGGTCCGGCGATGGGTGTCTACATGGTGCCGCCGGTCGGCGCCGGCGTCTGGGCCGAGTTCGAGCGCGGCGACATCAACTATCCGATCTGGTCGGGCTGCCGCTGGGGCTCGTCCAGCGACGTGCCGCCGATGGCGCTGGCCGGCGTGCCGGGCGATCCCAACATCATCATGCAGACGCTCGGCCAGCACAGCGTCATGCTGAGCGACGCGCCGCCCACTCCGGCGACCGGCGGCATCGTCATCAAGACGATGGGCGGGGCGATGATCGTGGTCAACGACAGCGGCATCTACATCACCAACGGCAAGGGCGCCTCGGTCAACCTCGTCGGCAAGTCGGTGATGATCAACCAGACTGCCCTGGTGGTCACATGAGGGAGCGCTGAGATGCCAGGACCTCTCGTCGAATTCGGTGCGCAGATCAAATGCGCCCATGCCGGGACGGCGACCGCGACCAAGCCCAATCCGCGGGTGACGCTGGGCGGGGCTCCGAGCCTTCTCGTAACCTCACCGATGACAGTGGCGGGCTGCACGATGCCGCCGCCGAATGCCGGCAACGGCCCCTGCGTGACGGGTCAGTGGACCTCGGGCACGACGCGGGTGACCTCGGACGGGCAGCCGCTAGTGGTGCAGAGCAGCACCTCGACCTGCGCGCCGACCGGCACGCCGCTGGTCATTGTCAAGCCGCAGATGCGCGTGGTGGCGACATGAACCCGGTACCGCAGTTCGGCTTTCCCTACGGTTTCGACGCGGCCGGCCGCACCGCCGGCGCGGACGAGGCTGAGCACATCCGCGACCTTCTCGAGCAGCTCCTGCTGACCCGGCCGGGCGAGCGGGTGAACCGGCCCGACTTCGGTGCCGGGCTGATGCATGCGGTCTTCGGCGCCTCGGGGCCCGAGGCGGCGACCGCGCTCGAACTTGCCAGCCGGGCGGCGCTGCACCGCTACCTCGGCGATGTCATCGAGGTGCAGGGGCTGGGTGTCCGGGCGGTCGACTCGGCGCTGATCATCGACGTCCAATACGCGCTGCGCCGCACTTCCGAGAAGCGCAGCGCCTCGATCGTCCTGGGAGAGCCGGCATGAGCGGGACCTGCTGCAGCGATGCCGGGCGCCGCGGGGCAGTGCGAGTAAGGGCGCTGACCGGGTTCGACTGGATCGAGGTCGACGGCTCGCAGAGGGTGCTCAGCGTCGCCTTCATCGGCGCGGCGCCGGCCTGGATCGGACCGGCGAACCTGCGCATCGCCGGCGGAAGGCGCGAGCGCGGCATCGCGGTGGTCGACGTCCGCATCGAGCCGAGCCGCGAGGAGGACCTCGACGACATCATGATGGTCACCGTGGACAGGCCTGGCGATCATTCGACCTACCGGCTTGAGGTGGTGGCGCTGGATGACGGGGGCCGGCCCACGGGGCGCACGCCGCCGGGCTTCGATCCGCGCTATACCGGCATCGATTTCAGCTTCAAGGCCTGCTGCCCGACCGATCAGGACCCGGCTGCCTGTCCCGACCACCCCGAGCCAGCCGGCCGGCCGGCCGCGATCAGCTACCTTGCCAAGGATTACCAGAGCTTCCGCCAGCTGATGCTCGATCGCATGGCGCTGACCGCGCCGGGCTGGACCGAGCGGCATGCGCCCGACCTGGGCATCACGCTCGTCGAGATCCTCGCCTACGCGGCCGACGACCTCAGCTACTACCAGGACGCGGTGGCGACCGAGGCGTTCCTCGGCACGGCGCGGCGGCGCGAGTCGGTGCGCCGGCACGCCCGGCTGGTCGACTACGCGGTGAACGAGGGCCTGAGCGCCGAGGGCTGGGCGCAGGTGATGCTGGACGAGGGGACGTACACGCTCGACCTTTCCGGACTGATGTTCACCACCGCGATTTCGGCGACGACGCCGGCGGTAGCCCGGGCCGAGAAGGTGCGGCTTGCCGACGAGGTGCTGGTGTTCGAGGCGGGGGCAGGCACGATCGAGCTGCGGGCCGCGCACAACCGGATCGACTTTCACGATTGGGCCGGCAGCGAGTGCTGCATTCCCGCCGGCGCAACCCGAGCGACACTGCGCGACCCGGGCAGGGTGCCCGAGCCGGACGGGGGCACCGCGGACGAGCGCCGCCAGGAGGGTGGCGATGCCGACCTTGAAGGCGGCATCCGCGAGGGCCGCTGGCACCAGCTTCGGTTGCAGCCAGGTGATGTGCTGATCCTCGCCGAAGTCGTCGGGCCCCGCACCGGCGACGAGGCCGATGCGGACCCGGCGAAGCGACATGCGGTGCGGCTGGTCTCGGCCGACTATGCCCGCGACCCGGTCAGCGGCGTGCTGACGGTCGAGATCGCCTGGTGCCCTGAGGACGCGGTGCCGTTCCCGCTGTGCCTCTCGACGCGCACGGCCCCGCCGGAGTGCCGGCCGGTCAGCGGCGTCAGCGTCGCTCTTGGCAACATCGTGCCGGTGGACCATGGCCGGTTGGTCGAGGACCCGCTCGAGCCGGTCCGCACCGCCGCCGTCGAGGACAGCTGTGACGAGCCCTGCCGGCCGTCGGAACTCCGCATCGTGACACGGCGCTACCGGCCACGGCTGCCGCGCGGCGTGCCGGCCTTCCTTGCCGCGCCGGCCGACGGCGTCAGCGATTGCGGCAGCTGCGGTCCGCGCGCCGCCTCGCGGCGTGGGGCGGCGGAGGGCGCGGCCGGCCTGCCGGCGATCACCCTCTCCAGCACCGCGCCTTCCGATCTCGCCGCCCAGCCGCTCCTGTGGCAGCCGCGCGCCGACCTTCTCGACAGCGAGGCCGACGAGCGGCATTTCGTGGTCGAGCCCGACGACGAAGGCGGCGCCACGCTGCGCTTCGGCGACGGCGTGCAGGGCCGCGCCCCCGAGAGCGGCGAGGCGTTCGTCGCCCGCTATCGGATTGGCGGTGGCAGCCGCGGCAACATCGGCCCCGACATGCTGCGCCACATCCTCGTTCCCGCCGATGCCGTCTACCCCGAGGGTATCGCGCTGGCGGTGCGCAACCCGCTGCCGATGCGCGGCGGCTGCGAGCCCGAGACCACCGCCTCGGCGAAGCTGCGCGCGCCCTTCACCTATCGGCGCCGCATCGCCCGGGCCGTGACGGCCGAGGACTATGGCGCCATCGTCATGCGCGACTTTGGCGCGCAGGTGCAGCGCGCTGCCGCCAGCCTGCGGGCAACCGGGGTGCGCCTCGAGGTGCAGGTGGCGATCGACCAGTTCGGCCGGTTCGAGGCCGATCCCGCGCTCCTCGCCTGCATCAAGCGGCACCTCGACCGCTTCCGCCGGATCGACCACGACCTGCGCGTCGTGCCGGCGCGCTACGTCCCGATCCACCTCGGGCTCGAGGTCTGCGTCGCGCCGGGGGCGATCGCCGAGGATGTCGGCCGTCGCGTCCGGGCGCGGCTGGGCACCGGGCCGGGCGGCTTCTTCAACGCCGATGCGATGAGCTTCGGCGAGGGCATCGCGCTGAGCCGCCTGCTGGCGGCCGTGCACGAGGTGCCAGGCGTCGCCCAAGCGCATCCGCTGGCGCTGAACCGGCTCTACCAGGCGCCGGACGGCGAGCTTGGCGCTGGTCTTCTGGCAATCGCCGCGGACGAGATCGCCCGGCTCGACCAGGACCCCGACGCGCCCGAGAACGGGCGCCTCGATCTCGAGATGAGAGGCGGACGATGAGCGGCTGTTCATCCTGTGGCTGCGGCCATGCCTCCTGCGGCTGCTGCGGCGGCATTGGGAGGGTGACGCCCCAGCCGATTGGCAGCCCGCCCGGCGCCGAGGGGCTTTCGGTGCGGATCGGCCGCCACGCCGACTTCCTCGCCTCGATGCAGGCGCGGCTTTCGACGCACCGCTTCGAGGACGGCACCACGCCGCTTCTGCGCCTGCGCACGCGCGAGCCCGACGACCTGACGATCTCGCTGCTCGACGCTTTCGCCGCCGCGGGGGACGTGCTGACCTTCTACAACGAGTGCGTCGCGAATGAGGGCTACCTGCCGACCGCGACCGAGTACCGCTCGGTCGGGGCGCTGGCCGGGCTGGTCGGATACCGGCCGCAGCCCGGGGTCGCGGCGAGCGTGTTCCTCGCCTTCGGGATCGACCCCAACACCGCGGGCCCGGTGCGGATCGACAAAGGCTTCGGTGTCAAGACCGTGCCCGGCCAGGACGAGCTGCCGCAGGTGTTCGAGACCTCGGACCCGCTCGAGGCACGCGCGGCGTGGAACAGCCTGCGCCTGCGCCGCAGCCGGCCGCAGCGGGTCGCCGACCTGCAGGGCGACCGCAGGCTGTGGCTGGCGGGCAGCGACACGCGGTTGGCCATCGGCGACGTGCTGCTGATCGGCACCGGCGCCGAGATGCCCGAGCCGGCGCGGGTGATCGAGGTCGCGGCCGACGCCGCGGCCGGCCGCACCATGGTGCGATTCGAGTTCTGGCCGCGAGCGCTGGACGATCCCAAGCTTGCCGGGCTGATCGAGGAGGGCCGGCAGTTCGGCGGCGCCAACGCTCCGGCCGTGCTGCGGGAGGTGCGCGAGGTCCAAGGCCTGCCTCGCGACAAGGCCGCCGGGCCGCTGCGGGCGCTGATACGGGACGCGCGCGGGCGGGCCGAGCGGCTGGCCGGCCAGCCCGAGATCCGCGACCTACTGCTGCGGATCGCGGAACGGGCCGACGGTCTGGTGCGGGAGATCGCTGCCCTCGCCGCCTCCCCGGACGAACGCCTGCCGGACGGCGGCGGCTCGCCGGGCTCGTTCGGAGACAAGGACTGGGTGGAGGTGCTTTCGGCGCCGCCCTCGATCGCGCCGCCGAACGCGGCGAGCCTGCCGCAGAGCACGACCCTCAGCTTCGGCGCCACCTCGGCGGCCTCGCTGAAGGTCGTCGGAAAGGCCGCTCCGGCCATCGCCGACAGACTCGGCCGCGCGCTGGCTGGCTACACCGGCGCGGCGCCGCCGAGCGTCCTGACAATCGCGGTCATGCGCGTCCGCGCCGGCCTCTTCGGACGGACCTTCCCCAAGCGGATGCGGACGCTGCGCGAGGACGACGGAATCGGTGCGCTGGTGGAAATCGGCGAATGGCCGATCGTCACTGGCCGGGACGAGGACGGCCTGACCGGGCGCGAGAGGACCGACGTCATCGCCCTCGATGCGGTCTACGACGGCATCGCGCAGGACGGCTGGGTGGTGGTGGACATGTCCGGCCTGGCCCAGCCGGGCGACGGCTCGGTGCGGGTCGGCCCGACGGCGGGCCTCCTGTTGACCCGCACCAGCCGGGTGTCGGCCAAGAGCGCGCGCGCCGACTATGGCGGTTCGGGCGAGACCACGCTCCTGCATCTCGACAAGCCCTGGATCAGCTATGCCGCGCTACAGGACGGCGGCGATCTGGCGTTTGCGGCGCGTGACCTGCAGCCGATGATCGACCGCGAGTTCCAGCTGATCCGCCACACCACCGTCCATGCCGCGCCCGAGCCGCTGACGCTTGCCGAACGGCCGATCGAGGGCGATTTCTGCCTCGGCGTGGGCTCGGGGTACGAGGTCGAGCTGGACGGCTACTACGACCGGCTCGAGCCCGGCCGCTACCTGATCGTCAGCGGCGAGCGGGCCGACATCCCGGCGACCGAAGGCGTGATGGCGAGCGAGGTGGCGATGATCGCCGGCGTCTCGCAGGATGTCGGGCGATCGGCCGATCTTAAGCGCACCGCGCTTGACGGCGAGCGCAACCACACCTTCCTGACCCTCGCCGACGCGCTCGCCTACTGCTACCGGCGCGATACGGTCGTCATCCACGGCAACGTGGTGAAGGCGACCCATGGCGAGACGCGGCGCGAGCCGCTGGGCGGCGGGAATGCCGCGAAGCCGAACCAGAAGATCGCGCTGAAGCAGTTCCCCCTGACCTTCCTTGCCGCCGCGACGGCGCGCGGCGCCGAGGCGGCGCTGGAGGTGCGGGTCGACGACATCCTCTGGCACGAGGCCGAGGATCTGGTCGATGCGGGCCCGACCGACCGCCTCTACGTCCTGCGAACCGCCGAGGACGGCAAGGCCGAGGTGCAGTTCGGCGACGGAGCCGAGGGGGCCCGGCCGCCGACCGGCACGCAGAACATCGATGCGGTCTACCGCACCGGGATCGGCCGTCCCGGCAATGCGGGCGCGGGCCAGATCAGCCAGCTGGTCAGCCGCCCGCAGGGGCTGCGCGACGTCGTGAATCCCCTGCCGGCCAGCGGCGGCGCCGATCCCGAAAGCCGCGACCAGGTGCGGCGGAACGCGCCGCTGATGACCATGGCGCTCGACCGGCTGGTCTCGGTCGAGGACCATGCCAGCTTCGCGCGCAGCTTCGCCGGCATCGCCAAGGCGCGGGCGCGGATGATGACCGACGGCGCGCGGCGCTTCGTGCATCTGACCGTCGCCGGCGAGGACGATGCGCCGGTCGGCGAGACCTCGGACCTGATGGTGGCGCTGAAGCGGGCGCTGCTGCGCTACGGCGATCCGTTCAGCCCGGTCCGGGTGGCACCGCGCGAGTTGCGGCTGCTGATCGTCTCGGCCCGCATCGCCATCGAGCCGGACCGGCTGTGGGAGGCGGTCGTCACCGAGGTCCGCCGCCGGCTGGTCGCCCGCTTCAGCTTCGACCGCCGCGACATCGCCCAGGGCCTCGGCGCCAGCGAGCTCGTCGCCGTGATCCAGGCGACGCCCGGCGTCGCCTATGTCGATCTCGACACCTTCGGCTCGATCCCGACGCTCGACGGCCCGGCCGATGTGCGCGCGCCGCTGCTGCCCGCCGGGATCGCCGCCGAGATTGCGCGGGTGATCGAAGAGGGCGTGAGCGGCTGGGAGACGGCCCGGCCGGCGCGGCCTGCCGAGGGCGGCATCCTCGCCGCCGAGCTCCTGCTGCTCGCACCCGACGTGCCGGACACGCTGATCCTGAACGAATTGAGGCGAGACGCGCGATGAACACGCCGACGGCAGACCGCGATCCCCGCCTCGACCGGCTCTACGAGCTCCTGCCGATGCTCCACCGCCGCCGCGACGCCGAGGCGGGCGGGCCGCTGCGCGCGCTCCTGGAGGTCATGGCCGCAGAACTGGCGCTGATCGAGGACGACATCGCGCAGCGCTACGAGGACTGGTTCATCGAGACCTGCGCCGGCTGGGCGATCCCCTACATCGGCGCGCTGGTCGGCGTTCCGGCGGCGACGGGCGGAGTGGCGCCGTCGCGGCGCACGGTCGCCAACGCGGTGCGCTCGCGCCGGCACAAGGGCATCGCGGCGGCGCTGGCGGCGCTGGCGCGCGACATCGGCGACTGGCCGGCCGTCGCGGTCGAGTTCGGCCGCCTCGTCGCGCAGACCCAGTCGCTGCGGCTGCCACGCCCGGACCGCGGCGTGACGCTCGACATCCGCCGGGCCGGAAGCGCCGGGCCGTTCGACCGGCGCAGCTACTCGGGCGACGTGCGGCGGACCACCGAGCGGGAGGGCGGGCGCTACATCAGCGGCAACGTCGGCCTCTTCCTGTGGCGCCTGCGCGCCTATCCCGTCACCCGCGCCCCGGCGGCCTGCATCGAGAACGTCGGACCCAATTTCTACACCTTCAGCCTCCTCGCCAACGCCGCGCCGCTCTTCAATCGCGCGCGGCGCGATGCGGCGGGCATCGCCTCGCCCCTCGCCGCGCCGGTCCGCATCGACCGGCCGCTGCTCTCGGTCCAGCGCGCGCCGGGGAGCCGGTACGCGACCGCCTCGCCCGAATATTGGGGCCTTGCCGACAACGGCGGCGAAGAGGTGGCGCAGTCGATCGCCCTCTGGGCCCGCGGCTGGCCGACCGCCCGCGACGTCGGCGCCCGGCCGATTCCGCCCGAGCGGGTCATCGTCGCCGACCTCGAGGACTGGAACTACACCCCGCCGCGCGACCACATCGCGGTCGACCCGGTGCGCGGCCGCATCGCCTTCCCTACGCGGCAGTTCCCGCGGCGCAACGCCTCGGTCACGGTCAGCTATCACTACGGCTTCACCGGCGATGTCGGCGGCGGCGAGTACCACCGCCCGCTCGCCCAGCACCGCGCGGCGACCTTCGAAAGCGTGCGCGGCGCGAAGGCGCTTCAGGAGGCGTTGGGTCCGTGGCAGCCCGAACTGGACGACGACGGCAATTTCGTCGCCCCCGCCGGGCAGCCCGAGCACCATGTCATCGAGATCGCCGACTGCGGTCTTTACGAGTTGCAGATCAACGTCATGCTGGCGCCCGGACACAGCCTACAGCTGCGCGCGGCGCAGCGGACGCGGCCGATGATCCGCCTGCAGGACGCCCGCGCCGACGCCCCCGACGGGATGAGCGTCTCGGGCGGCGAGGGCAGCCGGTTCATCCTCGACGGCCTTCTCGTCGCCGGGCGCGGGATGCTGGTCGAGGGCGTCATCGCATCGGTCACCATCCGCCATTCCACCCTGGTGCCGGGCTGGTCGCTCGAGCCGCATTGCGAGCCGCGCCGGCCGACCGAGCCGAGCATCGAGCTGGTCGACAGCCATGCCTGCCTCGTCATCGAGCGCAGCATTGTCGGCTCGATCCAGGTGAACGGCGACGAGGTCCGCGACGAGCCGGCCCGGCTGGTCATCGAGGACAGCATCGTCGATGCGACCAACGTGGACGGCGACGGCCCGCAGGCCGAGGCGATCGGCGCGGCAGGCTCGCGCCGGGCCTTCGCGAACCTTTGCCTCGCGCGCTCGACGATCATCGGCCGGGTGATGGTGCACGCCATCGAGGGCGCCGAGGATACGATCTTCCTCGGCCGCGTCACGGTGGCCCGGCGGCAGGTCGGCTGGCTGCGGTTCTGTTCCGTCGCGCCGCATTCGCGCACGCCGCGCCGCTATCGCTGCCAGCCCGACCTCGCGGTCGCCCAGGCACGCGCCGACGCTCCGAAAGCGCCGGACAGCGCCGCCGACATGGCGCGCGCCGTGGTCCGGCCGCGCTTCGACAGCCTTCGCTACGGCCATCCCGAATACTGCCGCCTTGCCGCCGATTGCCCGCGGGAGATCTCCGCCGGCGCGGCCGACGGCGGCGAGATGGGGGTGTTCCACCACCTTGACGCGACGCGGCGGCTCGATGCGCTTGCCGCCGCGCTGGAAGACCAGGCGCCGATCGGCACGTCGATCGGGATCATCCTCGCCGACTGAACGGAAGAAGGGCGACATGAAGGGCGATTTCTCAAGGTTCGGTTTCGCGGCAGAGCAGAGTTTCAGCCGCGTCCTCGTCCAGCAGGGGCGGCTGACGCTCGATGCCGATGCCAACGAGCAGCAGGCGCTGGTGCTGCACGCGCTGCGTGCGCTCGCCTCCGACGTGATCGGGCGATACGGCGGCGCCGGCGATGCTTTTAGGCTGAGCACCCGCGATGCCGGCGGCCGAAGGCACCTGATGATCGCGCACGGGCGCTACTATGTCGACGGCTGGATGGCCGAGAACGGGCGCGAGCTCGCGTACAGGGCGGCGGGCGAGGGCGAGGCGGCGATGCCCGGCCAGCCGTTCCATCCGCTGGCCGCCGATCCCAAGCCGGGCTCGTATCTTGCCTGCCTGGAAATCTGGGAGCGTGCGGTCTCGGCCGCCGAGCTCGACCCGCTGGGCCATCCCGCCTCGCCCGATGCGCTGCGCGAGGTGGCGCTGGGCGGGCCTGACACCAGCGCGCGGGCGCAGCTCGTCTGGCAGGTGCGGCTGCACGCCGCCGCCAACCTGCCGCAGAACGCCGCCGGCCAGATCGACCTTGCGAACTTCCAGGCGATCGCCGACCGCCTGCTGCCGCCCGAGCGCGGCCGGCTCGGCGCCGAGGCCGCTGCGCCGCCGCCCGAAAGCGACAATCCCTGCGATGTCTCGCCGCGCTCGCAGTATCGCGGGCTCGAGAACCAGCTCTACCGCGTTGAGATCGCCCGCGGCGGCTCAGCGGCGGCGCAAGGCGGCGCCACCTTCGTCTGGTCGCGCGAGAACGGCTCGGTCGCCTTCCCGATCGAGAGGGTCGCCGGTACAGCGGTGAAGCTGGCCGACGTCTGGCGCGACGCCCGCTTCGCGATCGGGGTCAGGAATATAGTCGAGGTCACCAGCGAGGCCTCTGGGTTGGGCGAGGCGCCCGCGTTCCATCGGGTCGAGGACTGGAACCCCGACACCGCCACCGTCACGCTCGACGCGCCACCGGAGATCCAGAGCGGCGGCGCGGCGCGCCCGCTGGTCCTTCGGCGCTGGGACCACGGCGGGCCGCGCGGCCGCGGCGAAGGCACGCCGAAGCTGACGCCCGAGAACACCCTCATGATCGAGGAGGACAAGCCGCTGACGCTTGAGGAGGGGATCTCGGTCCGCTTCGCCCCGCCGCCTGCGGGCGGGCAGAGCTATCGCGCCGGCGACTACTGGCTGATCCCCGCCCGTGTGGCGCTGGGCGACATCCTCTGGCCCCGCAGCGCCGCCGGCCCGGCGATGCTGCCGCCGCACGGGATCGATCGCCACCTCGCCCCCCTGGCGCTGGTCGATGTCGGCGGCGACGGCAGGCCCACGGTGACGAAGGACCTGCGCAGCCGGATCGAGCCGCTCGCCAAGCCGGTGCCCTGACCGCCCGGAAGGAGAAGAGCGATTGCCAGTATATGCCAAACCAATTCGGACGCCGGCGGGCGCGGGCCAGTCACTTAGGCCCCCGGTCACGCGGCACCGGGACGACGCGCGGGCGCTGCGCAGGGTGGAAGGAACAGGCGTTACCGATGCGCTGTTCTCCGGGTTCAGGCAGGATTTTAGCGGCGTTCCGACGCTGCCACCAAGTTTGCCACGCATTGGCCAGCCAACAGATCGCGCGGAACGCGAAGCCGAGGCGGCGGCCGATCGCGTCATGCGAGGCGAGCAGGCCCATGTGACCAGATCGCTGCAGCCGCGCCTCCGACGCAAGGAGGCCGATGACCCGGAGGAGAATGCGGGAGAAGGCGGTCAATGGGTAACAAAGGCCGATGTGCCCTCTTCCCATCTTGCCCCGCCACCCGTGGCGGTTGCGCTCCGGCGGGGCGGCACTCCATTGGAGCCTGCGGTCCGTCTTGATCTCGATTCACGCTTCGGAGTGAATTTCTCCGACGTCCGTATCCACGCCGATGCCTCGGCTGACGCTGCGGCCCGCTCGATCGGCGCTCGCGCCTTTACTCTCGGGCGGCATATAGTCTTTGCAACGGGCGCCTATGCACCGACGACATTGGCGGGCCGGCGGCTGCTGGCGCACGAGCTGACTCATACAATTCAGCAGGCTGCCGAGCCGGCTCGGCCGATCGTGCGGTGTCAATCTGCAGCGGGCCAGAGCCTGGCCGAACGCTATCGAGAAGAGTTGACGCGCGCCCGCGCGACCGGCAATTGGCGCTACGCGGCCGAACTCCTCAACGGCTTCAACCGCGCCGACACCTTCGCCAGACTCGCCGAGCTCAGCCAGGATGAGATCGATTATGTCCACATCGCCGCGGTCGACAATCCAGCGGTCGGCACAGGTTCCCAGGTCGCCGACTTGACGGCGCCTGGCGCACCGCGCGCCTCGACCATGCCGCCGCGGGGTAGCGAAGCCCGGCAGCGCCCGGCTCTCACGCCGCGGCCGACGCCCACTACCGCGCCGGATCGCAACGCGATCGCTTCGATGAGCGGACCCGACAAGCTCGTCGAGGCGTATCGCCGTGCTCCGATTGGCGCGGCGATACGGCAGAAGCTCGAGAGCTTCGCGACGCCACAGGCGTTTATGATCGCGCTGATCTCCTTTGTGGTCACCTTCATGATCACGATGGTGACGCCGGTGGGATGGATTGCGGGTATCACTATGGCCTTGACGGCAGCGTTCCTCGCCTCGGCGATCTACACCGCGGTTCGCCATCTCATCAACTTCGCGGCGGCGCGCAACGCTACGACCTCGGAGGAGCTTGACGTCGCCGGCGGCGAGTTCGCTATGGCGGTCGCCGAGGTCGCGATCGACGCTTTGCTGCTCCTGGTAATGCGCGGCATGGGGCGTGGTGGCGCGACGCCACCGGCCGGCCCTCCATCGATGGCGGCGGTGCGTATGGGGTTGCAGAACGGTAGGGTCGTGCTGGTTGCCGCCGAGAGCGTGCCGGCGAGCGTCTCCGCCGCTACGGCAAGCCAGGGGGCGATCGCCAGCGCCGCGATGATGTCTTCGCTGGGCGGGGGAGGCGGCCCGCCACCGCCGGATCGCGGCGGCGGCCGCTCCTCAGCCCGGCGTAGGGAGCCGACCGAGCCGGCACGGACCGCTGAGATTACCTTCTTAGATCGCCTCCGGGAGCGCTTTCCGCGGCTGCGCGAGCTCGACATCCGCCCCCGCCGCCGACCCTCGGCGAGCCGCTACACAACGACAGAGGAGCCAGTAGAGGTGGGCGGGCAGCCGCAGCGCCGCACCGAAGTGAGCGGCGCGCCGGAGTTTGCCTTCGAGGAGCGGATGCAGACGACGCAGGGCAATTACTCATACGTCGTCTACAATCAGGGTCGCCCGGTGATTGAACTCGATGGGATCAGCGTCGAAGGTTTCGTGGAGGAAGTGAAGATCAATCAGAGCATGGGCCGGGTCGATGACATCGTCGCGCAACTGCGCGTTCAAGCAGACTTCGCCGAATCCTACGGTCTGCGCGGCGTGCGCTACAGCATCTCGCCACCAGAGGTGGCTGCGGAGGTGGAGGCGCGGGTCGCGCAGGAGCAGCTCAGAAATTGCTGGCGCGCGGAGTAGCCTTCAAATCGATCGAACAAGAAGAACAATAGTGTCTATCTGGTGTGAGGCTGTTGAAGAACTGTTGGGCTTGAAGGGAGCGTTCGAGCCGCGGCGGCGGGGACCAGCGACCACGGGTCGCGGATTTGGAGTAGGATTATGCCGAAAGGGTTGTTCTGTTGATTGTCGCTGAGAACTGACCCGGGCTTTCCATCGAAAAGTGACCCGGCTGAAGGTTATGGTCGTCGGTTCAGGTCTGGGTCAATGCCGGTGATGTCTCCTTCTTGCTGCGCGCTGTCTCGGTGCTGGCCCTGAAGCGGAAGCTGTCGTTTCCGGTCTCGAGGATGTGGCAGCGGTGGGAGGCGATCGAGGAGTGCGGTGGTCATCTTGGCGTCGCCGAAGACCGCGGCCCATTCGCTGAAGCTGAGATTGGTGGTGATGGCGACGCTGGTGCGCTCGTAGAGCCTGCTCAGGAGGTGGAAAAGCAGGGCGCCGCCGGTGGCGCTGAACGGCAGGTAGCCGAGTTCGTCGAGGATGACGAGGTCGGCGCGCGCGAGACTCTCGGCGATCTTCCCCGCAGCGCCCCTCGCCTTCTCCTGCTCGAGCGTGTTGACGAGCTCGACGGTGGAGAAGAAGCGGACCTTCTTCCGGTGATGCTCGACCGCCTGGACGCCGAGCGCCGTCGCGACGTGGGTCTTGCCGGTGCCCGGCCCGCCGATCAGGACGACGTTGTGGGCGGCGTCGATGAACTCGCAGCGGTGCAGCTGGCGGACCAGGGCCTCGTTGATCTCGCTGGCGGCGAAGTCGAACCCGGAGAGGTCCTTGTAGGCCGGGAAGCGCGCGGCCTTGAGGTGATAGGCGATCGACCGGACTTCGCGTTCGGCGACCTCGGCCTTCAGCAGCTGCGACAGGATCGGCACGGCCGCTTCGAAGGCGGGCGAGCCCTGTTCGATGAGGTCCTCGACGGCGTCACGCCGGAGGCGTGTCTGCGCCACGACGGCCATACCGTAGGTCTTCAGGCTGCGCATCATGATGACGATGGCGGCGCTGGCGGGTTCATGACGCATGGCGCACCCGATGTGCCCGGCGGCGCAGGCCATCGTATCGCGCGACATTCGCCCTGGGCTCCTCGAGCAGCGCCAGGCCCGTCGGCCAGGCGACCACGATCGCGCTGAGCCCCCTTGAGTCGCCCTGAAGCGCCGCCCCCGACCGCCAAGGCACCGGCCGGAACCCACGCCGCAGATCGCAGGCATGAGGGCGATCAGAGTGCGGCAGTCATCGCCGGCCCCGCTGCCAGTCGGCGAGCCGGGCGTGGATCGCGACAGATCGGCGGGCGTGGCTGGATCCCGAGGTGACGGGCAACCCGAAGTACAGCAAGCGACTACTTCTGTCGAACCATCCTCGAGCGGCAGTGGCTCGCTAAGGCACCTGACTGCTACTTCCCCGCGCGACCGGCCCGAAGCCGCCAGCAGGGCCTCGCGCAGACTGGCCCGATCACGGGTTCGCCCCAAACCAGCGCATCTTCATTGCGATCCCGGTCAGGAGCGCGATCAGCGCACCGGTGGTGATGACGTGCACCGCGGTCTGCACTGCGGTTCGTCGCACGAACTGGATGCACTCCAAGAGCGAGCGCATGTCATGGATGGTCAGCACGGCATCCTTGCCGCCAAGCCCGACGTCGGAGAGCGCCCGCCGCGCGCCTTCCTCGGCGGCGCGCTCCAGCATCCCTTCGAGCTCATGGTCGGACAGGCGGACGGCCGCGTCGTGGCGGGGTGGCGTCATGGACGAGCTCCTTTCAGCGGATCGGAAAATGGCCGAGCGCCTTGGCGGCGCTCGGCCTGGTGCCCCCCGCGGGTCGGATCAGTAGTCGGTCTCGAGGTAGACGCCGGCGCAGTCGAACGCCACGGCGGCCGCGGTCGCTCCGTTGTTCATGAAGAGCCGGGGCGCCAGGAACTGGTTCGCCGCCGGCAGGTCGGCGGTCACCTCCTGCTCGAAGACCGCGCCGCTGACCTCGTCGACGACGCGTACCCAGACAGAGCCGGCGTTCGGCGCCGCGGCGATCGTCAGCGTCAGCACGCCGCCTGTGGCGATGGCGAAGCTCGCGCCCATGTCGACGAGCGTCGGCGCGCCGCTCGCGTCGTTGGTCACCAGCTGCCAGCGGGTATGGGTGCCGCGCTGGAAGCCGATGCCGACGCAGTTGACCACGGCGGTCAATGCGAGCGTTGTGGCCAGCGCCGCCGTCGAGCCGTAGAGCCCGAAGAACGCCATGCCGGTCGTCTGCAGCGTGGCGAGCGAGATCCGCGTCACGAAGGTCCAGCCGCCGAGACCGGCGGCGTTGCCGCGCCAGCAGGTGAAGACGCCGCTGCGCTGGTCGGAGGCCGAGTCTGCCGTCGCCGCCGAGGTCAATCGCCAGCGCCGCATGCTGGTCGCGAGCGAGGTCGCGGCGAGGCCCGGCGTCGAGACGGTGCCGACCGTCGAGTTCGACATGCCCTCGGTGGTGATCGTCGCGCCCGAGGACGGCAGCCAGTTCGCCGGGCGTGCCAGGCCGAGATGCGGCTGCAGCGAGAAGTCGCGGCCGTTCGAGCGCATCGCGTCGAGCCAAGTCTGGCCGGCGCGGCTGCGCGCGTAGACCGCGAGCTTGCCCGACGCCGGCGCCGCCGGGGCGCTGCTGACCGCTGGCAGGATCGCCGGCTTCGGCAGCTCGACCCGGCCGCTGGTTCGGTCGATCAGGATCGCGTCGTGGTAGGCGGCGCCGTCGGGGCTGACCTTGAAGCTGAAGTCGTCGGAGCCGAGGAGGCCGATCAGCGCCCGGGCGCTGAAGCCGGTCTTGAAGGCGAAGGCGGCGTCGTTGCCGGCGGCGTTCTTGTTGACCGTCGCCTCGATCGAGCTGCCTGCATTGTTCAATAGCACCGCCGGCGTGTTGACCGAGAGCCGGTTCCAGGCGTCGGCGTCGGCGCCGCCGAGCCCGAGAAGCAGCGCGGTGAGGTTGGCCTGCGGCATGCCGACGACGGTGACGCCGTTGGCGAAGGTGACGGTGGGCGAGTTGATCACCGTCGTGCCATCGGCCCCGGGCGTGTCCGAGCCGATGTTGACGACCGTGTCGGACCCCGCCCCGCCGCCGGCGCCAATGTTCACCGTCTTGGTGGCGCCGGAAGCGGTCGCGCCGGTTCCAAGGCCGTAGGTCGCGGTGCCCGGCGCCGTCCCGATCGTCGCCACCGGACCGCTGGCCTCGAGTTCGCCGGCGAACGTCTTGTCGCCGTCGAAGGTTTGCGCGCCGGAGAGACCGGCGAGTTCGGTCGAGGAATCGGGCAGCGCGAAGCTCCGCACAGCGCCCGCGGCGATCGCGGCCAGGTCGAAAACTGCGCGCCGCGTCGGATCGGCGTCGTGAGCGAGCTGGAAGACCGCGTCGGAGAAGAAGGCCGGCAAGCCGGCAGCGTTCCAGGCGCTGCCGTCCCAGGCTAGGAAGCTCGCCTCGTCGACCACCCAGGCCTGCCAGCCCGGCCGCGGCACCAGCCGCATCCAGGCGCCGTCGACCCGGTAGGCGACGTTGAGGTCCCAGCCCGACCAGGCGGCGACAGCCCCCGAGGCGACGATGTAGCGGTCGCCGTCCGCCGGGCTTGCGGGCGGCGTGGTGAGGTGCCGGTCGAGTACGGCGAGCTGCACGAGCCCGTCGAGCAGCCGCAGCGCCTCGTTGACGGTGACATGCTTCTGCGCCTGCGCCGCGAGAAGGTACGGCAGCAGGAGGTGGGTGCTGGTGTCGGGCATGGATCAGAACTCGAGGGTGACGGATGCGGGCGCTCCCCGCCCCACCAGGGCGGAGAGTTGAAAGATGCGGATGGCGAGGGTGTCGCCCGGGCCCAGCAGCGCGCCGAAGTCGGCGAGCTGCTGGGCGGCGTTGTAGGTCGCGCTCGTGGTGGTCGCGGCGAGGGTCCGGACCACCCAGGTTCCGTCAAGGACATCGACCTCGTAGGCCTCGCGCTCCTCGGCGAGCGGGACCTCGACGGCGGTCCAGCTGTCGGCGGCGAGCGCCCGCGAGCGCCGGGTCCAGGCGATGACGAGATCGCCGGGGGTGCGCGCCGTCCGCCACGGCTGGCGGACATGCCCGACTGTGAAAGGTCGCAGCCCGATGCCCTCCGGGGTGAAGGCGAGTTGCCGATACGACCGCTCCGCGACGGGCTTCGACGCCGGCCCGAAGCGCCAGTTGGCGTCGAGCCCCAGCGCCGCCTCCGGGACCGGCAGCGGCACGAGCCCATCGTCGAGCACGACGACGCGTGCGCCGGCCGGCGCCGGGCTGCCAATCGCGCCTTCGGTGCCGCGCTGGCCGCGCAGCAGCCGTGAAAGGCGATAGCGTCCCGGGGCAATCAGCTCGGCAATGCCGGACTGCAGCACCTCCCAGACGCCGGGGCTCGCCTCGACCGCCAGCGCATTGGACCCGGCGAAGAGCGCGAGGTCGGTGACGCTGGCGAGCGTGCCGTAGGCGAGATCGACGATCGCGAGGTTGCCGAAGTCGAACCGCGAGGTTGGCCCGGGATAGAGCGGCGAAACCAGTCGGCCCATCCGCGCCGGCCGGCCGAGCGTCGTCGCCAGAGTGAAGCCATCCTCGCCCGGGCTGGTCCAGGCGACGATGCGGCCCGGCCAGGGCACGGCATGCGCTGCCGCGAGCGGCTGGTGTGCCGCCGCGCTCTCCCGGAGCTGCGGCAGGTCGAGGATCGCCACCGCCGGCGGGCCGTAGACCACCGGCTTCGACACCCGGGGGCTGCGGTCGGAGCCCGGCGCGAGCCCGTAGGCGCTGCTGTCGGTGCGCACCGCCTCGATCGCCCGGGCGCCGGCGTCGGCAACGTTGCTCAGCCGCAGCGCCGCGAGCCGGCCGTCGTGGTCGAGCCGCACCACGTCGCCCGGATCGAGCGCCAGCCGCGACGGCGGCAGCCGAAACGACGCGGTCTCGCGGCCGACCCACTCCTCGAGCAGCGCCCGGCGGACGCGCCGTTCGGCGTCTCCGGCCGGTGTGGCGATCGCGAAGCTCTCCGAGGTGACGCGCAGCGCGGCGCCGGTCGCGCGGCGCGCCTCGACGCTCATGGCGTCGTACTCCTCGTCGGCGCGCACCAGCTGCCACTTCAGCGCCTGCGGCAGCTCGGTTTCCTGCGCCCGGGTGAGCTCGAGCACCTCGGCATCGGCGTCGGAGCCGGCGACGAGGTCGTCGAGCGCCAGCGTCGCCACCGGCCGGCGGTCACGCGGCTGGAAGCGGAGGACGCCCTCGCTCTCGACCGCGTCGAAGCCGAAGTGCCGGGCCAAGGGCGCGATCGAGGCGCGCGGGCTCTCGATTGCAGTGATCAGATAGCCGTGGACGACGTCAGCGAGAGCGGAGACGTCGATCTGGCTGTCGGGCAGCCCGGCACGGCGACAGAGCTCGCGGACGAGGCTGCCGAGCGAGACAGACCCGAGCCGGCCGTTCAGCCAGTGGCCGAGCCGCCAGTTGTCGGCATCGGTCCAGACATCGCTCCGCGCCGGGAAGGCCGGGAACGGCCGCGCGTCCCAGGTCCACGCCGCGGTCTCGGCGGTGGCGATCATGCGGCCGCCATAGACGCTGGAAGGTGGGTTGTTGCTCGGCTCCGCCCAGTACCCGAGCGCCGCCTCGAGGAAGCGCCGCTGGACAGCGTCGTCGCGCCAACCGCGGGAGAAGTACGGCAGGAAGCTTTCGGCCGACTTCGGATCGTAGAAGACGTTCGGCTGGTTCGGCCCGCGGTCGACCGCCGGGCAGCCGATCTCGGTGAAGCGGATCGGCTTGCTCTCCGATACCCACGCTGTCGTGCCGCCACTCTCGACCCCGCCCGGGCGGTTGCGGTGCGGGTTCGACCACCAGTTCGCCAAGTCCTTGTAGCGGAACACCCATGGCCGACCCGCGGCGCCGTCGGAGATCGGCGTTCGCACCTGGGCGTCGCGATCGGCGGCGCTGGCGTAGTACCAGTCGAAGCCCTCGCCGCCCTCGACGTTCGAGCGCAGGTAGCCGAGGTCGGTGGTCGCGTCCCAGCCCGCGGCGTCAAGGTGGTCGAGGCCTTCCCGCCAGTCGGACAGCGGCATGTAGTTGTCGATGCCGACGAAGTCGATCTCGTCGTCCGCCCAGAGCGGGTCGAGGTGGAAGAAGACGTCGCCCGAGCCGTCCTGCGGGTGGTGCCCGAAGTACTCCGACCAGTCGGCGGCGTAGCTGAGCTCGGGTAGCGGCCCGAGAACCAAGCGCACGTCCGCCGCGAGGTCGATGAGCTCGGCGACGGCAGGATAGCTCGACGCGCCGCTTCGGACTTGCGTGATCCCGCGCAGCTCCGAGCCGATAAGGAAGGCGTCGACGCCGCCGGCTGCGGCGCAGAGATGCGCGTAGTGCAGGATCATCCGGCGCAGGCCCCAGTCGTCGGGGTCGCCCTCCCACTCGACTCGCTCGCCGTCGACGTCGAAGTCAAACGGCTGGGCATCGCCGAAGAAGCTGGCGACCTGACTACCCGCGGCTGCCGTCTTGTCCGGGCTGCTGGCGTAGCCTGCGGCCGGCGAGCAGGTGATCCGCCCGCGCCAGGGATAGGCCGGCTGGCCAGTTCCGGCGGCGTGATTGCTGTAGGGGTCGGGCAGCTCGTTGTCCGCCGGCACGTCCATCAGGATGAACGGGTAGAAGGTGACCCGGTAGCCGCGGGCCTTCAGCTCCCGAATCGCCTGCACGACGGCGCTGTCGGACGGTGTGCCGCCGTATGCCGGTCGCCCCTCGGCATCGCGGCTGACCAGATGCGCCGAGCCGCGGGCGACGCCGTTCACCGACCAGTTCTCCGGCGTCGTGCTCTTTGCGCTGACCTCGACGCCCGGGCGGACGCGGCAGTGGCCGGAACGAAGGTCGTCACCGAACCAGGCGACGACGAGCGAGACCGACTCGACCTTCGGCGCGCAGGCCTCCAGCCGGTCGAGCGCAACGGCGAGATCGGCGGCCTCGGGCTCGGCGTTGACGTTCTCGGCCGCGGTCTCGCCGTCGCCGTCCTCGCGCCGGACGATGTCGGCCGCATAGGCGAACTCACCCGAGGCCGGGATCAGCGTCACGGCCTTGACCAGGCTCTCGGCGGACGCGCCGTCGAGGATCGGCCGGAACACCTCGAAGGAGAGCTGCGGCAGCCGGTTGCCGAAGCGCTCGAGCGGGAGCTCCTCGAAGACGACATAGGCCGTGCCGCGGTAGGCCGGGGTGTTCGCCTCCCCCATCTTCGCGGCGATGAACGGATCGGGCTCCTGGTCCTCGCCGCCCTTGTGCAGCCGCAGGGTGATGCCGTCGCGGCTGATGATCTTGCCGTCTGCCCAGATGCGCCCCAATCCGGTGATCGGTCCCTCGCAGAGCGCCACGGCGAAGCTCGCGAAGTAGAAGTACTCGGTGACCTCGGTGCCACCGCCTCCGCCGCCGCCCTTGCCGCCACCGCCATGGCGGGTGGTCTCGGTCTCCTCGCGGAAGTCGGTGGCCCAGATGATGTTGCCGCCGGTGCGTATGGCGCCGAAGACCCTCGGAATGACCGCGCCCTCGGTCGAGGCGGTGATCTGCAGGATGTCGAGCCGCTGGCCGGCGATCCGCTGCGTCGGTGCCATCGACGCGACGAGCCAGGAGTCGATGGCCGCCCCGGCGATCGAGCCGACGGCGCCGCCGATCGCGGCCGCGGAGACGCCGAGGATCGAGCCGCCGACCGAGCCGCCGATCGCGGTGCCGGCGGCGGCGAGGATGATCGAGGACATGAGCTTGCTCGGCTATGGTTGGGTGGACATGGAAGGCGGAGGCGCGATGCGGCGGCGGACGGTTCTCGGGCTCGGACTGGCGGCCGGCGCCGCGCTCGCCGGCGGCGCGACCTGGCGCGCCTGTGCCCGCGATGTCGCCGCGGCGCGGGCGCGCACCCGCGGCCGCAGCGACGTGATTGCGAGCCGCTTCGGGCAGATGGAGTATGCGGTCGCCGGCTCAGGTCCGCCGGTCCTGATGGTGCACGGCACCGGCGGCGGCTTCGACCAGGGGCTCGCCTTCGCCGCACCGCTCGTCGCCGCCGGCCGGCAGATCATCGCGCCCTCGCGCTTCGGCTACCTGCGCTCCGACTTCCCCGGCGACCCGTCGTCGGAGAACCAGGCCGACGCCTTCGTCGACCTCCTCGACCGGCTCGGCATCGACCGGGTGCCGGTCATCGGCGGCTCGGCCGGCGCGCTTTCGGCGATGGCCTTCGCGATCCGTCACCCGGATCGCTGCGCCGCGCTCGTGGCGCTGGTGCCGGCCGCCTTCGCGCCAGATCGTCCCCCACCTCGGCCGCCGAACGCGCTGGCGGAGGCGATTATCGCCTGGGGTCTGCGCTCGGACCTGCTCTTCTGGCTCGGCATGACGCTCGCCGAGGACGGGATGATCGGCACGCTCCTCGCCACCGATCCGAACCTAGTCCATGCCGCCGATGCGGCCGAGCAGGCTCGGGTCCGCGGCATCCTGCGTGACATCCTCCCCGTGAGCGACCGCGCCCGCGGGCTCCTCAACGACGGCAGGCTGGCGGGATCGCCGGAACCGATGCTGCTCGAGCGGGTCCGGGCGCCGACGCTGGCGCTCTCGCTCGCAGATGACCGCTTCCAGACGCTGGCCGCCGCGCGCCACATCGCCGCCACGGTGCCGGGCGCGAGGCTGGCGAGCTGGCCGACCGGCGGACACGTCTGGGTCGGCCATAACGGCCAGGTCTTCGCGACGATAGACGGCTTCCTGTCCGAGGTGACCTGACCGGCGTCAGGGTGCCGGGAACAGGAAGACGAAGGCGACCCGCCGGCGCCAGGCCGCGTCAAGGGGCGCCTCGACGACGCCGCTTCGCTCGTAGGCGTGGACGAAGCGGTCCGCCGCGGTGGCGATCCCGCAGTGCTTGGCGACAGCACTGGTCCGCATCCGGAAGAGCAGCAGCGCGCCGGGGACGATCCCGGATGCCGGCTGCTCCAGCATCGCCGCATTGGCAGCCTCGGCCAGTGGCTCGCGCTTGCCGGTCTCGCCCCAGTCGCGACTGTAGGGCGGGATCGGCATCGGCTCCGGGCCGTAGAGCTCGCGCCAGACGCCGCGCACCAGCCCGAGGCAGTCGCAGCCAACGCCGCGGACGCTCGCCTGGTCGTGGTAGGGCGTGCCGAGCCATAAGCGTGCCGTGGCTACGACGACTGCAGGGTCGGCGCTCGTCACAACACGTCTCCGGCATTCGCGTCCCCGCGGTTCGGGTAGCGCACCACCGTGTCCTGCCCCGGGATGTGCGGAAAGCCGCGAAAATTCAATACGTTGGCGAAGCGGTCGCGGCAGGTCTCCAACCGCTTATTGCAGCCGGCGACCACGTCGAAGTCGTCGCCGACCTCAATCGGCCGAACCGGGGCCTCGAGCAGCGTGAGCCGCCGCGCGCCGGCGACGACGTCGTGGCTCGCCACCTCGGCGACGCGGCCGGCATTCGGTCCGCTGGTCCATGTCAGCCGGCCGAGGGCGAACCAGCCGGTGGCGAAGCCGCCCAGACCCGACGCGGTAAAGCTGCGGTCGCCGCCCACCGCCGTGACCGACCCGGTTGCCTTGAACGCCGGATCGTCGAGGTCAACGCCGCAGCGGGCATCGCCGAGCGCGGCGTCACAGGCGTGCTGGAAGGTGCGCCCGACGGTCTGGTTGAGCACGTGCGCGAGCGAGCGCACCTCGGCGACGAAGGCGAGGCGGCCCCGGCGGACCTGGCCGATGGCGCCGCGGCGCATCAGCACCTGCTGCGACACCGCGCTCCAGTTCACCCGCCAGACCTCGACGGCAGCATTGTCCCAGCGGCCGTCGAGGATGTCGGTCTCGGTGATCGTGTCCGACGTGAGCACTCCCTCGGCGTCCTGGGCGTCGACGGCGAGGTCGGTCCCACTCCGGATCTCCGAGGCGGCGAAGCCTGAGTCCGGCTCATAGGTGATGCCGCCGAAGCTCAGCTCTTGGTCGTGGTCGGTGAAGCCGACGACCATGCCGTCGCTGCGCTCGATCTTCCAGCACCAGGCGAGCGTGGTGGCGCCGCTGTCGAGGTGCGCCTGCAGCGTCGGCGGCAGGCTCTTCATCGCTTCTCGTTGCTCCGGATCGCCCGCTCGAGCCGACCGCGCAGGCCGATGAGCCCAAGGCCGAGGGTGATCAGCGTGGCCGGGGCGGCGTCGTTGGCGCCAATCAGCATGGCGATCACGCCGGCGATCACGCCGAGCGGGCCGGACTCGGGCAGCGCGAGCGCGAGAAGCCCGATCAGGACTGCGGCCAGGCCGACCCACCAGGTCAGGGACTTCGGAAGCACGTAGCGCATGGGGTCAGCTCCGTTGAAAGGTGGCGGAAAGGGTGGCGCGCAGCACCGCGAGGAAGCCCGCCGGTCGCGGGCGCGAAGGTGCCGGCGGCGTGGCAACGACGAGCGTCTTCAGCAGCGCCAGCGCCTCGGGCTCCGACAGCCGGCGCAGCGGCTGCCGGAAGTCGACGCGGCCCCCGCCGTCGACGGCCCAGACCGGGATCGGGCCCGCGGGGTAGCGGCCGCTAGCGAAGAGGTCGCGCTCAGCCTCGCGGCGGTCGCGCAGCGACGCCGGCCGAAGCCAGTTCAGGAAGGCCGCGGCGACCGCATAGCGATCGCCGGTGTTCAGGGCGCGCGTCAGCGCCGCCCGGGCGATGCCGCCGGTGTTGTAGTGGAAGGAGACCAGCGCATCGAACTCGTGCGGCGCGAGATCGACCGTGACCGCACGCGCGACCTCTGCCTCGCAGGTGGCGAGGTCGGCGCGGAACAGGCGGAAGGCCTCGCGCAAGGCAGCGTCGAGATTGAGCGGCAGGCCGCGCTGCATCGTCGCCGGGTCGGGGAGCCCGGCGCCGGCGGTGTGGCCGATGCCGAAGGTCCAGACGCCCTTGCCGTCGAGATAGGGTCCGGGCACGACGCCTTCGTGCCGGATCAGGGCCAAGAGCCCCCGGTCGGTCGTCTTCATCGATGATGTCCTTGGGAGAGAAGGAGGAGGGCTCAGGCGGCCCGAACGCTCAGCGGCGGACCTCGACGAGCGGGATCGAGGCGATCGAGCCGAGCCGGTCGAGGTTCCAGGTGACGTCGAGCCGGTCGGTGTCGAAGCGCACCGGCACGTCGAACTCGAAGCCGGCGGTCACGAGCACGCCCGCGGCGGGCGCGGTGGCGAAGGTGACGACGCCGGTTGTGGCGTCGACCGACGAGCCCGAGGTCGCCTCGACGCCGCCACGGGCGACCCGCACCGTGCCGGCCACCGGCTTGCCGATCCGCCGCACCCAGGCCTGCGCGCCGCTCTCGTAGCGCTTCACCAGCTGGAAGGTCTTCGTCGTGCCGTCGCCGGACCCGAGGGCCTGATCGATCGGCGTCACCGGCGCCGACGGCAGACTCGACTTCCAGTCGCCCCAGTCCTTCCAGCGGAAGCCGTGCAGCCGGCCGTTCCGCGCCTCGAAGAAAGCGACGACCGCGGCGAGGTCGTCGGCGCGGCGGATGCCGTAGGCGGCGTCGTAACGGCGTCGCGAGTCCGCCCAAGACGCGTTCCTCTCCTCGTCGCCGCTTGCGAGCTCGACGACCTGCGTGCGCCGCTCCGGTCCGCCGCGCGCGCCGCGGCTGATGTCGTCCGGAAACCGGACCTCGTGGAAGGCCATGCTCACATTCCCCGTCTTCCGAAGGCGACCGCCCGGGCGATGTCGCTGGCGACCTGGGTCCGCGACTGTCGGAAGCTCTCGGCGTCGCGGACGTGGATGTTGACCACCGGCGGCGATCCGAAGTGCCCGCGCTCGTAGGCCGCGGTCTCCCGCCGGTTCAACACCCGCTCGCCGCGCTGCAGGATGGTCGCGTACTCGTCGGCCCCGAGCCACGAAGGCGTGCCTGCATGCAGCCGCGGCGCCCGCAGGAACGCCGCCGCCTCGACGAGGCGGAGCGGCCCGGCGCCCGCCAAGCCGCCGGCATGGCTGACCGTCGCCGCCACGGTGGAGGAGGCCGAGCCGAAGAGACCGCCGAGGCCACCGCCGAGCGCGCCGGAGAGCGCCGCCGACAGCGGCGCGAACAGGAACTTCCGCGCCGCGAGCTGGGCGAAGTCGGCGAGCATCGAGCTGACGAGGCTCTTCACGTCGAGCTTGCCGGTCTTGACGAACGCGCCCACCGCCTCCTCGGCGCTGCGGAACGCCCCGACCAGCGTCTCGCCGATGCCCTTGCCGAGGTCCTTAACGTCCTCGTAGGCGCGGCCGAGGGCATCCTTGATCGCGGCGATGCCGGCGAGCTCGGCCTTCTCGACCGCCTTCAGGTCGTCGGCCGCGCCGCCGCCGACTCGCCCGCCTCCGCCGGCGCCGCCAGTGCCGCCCGGTTCAGCTGCACCGCCATCGCCCGCGGCCGCTCTGGCGCGGGCGTTTGCCTCGGCCCGGGCGCTGACATCGCGAAAGACATCGCCGAGCGGATCGCTCGCGACGATACCGCCGACCGCACCGGTGTAGTCCTTCCAGCGGCCGGCGAGGTCCTCGGCGTAGGGGTTCTCGTAGCGGCCGAAGCTGACGTCGCCGGGGATCGTCGGGATCGTCGCCCAATTCGGTCGCGCCCAGTCCGGCAGCATGCCGAGGGTGTCGTTGACCTTCACGATCCAGCCGTTGAGCGTGCCGCTGACCCGGTTGATCAGCCACTCGACACCGGCGAGCACCGCGTTGGCGCTAGCGGCGACCGCAGCGCCGACCGCCGAGGGCACCGCGGCGAAGAGCGCGCCGATGGTCTCGCAGACGACGCCGTAGGCCTTGATGATGGCGTTGCCGGTGACGTGCACCCCGGCGACGATGCCGTCCGAGGCAGCGGCAGCCGCCGAGGCCACCGCGGCGAAGGCCAGCGCCGCCCAAACCTCGATTGCTTCGAAAGCCGGCTTCACCAGGGCGACCGCACCGTCGCGGACCGACTGCCAGACCGCCAGCGTCACGTCGCCGTAGGAGACCTGGGTCTCCGTGGTCGCGTTGATCTCGTGCCGGAGCCCGGCGAGGCCGGCGGCGGCAAGCGCGATGGCGGCGGTCAGCGCCGGGTGCGCCCGGGCGAGCCCAAGGAGGCCGCGCGCTGCGCTGCCGACGCCCGCGACCGCGCCCTTCGCCAAATCGGTAGTCTGGCGCAGGGCGGCGTTGACCCCGCCCTGGCCGGCGTACATCTGGGTGATCTGGCTGCCCTGCTGCACCAGCACCATCAGCGGGCTCATGCCGCCGGCGAGCGACACGCCGATGTCGTTGAGTTGGAAGAGCAGCATCCGGCTCTGCATCGCCGCGAGCCGCGAGCCCGAGGCCATCTGCCCGATCGCCGTGGTGCGACCCTTGATCGCCGCGATCGAGGCGAGCGCCGCCGAACGGGTCCGGCCGATCGCCGCGTTCATCTCGTCGGCCGAGATCGCACCGGTGGCGTGCGCCGCCCGGATCGCGGCGAGCTCGGCGCGGTAGCTCCGCACCGCCGCGAACATCGGATTGTACTTCGCGCGGGTGTCGTCGAGCGCCCGGCCGTAGGCCTCGATGTCGGCGGCGTCGCGGCGGAGGCCGCCGGTGACACCGGTGCTGCGGTCGATGCGGGCGACGACGCCGCCGGCAGATTGGAGCCCGCGCATGGTGGCGGCGGCGGTGCCGGCCCGCGCCGAGACCGCCTCGAGCCGGGTCACCAGCGCGCGGGCGGCCTCGCCGGTCTGGACGAGTCCCTGGCTCGCCGGAGCGCTGCCGCCGGCGATCGCCGCGAGCGCCGCCTTGCCCTCGCGGCCGACGGCAGCGAGGTCGGCCTTCAGCCGGTCCCCGCCGACGGCGGCGAGCCGCACCGACACCCTGCGCTCAGCCATCGCGGCTCATCCTCTCGTTGATGCTGCGGACCGCCACCGCCTCGATCGCCGGGAGCAGCTCGGCCGCGGCGAACAGCGGCACCCCGAGAGCGGCGGCGAGTGCGAGGCCGGCGCAGAGGTCCCAGCCGAGAACCGCGCCCGGCACCGCCCGGAGCTGGCCGCCCATGCGGAGCGCAAGATCCCAGGCCAGTGCGCCCTCGACGGTCGCCGGGCGGTTCAGCCGGCCCGGGCAGTCCGGGCACGGCGCCGGACAGGCTTCGCAGTAGCCGTCGCCCCCGCCGAAGTGCCACTCGGCGAGGGCGCGGAGACGTTTTTTTCCTGATCCAGCAGCAGGCCCTTGGCGACGTAGCGCGCCTGGAACGCCTCGAAGAGCGGCCAGACGTCGATCAGCGCCGACGCCGCGTCCGGGGTCACCGGGATCGGCCTGCCGTCGGCATAGCCGACGCCCTCCCAATCGAGGACGGCGATGCCAGCCATCGCCTTGGCGAGCGCCAGCGCCAGCTCGGCCTCGGAGGCGTCGGCGGCGACCAAGGCTTCGACAGCGTCGCTGCCGCGCGCGGCCGCCATGACGCCCGAAGTGCAGGGCATGACGCGCACCCGCACGCCGTGGCCGAGGTCGAGCCACGAGGGCTCGGAGGCGAGATTCAGTCGCAGCATTCGGGTGGTCTCCCTGAGTGGAACGGCAGGTTGAGCGGCACGGCGCGGCTGGCTTGACCGGGCGCCGAACGCAGGAACAAGATGAGAACAAGTCACTATCCCCGAGTCGGAGATCGCGAGCAGCCGGAGGGCGCCGTTGGAGACGCAGGCGACGATCCTCCATGCCGATCTCGACGCCTTCTACGCCTCGGTCGAGCAGCTGCTCGATCCGAGCCTCCGCGGCAGGCCGATCGCCGTCGGAGGCGGCGTCGTGCTCGCCGCTTCCTACGAGGCCAAGGCCTTCGGCGTCCGCGGCGGCATGTCCGGACGAGCCGCACGGGAACTCTGTCCCGACCTCGTCTTCGTCGGCGGGCGCTTCGGCGACTACCAGCGCCTTGGTGACGCAGCGATCGCGGTTCTGGGCGACTTCACCCCGCTCGTCGAGCGCATCTCGATCGACGAGGCCTTCGCCGACGTCGCCGGCTGCACCCACCTCTTCGGATCGCCGGCCGAGATCGCCACTGCTGTCCGTCGCCGGGTCAGGGCCGAGCTCGGGCTGCCGATCTCGATCGGGGTGGCGAGGACCAAGCACCTCGCCAAGATTGCCTCGCAGGTCGCCAAGCCCGACGGGCTCGTCCTGGTCGATCCGGCGACCGAAATCGCGTTCCTCCACGACCTGCCCGTCGAGCTGATGTGGGGCGTCGGTCCCGTCACACAAGCGAAGCTCGCCGACCAGGGCATCCTGACCATCGGGCAGCTCGCCGCGGCCTCGCCCCGCTCGCTCGAGCGCCTGCTTGGCCAGGCGCACGGCGAGAAGCTGCACGCGCTGGCCTGGAACCGCGATCCGCGCGGCATCCACCCGCATCGTCGCGCGCGCTCCGCCGGCGCGCAGTCCGCACTCGGCCGGCAGCCGGCGACCGAGGCGGTGTTCAAGCCGGCGCTGCGCCACCTCGCCGATCGCGTCGCCTCGCGGCTCCGCGCCAAGGGCCTCGCGGGGCGCACCGTTACGGTGCGCGTCCGCTTCGCCGACATGCGGGCGGTGACGCGCTCCGTGACGCTCGACGCGTCGATCGCCGCGACGACGATGCTCGCCGAGGTCGCCGAGGACCTGGTTCGCGTCGCCCTTGCCGATCATCCGCGCGAGCGGATCGTCACGCTCCTCGCTGTCTCGGTGTCGCACATCGCCCCGCAGTCGGAGCTGCAGCTCGAACTTGCCCTCGGGCTCCCGGACGAGAAGCGGCGGCCGGGCACCCGGCGGGGCGCTGCGCGCTGGTCGGCGGACCGGGCGATGGACGCCATCCGGGCGCGGTTCGGCCGCGAGGCGATCGGCTATGCGACCGACGCGCTCGGTCAGCGTCGGTCGGTGCCGGACGCGTTCCGGGAGCTCGCTGAGAAGGACCTTGGCCGCGAGGATTGACGACGCCTGACCTCGGCCGCCGAGAGCGCGTGTCCCGGCCGAAACCTGTACTGACCATCGCCTCCAGGCGGTCGCCTTTGCCCTTGCCTCCGGCCCCGTGGTTCAGGAACGTCGAGGTGTGAGCGCCCGCCGCGTTCCATGATTGGAGGGCAAGATGCCGGACCTGATGTTCCAGCAGGTGGACGTCTTCTCGACCGAGCCGTTCAAGGGCAATCCGGTGGCCGTCGTCGTCGGCGCCGACGCGTTGTCGGATCGGCAGATGGCGGACTTCGCCAACTGGACCAATCTCAGCGAGACGACCTTCCTCCTGGCGCCGAGCACGCCGGAGGCGGACTATCGCGTCCGCATCTTCACGCCGAAGGAGGAGCCCCCGTTCGCGGGGCATCCGACCCTCGGGAGCTGCCATGCGTGGCTGGCCGCGGGCGGACAGCCACGCGGCGACCTGATCGTGCAGGAATGCGGCATCGGCCTCATTCCCATCCGTCGCGATGCGGGGCGGCTGGCCTTCGCGGCGCCGAAGCTGATCCGCTCGGGGGCGCCGGACGAGGCGCTGCTCGATCGGATAGCCGCTGGGCTGCGGATCGACCGCGGCAGCATCCTCGACGCCCAGTGGACCGACAACGGTCCCGGCTGGGTGGCGATCGAGCTCGGATCGAAGGCGGAGGTGCTCGCGCTCGATCCCGACTTTGCCGCGCTCGATGGCCTCGAGCTCGGCGTGATCGGAGCCTGGGACCCGGCGCTGGACGGGCCGGACGCGCAGTTCGAGGTCCGGGCGTTCGCGCCGGGCGCCGGTGTCAACGAGGATCCGGTCACGGGAAGCCTCAATGCCGGTCTCGCGCAGTGGCTGATCGGCGCCGGCCGGGCGCCGGACTCCTACGTGGCGAGCCAGGGAACGGCGCTCGGCCGCGCCGGGCGGGTCCACGTCGATCGGATCGGGGACGACATCTGGATTGGCGGACGCACTGAGTCCAACATCAAAGGGGTTCTCAGCTTCCGGCCCTGAGCGCACCCTCAGTATTCCTCCACGTCGTTGACGAGAATCGCGGTACACATGCGGCCGACGCCAGCGTCGCGGGCCGCCTGCCAGTCGAAGGTCGCCTGCACGCCCTGCGGGCCCGCGATCTCTATCCGCGGCCGCGGCAGGTAGAGGGCGTGCACGGTGAAGGTGAAGCTCTCTCCCGAGGGCAGGGCATAGGCGAACTCGAGCTCGCATGGATCGCCGGCGATCGCCTGGTTGACCAGCGTGCTGTCGGCGAAGCGCACCTCGACGCGGCCCGTTATACTCTGACTCCGTGATTTCCCGGATTTTGGGTTGACGTGGTGCGCGGCCGGGATTCATGTTTCGTTCATGGATCGGGGCGGGTTTCTCTCTGGCGGCGAGCGGGCGCATCTGGA
>Ga0075163_10000610_pt1 | contig 46424 bp, 45 predicted proteins | sample JI1023141ADNA_FD_71478 | JGI IMG/M metagenome (GOLD analysis project Ga0075163, IMG submission 71478) | Wastewater effluent complex algal communities from Wisconsin, to seasonally profile nutrient transformation and Carbon sequestration -... | ecosystem: Engineered > WWTP > Effluent > Algae...
GCAGAAGAGCGAGTCCGAGATGCTGAAGACCAAGAACTTCGGCCGGAAGTCGCTCAAGGAGATCAAGGAGATCCTCGCCGAGATGGGCCTGTCGCTCGGCATGAAGCTCGACAACTGGCCCGGCCCGAACCCGCTGAAGAAGTAGTCGACCGAATACGCGACCCTGAGGTGCGGCTGGCCGCGCCTGATGACCTCCAACTTTGTGAGCCTGTCATGCGCCACGGAAACTCTGGACGGAAGCTCTCTCGCACCGCGTCGCACCGCGACGCGATGTACGCCAACCTCGTGACCGCGCTGTTCACCTACGGCCGCATCGAGACCACCGAAGCCAAGGCCAAGGAGCTCCGCGCCTACGCCGACGCGGCGATCCGCTGGGGCGTCGAGGCGGCGCCGATCGCCGCCAAGGGCGAGAAGGCCACCGCCGCCGAGAAGGCCAAGGTGGTCCACGCCCGCCGCGAGGCGCGCAAGGTCGTGAAGACCCGCGACGCGCTTGAGCGCCTGTTCTCGGAGATCGGGCCGCACTTCGCGGCGACCAAGAAGAACGGCGGCTACACCCGCATGCTCAAGACCCGGTTCCGGGTGGGCGACGCCGCCTCGATGGCGTTCGTCGAGCTGATCGGCCTGGCGCCGGCGCCCGCCGCTGCGGCGTGACGCGCGGCGGCACGTCGCCGCACCGTCGAAAAGATCGCCGTCATGTGACGCCCGCCTCACCGCGGGCGTTTTGTTTTGTTCTATAACGCCGCGAACCTCGTCGGGACGACCGACGAGAGGAGGCTGTCCATGTTCCGCTCGCTTCGCCTGGTCTCGTTCCTGTCCTTCGCCGCGCTCGCGGCCGTCTCGACCGCCTGCCGCGACACCGGCTCGGGCGACGACACCAACATCGACGCGCCCGGCCCCGACTCGACCCAGGGCGGCCTGACGATCCCGGAGATCCACGCCGACGCGATGGTGCCGGGCACGCCGGTCGACCTGAAGGGCAAGGTCGTGGTGGCGATCGACAACTTCGGGGCCCGCAAAGGCAACTTCTGGATCGCCGAGGAGGCCGGCGGCGAGTTCTCTGGGGTGCTGGTGTTCGGCGCGCCGGTCGATCAGGTTGCGCTGCTGGCGGTCGGCGACAAGGTCGACATCAGCGGCGCGGAGAAGGTGGAGTTCGCGCTCACTGCGGACACCAGCGGCCGTACGACCACCGAGTTGCAGCCCGTCAGCGGTGGCGCGATGACCGTGACGAAGGTCGGCACCGGCACGGTTCCAGCGCCCCACGCGATCGACGCGCTGGCGATCGGTCAGATGGCGCCGGCGGCGCGCGACGCCGAACTCGAGAAGTGGGAAGGCGTGCGCGTGACGGTCAGCAACGTGACCGTGACCAGCGCGCTGCGCCAGATCACCAGCTCGACGCAGGATGACTGTACGTTCCGCGATTTCGGGATCACCGGCGGCATGAAGGTGGACTCGTCGCTCGCGGCGATCCCGGCCAACCTCCCGATGACGGCTGAGTGTCCGGCGACCGGCGAGACCAGTCTGGTCGTGCCGGGCGACTGCATCACGAGTGTCAGCGGCGTGATGGACTACTTCTTCGACTGGAAGATCCTGCCGACGGCCACGTCGGACATCGGTGCCACGGGGGGCACCTGCCCGGTCGAGAACACCGAAGCGCTGTGCATGGACACCGTCGACAACGACGGCAACGGCTTCGCGGACTGCATGGACAACGCGTGCACCGCGTTCTGTTCGACCGGCTCGACGACCATCGCGATGGTTCAGACGGGCGCCGCGACGGGTGTGGTGACCTTGGATGACGTGATCGTGTCGGCGGTGGACCTGAACGGCGCCACCAACATGGGGTTCTACGTGCAGCAGTCGGCGCAGGCGGCCGCCAACGAGGGGCTGCTGATCTTCACGGGAGCCACGATGCCGACCGTCACGATCGGTCAACACGTGAGCGTCACGGGCATGGTGAAGGAGTTCGACTCGACCACGCCGGCGGTCGGCGACACGCTGACCGAGATCGCCAATCCAGTGGTGACGCCGGTGGCCGGGATCACGACGCCGCTACCGCTCGCCGGCATCGCGGTGGCGACGCTGAAGGACATCTCCACGGTCGGCGAGCCGTACGAGAGCGTCCTCGTCACCCTGACGAACATGAAGGTGATGAGCAACGCGGTCGGTAACGATCGCATCCAGCTCAGCAACGGCACCGACACGATCGTCATGGACGACGATGTCTTCAACTACACGGCGGCCGACTACCCCGTGAACACCTGCTTCGGCACGGTCACTGGCGTCATGGGGCTCAACACGTTCGACGACGAGCGCCGCATCTTCCCGCGCTCGGCGGCCGACCTGGTCGCCGGCACGAGCTGCCCCTGAGCGGCTCTGGCCGCCCTTGGGGGCGCGCAGTGGCGGCCCTGCGTGGGCTGTGCGGGCAGCGGCTTGGTTCGTCGTCTGGGGGTGAGGCTAGGGGATCCGGCGGGTGCGGAGCAGCTCGTCTTGGCGGTAGCCGCGGATGGCTGCGCCGTTCGCCGGGGCCAGCGTGCCGGCCGCGGTGCCGCTGAGCACCGTGCCGGCGGCCCCACCGCCACCGCCACCGCTGACCCCGCCACCCTGCGCGTCGCCACCGGGCTCAGGAGGGAAGTTCGTGGTGCCGCCACGGCCACCCGGTGAGCCAACCGGGCTGGTACCACCAACGGCTGGCGAGTTCCCGAGGCCGCCATCGGCCCCGGGCATTCCGCTCGCCGTTGCGCCACTGGCGCCGCCCCCTCCACCACCCTTCGTCGACACCACAACGGCGCTGCCCGTGAGGACGACCTGGGGAGCTTCGAGCACCACGTCGCCGCCCGAACCTCCTCCCGTGCCGCCGACGTTTGGGCCGCCGGGGGCACCGCCGCCGCCGCTCGCGTCGATCGCCCCATTGCCCTCGATGCGGATTTCGGTGCGGCTGGCGAGCTGCAGTCCACCACCGCCGCCGCCACCATACGCGTCGCCGACCGCGAGAATCGCGCCGCCCGCGCATCCACCGTAACGGCCGGAGTATTGGCTGGCCTCATGGAGGCGCTGCGGGCGGTGCGCTTCGGCGCCCGAGACTATGCGAGCCTCACCGAGGAAGGTGCCCGCCGCGCGGTGCTGGCGCGCATCGCCGCCGTTGGCGGTAGCGTCGCGTGGGAGGATGCGTGCCCGCCGGACCTCGTGGCGGCGGCGTTTCCGCTCGGCTACCGCGGGCGCGACGCAATCTCAGCGCTAGTGGCAAGCGGTGCGCTGGTGGCCATCCGCGAGCGAGGGCAGCCGCCGCGGCTGCAGTTGACCCCGGCAGGCCAGCAGCGCCTCACGTGACCGAGCGAGCCAAGGCCCGCACGTGCCTTGGGCCGCGGCTACGAGCGGTCGGCGTCGTTGACCCACTGAAGGACCTGGCCCAACCGATGGAGTGGAAGAGCGAGACGATCGCCGCGACGGCGCTCCTCCGCGACTGGCAGCAGCGCTACGGCGACGCGCCGCCGCTGGGGTGGGCGTTGCGGGAGCGGTTTCGGCCGCGGTGGTTCCGGGTCCACAGCTTGCCGGGCGGGAAGCGGTACGCGACCACCGACGCCGAGCGCGGCGAGGTGCTCCGGAGGCAGAACGATCTCATCGCGGACGTGCTCGGCGCAGGCGCCGCATGCTGGTTCATCTTCGGGTACTACGGCGAGGCGGCGGACCTGCCGGGCGATGTCGCGAGCGCGCTGCGGGCGTTGGCGCCCGTAGTGCTGACCTCGGTCGGGCCTGAGGGCGGTCAGGTCGAGGCGTCCCGGCTGCTGGTCGCGACGTTGACCTGGGTGCCCGGCGCGCTCGATCGGGTGCTGGCGGCGGTCGCGGACGATGTGCTCGAGACACCGCTGCTCGTGAGCGCAGACCTACGCCGCGTGGTGGCGCCGTACGATGGCGGGTGCGACGTGATCGTCGAGACGCCGGCGCGGCGCGCGGAGCTGGCGCGGCGGTATGGGCGCTGGGCGTAGGGCGCGCCGGGGCTGTCAGACGCGGGTGGTACGCCACGGGCATGCGAGCTCCGGAGGCTGCGGCGCAGGCGGCGACGAGCGGGGCCGGCTATGGCGGGATGCTGGTGACGACGGTGGTGCTGCTGATCGTGGTGTGCGCTGTGGCGTGGGTGGTGGTGCGGCTGTTGCGGCGCGGCCTGGAGGGGCGGCCGGTGGGCGAGGGCGTGGTGACGGTGGTGGCCCGGGTGCCGCTCGAGCCGCGGCGATCGCTGTACGTGGTGCGCGTGGGCGGCAAGACGCTGGTGCTGGGCGCGAGCGAGGGCGGGCTGGGGCTGGTGACGGAGCTCGAGCCGGACGCGCTGCCGACGACGCCGAGCGAGGCGGGGGCGGGGCGGCGGTTCGCGGAGCTGGTGGCGGCGGCGTGGGGGCGGCGGCGGACGCCCGCGGGCCCGGCGGCCCCGTCGCCGTCGGCGTCCTCGGCGGAGCCGTCGTGAGCGGCAGCAACGCGGCGGCGCTGGTCGCGGTGGCGGCGGTGCCGCTCCTGGCGATGATGCTGTCGGCGTTCGTGAAGACGTCGGTGGTGATGTCGCTCTTGCGCAACGCGCTGGGGGCACCGCAGGCGCCGCCCGACCTGGTGGTGACCGGCATCGCGCTGTTGCTGACGATCTTCGTGATGATGCCGGTGGCGCGCGACGTGGTGGCGGCCATCGAGCGGCCCACGGTCGCGCCGTCGCCGGCGCCCGGCGTGCCGCCGCCGCCGCCGTACCACCTCGACTTCGATACGCCGCCGCCCGACGGGTGGCTGGCGGCGGCCGAGCGTGGCGCGGTGCCGGTGCGGCTGTTCCTCACCAAGCACGCCCACGCCGACGATCGCGCGTCGTTCGCGCGGGTGGCCGGCGAGCTGCGCGGCGCGCCGGTGGCGGACGACGACCTGACGGTGCTGTCGCTGGCGTTCGTGTCGAGCGAGCTGGCGGAGGCGTTCGCGATCGCGTTCCTGGTGTTCTTGCCGTTCCTGTTGATCGACCTGGTCGTCGGCACCGCGCTAGGCGCGCTGGGCCTGAACACGGTGCAACCGTCGACGATCGCGCTGCCGGTGAAGCTGTTGCTGTTCGTCGCGGTCGACGGCTGGCGGCTGCTGTTCGAGGGGCTGCTGCGAGGCTACGCGTGACCGCGGCGCTGGTGGCGCTGGCCCGCGACGGCCTGCTGCTGGCGCTGGCGCTCCTGGCCCCGGTGCTGGTGGCGACGGTGCTGGCCGGGGTGTTCACGTCGCTCCTCGGCGCGGTGACCCAGGTGCGCGACCCCAGCGTCGGCTTCGCGCCGCGGCTGGTGGCGGTGGTGGTGGCGCTGGTGATCACCGCGCCGGTGATCGCCGGGCGCCTCGAGGCGTTCACGACGCGGGCGCTGACGGCGATCGCCGTGGTCGGGCAAGGCTCGACGTGACCGCCTGGGCGCTGCTGCTGGTCGCCGCGCGGGTGGTGCCGGCGGTGGCGATCGCGATCATGGGTGCCCGGGTCGGCGTCGGGCGGACGCTGGCGATCGCGGTCAGCGCGCTGGTGACCGCGGCGGTGGCGACGGTCGGCGCCGCGGTGATCGCGCCGGCGGCGGACGCGCTGGCGCAGGGCTCGTTCGGGGTGCAGCTGACGATCCTGGCGCGCGAGGCGGCGCTCGGCTGCGCGCTGGGCGTGACCGCGGCGGTGCCGCTGGTGGCCGGCGAGTTGGTCGGGCGCTGGCTCGGGCGCGCCATCGGCGACGACGACGGCGCGTCGCCGTGGGCCGGCGCGACGGCGATGCTGGCGGCGCTGGTGTTCTTCGCGCTGGGTGGTCACCGCGCGGTGATCGCGGCGGTGATGGGCTCGTACCGCGTGCTCGGGCCGGCGGCGCCCGACGTCGGCGCGGCGGTGATCGTCCGCGCCGGCGCGGCGCTCATCGGCGCGGCGCTGGCCCTGGCGCTGCCGGTGCTCGGCGCGGTGACGATCGCGGGGCTGACGCTCGGCGCGGTCGATCGCGTCGGCGCGCTGCCCAGCAGCGTGGCGCCGGCGGCGGCGTGGGGGCGGGCGGCGGCGCTGCTCGGCCTGGCGGCGATGGTCTACGGGATCGCCCACGGCGTCGCGGCGCTCACCCGCGCGCTGCCGGCGACGCTGGCCGCGCTCGGGGCCTGACGCGCCTCAGGCTCGGACGCCGCACGCGGCGAGGAGGTCGGCGACCGCGGCGAGCGCGTCGTCGGGGACTTCGGCGCCGCCAGCGAGGCGCGCGGCCAGCGCGGGATCGGCGTGGAGCGGCACCTGCGCGGCGCGCGCGGCGTTGCGCAGCCGGTGCGCGGCGAGGCCGCGACCGCGGTGGGTGATCCGCGGTGGGCGTCCGGGCTCCCAGAACAGCGCGACGGCGATCGCGTCGCCGGCGATGACGACGCGGGCGTCGGCGACCAGCGCGCGGTCGTCTTGCTGGGCGGCGCGCATCGCGCGCTTCCACCGCGGATCGCCGCTGGCCTCGCGGGCGTCGTCGCGCCACTCGCGGGTGGTCATGGCGAGGCTGGTGCGCAGCCGGTGGTAGCGCCAGGCGACGTCGATGAGGCTCGTGGCGATCGCCGCGACCGCGGCGCTCGCGGCGGCGGTCGCGACCAGCGCGAGCCACGGCGCCGCGGGCGCCGGCGCGGCGGTGAGCGGGGCGAGCTGCGGCAGCCGCGCGACGGTCACCGCGATGGCGACGCCGAGCACGAGCAACGCGCGGGCGGCGGTGATCGCGGCCTCGCCGACGCGCTCGGCGACCGACGCCGCCTCGGCGCCGGTGGGCGGTGCGCCGCGCACGTCGCGTCGCGGCACCCACAGGCCGCGGGCCAGGATCGCCTGGCCGAGCAGACCGCCCAGCGCGGCGGCGACCGCGATCGGCAGCACCAGGCCGAGGGCGGTCAGCGGTAGGGCGCGGGCGCCGTCGATGGCGCGGGCGACGCCGCCGTCGTCGGTGGCGTGGGCGAGCTGGGTGCGCGTGGCGGCGGTGAGGTCATCCGCGGCGCTCGCGACGACCGCGATGGCGGCGATGGTCCCGGCGGCCAAGGCCAGCGCGGCGGCGCCGGCGGGGCTGAGCAGCACGCGGCCGGCGGCGCGAGCCAGCGCGCGACGGCGCGGGCTCGGCGGGTGCGGGCGATCCACGGCGGAGGAAGGTAGCGCGGTGGTACGACGGTGGGGGCGCGGGGGGGCGTGAGCGGAGAGCGGGCACGGGCACGGGCACGGGCACGGGCACGGGATCGGGATCGGGGACGGAGATCGGGCACGGGCACGGGCACGGGCACGGGCACGGGATCGGGGACGGAGATTGGGCACGGGCACGGGCAACGGGGCGGGCGCGGGGGCGGGGGGCTGGTACAGTGCGCGACCCATGTCGGCCGGATACTGTGAGGTCGCGGTGGCGTTGCCGATCGCGGGGGTGTTCACGTACGCGGTGCCGTCGGAGCTGGCGGCGCGCGCGACGGTGGGGGCGCGGGTGCTGGTGCCGTTCGGCGGCCGCGGGGTGGCCGGCGTGATCGTGCGCGCGCCGGTGGAGGCGCCGCCGCCGGACGTCGCGGTGCGGCCGGTGACCGACGTGACCGGCGCGCCGATCGCCGGCGAGCTGGTCGGGCTGGCGATGTGGATCGCCGAGTACTACGAGGCGCCGCCCGGCGAGGCGCTGCGGCTGGTGCAGCCGGTGGGGACGGGCGAGTCGAGCACGCGGGTGGTCGCGATCACCGAGCTCGGGCGCGCGGCGCTCGCCGGCGAGGGCGGCGCGCTGCCGCCGCGCCAGGCGCGGTTGCTGGCGCGCCTCGGGCAGAGCGCGCGTCCGCTGGCGCGCGCCGAGGTGTCGCGGTTCGCCGACGAGCTGGCGGCGCTGTGCGAGCGCGGCCTGGCGGTGGAAGGCGACGCGCGCAGCGCGGCGCGCAACCGGCCCCAGCGCGAGAAGGTCGCGGCGCTGGCGGTCGCGATCGAGGCCGCGCGCGCGGCCACGGCGCGGGCCCCGGCGCGCCGCGCGGTGGTCGAGGCGCTCGCCGCGGGGCCGACGGTCGCGGCGACGCTGGCGGCGACCTTGCCCGGCGCCGCGGCGGCGCTGCGCGAGCTGGCGAAGGCCGGCGTGGTGGCCGTGACCGAGCGCGAGGTCGCGCCGGCCGCGGTGGCGATCGGCGAGGGCTTGACCGCCGCCGCGACGCCGCCGCGCCTCAACGACGAGCAGCGCGCGGCGGTGGCGGCGATCGTCGACGCGGCTGGGTTCGCGGCGATCTTGCTCCACGGCGTGACCGGCGCCGGCAAGACCGAGGTCTACCTACACGCGATCGCCGCGCTGCGCGCGCGCGGCAAGGGGGCGATCGTGCTGGTGCCGGAGATCTCGCTGACCCCGCAGCTGGCGGCGCGGTTCCGCGCGCGCTTCGGCGATCAGGTGGCGATCCTGCACTCGGGCCTGTCCGAGCGCGAGCGGCTGAGCGAGTGGACCCGCCTCGAGAGCGGCGACGCGCGGATCGCGGTAGGGGCGCGGTCGGCGGTGTTCGCGCCGGTGCGCGAGCTCGGCATCGTCGTGGTCGACGAGGAGCACGACGGCTCGTTCAAGCAGGACGAGGGCGTGCGCTACCACGGCCGCGACGTCGCGCTGGTGCGCGCGCAGCGCGCCGGCGCGGTGTGCGTGCTGGGCTCGGCGACGCCCAGCCTCGAGTCGTACGCCGCCGCGACCGCCGGGCGCTACCAGCTGGTGACGATGGTCGAGCGGCCGACCGGCGGCGCGCTGCCGGCGGTGCAGGTGGTCGACCTGCGGACCTACAAGGCCGACGCCGAGGCGATGGTGTCGGCGCCGCTGGCGGCGGCGCTGACCGAGACGCTGGCCGCTGGCGATCAGGCGATCGTGTTCCTCAACCGCCGCGGCTACGCGACGTTCGTGATGTGCCGCGCCTGCGGCCACGCGTTTCGCTGCGGCGCCTGCGCGGTGTCGCTCACGTATCACCAGGCGTCGGATCGGCTGCAGTGCCACTACTGCGGCCACGGCGAGCGCGTCCCCACGCGCTGCCCCAAGTGCGGCGCCGAGGCGATCGATCGCAAGGGCCTGGGCACCGAGCGAGTCGCGGCGGCGCTCGCCGAGCGCTTCCCGGGCGCGCGGGTGGCGCGGCTCGATCGCGACGTCGCCAGCGGCGCCAAGGCCGAGGCGGTGCTGGCCCGGGTCGCCCGGCGCGAGGTCGACATCCTCGTCGGCACCCAGATGGTGACCAAGGGCCACGACTTCCCCGGCGTGACGCTGGTCGGCGTGCTGTGCGCCGATCTCGCGCTGGGGCTGCCCGACTTCCGCGCCAGCGAGCGCACGTTCCAGTTGCTCACCCAGGTCGCCGGGCGCGCGGGCCGCGGCGCGCGGCCGGGGCGGGTGATCATCCAGACCTACCAGCCCGACGCCGACGCGATCGCGTGCGCGGCGCGCCACGACTACGTTGGGTTCTTCGCCCGCGAGAGCGAGAGCCGCGCGGAGCTGGACTACCCGCCGGTGGGGCGGGTCTGCGCGGTGCGGATCGACGGCACCGAGCCCCACCGCGTGGCCGACGCCGCGACCCGGGTCGCCGCGCTGGCGGTCGCGGCGGCGCGCGCGGTCGGCGACGTCGTGCTGGTGCGCGGGCCGACGCCGGCGCCGCTGGCCCGGCTGCGCGGACGATCGCGCTGGCAGGTGTGGCTGCGCAGCCGCGATCGCGCGGCCCTGCGCCGGGTGATCCGCAGCGTGCTCAACGTCGACGCCGCCGGCGCGACGGTGGCCGTCGACGTAGATCCCCTGTCGACGCTGTAGTACACCTGGGGTCCGCCAATGGCCACGATCCTCCTGGTCGCCAACCCCGGCGATCACGCCGAGCTAGCGGCCGCGCTGCGCGGTGACGACGGCGCGCCGTTCGAGCACGAGCTGGTGTTCGAGGTCGGCGATGACGCGACGCTGGCGCGCTTCGTCGAGCTGGCGCCGGCGCTGGTCGTGGTGTCGGCGGCCCTCGATGACGGCGACGCCCGGGCGCTGATCTCGGCGATGCGCGACGCGATGCTGCCGCGCAAGGTCTTCGTCGTGCTGATCGGCGACCTCGACGGCCCGATCCGCACCGCGATCGACGCGCTCGGCGTCGGCGAGCGCTTCGTCGCGCGGCCGCTGTCGCCCAAGGCGCTGCGCTACGCGGTGACCGCGGGCCTGGCCGCCGTCGCCGGTCCGGCGTCGGTGGCGCCGGTGATCGTCGCGTCCGCGCCGGTCGCGGCTTCCGACGTGGCGCCGCTTCCAGCCGTCGCGGCGCCCCCGGCGGCGCCGCCGCCCGACCTGCGGGCGCGCTGGGCGGCGCTGGCCGACGAGCTGGGCGACGACGAGGACACCCACGACGATCACGACGCGGCCGCCGACGCGGGGCCCGCCGCCGACGCGGAGTTGCCCGCGCTCGCCGCGCCGGCGCTGCCCGCGCCGCCGCCGGCGTGGCGCCCGGGCTCCACCGAGGTACCGCCGCCGCGGCGCGAGCCGACGCTGATCTTGTCGGAGCGCGCGGTCGCGGCCGACGAGCCGGTCGCGACGCACGACGATCGGGCGTGGTCGCAGCCGACGCCGACCGGCACCGCGCCTCGCGCGTGGAGCTCGTCGACGCCGGCCCCGATCGGCGAGGACCTCGACGACGATCCGCTCGACGACGTCGCGGCGGGCCTCGACGACGATCTGTCGGTCGATCTGGAGCGCCAGGCGCCGCCGCCGCCGCCGCCCAGCCCGGAGCCGCCGCCCGCCGGCGGCGACTTCGCCCGCGAGCTGCGCCGCAAGATGTCGCTGATGGCCGAGCGGCTGTTCAAGAGCGGTGACCTGCCGGCGGCGCCGGTGGCGATCGGCCCGGCCCACGATCACCACACCGAGATCGATCTCGGCGGGCTGGACGACGACGATCACGACCTGACGGCGGCGACGTTCGTCGGCGTCGACGAGCGCGCCACCGATCCGCACGCCGGCCGCAGCGAGCCGACCGCCAGCAAGGGCGAGGGCGGCGAGCTGGCCCGCGGCACCGCCGACGCGCCGGCGCTGATCGCCCGGATGTTCGTCACCGATTTCACCGGCCGGGTGGTGTTCCACGCCGAGCGGGCCGAGAAGGTGATCCACTTCGAGGGCGGCCGCCCGGTGTTCGCGTCGTCCAACCTGACCCGCGATCGCATGGGCGAGCTCTTGGTGCGCGAGGGCAAGATCACCCGCGAGCAGCACGATCGCTGCCAGGATCAGGTGCGCGACACCGGCCGGCGGATGGGCGAGATCCTCGTCGATCGCGGCTACCTCAAGCGGCGCGAGCTGCTGCCCGCGGTGCGGCGCCACGTCGAGGACATCATCTACTCGCTGTTCGCGTGGGATCGCGGCGACTACCGGCTGATCGTCGGTGACGGCGCGACCGGCGAGCGGATCCGGCTGTCGCGGCACCCGGCGGCGATGGTGCTCGAGGGCGTGCGCCGCAAGCTCGACCGGGCGACGCTCGAGCGGCTGGTGGGGCCGCCGACCACCCACGTCGAGATCGCCGATCGCGACAAGCTCGCGGCGATCGTCGGCGCCGCCGATCTGTCGAACGAGGAGCGCGCGGCGCTGGCCGGGCTCGACGGCGCCAACGATCTGGCGACGGTGTCGCGCGCCGCCGGCGTCGGGCTGGCCGGCCTGTACCCGCTGGTGTGGAGCCTGATGCTGCTCGGCCTGGCGTCGGCCCGGCGCCGCGCCGGCGACGACGACGGCGACGCGCCGGCGCTGATCGGCGAGAGCGACCTGGCCATCGATCGCGCGCGGGTGCGAGCCCGCGCGGCGCTGGTCGCCGACGCCGACTACTTCGCGCTGCTCGGGGTGCGCCCCGACGCCACCGGCTTCGAGATCAAGCGCGCCTACGAGGCGGCGCGGCGCGACTTCGCCGCCGACGGCTTCCCGGCCGAGCTGCGCAAGGAGCTCGAGCGCGAGCTCGACGAGATCGCGGTGGTGCTCGACGAGGCCTACCGGGTGCTGCGCGACGACGCGCTGCGCGCGGCCTACCGCGCCCACCTGCGCGAACCCGACGAGGCAGCATGAGGCTGGTGTTCATGGGCTCGCCCGACTTCGCGGTGCCGTGCCTCGAGGCGCTGGTGGCCGCGGGCCACGACGTCGCGCTGGTGGTGACCCAGCCCGACAAGCCGGCGGGGCGGGGCGGGGCGATGACGCCGCCGGCGGTGAAGGTCGCCGCCGAGCGCCTCGGCCTGCCGGTCATCCAGCCGACCAAGCTGCGGCCACCCGAGGTCGCGGCGGGCCTGGCCGCGACCGGCGCCGAGCTCGCGGTCGTCGTCGCCTACGGGCGGATCCTGCCGCCGGCGATCCTCGCGGCGTTCCCGCGCGGCTGCATCAACGTCCACGGCTCGCTGTTGCCCGCCTATCGCGGCGCCGCGCCGATCCAGTGGGCGGTCATCGACGGCAAGGCCGAGACCGGCGTGACGATCATGCAGCTCGACGAGGGCATGGACACCGGCCCGATGCTGGCGACCCGCGCGCTGGCGATCGGGCCCGACGAGACCGCCGGCGAGCTGTTCGCGCGGCTGGCGCCGCTGGGCGCGGCGCTGCTGGTCGACACGCTGGCCGCGCTGGCCGCCGGGACAGTGGCGGCGACCCCGCAGCCGACCGCGGGCGCCAGCCACGCGCGCATGCTGACCAAGGACGACGGCCGGATCGACTTCGCGCGGCCGTGCGCGCAGGTGGCGGCCCACGCGCGCGGCGTCGATCCGTGGCCGGGCGCGGTCGCGTACCTCGGCGCCGACGCGGCCAAGCTGTTCGGCGTGCGCGCGCGCCCGGGCGCCGTGACCGCCGCGCCGGGCACGGTGGTCGCGATCGACGAGGCCGGCGCGCACCTCGCGTGCACCGACGGCGTCGTCGTCGTGCGCGAGCTGCAGCTGCCCGGGCGCAAGCGGCTGAGCGCGCGCGAGCTGGCCAACGGGCGGCGCCTGGCGGTCGGCGATCGGCTGCAGGCGGCGCCGCCGTGACCGCGCGCGCCGGCAGCGCCCGCGAGGTGGCGCGGCGGGTGGTCGGCCGCGTCGGCGAGCGCGGCGCGTGGGCGACCTTGGCGCTCGGCGGCGAGCTGGCCGCCGCCGACCTCGACGAGCGCGACCGGCGCTTCGCGACCGAGCTGACCTACGGCACGCTGCGCCACCAGCTCCGCCTCGAGCGCGCGCTGGCCGCCCACGCCGACCTGCGCAAGGCGCGGCCCGCGGTGCGCGCGGCGCTGTTGGTCGCGGCCCACCAGATCTTGTTCCTGCGGGTGCCGGCCCACGCGGCGGTCGACGACGCGGTGGCGGCGGTGCGCGGGCGGTTCGGTCCGAAGCTCGCCGGCTTCGTCAACGCGGTGCTGCGCAAGCTCGCGGCCAGCGGCGAGCCGCCGTTGCCGACCGAGCCGCGGGCGCGGCTGGCGATCGAGCACGGCCTCGCGCCGTGGCTGGTCGACGAGGTGGCGGCGCAGGTGCCCGCCGACGAGCTGGCCGCCGCGGTGGCCGGGCTGACCGCGCCGGCGCCGCTGTGGATCCGCGTCAACCGCCGTCGCGCCACGCCGGCGGTGGTGATCGCCGCGCTGACCGCGGAGGGCGCGACGGTCGCGCCGACCGACCTCGACGATCACGCGCTCGCGGTGCGCGGGCTCGGCGATCCGGCGCGCTCGCCGTCGTTCCGCGCCGGGCAGTGGACCGTGCAAGACCTCGCGGCGCAGCTGGTTGCGCGCCTGGTCGATCCGCAGCCCGGCGAGCGGCTGCTCGACGCGTGCGCCGGCGTCGGCGGCAAGACCACCCACCTCGCCGAGCTGGCCGGCGACGCCCGCATCGATGCCGTCGATCCGATCGCGACCAAGCTCGAGCTCGGCCGCGCCGCCGCGGCCCGCCTGGGCCTCGCCGGCATCACCGGCCACGTCGGCGCGCTGGCCAGCCTGCCGGCCGATCGCACCTACGATCGCGTGCTGGTCGACGCGCCGTGCTCGGGCGCCGGCGTGCTGCGCCGCCACCCCGAGGCCGCGACCCGGCTGACCCGCGACGACGTCCGCGGGCTGGCCGCGCTGCAGCGCGAGCTGCTCGACCTCGCCGCGACGCGGGTCCGGCCGGGCGGCGTGCTGGTGTACGCGGTGTGCACGATCACCGAGGCCGAGGGGCCGGCCCAGATCGCGGCGTTCTGCGCGCGCCACCCGGCGTTCACGCTGGTCACGCCGGCGCTGCCGCCGGCGGTGTGCGTCGGCGCGCACGTCCGCACCTGGCCGCACCGCCACGACGCCGACGGCTTCTTCGCCGCGCGGCTGACGCGCGGCGCGTGAGGCGGCGGGCGGATGCGCGTCGGCGCAGTGTCGGCGCGCGATCCGCGGTAGAACCCGCCGGTGCGTCCCCTCCGCATCGCCCCGTCCATCCTGTCGGCTGACTTCGCGCGCCTCGGCGACGAGGTCCGCGCCTGCGACGTCGGCGGCGCCGACTACATCCACGTCGACGTGATGGACGGGCACTTCGTGCCCAACCTGACGATCGGCCCGGTGGTGGTCGCGGCGCTGCGCCAGGTCACGACCCGCCCGCTCGACGTCCACCTGATGATCGAGCAGCCCGATCGCTGGATCGCCGACTACGCCAAGGCCGGCGCCGACCTCATCGGCGTCCACGTCGAGGCCTGCACCCACCTGCACCGCACGCTCGGGGCGATCCGCGAGCTCGGCAAGCGGGCCGTCGCGGTGCTCAACCCGGCGACGCCGCTCGAGACGCTGCGCTGGGTGCTGGCCGACGTCGACATGGTGCTGTTGATGAGCGTCAACCCCGGCTTCGGCGGCCAGGCGTTCATCCCGGCGGTGCTCGACAAGATCACCGCGTTGCGGCGCATGCTCGACGACGCCGGCCGCGCCGCGGTCGACATCGAGGTCGACGGCGGGGTCAAGCTCGACAACGTCGGCGCGATCGCCGCCGCCGGCGCGAACGTGCTGGTGGCCGGCTCGGCGGTGTTCGCCACGCCCGACTACGCCGCGACGATCGCGGCGCTGCGGTCGCGGGCGTCGGCCGCGCGGGCGTCGGCGGCGTAGGCGGCCGCGCGGGCCTGCCAGGCCGCCAGCACCCGGCGCTCGCCGGCGCGCGCCCGCAGGAAGTCGCGCGCCCGCGGCGTGAGGTCGGGGCGCGCCAGCTGCGCCGCGTCGTCGTCGGGTGGCAGCCGGGCGAGCGCCGCGGCGCACGCCGCCGCCAGCGCCGCCGCGACCTCGGCGGGCGGGCGGCGATCGCGGCCGAGGTGCTGCCACAGCGCCCGGGCCGCCGCGTCGTCGTCGGCCGCGGTGACGGCGCGCCCGGCCAGCTCGGCGGCGTCGTCGGGGTTGTCGGCGATCGTGAAGCCGTACTGCACCGCGAGCTGGCCGTTGCCCTTGGCGCCGTAGCTGTCGGTCAGCTCGGCGCCGGCGGCGACGTCGGCCACCGCGGTCAGCATGAACGCCGCCGCGTCCTGGTCGTAGGCCCAGCGGGTCACCGGCGTCGGGGCGTGGTTGATCAGGTCGGCCAGCGGCACCAGCGCGTTGGTGGCCACCCCGTCGACCGTGATCGCGAACGCCCGCGAGCCGACCGCCAGCCGGGCCCAGGTGAACGTCGCGCGCTCGACGCCGGCCAGCAGCCGGACCCGCGCGGTGGCCTGGGCGTGGTCGGTGGCCAGGTCGTGCTCGAGCAACGCCAGCCGATCGCCGGTCAGCGTGCCGCGCAACAGCGCGCGCTCCTCGGCCGACGCCGCCACCGCGAAGCCGTCGTACGACGCCGGCAGCGACCGCAGGTACGGCGCGTAGGCCGACGCCGGGCGCCGCGCCTCGGCGCACAGCCACGCCGCGAACAGCGCGTGGCTCGACGACAGCTCGACGCCGGCGTCGCGCAGCTGGCGGCCGACCGACGACGCCCGCGCGTGCTCGCGGGTGACGAGCAGCGCCCGCGGCAGGCTCGCCACCTCCTCGCCCGCGGCGAACGCGCGGGTCGCCACCAGGCCGCGCCCGGTCGGCACCGGCCCAACGGTCAGCCCGTCGCAGCGCGCCCCGGCCGCGCGGACCCACGCCAGCAGCTCGTCGATCAAAACGTGCCGAACAGCTCGGTCAGCCGCACGTCGAGCGCGGTCGCGACCTTCCACAGCGACGACACGCTGGCGCTCGACTCGGCGCGCTCGATCTGCGACAGCAGCGACACCGACAGCTTGGTCCGCCGCGACATCTGCTTGAGCGTCAGGCCGCGGGCCTTGCGCAGCTCGCGGATCGAGCGCCCGATCGTCGCGTTGAGCTCGTCCTCGCGGCGGAGGATGAGCCCCTTCTTCTTGGCGATCCGGGTGATCGCCTCGCGGAAGTCGTCGACGGTGAACGGCTTGCGGATGTAGGCCGAGACGTCGCGCTCGATCGACGAGGTGGCGGTCTCGAGGCTGGGGTAGCCGGTCAGGATGATGATCGCGATGTCGTCGTCGATCTCGCGGATCTGCGCGAGCAGGTCGATGCCCGACAGCTTGGGCATCATCAGGTCGAGCACCGCGAGGTGGAACTCGTCGCCGCGCAGCGTGGTGAGCGCCTGGGTCGGGTCGTGCTCGACCGTCACCGTGTAGCCCTCCGACGTCAGAAAATCATGCAGGTACTCGCAGACGTCGGGGTCATCGTCCACCACCAGGACCTTCAGAGCGGCGATCTCCGGCCGTTGCTGACTCGTCGCGACCACGCCCGATCCATACCATGCAGCGCGCGCCATGGTCCGACGAACTGGGCCCGAAACGCGGCCGCGCCGACGCCGAAAAAGCAAGAACCCATGACCGGCTAGGTCATGGGTTCTTCGTCGTCGGGGCGAGAGGATTTGAACCTCCGACTCCTTGGTCCCGAACCAAGTGCGCTACCAGGCTGCGCTACGCCCCGAAGGCGGAAGGACAAGTACCGTTCCTCGGGCCGTCTGTCAACCGGCGGTTGCGGATGATTCGGCTCACCAGCGGATCGCGGGCAAGGACAGGCTCGCGCCGAGCTCGACGAACGCGCCCGCCTCGTCGAGGACGCCGACCCGCACGACCGGGGTGATCCCGACGAACGCCCACACCGCGACCGCCCCGCCGACCCGCGGATGGTGATCCCCGGCGAGCGCGACCGTCGGTCCGGCCGCCAGCCCCACCATCCAGCCGCCCAGACGGCGGGTGCCGACCACGGCGTCGAGCCACAGCCGGCCGCCGTCGGTGGAGGCGTCGTGGGCGGCGCCGAGCCAGGCGCCGACCGCCGCCAGCGCGCGATGTTCGCGGATCCGCAGGACCTGGACGCCGCCGCCCCAGGTCGACTCCCACCCCGCGGCGGTGGCGCGGGCGGCGCCCGTCGGGCCGATCCACAGCTGGGTCCCGTCGAGATCGGCCACCGGGGCGGGCTGGGCGGCGGCCGGGGCGACCGCGGCGAGGACTGCCGACACCGCGACCGTCCAGCCCAGACCCCGATCCGGCGCCCGGGATCGCCCGCGGCGCCGCGGCAAGCTGCTACAATCGCCAACGTTTTCGAGCCATGCAGCGCGCGGCCCAGCCTTTGCTTTCACCAGCTTCCGGGTGCTCACCTCGTCAACGCCACGGGCTTCCCCGGCCATGAACCCTTCGCGCGCGCTCGACTCCGGCATGCTGGCGGGTGACCCGGCGGCGATGCTAGCACCGGCGCTGCGGGCGGGCTACGCCCAGCTCCGGCAGCTGCCGCTCCTGGACGGGGTCCCCAACGAGCTCCTGGTCGGCGCCCTGGCCTCGGGCGATCTGGTGCTGCGCGGGGTCGAGCGCGACGCGATCGTCGCCGACGCCGCCGACCCCTCCGGCGCCGCGCCGCCGGTGATCGTCCTGGTCAACGGGCAGATCGCCGCCGGGGTGTTCGACGCCGGCGAGCTGGCCGAGCGCAAGGCCGAGCAGGCGCAGCTCGAGCAGATGACCCACGACGAGCGCGAGTCGGTGTCGTTGATCAAGCCGATCCCGATGGCGCGGCTGGCCAAGAAGAACCTGGCGTTGTTCACCGACGGCGACCTGTGGAACAGCGGCGCGGTGCGCGCGGCGCGCGGCGCGCCGGTGGCGTTCTTCGCGACCGCGCCGTCGACGATCGTCACGCTGACCCAGCGGCTGGTCGCCGACGTCGCGGTGCGGTTCCCGTTCTTCGAGGCCCGCTTCCGCCGCGCGATCACGCTGTCGCGGCAGCGGCTGCACGGCATCACCGGGGTCAAGCAGGAGATCCTCGACTTCTTCGTGCGCCAGGGCATCTCGGTGTCGGGCGAGTCGGTGCGCGTGCGCCAGCTCGACCGCTGCATCGACTGCAAGCAGTGCGAGATCGCGTGCGAGGAGCGCTACGGGGCGCGGCGCCTCACGCTGGGCGGCTACCAGCTCGGCATGCTGGACTTCGTCTACACCTGCCGCACCTGCACCGATCAGCGGTGCATCGATCCGTGCGCCTACGACTCGATCAAGTTCGATCCGGCCAAGAAGGAGGTGGTGATCAACGACGCCACCTGCACCGGCTGCTCGGCGTGCGCCCAGAGCTGCCCCTACGGCGCGATCGACATGATCGACGTCGAGGACGGCAGCCCGGCGTTCAACAAGGACTTCCGCGCGCGCCTCGACAAGGCCAAGGCGCTGGCGTTCGGGCCCGGCACCGGCCGCGTCGCCCGGGTCCGCCGCATCGCCAACAAGTGCGACCACTGCGGCGCGTACGGTGATCAGGCGTGCGTGTCGGCGTGCCCGACCGGCGCGCTGATCGAGATCTCGGCCTACGATCTGTTCCGCGAGCGGTCGCCGGCGATCGCGATCGCGGCCCGCGCCGGCTACGACACCGAGCTCGAGCCCGATCGCCGCGAGGTGCTGCCGACGTACCCGTTCACCGAGGGCGTCGACGAGCGCTCGGGCGGCAGCGCCAAGGTCCGCCGGGGCCGCTGGGGCCCGCTGCTCTTGTGGACCGTGGGCATCGTCGCCTGGCTGGTCGCGCTGGCCGAGGTGCTGTTGCGGCTGTACGCGCCGACGATGTCGTACCAGTACGCGCAGCTCCGGGCCTCCGGCGAGTTCCCGACCGCCGAGCTGGCGCTGCAGCGGGTCGGCTTCCGCTCGGGCAACGAGCTGGCGATCCAGTGCGGCCTGGTCGGCACCGGCCTGATGATCATCGCGGCGATCTACCCGATGTTCCGCCGGCTGCGCGCGTTCCGCTGGATCGCGTCCAACACGATGTGGTTCGACTTCCACCTGATGGCCGGCACCGTCGGGCCGATGTTCGTGGCGCTGCACTCGGCGCTCAAGCTGTCGAGCTGGGTGTCGCTGGCGTTCTGGAGCATGGTCATCGTCGCGCTGTCGGGCTTCATCGGCCGCTACCTCTACACCCAGGTGCCCGAGCTCTCGAGCGGGCGCGAACTCGAGCAGCTCGACCACGAGCGTGCGTTCGCCCACCACCGCGGCCGCCACCCGGTGGCGATGAGCGAGATCGATCGCGAGCTGTGGGAGCACGGCCAGCGCGCGGGCCGGGTCGCCGCCCACGCCGGGTTGCTGGTCAGCCTGGGCTGGCTGTTGATCGAGGACCTGCGTCGGCCCGGGCGGTGGTGGGCGCGGCGGCGTCGGCTCGGCCGCGTCGGAGTCACCGGCAAGGCGCGGCGCGATCTGGTGCGGCGCACCGGGCGGATGCTGCTCATCCAGCGCGGCGCGGTGATCGCGCCCAAGGCCAACCTCTTGCTCAACTCGTGGAAGAAGGTCCACGTGCCGTTCACCGTGCTGCTGACGGTGTTCTCGGCCGCGCACATCTACATCTCGTGGGATCGCGCCTGGTAGAGTGGATGCGACCCATGCGCCGTCCCACCGCTCTCGCGCTCGCGCTGCTCACGCTCGGCGTGGTGGCGCTGGCGCCGACCACGGCCCGCGCCCAGGGCGACTTCTTCAGCTCGTCGCCGGGCGCGCTGTCCGAGAGCCACGCCGGCATCGACGGCCCCGATCACTGCAACGACTGCCACAACAACGGCCGCGACGCGCTCAACGACAAGTGCCTGGGCTGCCACGACCACAGCGACCTCAAGAGCCGGATCGCGTCGGGCAAGGGCTTCCACGCGTCGAGCCAGGTCAGCGGCAAGAAGTGCTCGTCGTGCCACAACGAGCACAAGGGCCGCGGCTTCGACCTGATGGGCTGGGCCGCGATCCCCGGCGGCACCAAGGGCTTCGACCACGACGTCACCGGCTGGCGGCTCGAGGGCAAGCACTCCGCGGTGGACTGCGCCGACTGCCACAAGAAGAAGAACCGCCAGGGCCTGCGCACCTACCTCGGCACCGACCGGCTGTGCGGCACCTGCCACAAGGACGATCAGCCCCACGGCTTCGAGCGGCGCGAGATGCTGGCGTGCGAGCGGTGCCACGGCCAGAGCATCTGGAACCCGCCCAAGAGCGATCAGGACTTCGACCACAACGACAAGCGCGACGCGATGATGCCGCTGGTCGGCTCGCACGAGGACGTGTCGTGCGAGAAGTGCCACCCCAAGGCGCTGTTCAACCTGAAGGGCAACAACCCCGACTTCTGTGGCAACTGCCACGACAGCCCGCACGACGGCATGCTGTTCGGCAAGAAGGAGTGCGAGTGGTGCCACTCGCCGGCGTTCGGCGCGCTCGACAAGTTCAAGTTCGACCACGACAAGAAGACCTCGTTCGCGCTGGGCCGGGCCCACGGCAAGATGACCTGCGCGCAGTGCCACACCCAGGCGCTGGGCGAGCGCAAGCCCGACAAGACCTGCGAGGCCGGCGGCTGCCACCAGGACGACAACAAGCACGGCGATCGCTTCAGCGCGTTCGGCGGCGATCCGCCGAGCTGCGCGACCTGCCACCTGTCGTCGACGAGCTGGACCTCGGGCGCGACCAACTTCAACCACGACAAGAAGACCAAGTTCAAGCTGACCGGTCGCCACGACGAGGTGACGTGTCGGGCGTGCCACCGCGGCCGCACCGCGGCGGACTTCGAGCGCTTCGACGCCGGGTCGGTCGGTTGCCGCGGCTGCCACGAGCACAAGAACGTCCACCCCAAGGAGAAGTACACCGACAGCCAGTGCCTGGGCTGTCACCAGGGCGCGGGCAAGGTCGACCTCAAGCCCGGCACCGTCGACACGTTCCACGGGCCGAAGTCGGCGTTCCCGCTGATCAAGGGGCACAAGCCGGTCAAGTGCGCCCAGTGCCACCCCAAGGACACGTTCAAGGACACGCCGGCCGAGTGCGGCGTGCGCTGCCACGAGGACAGCCTGCACAAGGGCAAGCTCGGCGACGAGTGCAGCCGCTGCCACCTGCCGGGCGTGTGGGACGCGGTCCGCTTCGATCACGCCGACGACACCAAGTGGCCGCTCGAGGGCTTCCACGCCAAGATCGCCGACTGCTCGGACTGCCACCCGACGCGGCAGTACACCGGCACGCCCAAGACCTGCTCGGCCGACGGCTGCCACGCCAAGGACGACGTCCACAAGGGCCGGCTGGGCAAGGGCTGCGAGCGCTGCCACAAGGTCGACGGCGACAACGTCTTCAACCACAACACGATGTCGGCGTTCCCGCTGACCGGCGGCCACCTGACCGTCCGGTGTTCGGACTGCCACACCTCGCAGACCTTCAAGCCCCGGCCGACCAACTGCTTCGGCTGCCACCCCGAGCCCGACGTCCACCGCGGCCAGTACGGCACGGTCTGCGAGGCGTGCCACACCACCACCGACTGGACCGACATCAAGCCGCTGCACGACGTCGGCGGGTTCGCGCTGGTCGGCGCCCACGACAACCTCGCGTGCGCGCGCTGCCACAAGGACAGCCGCCCGATGGCCGGCACCGGCAACCTGTGCATCAACTGCCACCGCCAGGACGACATCCACGGCAACGCGCTGACCCCGCGCTGCGGCGAGTGCCACACCCAGATGTCGTTCGCGCCGGCGCGCTTCGATCACACCACCGTCGGCTGCAACCTGACCGGCCTGCACCGCACGCTGGCGTGCAACGACTGCCACCGGGCCGGCAACTACGGCGCGATCACCGCCGAGTGCGCCGGCTGCCACCTCGACGACACCGCGCGGGCCGGCCACGGGCCGCGGCCGGTGTGCACCGGCAACGGCTGCCACACGCCGACGCTCGACTGGGGCTCCGGCAAGCTCGACTACGGGCGGGAGTCGATCTGCCGATGAGGCGGCTGGCCGGGCTGACGATCGCGGCGGTGGCGCTGGCCGCCGGGGCCGGGCGCGCGTGGGCTCAGGCCGACGAGCGCGATCGGTTCTACGTCGACAAGGACGACGAGGATCGCGACAAGACGCTGTGGCAGGGCAGCCTGACCTCGTCGTCGTTCTACTACACCGAGAGCGGCGTCGACGGGACGCCCTACGGCCCCGGCGAGCCGCCGGCCAACGGCAGCCCGTTTGCGCGGATGTGGACCGAGCTGCGCGCGCAGCTCGACGGCCGCCACCTGAAGGGCGGGCGCTGGGACGCGCGGATCGACGCGCGGGCCCGCGTGGTGCCGAACCCGTACCCGCAGGACGGCGCCGATCCGGCGCGGCCGCAGTCGGGCATGTTCGGCGCCAACGAGTACGAGCTGCGCGAGCTGTACCTGGTGCGCGGCGGCCGCCGCAGCGATCTGTTCTTCGGGCGGCAGGTGATCGCCGACCTCGGCGCGATCAAGATCGACGGCGTACGGCTCGACTACGCCAAGAACCGCCGCTGGACCTACCTCGGCTTCGCCGGCCTCTACCCGCAGCGCGGCTCGCGCTCGATCGCCACCGACTATCCGCGCGGCATCGACAAGGCCAACCTGCCGACCGGGCGCGTGCTGCCCGCCGCCGGCGGCTTCGGCGGCGCGTACCGCACCCAGAACTCCTACGGCGCGCTGGGCGCGGTGGCGATCGTGCCGACCAGCCGCGACGGCGGCTACGGCGGGACCGGCACCTACGAGCGCCCGCGGGTGTACGTCACGGCCAACGGCTACTGGCGGCGGTCGCCGGCGCTCGACGTCTGGCACTACCTCATCGTCGATCTCTACGGCTCGGCGGGCACCTCCGCGACCAACGCGTCGGGTGGCCTGCAGTGGAAGCCGTCACCGCGGCTGCGCTTCCAGCTGTGGGCCAACCACCTGTCGACCGAGGCGCTCAACGTCCAGGTCCGCGATCAGCTCGAGAACGAGGTGATCCAGAACGGCGTCGTCGTCAACAACGTCAAGGTCCAGCGCATCGGCACCACCGCCGGGCGCGCGTCGGTGTCGGCGCTCCTGGGCAAGGGCCGACGCTTCGAGCTGACCGCCGCGCTGCAGGGGCGGCGGCGGCCCGACGTCGTGCTCGAGGGCGGCACCGTCGATCAGACGCTGCCCGCGGCGAAGTCGCTCGACCTGCACGTGCAGGCGGTCGACCGCGGGTTCTACGGCGGCGTGCGGCTCGAGGGCACGTTCATCCGCACCATCGGGCTCGGCGACGCCAGCTACGCGCGCTCGACGGCGCAGATCGTCCGGCTGGGCGGCTCGCGCGAGCTCAAGGGCGGCAAGGCGCAGGTGATGGGCGACGTGGCGTGGGTGACGACCGCCGACGACAACGCCACGATGCAGTGCCTGCCCGGCCAGGTGACGACCTGCTACGGCAGCGCCAACTCGACGGCGCTCCAGGCCAACGCCGCCGGCTACTACCGCTGGAAGCGCGACTGGTTCGTCACCGGCGCGCTCGGCGTGGGCACCCAGAAGCTGACGGTCACCAACCTCGCCGGCGGCGGCGTGCCGCAGGCGACGACGTTGATCGGCCAGGCGTTCGTGCGCGTCGGCTACCGTTTCTAGGGAGGCCCGTCGCGGGGCGTGAACCTGAACTACGGCTCGATCGGCTCGTCGGGCGGCGGCGGCTCGGGCTCGACGATCACGTCGTCGTCGCAGCAGCCGTCCTTGTCGCAGCCGGGCTGCGGGAACTCGCAGCACGGCGCGCCGGGCTGCGGCACGTCGTCGTGGGGCGTCGAGCAATCGACGGTCGGCGGCGCGTCCGGATCGTGCGGCATGTAGCTGCCGGGATCCGGGTGGCACAGCGCGCCGGTGACCGCGTTCGAGTAGCTGCCCGTCGACGTGTCGCTGGCGCAGCCGAGCGCGGCGAGCGAGGTGAAGGCCAGGAGCGAAACCAAGGTGCGCATGGAGATCCTCGTTGAAGACGACGCCGCGACGAAGAGCAACGGCGATGCCAGGCGGCGCATGCGTGATCGCGCGGCGATGGCGGCGCGACGGTGGGGGCCGACGCTTCGAGCCCGGGGCTCGAGGTGGCAGCGAGCGATCGTTCGCCGCGCTGGGGCGCACCTCGGTTCGACCAGACGCTGATATCGACGTGACATCGCGTGGGCGCGGGCGCGGCGTCTACGGTGCGATCACGCACCGGCATCGGCGCAGGGGCCGCCGGGTGACGTCGCGCGCACGCGCATCGCGGACCGCCATGAGCAAACCTCCCGAGTCACCTGACACGCGTCGCCTCCGGGTCTGGACGATCGATCCCGGCGACGGCGTCGTCGCCGTCGTCAGCGCGCCGGCCCGGCCCCCGGACGCCCCCGAGCTCACCCGCGCCGAGCGGGACATCGTCGAGAGCATCGCCCGCGGCGAGCGCAACCGCGCGATCGCGAGGCGGCGCGGCACGTCGGAGCGCACGGTCGCCAACCAGATCGCCGCGCTGTTCGCCAAGCTCGGCGTCGTGTCGCGTGCCGAGCTGCTGGTGTACCTCCGCGATCGACGGTGACGCGGGCGAGCGCGCGGTCGACGAATTGACTATGGAGGACGACGGTGGGTTGACGGCAAATGACGATCGTCGCCTGTGGCGACCGCGCGCTGGCCGGGGAGGGCCTCGGTCGGCGCGCGCGAACACCCACGCAGCGAGGAAGCAATGGCCGACATCGTCAATCCGCAGATCACCGACGCCGTCACGCAAACCAACGTCAAGATCCTCGGCGACGCCCCGGGCATGGCGATGGCCAGCCTGTACCAGGCGACCGGCCAGGCGCTCGGCAACGCCGCGCACAACGCCACCGCCGCGGGGGTGAACGCCACGACGATCCTGCAGGCCACGACGACGCAGGGCGTGGCGCTCCTGTACGGCGTCGACACTGCCGCGACCGCGGTCGGGATCACCGAGATCCTGGGCGCCAACAAGTCCGGCTACCCGTGAACCGAGGCTGACCCATGGCGCGCAGCAAGGTCACCGTCACCGAGACCGTCACCGCCGAGCTGGTGCCGGGGCCACCGCCGGTGCCCCCGCCGCCCCGTGAGCCGTCGGCGCGCGGCGGCGCGGACCGCGCGCGCGGCAGCGAGGTCGACGCCGTCACGCAGGTGCTCGGCGTGACGCCGGCGATCTCGCTGGGCGAGCAGATGCTGGCGCTGACGACCAGCCTCGGCATCGCCGCGCACAACGCGACGGCGTTCCAGCACAACAACGTGGTCGTCTCCGAGGCCAGCACGGCCGCGGCGGTGCGGCAGCTGTTCACGACCCCGGTGCCGGTCCGCGCCAAGGCGACGACGCCCGCGCGCAGCGGCGCGCCCGCCGCCGCGCCATCGAGCGCGACCCCGCGTCGCCGCGCGTAGGAGCCCCATGCTGGCAGCGCTGCTCGCCCGGATCGCAACCACCGAGCTGGTCCCGCTGGCCGAGACGCTGGCCGAGCGGCTCGCCGCGCGCGGCGAGGCCGTCGCCATCGCGACCGTCGAGCGTCACCTGCGCGACCTGGTCGCGGCGCCCGACCCCGCGGCCACGTTCCTGGCTGGCGCGGCACACCGGCTCGCTGCGTTGCGCGACGCCCTCGATCACCACGACGCGATCGCGTTGGCGCCGACGCCGCGCAGCGATCGCGGGCCGTGGGGGGGCGAGCCGGCGGCGCCGCCCACGCGCGACGCGGCGGCCCCGGCCGGCGGCGACCTCGGCGCCGCCGGCGCGCCCGCGATGGCGCCGACGCACGCGGCGCTGGCGCGGCGGCTGCGCGCGGTGCCCGGCGTCACCGTCGGCGCGCCCCGCCTCGAGCGCGCGTTGCTCGACGAGCGCGGTCGCCAAAGCTACGCGTGGATCGAAGACGGCGCGGTCCACGCCCTGGGGCCGGCGCGCGCCGCGATCGCCGCGGCGCTCGGTGAGGCGGCCGTCGCCGCGCCGCCGTGGCACGCCACCTGGGCGACGCTGACGGCCCGCGGGCGCAACCCGTGGCAGGTCCCGCCGGCGGCCGCCGCCGACGCCGGGCTCGCCGCCGCGCTCGCGCGCACCGCCGCGGCCGCGCCGCGCGATCCGTACCGCGCCGTCGATCCTGCCGCCGGGTTCAGGGCGGCGCTCGCGGAGTGGTCGCGCCAGGCGATCGCCGGGCTGGGCGAGCTGTTCGCCGCCACCGCGGCCGGCGAGGTCCGGCCGTGCGCCGACGAGCAGGCGCGCGCGGCGCTGGCGTCGCTGGCGAACCGCCCGGCCAGCCTGGCGTCGGCGGCGCTGGTGCCGCTGGTGCTGATCGAGATGGCGGCCGGGCCGCTGGTCGAGGTCGTGCCGACGCCGCCCGGCCTGGCCTTCGACGTCATCGGACGCGCCGCCGGCGGCTGCGTCCGCGCCCGCGCGATCCGCTTGCTCGACCCGCCGCAGCGCCTGCGCGCCGTCGCGCTGCCTCGCCTGCCGCGCGGGGCCACCGTCGTCGAGGGCGGCGACACGCTCATCACGCTGTTCGGCCCCTGACCCGAGGAGCTCCGCATGACCGCCACCGAGCACCTGACCGTGCGCTTCGAGCGCACCGTGTCGTTCGAGTTCGAGACCGCGGCCGCCGGGCCGGCCGATCTGCGCGCGCTGGCCGCGGCGCTCGAGCGCGACGTCGCGCCTCGCGCCGACGCGGATCGCGTCGCCCACGCGGTGTGGCGCGGGCTGCTCGATGGTCGGTGGACGATCCTCGACTCGTTCGAGGTCGACGATCGCCGTTACCTGCTGGCCCGCGAGCGCCCCGGGCCGTCGGCGAGCGCCGCGCTCACCGAGCGCGAGCGCCAGGTCGTCGAGCTGGCGGTGCGCGGCCACTCCAACAAGTTCGCGGCGCTCGAGCTCGGCCTGACCGCCTCGACCGTCGCGACCCACCTGCGGCGCGCGATGACCAAGCTCGGCCTCGACACCCGCGCGGCGCTGGTGCAGGCGCTGCCGCTGGCGGCGCTGCTCGAGGAGTTGCCATGACGCCGGCCTACTTCGTCGAGGTGACCGCCGACGAGGCCAACCTGCGGCCGCACCCCTCGACCGACGCGCCGCCGGTCACGGCCGTCGCGCGCGGCACCCAGCTAGCGGTCGTCGGCGCGCCGAGCGCGGGGTGGCTGCCGGTCATCGCCGACGCGCACGCCGGCTGGATCGCCGGTGGGCTCGTCACCAAGCTGCCCCGCCTGGTGGTCGACGCGTCGGACCACAGCGAGCTGGGGCACGCCGACGCGCGGGCGTGGCTCGGCCTGGTCGCCGATCGCCGCTACGTCGGCGTGATCCTCAAGGCGACCGAGGCGTGGGGCTCGACGGCGCGGTGGAGCGTCGACGGCGTGGCGTGGTTCAAGGCGCGCTGGCCGCAGCTCGTCACCGCCGCCGGCGCGCGCTACGGCGACAGCTTCTTCCGCGGCGCCTATCACTTCCTGATCTTCGATCCGGCGCGCGCGGTCGATCAGGCCGACTTCTACCTGCGCACCGTCGACGCCGCCGGCGGCTGGGGCGACGGTGACCTGATCCCGATCGTCGACGTCGAGCGCGGCAGCGAGCGCGGCCCCAACTACCACGCCGCCGCGGCCACCGTGATCGAGACGGTCCAGGCGTTCGTCGCGCGGGTCCGCGCGGTCACCGGTCAGCGCGTGCTGATGTACGGCCGTGGCGCGATGCGCGATCTCGGGATCCGCGCGCGGATGGGCGCCGACTACCTGTGGAACCCGGGCTACACCGCGACGATGCCGTCGGCCGAGCCCGAGGGCTGGCCGCTCGCGCAGGTGATGCTGTGGCAGTACACCGACGGCCGCACCAACCTCACCCGGTTCCCGACCACCGCGCCGATCGTCCGCGGCGTCGATCTGTCGGTGTCGATTCCCGATGACCTGCCGACGCTGCGCGCGGCGATCGTGCGCGCGTCGACGAAATGACCATGGATCGCGCCGGCCACGATCGGCGACAAGCGATCGTGCGGCGCGCTCCGCGCCAACCCTCTCGCGAAAGGAACTCCCGTGGCCGATATCGTCAATCCCCAGATCACCGACGCCGTCACCCAGACCAACGTGAAGATTCTCGGCGACGCGCCGGGCATGGCGATGGGGGCGCTGTTCCAGGCCACCGCCCAGGCGCTGGCCAACGCCGCCCACAACGCCACGACCGCGCAGCAGAACGCCAACACGATCTTGCAGGCGACGACGACGCAGGGCGTGGCGCTCTTGTACGGCGTCGACACCAGCGCGACCGCCGTCGGCATCGCCGAGATCCTCGCGGCAGGCAAGAAGTGATCGTCCTCGTCACCGCCCCGCGTTAAGGAGCAACGACCATGGCCGATACCGTCAATCCACAGATCACCGACGCGGTCACCCAGACCAACGTCCAGATCCTGGGCAGCGCGCCCGGGCAAGCGATGGCCAACCTGTTCCAGGCCACCGGCAGCGCGCTGGGCATCGCCGCCCACAACGCGACCGCGGCGGGACAGAACGCCAACACCGTGCTGCAGGCCGTGACGACCCAGGGCGTCGCGCTGCTGTACGGCGTCGACACCGCGGCCGAGTCGGCCGGGATCAGCGAGATCCTGAGCGTGACCAAGCCGAAGTACCCGTGACGGTGGTCGCGTCGCGCGGGCCCCTCGCGGGGCCGCGCGGCGCGGCCGTCCGCCGTCCCGTCGCCGCTGACCGACGCCCAGGAGCTCTTCGATGGCCGACACCGTCAACTCGCAAGTGACCGACGCGATCACCCAGACCGCGGCCGCGACCGTCGGCCAGGCGGCGTCGGTCGCGCTGGGGATGTTCTTCCAGGCCGAGGCCCAGGCCTTCGCGCTGGGCATGCAGAACGCGGTCACCGCCCAGCACAACGTCAACCAGATCGGCGAGGCGGTGACCGCGGTGGCCACCGCCAAGATCCTCTCGCTCATGAAGTGATGACGGGCGCCACCGACGTCCGTCTTGGTCCGCGGTGAACGCGGACGTGCTTGCCCGTGGAGGCCGCGATGCCCGACGACAACACCTTGCCTGCTCGCGTCTCCGCACCGCCCGCCGGCGGCGCGGCCGCCGCACCGCCGCGCGCCACCGGCGTCTTCCTGGGGCCCGGCTTCGCCTACGAGGCGGTGTCCCAGACCTCGGCGATGGTGGTGCAGGACGCGGCGTCGCTGCTGCGCCAGCTCGGCGCGGTGTCGACCGCGGCCCTGGCGGTGATCACCGAGAAGCTGATCCAGACCGAAGGCGCCGATCCCAACCTCGTGCCGCTGTTCAACACGATCACGTCGAACCTGACGACCGCGAGCCAGGCGTTCGTCCAGGTCGGCAACGCCGCGGCCCAGGTGATGGGCTACTTCCAGCCGGGCACCACCGTCCCGCCGCCGCCGAGCGGCGGGGGCGGGGCGGCGGGGGGAGGCGGCGCGGCCGGGGGCGGTGGCGCCGGCGGGGGTGGCAGCGGCGGCGGCGGCAGCGGCGGGGGTGGCAGCGGCGGCGGCGGCACCCACGCGGCGCGGCAGCGCTGATCACGGCCGGCCTGTCGAGGGACCGACCCACCCGGACCAAGCCTCAGGAGGCTGCGATGCACGCGTATGTCACCGTCGTGCGGCGGAACGGCAGCAACGCCGACGTCCTGCTCGCGCAGAAGAACATCTACCTGCCGCCCCACGGGCGCTACCAGTTCGCCACGGTGGGCCGCAACGCCGTGCAGTACGTCGTGCCGGGCGGCGCGGTCGGCCCCGGCGAGCAGCCGGCCGACGCCGCGCTGCGCGAGCTGACCGACCTCGGCGTCAAGCTGGCCCCCGCCGCGCTGGCGCCGCTGTGCGCCGACGCCACCGACACGTTCTTCCAGGCGACGAACCCGGCGGGCGTCGACGCCGACGCGATCAACCTGGCGATCAACGAGGGGCGCACCGGCAGCCTGGCCTACAACCACGTGCGCTGGTTCCCGGTCGAGATGGCGACGTGCGCGCTGGGCAACAAGCCGGAGTACCAGCAGCTGCCGTGGGTGTCGGCGCAGCTCATGCGCGCGCTCAACGCCGGGTTCGCGCGCGACCTGATCACCTCCCGCGCCAACGCCAGCCACCTCCGTTACGCCCGCGGCCTGGCCCAGCTGCTGCTCGACGTGCTCAGCCCCAAGACCGCGCCGCCGACGCTCGGGCCGGTCGTGACGAGCCCGTCGCCGTGAGGCGGCGGCGGGCGGCGGTGCGCGCGGTGCGGGCGAGCGGATGGCCGTCCGCGCTGGGGGAGCTGAGCGACCTGCTGCGGCCACCGAGCCCGCAGCCGGTCGTGCCGGCGACCATCGCGCCGCCGGCGGTGGTGGACCCGCTCGCGTCGCGCGAGGTGGTGGCGCCGACCTACCAGCTGCCGAGCTACCAGGCGCCGATGATCGCGCCGCCGGTGATCGCACCTCCGACGGTGACGCCGCCGACGGTCTCCCCGCCGACCGCGACGCCGCCGACCGCGACGCCGCCGACCGCGACGCCACCGACCGCGACGCCGCCGACCGCGATGCCGCCGGTGCTGATCGACGCGGTGCGCGCGACCGCGCAGCAGATCCGCGCCGCCGAACGCCAGATCAACCAGCGCCTCGCCGCCGCGAGCCAGCGCCTCGCCGCCGCGGCGAGCGGCCCACCGCGGCGCGGCGGATGACGGCCCACCGTCGACGAATTGACTATCGCCACGGCGCCCGCGCTTGGGCACCGTGGTCGGCAGGAGCGGCGCCGCCGTGCGCCGAGCACCCCATGCCCAGACCTTCCCGAGTCCGCTGGAACCACGCCATCGCGGCGCTGGCCCGCCACCGATCGATCGCCGCCCACGAGCTCGGGCCCGGCCCGGCGCGCGCGCCGGCGCCCGTCGGGACGCCGGTGCCGGTGCCGCCCGCGACGCCCGGTGTGGCGCGGCGGGTCGCGTGGCGCGCCCCCGCGATCGTGTCCCGCGGCCCCGCGCTGCGCCCGGCGCCCGCGCCTCCCGCCGCCGCCCCCGGTCGCTGGCACGTCCGCCGCGGCCCCTCGCCCCGCTGACAGGAGCTGCCGATGTCGAGCGCCGAGTCCGACGACAACGAGGTCGAGTTCTTGCTCGATGGCGAGGAGTTCTTCGCCGAGTTCCGCGCGCAGGTCGACGCGGTGGTCGCCGCCCCGGCCGCCGCCGGGACCTACCTGCGGCTGGCCTACTGGGCCGCCGACGCGGCGTGCCCGCTGGGGCCGGGCGGCCCGACGCTGATCGCGCGGCTCACCGCCGCCGCCGCCGCCGGCCACCAGGTCGACATCATCGTCTACGCGGCGTGGGAGGCCACGGCCGTGCGCGGCATGACCGGCGACGTGATCGAGCGGCTGGTCGGCCCGGCCCAGCGCCAGCAAGCGCAGCAGGCCGCCGATCAGATGGCGGCGGGCGCGACCGCGTTGCAGACCGCGGTCAACCTGGCCAACGCCGGGCTCGGCGGCGGGGCGGTGCCGATGCGCATCTACCTCGAGCCGATCAACCGCTGGGTGCCGGGCGCGTCGAACCACCAGAAGGTCCTGATCGCGTCGATCGCGGGACAGCGCACGTGCCTGATCGGCGGGTTCAACTTGCTCGCGTCGTACTACGACGTCGTCGCGCACGATCGGGCGCTGTACCCGCTGCACTGGCACGACACCGCGGTGCGGGTGCGCGGGCCGGCGACCGCCGACGTCGAGCGCGAGTGGCTGCGGCGGTGGACCAAGTCGGGGCTGCCGGCGGCCGCCAACGCGACGGCCCAGGTCGCGTACGCCGATCCGCAGACCGGCGCCACCCGGGTCGCGATCGCCACCACCAACGCCGAGGGCTGGATCCGCGAGACCGACATCCAGGCGCGCCTGGTGCGCGAGATCGCGGCCGCCACCGACTACATCTACTTCGAGAACTACGGCTTCACCGATCCGACGCTGGTCGACGCGCTGATCGCGCGGCTGGCGGCGCCGGCGCCGCCGACGTTGATCGTCAACCTCAACAACCACTGGCCGGCCGACGAGGCCGCGTTCAAGTGGTTCAACTACGTGTCGTGGGCCAAGCTGGCGCTGTCGACGTGCACCACCTGCACGGTGCCCGATCCCGGCGGGCTCGGCGGCCCGCTGGTGCTGACCCGCGCCACCGCGACCCGCTGGCGGCTGCGCCAGGACTGGAACTTCTGGAGCACCTGGCGCAGCATCTCGAGCGGGATCGCCAACCGCAACCTCGAGGACGACGCCCTCGAGTGGGCGCTGCCCGACGGCCGCGCCGGCACCACGCGGCTGCGCGACCTCATCGCGGTCGACGGCGGAGTGCGCTTCTACGCGCCGACCGCGGTGGTCGCGCCGGCCGGCCCGAGCGCGCCGGCGTACCTGCACTCGAAGCTGGCGTTGTTCGACGATCGCGTCGCGATGGTCGGCACCGCGAACCTGACCTACCGCTCGATGGTGTACGACGGCGAGATCGTCGCGTTCATCGACGACGCGCGGGTCGCCGCCGAGATCCGCGCCCGGCTGTTCTCGCACTGGAACCCGCGGCTGCCGCTGACGCCCGACAACTGGGACCTGATCGCGACCGTGAACGCGATCGAGGCGCCCGACCGCACCTACGTGCGGCCGCTGACCATCGCCGACCTGAGCCAGGTGCCGCCGCAGAATCCGCTCGGCTTCACCTGGATGTGATCGCGCGCCGCCCGCGCGCTGCCCATGGAGGACCCTCGTGCCTGACTACACCGTATGGCTCGCCAACGCCAGCTTCGTGCCCGACGCGCAGGGACAGTCGACGCGCGGCGACTTCGTGTTCCTGCTGCTCATCAACGATCAACCCCAGGCGCAGCTCGAGCTGACCGTCGAGGCGCCGAGCAGCGCGCCGACGTCGCTGATCGGCCAGGCCCAGCAGGAGCTGGCGGCGGCGCTGCGCGGCTGGCAGGCCAGCCTGAGCAGCTGACATGCCGACGCCCACCTACGCGGTCGTCGCCGACGACCCCGAGATCACCGACGAGCCGGGCGGCACGTTCGGCGGCGCGGCGACGTTCGCGCTGTGCGCGGCCGGCCAGCCGCTGGCGCGCCTGCGGCAGCGGACCCAGGGCCAGGCGACCCGCGCCGCGGTGATGCCGGCGTTGCGCGCGCAGCTCGCGGCCACGCTGGCCGGCTGGGCCGCCAGCACCAGCGGCTGAGCCGGGCGGCGGCGAGCGACGCGCGGTCGACGCGTGGGCGCGGGGCGCGCCGCCGCGACCTCAGCCCTGGCCCATGATCGTCCAGATCGCCCACGCGCCGAGCTTGCTGTTCAGCCACGGCGCCTCGGGCACGATCCGCTGGTAGGCGTACTTGGCGCGCAGGCTGGCGAAGAACACCTGGTCGCCGACGTAGACCGGCTCGCCGGACACCCGGTAGGCCGGCAGCCGCACGGACCAGCTCTGCCCGCCGTCGGTCGCGAGCGCCGCCTTGGCGTAGTACAGGTTGGCCGAGTCGGCCCAGGCGCCGAGCACGTTGGCGCTGCCGAGGTCGCTCTCGGTCGAGACCACGAGCACGACGTCGTTGTTGAGCACCGGTTGGCCCAGCGCCTTGGTCGGGCTCACCAGGCGCAGCGTCACCGCGTCGGAGGCCCGCGCCGAGACCTGCGGGTAGTACGTGAGCAGGCTGCGCGCGGCGGTGGCCCACCACAGGCCGGTGCCGGGATCCTGGCCGGGGCCCCACGGGTTGCCGGTGTGCTGCAGCCGGAACGTCATCCCGTAGGTGAGCGGCACGGCGTTGGGGGCGCGCACCGGGCGAGTGCCGAACGCCAGCCCGACGCTGGCGTCGCTCGGATCGCGGGGCTGGTCCAGCGACACCACCAGGTCGAACGTCGGCGCCGCCGCGGTGCGCTGGCCGAGGTTCCAGGCGGCGCGATCGACGCCCTGCCACTCGAGGATCGTCGCGATCACCGAGGTGTGGTCGAACGGCACGTCGGTCGGCGACCGGAACACCGTGCTCTTGGCCACCCACGGCGAGATCGCCAGGGTCGGCACCCGGACGCCGAACATGTCGAAGCCGAAGCCGAGCTGAGTGCGGGTGTCCTTGTCGAGGTCGCGCTGCTCGTAGCCCAGCGGCGCGACGTCGGCGTTCGACGCCGGGGTCGTCGACGGCGTCGCCGCGGGTGGTGGGACGTGGTCGTAGGTGCCGCCGTTCTCGTCGAAGGTGATCAGCAGCAGCGTCTTGCTCCACGCCGGGCCACGCGACACCGCGTCGTACACCTGCTGGACGAAGTCCTCGGCCTTGGTCAGGTCCTGGACCGGGTGGTAGTCGTTGGTGTTCTTCTGCAGCGTCGCGTCGATCGTCGCGCCGCCGCCGAACTCGGGCTCGAGGAAGCTCACCGCCGGCAGCGTGCCGGCCTTGGCCCGGGTGAAGAAGTCGTCGATCTTGGCGAAGTTCGTGTCGTACTTCTTGTCGGCGAGCCGCGGGAACATGATCCGGACGTAGGTCCAGTCGCCGGTCGGGTAGGGCGGCCAGTTGCCCGACCAGAAGTACATCCACGCCGCGCCCTTGCCGTTCTCCTCGAGCACGTCGAACAGCGTCCGCGTGTCGGCGGGCAGCTGGTCGGACGCCCAGCTCTTCTTCGCGTACTTGTACGGGTAGAAGCCGTTGGTCACCATGCCGCGCGCGGTCCCGGCCAGCAGGAACGCGCGGTTGGTGTTGGTCTGCGACGGCACCGAGCAGAACCACTGATCCGAGACCCCGTAGTGCTTGGCCAGGCCGTTGAGCACGGGCAGCTGCGCCGGCAGGTAGGTCTCCATGATCCGCTTGTAGGCCACCGGATCCCACGCGTCGTCGAAGTTGGTGGCGAAGTCCGCCAGGTAGCCCTTCATCGTCACGTTGGCTGGCTTGATGTCGCCGCGCTTGAGTTGCTCGAACGGCGCGCCGAACATGTCAGCGCAGATGTGGACGTAGTCCTCGTGGGGGTTCTGCGGCGGCGCGATCGGCGACGACGCGCCGCGGATCGGTGGCGACGACACCAGCGCGGTCTCGGGCGACTCCCCGATGATGTTGGTCAACGTCGCCAGGTCGAGGCCGGCCAGGCCCTCGAAGTCGCGCAGGTTGGCCTGGCTGGCCGGGCGCGCCGGGCCCGCCGGCAGGTTCACCAGCGGGTGGTCGTTCTCGTACAGCCAGCCGAGCGCGTGGTCGAAGCCGCGGTTCTCCAGCATCAGCACGACGACGTGCTCGATCTGATCCATCGCGTTCTCGCCGATCTCGCGCCGCGCGGTGGTGATCCACTCGCCGGCGCCCGCCGCCAGCCGCTCCCAGGCGTCGGTGATCAGCGCGGTCGTGTTGGCGACCGGCCCGGGGACGGCCACCAGCAGGTAGGCCGCCGGGCCGTCGTCGATCCGGATCTTGAACGTCACCGAGCCGCTGACGCCGCCGTTGACGGGGTTGGACGCGATGGTCTCGAGCTCGACGGTGCCTGCCATACTCGGTACGTGCCCGAGTCGGTGCGCCCGTGGCCATGGTCAATTCGTCGACGGCGGGGTCACGCCGGCGGCCAGCTCAGTGTCGGTGTGACGATCGGCCCGCTGCCCGTCTCGCGTCCTGGGGGGAGGCTCGATCCCGGCTTTGCCGGGATCGACGGGGGCTCGGCGACGAGCCCCCTGGAACCCAGGTCGGCGGCGCGCGCGACCTGGTAGCTCACGCGGTGCGCCTCGTCGGGCGCCGGCACCGCCCAGCGACCGAGCATGCGCTCGATGGCGCGCGCCGGCACGCGCGTGGCCTCGGGGCGGGCGCGGTTGCGTCGGGTCAGCTCGGCCGGATCGACCTCGCAGTACACGACGTGGGTGCGGAAGCGGTAGTCGCGGCACAGCTCGATCAGCGTGGCGCGCAGCGACCGCGACAGGTTGGTGGCGTTCCAGGCGAACGGGCGGCCGGCGCGCAGGTGCTCGCGAGCGCGCTCGCGGGCCAGCATGATCACCCGGGCCTGATCGTCGGCCGGATCGACGTCGAGCTCGTCGCGCAGCTCGTCGAGCGACACCTGGGGCAGGGCCGGGTGCGCCGCGAGGAAGGTCGACTTGCCGCTGGCCGGCAGGCCGCTCAGGATCACCGCCTCGGCGACGGTGTCGTCGTAGGCCGGCACCGTCGGGCTGCGGGTGCCCGAGGCGTCGCCCAGGTACATCACCCGGCTGTGATCGTCGGCGAAGCGCGCCGGGCCGGTGAGCACGCCCAGCTCGTCGCACCAGGTGCGCCACAGCGCGCACTGATCGAGGATGCGGGCCTGATCGCCGGGCGCGGCGCAGCGACGGCCGGCGCCGTCGGCGGTGGCGACGACGGTCAGCCAGTCGTGGCGCAGGACCAGGCTCAGCCGCAGCGCCAGCGCGGTGGCGTCGGGGCGATCGACGCCGTAGAACGGCACCTGGTGCGAGCGCACCAGCGCGCAGACGTGCTCGCGCCACGCGAACGGCCAGCCGGCTCGCCACAGCGCGACCCGCACCGCCTGCTCGCCGCGGGCGCTGTGCCCGCGCGACGTGATGCGGCCGTCGGGCTCGTGCCGCGTGGTGGCCGGCTTGCCGACGTCGTGGAACAGCACCGCCGCGTAGGTGATCGCGCGGCCGGTGGCGTCGAGCGCGGCCCACGCTGGATCGGCGACCAGCGCGGCGATGGCCATGCGGGTGTGCAGCCAGACGTCGCCCTCGGCGTGAAAGCCGGGATCCTGCGGCGTCGTCGCCAGCGCGTCGGCGTCGGCCACCAGCGCCAGCGTCGCCGCCAGCGTCGCGTCGTCGGGAGCTGCGCCGGGCGCGGGGGCGACGAGCGGCGGGGTCACGGCGGCCCCGGCGCGAACAGGTCGACGTCGGCGGCGAGCTGGTTGGGCACGATCGGCCGCGCCAGCCAGTGGCTGCCCGAGTCGAGCACGCTGGTGAGGAAGCTGGCCCGCACCCACTTGTAGCGGGCGAGCACGTGGTCGGCGTCCTCGACCTTCAGGTACAGGCCCTCGCCGTGATCGGCGGGGTCGGTCTCGCGGGCCGCGGTCTCGGGAACGACGTCGGCGGCCGCGGCCGCCACCGCCAGCGCGTCGCGCCAGCGCGGCGACTTGTACAACGACGGCGCGACCAGCGCCGGCAGCGCGGCGGGATCGTCGACGACGCCGGCCCAGACGACCGGCACCTGGCGCACGACGGCGGCCGCCCCGCACGCCGCCAGGTGCGCGGTCCGCCGCGCGGTCGACCAGAACTGGCCGTCGCGATCGCGCAGGTCGAACTCCAGGAAGTAGTGCGGCAGCTGGTCGTAGAACACGGTGTGCTTGGCGTAGAGCCACTCGCCGTAGAGCGTGGCGCCGTCGGCGCACACCCGCGCGAGCGTCGCGGTGTGGCACGCGGCCCAGCGCTTGAATAGATCGAAGTGGCGCTCGCGCGGACCGCCGGTGAGGATGTGGCCGCGGCTCTGCAAGCGCACCTCGCCGTCGGCGCCGAGGCTGATCCCGGCGTTGGCGCCGTCGAGCTTCTCCTCGACCACGACGTAGGCGCCGCGCAGCGACGCCAGCGGCACCTGCTCGAGATCGTGATCGCCCGGCTGCAGCCGCGAGCCCGCGAGGTGCGGCGTGCGCGGGTACTTGTGCATCGGCGCGCTCATCGATGGATCACCGCGACGAGGTGGCCGCGCACGCCGTCGACCGCGACCCGGCGGGCGCCGGCGCCCATGAACAGCGCGGTCAGGCTGGCCTTGTCGAACAGCCGCACGTGCTCGGGGTTGTCGTCGGGCACCGACGGCACGGTGACGACCACCGCGCGGCGAGCCAGCCGCAGCGCCTCGGCCGCCGCCGCCGCCGGATCGCGCACGTGCTCGAGCACCTCGAGCAGCGTGACCACGTCGACCACGTCGCGGGTCAGGCCGGCGCGCTCGATGTCGGTGCGCACCGCGCGCAGCCGCGCCACGCCGCCGCGCGCCACCGCCGCCAGGTCCGCCACCCGGTGTGGCAGGAGGTCGAGCGCGATCACCTCGACCGCCAGCAACTCGTCGAGCATCGGCCACAGGAACGCGCCGCGGCCGCTGCCGACGTCGCAGATCGCCGCCGGCCCCAGCCCGCGCAGCGCGCCCAGCACGGCCCGCACCCGCGGCAGCCCCGCGGTGCGTTTGAAGCGGTGCAGCCGCAGCGCGGCCGCCGCGCCCGCCGCCAGCGCGGCGTCGTCGTCGAGCGCGAGCTGCCCGAGCGCGCCCCGCGCGTAGCAGGCGGCCAGCGCCCGGTAGTGGGAGGCGTCGTCGACCACGACGTGAGCCTACTCGAACTTGATGGTCCGATAGCCGAACAGGCGCACCCGGCGCGCGTACAGGTCGAGCACGAACAGGCCGATCATGCCGAGCAGCACCCACGGCCACAGGTCCTGGGTGAACGCGATCGACTCGTCGCCCGGCTTCCAGGCGTCGGTCGGGCTCACCTGATCGCTGCCGCCGGTGACGATCGCCGCCTGCTTGAGCGCGCCGGCGTCGGGGGTGGTCTTCAAGAACTCGAGCGGGTAGGGCAAGGCCACCGCGCCGAGGCTCTCGGCCACGACCTTGCCGTCGCGTGAGTGGATCGCCTTGAGCAGGAAGCTGCCGTAGCGCTCGATCGGGAAGTCGGCGACGTAGCGACCGGCGGCGGTCTGCGCCATCGGCACCGTCTGCTTGACCGCGTTGGTCGCCGGATCGATCACCTGCAGCGTGGTGTCGAGCTTGTTGACGAACTGATCGCCCGAGTCGATCGCGTCGACCGTGACCTTGGCCCGGCCGTCGTCGATCGTCGCCGACAGATCGTAGCTGTCGTAGACCTTGCGCCGCATCGACGTGCGCACCAGCTGGGCCCAGAACTTGGGGTAGCCGCCCCACGCGATCCAGTCGGCGCTCCACCGGTTCTTGACGTCGGAGGTCCAGGCCACCGAGGTGCCCGCGCCGTGGCGCCAGCGCGCCAGGATCGGCTCGCCGAGGTCCGACACCAGGATCACCTCGGCGGTCGGCTTGGGCTTGGTCGTGACGTAGCCGTGCAGCGGCGGCGCGGCGTCGATCGCGACGCCCTCGATGGCCTCGACCCGCTTGGCCACCCGCACCTTGATCGCGTCCTCGACCAGCTGCGACTTCTGGGCCTCGGTGGTCTCCTTCATGAAGATCCGCGGCAGCGCGCCGATGTCGTCGGTCATGTACAGGCGGCCGTCGCCGTTGTCGGCGATCATCGACAACAGGTTGCGATCGGCGCCGGTCACGCCGACCACCGAGACGGTGATGCGCGCCGAGCGCATGTCCTGGACCAGCTCGACGATGCCGTCGTAGGGGGCCTCGCCGTCGGACAAGAGGATCACGTGCTTGACCTTGGCGTTGACGCCCTCGAGCACCTCGAAGGCCTCCTTGAGGCCGGGGTAGATGTTGGTGCCGCCGCCCGACTGCAGCCGCGAGATGTCGGCCGAGATGCGCATCTTGTTGGCGGCGCGCTGCGGCCGGACGTACACCTGCGCCTCGCTGTCGAACGCCACCACCGCGAGGATGTCGTTGGGCGACAGCGCCTCGGCGGTGGCCCGGGCCGACTCCTTGGCCGCCTCGATCTTGGCGCCCTGCATCGAGCCCGAGCGGTCGATCACGACGCACACCGCGACGTCGGGCTGCTCGCGGGTCTTCTCCGAGTCGAAGCGCACCGGCATGATCTGCTCGATCTTGGTGGCCTGGTAGCCGCCCGAGCCGAACGAGTCCTCGCCGCCGGCCATGATCAGACCGCCGCCCAGGCTCGAGACGTACTGATCGAGCGCGGCCATCTGGCCGGCGCCGACGAAGTGCGCCGGCACGTCGGACACCAGCACCAGATCGTACTTCTCGAGCTCCTTGGCGGTGCCGGGCAGGCCGCGCGGGCCGCGGACCTCGACGTCGATGTTCTCGTGCTCGAGCGCGCGCTGCAGGTAGCCGGCGGCGCCGGGCTCGCGCATGACGCCGCCCTCGACGTAGAGCACGCTGGGCTTGCCCTTGACCGGGGCGGTCATGACCGCCTCGTTGTTGGCCTTCTCGGTGTCGTGGGCGTACTTGGAGAGGCGCAGCCGGTAGGTGGTGGCGCCGGCGCGCTTGGCCTCGCTCTTCCACGGGATCCGGTTGACGCCCTCCTTGAGCTCGACGGTCTGGCTCGGCTGCAGCGCGTTGGGAAACTCGTCCTGGCGCAGGTTGAGCGTCACGGTCTCGGCGTGGGTCGACCACACCTCGGCCATGATCTCGAACGGCTGGCCGACCTTGATCTCGTCGGGCAGGTGCAGGCCGACCACGCGGATCTCCTGCACCTGATCCTCGGCGAACGTGCGCCACGACAGCCGCACGCCCATCTCCTTGGCGCGGTAGGCCTCGCTGACGAGGTCGCCGCGGGTCTGGTTGCCGTCGGTCACCACCACCATGCGCGGCAGGTGGCCCGGCGGGTACAGGCCGTAGGCGAGCTGGATCGCCGACTGGACGTCGGTGCCGGCGCCACCCTTGGCCGGCCCGGTGGTGTGGCGATCGAGCTGCCAGCGGCCGTCCTTGCGCGCCGCGACCAGCGGCTTCTCGGCGAAGGTCACCACCTTGATCCAGCCGGCGCCCTTGGCGCGATCGAGCTCGTCGACGTAGCTGGCCGCGGCGGCCAGTTGCTTGTCGGACACCGACTCGGACACGTCGACCAGCACGACGGTCGCGACCTTGGAGTCGCGGGTGACCCAGGTCGGGCGGGCCAGCGCGATCGCCGCGGCAGCGATCACCAGCGTGCGCATCGTCGCCTGCAGGATCTGCTGGGCGATCGACAGGTCGGTCAGCGACCACCGCCGCACCAGGTAGAAGAACGGCGCGATCGCGACCAGCGCCAGCCAGCGCGGATCGAGCAGCTCGATCGGGCGCGGCCCGACGCCGGTGACCTTGATGACCGCGCGGTGGCCGATCCAGGCGTCGACGCCGAGGTAGATGCCGAGCGCCGCGGCGATCGCCACGGTGATGGCGAGGAGCGTCCAGCGATCGAGCGCGGCGCGGAGGCGAGAACCCGGGGACGACATCAGACCGTGATCCTTCGGTGGTACGTGATCCACTCGACGCACAACAGCAGCACCACCGCGAGCACGACGTACAGCCACAGGTCGCGGCGCGCGCTGACCGCGAAGGTCGGCGGCGCGGCGAGGGCGCGGCCGCCCAGCGTCAGGTCGGTGGCCGGCTGGATCTGCGACTCGGTGGGCGAGGCGAGGTTGGTCGCGACCTCGAGCGACGCGATCGGCTCGGGCGTCGGGCCGTCGGGCGTCGGCGGGTAGGCGAGGATCTGGTGGACGCCGATGCGGTGGGTGGCCAGCGTGACGACGCCGTCGACGACCGGCGCCTGGCCCTTGTGGCCGGCGGGATCGACGACGGTGACCTCGCGCAGCCCGACCAGGCCGTCGAGCGGGATCCGCAGCCGGGTGCCGGTCGCGTAGGTGGTGACCAGGTCGGAGTCGTCGCCGGCGAACCAGTCGAGGCTGTTGACCAGGAGCAGCGGGAACGCGACCCGCAGCACCAGGTCGGTGCCGCCCAGCGACCAGCCGAAGCCGATCAGCTTGCGGCCGTTGTCGCGTCGCGCCACCGCCACCGCGTCGCGCACCGACAGCGCGAGCGCGACCTCGCCCTTGGCGCGATCGATCGCGAAGACGTTGGCGCTGTCGAAGTTGGTGTCCGACAGCGTGACCCAGCGCATCACCGGGTGGGCGTCGGTGACCTCGGTGATCCGCGGCCGCGGCAAAGCGGCGCGGATCGCGAACGGCGACGCCGGGCCGTCGGGGTGGAACCACAGCACGTTCGACGGCGGCGGCGGGATCACCGCCGGGGTGTGGTCGTCGAAGACGACGACGTCGAACGGCTTCTTGCTCACCGGATCGATCACCGCGCCGGCCGGGTCGGCGTCGTAGGCGGCGGGCGTGGTCTTGGCGATGTCGATGTTGTCGTACACCAGCATCGCGCCCTCGAGGTACAGGTTGTCCTTGGTGACCACCAGCACGTGCTGCTTCTTGCGCGACGGCATCAGCGCCCAGGCCTCGTCGTCGAGCGGGAACGGGTCGGTGCCGCCGGGGCCGTCGACCGGGCGCAAGGTCGCGCGCAGCTGGCTCGAGCTGCCGGGCAGCTCGCGCTTGATCTCGCGGCGGCGCTCGCCGGGGGCCAGCTCGATCGGCCAGGTCTCGATCGCGGTCTCGCCGTCGTACAGCACCAGCTGCCGGCGCGCCGGCTCGCTGCCGAAGTTCTGGACCTCGACGAACACCTCGAAGGCGGCCTTGTTGGCGATGTAGCGGCGCACGTTGAACGCGGCGATGCCGACGTTCTCGGCGCGCGAGCCGACGCCGAGGTAGCGCACGTCGATGCCCGACAGGTCGACCGCGGCCAGCTCGGTGGCGGCGAAGCTCCGGGCCCGGGCGGTGGCCTCGGGATCGTCGTCGGGGGCGCCCGGCTGCTCGGCCGGCGGCGCGTCGGCGGCCGGCGGATCCCACGCGACCTGGTTGCGCTCGAGCTCCGAGTACGCGCCGTCGGAGACCACGACGATCATCGGGTTCTGCCGGCCGCGCAGCGCGTCGGCGGCGGCCGACAGCGCGCGGGGCAGGTCGGCGCCGGTGTCGGCGGGCTCGACCTCGGTGATGACCTTGCGGAGCAGCGGCTTGTCGCCGCCGAACCGCGACAGCGGCGTGGCCTGCGCGTCGACGCGCATCACCATCGCCTGATCGCCGCCGCCCATCGCGTCGATCAGCGCGATCGCGCGCTCCTGGGCCCGGGCGAAGCGCGTCAGCTTGGGGCGATCGGGATCGCCGTCGGTGGCGCGCATCGACGCCGAGGTGTCGAGCAGGATGACGACGTTGCGGGCGCGGCGATCGGTGACGCCCAGGGTCGGCGCCTGGAGCGCCGCGATGATCAGCCCGACGATCGCCAGCGTCAGCAAGAGCGACAGCCAGCGCCGCAGCTGCTTCCACAGCGCGTTGGCGTCGCGCTGCTCGAGGACCCGCTTCCACAGGCTCGAGAACGGCACCTCGAAGCGGCGCCGCCGCATCTTCAAGAGGTAGGCGATGACGATCAGCCCGGCCGCGACCAGCGCGGTCAGGCCGACGGTGCGGGCCGCCAGCGGGGTCAGCCAGGTCACCGGAGGAAGCCCCCCGAGCGGAAGATGCGCAAGACCAGCTCGTCGAACGGCAGGCCGGTGTGGGTGCGGAAGAACGGCACCGCGCGCTGGGTGCAGAAGTCCTCGAGCTCCTTGCAGTACTTCTCGTGCTCGCGGGTGTAGGCCTCGAGCAGCGCCTTGGACACCGTCACCTCGCGCAGCTCGCCGGTCTCGCAGTCGACCAGCGCCAGGTCGCCGTGCAGGTTGGGCGCCGCCTCGCGCTGATCGTAGACCTGCAGCACGAACGGCTCGAACTTGTTGTAGCGCAGCGTGTTGATGCCCTCCTCGAAGCCGCGCGGGTCGTAGAAGTCGCTGATCAACACCGCCAGGCCGCGGCGCTTGTGCTGGCTGACGAACGCCTTCATCGCCTCGGCGACGTCGGTCTGGCCGCCGATGTCGACGGTGCGCAGGAAGTCGAACACCCGGAAGATGCGGTTCTTGCCGCGCGACGGCGGCAGCCGGCCCAGCGGCTTGGCCGCGAACGGCACGATCGCGACCCGGTCGAGGTTGGCCAGGCCGACGTAGGTGAGCGCCGCGCCGACCTTCATCGCGTAGTGCATCTTCGGCGGGTTGCCGATCGCCATCGAGTCCGAGCAGTCGATGAGGATGTAGATGTGGAGGTCCTCTTCCTCCTCGAACAACCGCAACAGCAGGCGATCGAGCCGGCCGTACAGGTTCCAGTCGATGTAGCGGAAGTCGTCGCCGCGGGCGTAGGTGCGGTGGTCGGCGAACTCGATGCCCGAGCCGACCTTGCGGGTGCGGCGCTCGGCGCGCAGGTTCCCGGCGAAGACCTTGCGCGACACCATGTGCAGGTGCTCGAGCGTGCGCAGGAACCGCTCGTCGAACAGCCCCGAGCGATCGGCGGCGCGGGCGGCCCCGGCGGTGGCCGGCGCCGGCGACTTCTTGGCGAGGAGCGCCATCAGCTCACGCCGTCTCGCGGGTCGACGCCAGGATCTCGGCGATGATGGCGTCGGCGCGGATGCCCTCGGCCTCGCCCTCGAAGTTGAGGATCAGGCGGTGGCGCAAGGCCGGCGCCGCGACCGCGCGGATGTCGTCGATCGCGACCGCGTAGCGGCCCTCGAGCAGCGCCCGGATCTTCGAGGCCAGGATGATCGCCTGCAGGCCGCGCGGCGACGCGCCGTAGCGCAGGTACTTCTTGCTCTGCGCGGTGGCCTCCTTGGTCTCGGGGTGCGTCGCCTGCAGCACCCGCACCGCGTAGTCCTGGACCGCGCGCGCCAGCGGCACCTTGCGCACCAGCTCGCGCAGCTCGACGACGCGGGCCTTGTCGATGACCGCGGTCGGCTCGGGCACGTGATCGCTGGTGGTGCGATCGAGGATCGTGTGCAGCGCGGCGTGGTCGGGGAAGTCGACGACCAGCTTGAAGAAGAAGCGGTCGAGCTGCGCCTCGGGGAGCGGGTAGGTGCCCTCCATCTCGAGCGGGTTCTGGGTGGCCAGCACGAAGAACGGCTTCTCGAGCTTGTGGGTGGTCTTGGCCACCGTCACCGAGCCCTCGCTCATCGCCTCGAGCAGCGCCGACTGGGTCTTGGGCGTCGCGCGGTTGATCTCGTCGGCCAGGACGATGTTCGCGAAGATCGGGCCGCGCTGGAACTCGAAGCGCTTGCCGGCGTGATCCTCGACGATGACGTTGGTGCCGACGATGTCGGCCGGCATCAGGTCGGGCGTGAACTGGATGCGCGAGAACGTGGCGTGGATGGTCTCGGCCATCGTCCGCACCAGCATCGTCTTGCCCAGGCCGGGCACGCCCTCGAGCAGCGCGTGGCCGCCGCCGAGCAGGCACATCAGCACGCCCTCGATGATGCCGTCCTGGCCGACGATCATCTTGGCGATCTCGTCCTTGACCCGTCGGAGGTCGGCGGTGAACGAGGCGACGGTGGCTTCGACGTCCTTCGCGAGCGCAGCGGCTTGGGTCATGGGCGTGGGGTGTTTCTCGTCGGTGAGAGGGGGAGGTGCAGGAACAGTGGCAGTGACCAGGTCGCGCGTATCGGGCGTTCGGTTCAGGACCGGTCGACGCGTCGGGAATCTCGCGTCCTGGTGGGAGGCTCGAGCCCGGCCTTGCCGGGATCGAGGGAGGCTCGGCGACGAGCCCCCTGGGACTCAGTTCATCGAATGCGGCTTGATCTTGGTGAAGTACTTCTTCACGTAATACTTGTACGAGGCCGGCACCTTCTCGGTGCGCATGACGTCCTCGACGATCTTCTTGTAGTCGGCGTAGACCTGCCGGTAGCTGGTGGAGGCGTAGCCCTTCTGGGCGGCCGACAGGATGGTCTCGCGGCGCGACGGGCCCTTCTTGCCCTGGGCGCCCGAGACGCTCTCGTCCTTGGTGTTGCCGGAGGTGCCCGTGGCGTCGCCGACCAGGTTGTCGTCGTGGCCGTCGCCGTAGGTGTCCGACGGGCCGGTGGGCGGTTGGTTGCCGTTGCCGCCGTTCTGATTGCCCTGGCCCTGACCCGGCTGACCCTGGCCTTGGCCCTGGCCTTGACCCTGACCTTGGCCTTGCCCCTGACCCTGGCCTTGCCCCTGGCCGGGGCGCTGCCCGGCGGCGCGCCGCGCGAAGTCCTGGTTCTGGCCCTGGCGGTTCTTGCCGAACGGGCTCTGGCCGCCTTGCTTGCCGCGCTGCTTGGCGCGGCGCATCGCCTCGCGCAGATCGTCCATCTGCGACGCGACCTTCTTCTGCGCGGCTTGCTTGCGCTGATCCTGGGACACCTTGCCGGTCTCGTTGGCGACGTCGCGCATCGTCCGCGAGGCCTGCTTCTGGTTGTCCTGGTTCTGCTGATCCTGCGACTTCTGCTGGTCGTTGGGATCCTTCTTCTTCTGGAGGTCCTGGGCCGCCTTGTCCATGTCCTTGTGCAGGCGCTTGAGCGCCTCGCGCTGCGCCGACTGGTCCTGCTGGTCCTGGTCCTTCTGCAGCTGCTTGAGCTCGTCCTTCTTCTTGTTGAGGCGCCGCTCGGCGTCCTGCTGCTGCTCGGGCGTCTTGGCCTGGTCGCGCTCCTTCTCGAGCTTGCGGACCTGCTCCTCCAGTTCGTCCTGCTTGGCCTGCTGCTGCTGGTCTTGCTTGTCCTGCTTCTGCTGAAACTGCTGCGCGGCCTTCTCGAGGGCCTTGGCCAGGTCCTGGGTCTGCTGCTGGTTGAGCTCGCCCTGATCGAGCTTGTCGGCCAGCTTCTCCATCTCGGCCTTGGCCTTCTCGAGGTCGCCCTGCTTGAGCGCCTCGGCGAGCTCCTTGGTCTGCTCGTTCTTCGCCAGCTCCTCGCCGGTGTCGGCGAGCGCCTTGTCGATCTGCTCGGGGTGCTGCTCCTGGTGCTGCTCGAGGTCGGCCTGGGCCT